>Ga0209091_10000096_pt1 | contig 82069 bp, 102 predicted proteins | sample ArcticOcean_MG_C_6_FD_187438 | JGI IMG/M metagenome (GOLD analysis project Ga0209091, IMG submission 187438) | Marine microbial communities from western Arctic Ocean - ArcticOcean_MG_CB8_128 (SPAdes) (version 2) | ecosystem: Environmental > Aquatic > Marine > Oceanic | place: Arctic Ocean...
ACCAAATTGTAGTAGAGAACGATTCTCGAAGAGAATCAAGTGGGGATACCTTAATTTTTGAAGTAAAAGGGTTAGTGTGTTCATTTTGTGCTCATGGGTTAAATAAGGGTATTGGTAAAATGAATTATACTAATGAGAAAGGTATATTGGTAGATATCAATAATCAAATTGTTAGAGTAATACTTAATAAAAAGTATAAATCAATACCATCATCAGTTATAAATCAAACTATAAAAGTGATACAAGATAGTGGTTATGAAGTTTTTAGCATAAAGTATAAAGATAGAGTATTAATAATATCAAAGAATGATTAGTGATAAATCCTTTCAATGGGAAAGATAGATTTATCTAAAGATTTATCTAAAGATAGATACGATATGATTCATATAGACCACGCATTAATTATTTTTGCTAACACGATAGTAATGGGATATCTTTTGTATTTGAATATGAAACTCTGAATTATATCAACCTTATAGGGTTGATAATGTAAAAGTCAACCTTTTCGCAATATTTTATTTATAACATTTCGTATCATTCTCTATACTTATATACATGATAGAGATATACTACGTATGAAACACCATATTCGCCAACGGCTATTATATACATTCCAAATGATTGCTGCAGTTCTCGTTGCACTCGAAGTTTCCATTCCCCCTAATTTATATACTAATCAGTTAATAGTGGTACTCACTATATTAATTTGTATTAAACACGACCTACCCAAGAAGATACTCGATATCTTCGATAAATATACCAGTTAGGTATATTCCCCCACCATTACCCACTTTATAACACTTTATATCAGAACATGATAGTTATTATCATACATAGGTGTTATTAGTATAGGTATTTAAAACATAAAATACTACTGCAATTACATCTATCTGTCAAGGTTTAATTTTATATAGGAATTTGTTATGGCCATTAGTATTAATAATAAGAACGTAGGTGGTAGACCATCTAAGCAACCATCTCGACAACGCGTTGAGTATGCAATCAAATCCACTCAAAGTATGAGAATGGCAGCGGAGTATATTAATTTATCGTATCAAACATTCAGGAAATACGCTAAACAATACGAATTATGGACACCATTACCCAGTTCAAAGGGCGTTAGAAAACGTAATAGTACTAAGGTTTCGCCGTATGATTTGAAAAAAATACTTACTGGAGAGAATCCTTCACCATTTCGTGAGACTGTATTACTGAAAAAGGCGTTAAATGAAGCGTATTTAGAACAAAAATGTAGTGAATGCGGGTATGATTGTACTAATATTTTGGACAAAACACCCCCATTAGTGATAGATTTTCTTGATAAAGACCATAATAATACCAAATTAGACAACCTTAGAGTGTTATGTTTGAACTGCATATACACTTTAGCCAGTACTCAAAAGGGTTGGTATCGCCATAGGGATGTTCCATTAGTGATAGCAATAGATGAATTACTACAAAAAGATATCACGATTCAAACCAATATAGACGAGTTTGAGGCTATTCCCACGACTAGCACGAGCGAATTACCTATCGCTTCAAGTGATACTTTAATAGAATCGCCCGAATTAGAGTACATTCCTTTCGAAGAATTTCAAAAAACTTTAGATAATTGAGCGATTTTACTTGACTTGTATTGGCAAAAAGCCTTATATTAGAGTGGCTGTATAGCTAAATATGCGTGCGATTCACTTGGATTACCCTCTCAATCTCGCCAATATCCCCTATAATCCGCCCGGCAAAAGCTTAAAGTAATACATTAACCCATGGCTTGAAGTGATACTCGAAGTGCGTTAACCTTAAAAAAGATACAAGCATACTACCTATATAGAGATACAACACAACTAAAGCTAGCACTAAAGATTAATGCAACAATTATACTGAGTACAATACTACTCACGTGAGTACAATAATGGCGTACTGGGTAGTGATACTCACCACTTCGAATACATCACCACATCACCACATCACGCCTGTAACTTCAATAATAATTACACATGACATAATGTCAGTAAAGATTCCAGATAAAGGCCACCCATGGCTATTAATCGTGAATCGGAAAATGTATGACAATATGTCAGAAGGCCATACTTGCTCATATATCGGCGTGGCTTTTTTCACCTATAGAGAGTTATTAACACTCTTACCTAAGAGGTAAACCTATCGTCCGCGTTATTATTTATTGCGTTGCTTTTCTTATCTTGTTATATATTTATTATTATGATAAACACTATATACCTATTCATTATACTTATGTTATTTTTTGCAGGGTCTTTATACTCACAAGATAGTAATTTCAGAATTAGTGATGATACTATGGAGTTACAATTGGATAAGAAAGCACACTTCACTACTTCGTTTGGTTTGTATTATTTCTTCTACACATCTCTTACTATATACTCTGATACTTTACCTTACCCACAATTAGATGCGATGTTATTAAGTACTTCTATAGGTTTATTATACGAGGTGTATCAAGGAACATCACTTAGTAACGCAGATGGATTTAGTAAAGAAGATTTCTATTACAACCTTATCGGTATAGGGTTCGCTCGTTTCACTCACGAAATTATTTTACATTTTAAGGATTTAATTTAATACTTATATATAGACTGGGTTAAACAACAATAGGTTATTGAGAATGAAAAAAAGAAAAATCTTAGGAATCAATGCACTTAACCACGATGCATGTGTTACCTTATTACATGGTAATGAAATCTTGTTCGCTGGACATAGTGAACGATATAGTGGTATTAAAAACGATTCACTACTTAACAATGAAATCCTTGCCGATGTAAAACAATATGGTGATTGGGATGAGGTTGTTTATTATGAACGACCTTATAGTAAGAAACTACGACAGTTATATGCAGGACAATATTCAGAAGTTTTCACGAGGAAGAATCTTCCCTTAACACATTTAAAACAATTCGGTATAGATAAGATACACCATTACGTTGACCATCATTTATCTCACGCATCAGCAGGATACTATACATCACCTTATACAGAAGCAGCAATTGTTTGTATTGATGCAATTGGTGAATGGGAAACTTGTACTATATGGTACGCTAAAGATGGTAAGTTTAAAAAACGATATTCAGTAAGATATCCAAACTCATTAGGATTGTGGTATAGTGCTATGACTCAAAGATTAGGATTGAAACCACAAGAAGATGAGTACATCTTAATGGGTATGGCAGGTTGGGGTAAAGTTATACCAACATTAAAGAAAGAGTTAAACCGAACCTTTTTCCATAAGGGAAAAGATTTATTAAAATTTAATAAAAATTTACATCGTGGATGTCTTGACTGGGATTCAGAAGTATATCCAGATGATGGTACAGATGAATGGAAATTCACTATAGCAGCAAACGTACAGAGTATATGTGAAGATAAGATATATAACGTATTTGCAAAAACAAAACAATTAGTACCTGAAACCGATAACATAGTATATGGTGGTGGGGTTGCATTAAATTGTGTTGCTAATTCATTAGTGGCACACGAACTTTACCCAAGTTTATGGATTCTCCCGAATCCCGGTGATGGTGGTTCATCGTTAGGGAGTGCCGCATATATATTGGGTGAGCATGTGAACTGGCATAATTGTTTCTTGGGTTACGATATTAAAGGAAAGTATCCAACCGAGCAACTCTTAAAAGAGCTTCTCAAAGGGAACATAGTCGGAGTCGCGAACGGGAGAGCGGAGTTTGGACCTCGGGCTTTGGGCAACCGAACTTTGATGGCAGACCCACGTGGAGATAAGATTAAAGATAAGGTAAATAAAATTAAGAAACGACAAGAGTTTCGACCATTTGCTCCTGCAGTATTAGAGGAACACGCTCACGAGATATTTGAAATGCCCGTGAGGAAATCTCAGTATATGCAGTATGTAGCGAAATGTAAATACCCAGAGAAGTATCCTGCTATATGTCATGTAGATAACACTTCGAGAGTACAGACAGTAAGTAAGGATGATAATCCAAACTTCTATAATCTGATAAATGAATTTTACAAAACCACGGGTTGTCCTATGGTTCTCAATACCAGTCTGAATATTAAAGGACAACCCATTGTAAACACAAAACAAGATGGAATAGATTTCACTAAACAATATGGCGTAAAAGTATTTTGAAAAAGTACTTGACTTTGATAGTAAAAAAGCCGTATATTAAGGACAAATAAAATATGAATATAGGAATAATAGGTAAAGGATTTGTAGGGAATGCTATATCCGAGGGGTTTAAAACTCAAGGACATAACATTATTGCTCACGATATCCGATTAGAAACAAAGATAGAAGATGTATTGGATTGTCCAATTGTTTATATATCAGTACCTACACCAAGTGCTGAAAATGGTGATTGTGATACCACGATAGTAGAGAGTGTATTACGAGAATTATATCATCTGAAGTATAGTGGATTTGTTTGTATCAAGAGTACAGTCAAACCAGGTTCACTTAGTAAGTGGAACGAACAATACGGGCAGATACTTAATCTAAGTTTCGTACCCGAGTTTCTTCGTGAGAGGTGTGCTGTAGAAGATTTCATACATAATAATAATGTATTGGTTGTTGGTACTGATGACCCTATCGCTGAATTATGTATTAAAGAATGTCACGGAATTTTACCTACACATACAGTCGTGATGAAACCGATTGAAGCTGAACTGATGAAATACTTCAGTAATAGTTATAAAGCCATGAGAGTTACATTCGCTAATGCCTTCTATAAGATTTGTCAAGAGGTAGATGCTAACTATGATGTTGTTAAGGATACATTCTTATTTCATGGTATAGGTGATGGACATTATTTAAAAGTGAATAAGCAGTTCGGTGGGTTTGGTGGTACTTGTTTACCAAAGGATACTAAAGGATTGGCTAACTTAGTTGATGAGTTAGGATTGGATATAGAACTATTCAGAACTATTGTAAATGATAATATCAAGTTTACTGCTGGGGAATCTGAACAAGAAAATAGGATAGAAATATAATTATGAGATATTTATATATGAGTGGAATGGTGGCTAATATGAAAGATTATGGTTCATCAACAAACAGAAATCGACCAACTGATATCTCTCATTGTGGGAATATTAACCATACTATATTGGATATGGTTGTTGAAAAGAATACGCAAATAATAGGTTATTAATGAAAAAATGTTATACTTACGATGATGTAAATATCGTTCCGAAATATTCGGAAGTTGAACATCGTGTAGATGTCAAACTCAATACACGATTTACACGGAATACAGAATTGACTATTCCAATAGTTGCTGCTCCTATGGATACAGTCACAGAATATGATATGGCTGTCGAGATGATGGAATGGGGTGGTGTTGGTGTTATACATAGATTTAATACCATTGAAGAACAATCTAAGATGATGAAATCATTACATCGCGAGTGGGTTAAATATTTTAAACCAATACCAGGAATTACAGATGGTACAGAAAGAACATTAGAAACCGAATGGCAAGAATGGTGGGATAGTAGTGTAAGACATTGGAATAGTCCACCAACAAAATCGGATTGGGATGATTTAAAAGAAAGATTTTATTTTGCAGATGATATGATTCGTGATGATAAGAGTTGGTCTAAACTACCATTATGTGCCGCGGTAGGAGTTAATGGAGATTATTTAGAACGAGCAAGAGAATTAGCATGGAATGGATGTAATGTTCTACTTATAGATGTAGCACATGGTCATCATAAAAATGTAGGAGAAGCCATTGAAGAAATCAAAAAAGACATATCAGGAATTGAAGTTATTGCAGGAAACGTTGCGACGTCCGAAGCCACGAGGTACTTATGTGAAAGAGAAGCAGATGGAATTAGAGTCGGAATCGGAAATGGTTCATTATGCGAAACGAGGATTAGAACAGGTATTGGCGTTCCCCAAGTTTCTGCTCTACTTGATTGCGTTAATTCTGCAGATGAGTTTGATGTTCCTATTATTGCCGATGGTGGTATTCGTAATATTGGTGATGTTTGTAAAGGATTGGCTTGTGGGGCTGATTCGGTTATGTTGGGAAGTTTGTTATCAGGTACCAAAGAATCACCTGGAGAAATTGAGAAAGTAGGTCAATGGCCTAATGAAAAGTTATTTAAAAAGTATAGAGGTTCGGCCTCAAGAGATTCAAAAGGTAGTGATAAAAATGTCGAAGGTAATCATAAAGTAATTCCATACAAAGGAAAAACAAAGCGTATATTACACGATATTACAGATGGAGTTCGTAGCTCTTTCAGTTATGTTGGTGCTAACAATATATCTGATTATCACACATTAGTAGAATTAGTAAACGTAACACACGCAGGTATGGTAGAAGCTAAACCACACTTGTTATAGGAGAAATAAAATGCCAAGAACAAAGAAACTAACAAAGATAGATAAATCCGCTATTAGAATTTCTTCGGATAGAAAATCTACAAGACGAATGAGTACTCGTAGGAAAGAAAAAAGTGTCTTTCTACAGCGGGTAATTGATGGGATGAAAAAGTTTTTATCTTCACCATTTAAATAGATATTTATACTATGGGGCTGTAGCTCAGTTGGGAGAGCATCGCACTTGCACTGCGGAGGTCGCAGGTTCGATTCCTGTCAGCTCCACTTTAATTAGAGAGGATATATGCCGTTAAGTAGGTTTGGTAAAAGACATAAGAAAACCTTTGGTAAGAAGAAAGAAGAATGGGATGGTGATTTTAGAAAACCACCAAAGCCAGATTCTTATTATACCAAGATAAAAGGTAAGTGTAGATGGTGTAGTTATATGATAGTCCGAGATGATGAAACCATAAACGAAAGAAGAAGTTGGCATAAAGAATGTGCAGGAGAGTATATGATTATATACCACTCTAAAGAACAGAGAGCACATTTAAGGAAAAGGGATAAGGGTAAATGTAACCATTGTGGAGTTATGGCGAAACGATGGGATTGTGACCATATCAGACCTTTGGTTGAACAGAAAGGTGTGATAGCAAAAGATTTAGATTGGAGTTATTATAGTTTGGGTAACCTACAAACATTATGTAAAACCTGTCATAGAAAAAAAACAAATTCAGAAGTACATCTGAAAAAGAAGAGAAAAGTTAATTACAAGGAGACAAAAAAATGGGATTGAATCTAAGAGATGATTTGATTAAAGCAAGTAGATTACACTTTGAGGCTCATATAGAGAAGCATAGAATTAATGTAGAGAACTTACTTAGTAACTCACAAGGAGTAGCAGACCATCCAGATATAATGGATACAATAGAAAAGGAGTTGGGTGAAATTTCTATTTACCACGATTTGATGGAAGTGTTGGATAAATATTTTGATGGTGGACAGGTAACCAAAACAAGAAAACTACTAAACGAACAAATGTGTGAATGTGGTAAAAAGGTAAAATAGTAATGAAAGAACTTAAAGCAACAAGAGTCCCACCTGGAGATAGGTGGGCAATAGTAGATGGTGATGACCAAATTTATTCTTCATTAACTGAAGTATTAAATGCAATTTATATGGAATCACAAGGTACACAATTTTTTATTGATGCATTAAAGGGTGAAGTTCATGTTGAGGATGGTGTAGAAAAACCACCAACGATTAAGAAGTACTCACTCTATGGAGAAGAATATTAGATGGAGAAATTGTACTTATCGATGGTATTACTATTCTTTAGTAACATCGCAGCTTGGTGGCAATTGAATGCTCAGTTTATATGGAAGGATAATAGATTTTGGAATAATCCATATCTGATGGCTATTTGTGGATTACCAATTGGGTTTGCATTTTGGCACGCAACACGATTAAGTTATGAACACTTTGGATTTACATGGAATATCCGAATGATTGGGTTTGGAATTGGTACATTAGTTTTTGGTATATGTTCCTATTTATTCTTGCGAGAGATACCTACTATGAAAACCATCATATGTTTATTGTTAGCATTATCAATTATATTAATACAGGTAACGAATGTACTTGGAGAATGATATGAACTTAAAAGATTATATAGTTGATGTGCCAGATTGGCCAAAGGAAGGTATTATATTTAAAGATATAACACCATTATTAGCAAATACAAATTCATTAGAATTTGCAACATTATCAATGAGAGGATTGTTGAATAATAAAAGTGTTCAACCAACTCACATAGTTGGTATTGAAGCAAGAGGATTTATTTTCGGAGCTCATTTAGCAAAGAGAATGAATTGTAGTTTTATCCCACTACGAAAAAAGGGTAAGTTACCACCACCAGTAATTTCTAAAGAGTATGAATTAGAATATGGAACAGACACTTTAGAAATCAAACCAGGTGATGGTGAACGAGTAATTATTGTTGATGATGTCTATGCCACAGGTGGTACTGCAAAGGCAGCAATAGAACTATGTTTAGAAGCTGGATATGATGTATTAGATGAAATCTATTTAATCAATCTTAGTTTTTTAAACAAAGATAAAGTAAAATCAGTTATAACATATTAAAGTTATAACATATAAACAGGAGAGAAGTTATGGCAAAATTAACAGACCTATTTGAGCAAATTCAAGATTTGTATTTTGAGTTTGAATCAAACCACTTAGAATTTGTGGAAAAGGGAAACAAATCAGCTGAAGGTAGAGCACGTAAAGCGATTGGTGAAGTTAAAAAGTTAGTTACTGAATATCGTAAAGAATCGGTTACAGCAACTAAATCAGCACATTATAAATAAGGAGTTAAGATGTATCGAACAGCAGAGTTCGTAACACCTAAACATCCAGATAAATTATGTGATAGGATATCAGATAAGATATTAGACCATTGTCTTGACCTCGACCCTAATGCTAGAGTCGCGGTTGAGACTATGGGTGGACATGGTAAAATATATGTCACGGGTGAAGTTACGATGGATTCAAAGGATGAAATTCCAGTTATACAAATAGTTGAAGATGTTACAGAATCTACCGATTATTTAAAAACAACACAAGTTAATATAGTTCAACAATCATCTGAAATCGCACGCGGGGTTGATGGTGGTGGAGCAGGTGACCAAGGTATTATGGTTGGTTACGCATGTGATGAGAATGATGAGCATGTGCCAGAAGAGTATAGATTGGCAAGAAGTTTATGTAAACACTTATATGAGTTATATCCATATGATGGTAAGACTCAAGTAACCACAAGAGGTGATAGGAATTTATTTATTGTTTCATCATTTCAGAACACCAATAAGATTTCCCTACATGGAAAAATTAGTGAGTGGCTAAAGAATGAACCATATGGTTTAATGGTTACTCACGCTAATCCAGCAGGTGATTGGAAACAAGGTGGATTCGATGCAGATGTAGGATTGACTGGTAGGAAATTAGTTGTAGATAATTATGGGCCACGAGTACCAATTGGTGGTGGAGCATATAGTGGTAAAGACCCAAGTAAGGTTGATAGAAGTGCAGCATATATGGCGAGACATATTGCAGTAGAAGAATTAAAACGAAAAGGTTTGAGTGAATGTTGGGTTAATTTAAGTTATGCTATTGGTGAGAAAGAACCACTACAAGCAACTTGTTTTAATGAATTTGGTAGTTGGGATATACCATCTCACTATCCAATATACCCAAATGATATAATTAAATTTTTAGATTTAAAAAAACCGATATATTATAAAACATCAGAATGGGGAGCATATGGCAATGGATTTAAATGGGATAAGTAGTGATGACATATTAATAGTATGTGCACTTAAAATTGAGACCCAAGGACAATTAGATAAGTACAAAACATTATATACAGGTGTAGGTAAAGTTAATGCAACATATGAGTTAGTGAAGTATTTGAATACTCATGTTGCAAGAGCAAAACCAAAACTTATAATTAATTATGGAACAGCAGGTTCTCGTAAGATTAAGAAGAAAACATTAGTTGATTGTACGAAGTTTGTACAGAGAGATATGGATGTTACTGGTCTTGGTTTTATGAGAGGTGAAACACCATTCGAAGATGACCCACCATTAATGTTAGACTTCGGTATAACACCATTTAATACAATAGGTAGAAGAGCAACTTGTGGTAGTGGTGATTCTTTTGTAGAAGATAGAACACAATATTATGGTGAAGTTGTAGATATGGAAGCATATGCATTAGCAAAGGTTTGTTATAAAGAAAAAATTCCATTTGTTTCATTTAAGTATATCACAGATGGTGCCGATGAACAAGCACACGAGGATTGGGAAGCAAACTTAGCAGATGGTATTGTAGAATTTAAAAATCAGATATTAGTTAATATCCCACTTCTTTTTGGATAATGAGTAAGGTGTCAATATTAAAAGGAAAAAATGTTTTAATAACTGGCGCCAATGGTGGACTTGGTAGAGAATTTTGTAAACAACTCATCGGGGAAAATATAAATTTATTTATAACGGCCCCACGTAAATCGGAACTACTTTTATTACAGAAAGAGTTATTAGAAAATGGTATGGAATGTAAGGTAAAAGTTGCAGATTTTAATGATGGTATAGAACCTTTGAGAGAATATTTTGATAGTGTAGATATATTAATTAATTGTGCTGGAGTTTATATCGAGGATAGTTTGGAAAATTTAACTATTGATGATTACGATACACTTTACAATGTTAATGTTAAAGCATTATTTACATTAATTAAAGAAGTTTCGGTGAATATGAAAAATAATAGATGGGGTAGGATAATAAACATTGGTTCTAATTCAGCATATATTGGAACAAAAAATAATTCATTATATTGTTCTACTAAGCATGCAGTACTTGGACTTTCAAGGGCAGTACATCAAGAATTAAAACATTATAATATTAAAACTTTTTGCTTTTCTCCTGGTGGATTACAAACTAATATGGGTAAAAAAATCAACCCCGTGGAATATCCATTGTTTATTGAACCAAGTGAATTGGTTCAGTATATACTCCACACAATCCAATATGATGGACCTATGGTAATTGATGAGTCTAAAGTAAATAGAATGGGTGTATAGTGGAGAAAATATTAAAAGGTGCATAAACAGGCAAAACTTAAAAAGAAAATAGTTGGGAATGAGTACCCACCACCAGAGTGGGGAGCATCACCAATCTATGAATTAAAAGCTTACATCATCACAATTAAGGATAATAAACTTAGTGAAGAAAGTGCTCAACGGACATTAAAGAGTGCGTTAGAACGAGGTTTAGATGCCGAGATATATTATGGTGTTGATAAATATTCTTCTATGATTGAACTTGAGACTAATGGTTTAGTAATTGATAACACCGATGGAGTATTTACAAACTATGGTTATGTAGATGCTGCTGTAGGATGTTTTCTCTCACATTATAAATTATGGGAAAAGTCAGCACACACTGGGGAAAGATTCCTTATACTTGAACACGATGTAAAATTTACTGATGATGTAGTGGATTTTGAAATGTATGGTGGTGTATTAAATATTGGTAAACCACGTTGGGGTACTACATATAAGCAATGGTGGTCAACCGATGGATGTTATCAACGAGATTGTAGAGTTATAAAACACTCATTCATCGATGAATATAAACATTGTAATTGTGATGAATATTTTCTACATGGAGCACACGCATATATCATAACCCCCGATGATGCTAATAAATTAGTTAACCACGCAAAAGCAAATGGTATCGTACCAGCTGATAATTTCATCAATAGAGATGTAGTTAATATTGCGGATGCAATTCCATTTTGTTGTGAACAAGTAACCACATTTAGTACTATACAAAATTTACATCCTATTCACGGATTTAAAAATGGTTCAGTTATAACAGGTGATGAAGCTTGGGTTAAAGTAGGTGAGGAAATTCCTGCTGGTACTATAAAGGTAAAAGAGAACAAGAAGGGTACTAAGGTTATGGTGTTCCTTGCTGATGAATCACATATTGAAAATATAAAACCTTTAATTATAAATGCAAAAGAAGATGGAAACTGGGATGGAGATTTTTGTGTAATTGTACCACACGGAACTAATACCGATATATTAGATAAAGATTTAATAAAGGTTTTTGAAGCACCAGAATTAATTGATACACCCACACACTTCTCAAAGTTATTTTTATTTAATGCATTTTTTACACAATGGGATTGGCTATTTTATTGTGATATGGATATTTGGTTTACAAATCCAATTGATTTGGATTTAGAGAATAGATATAAAAATACATTATATGCTAATACTGATAGGTTACCATTTATAGAACACTTCTATGGACAACAAGGTAAAGGAGATAAGGATAAAAAGATTTATACATTATCAGATGCACAGAAACAATCTATAGATAAAATTAAGCTTGAGGCTAAAGAGAATGATATTGAAACTGGCTTTCAAACTTGTTTTATGTTATGGCATAGTGATATGAATCCGAGATATGATACTATTATATGGGAAAACTATTTTAAGTATTATGTGTATTCACAAGTATGTAGGGAGAGAATGTGGGACCAGTCTTTATTTAATTTAACCTTTATGCAAAGTTGGGATACACTCAATGTATCTTATAAGTGTTCATTTGACCAAAGTACTGCAGTGATGGAAGTTGATTGGGATATTGATAAGTTACGGAATGGTTATTATGATGGTACGACCGTAGATGGTGCTACTGCAATCCACTTTACAAGTTACTTCCCGCCGTGGAAAAAATACAATAGAAGATACTATAGAAAATGGGATGATTATTATAATAGGGTTGGATATGAGATATAAGAAATTTATATTCAATGATGAATGTATTATGGATAATCTAAATGATACAATGATATTCCCATTCCAAGATGAGTATCTTGATTATCAAGATTGGATATTAAATAATCCAAATGATTACACGATGTTAATATCAAATACACAAGGTGATTCTAAGTGGCAAGGTTTGTTAGAAGAGGTACACGAAGTACGAAAAAATATATACCATAGAAAACTATACTATAAAGATTATACACTATGGGTTGAGTCCGAAGTTAAGTTATTACCTAATCAAGATTATCAAACGCATGGAGAACAAACTACATATTATACATCAGGTAGAATATTATCTAAGGAGTACTTTAGACAAGGTGTGAAGATGGGTGAGTATTTCTCATATTCTGATATAGATAATTCATTACCTACGATACATGGGTTCTACGATACTAATAAAAAAGTTGGTGAGTGGGAGTATTACTTTGCCAATTCCGATATAGTTAAAGTAATCGAGAAATATAGTGTAGCTGGTATATTAACGCAGATGATAGAATACGACATATCAGGTAAAGAAATAAAGATAAGTAATTATAAAGATAGTAAGTTAAATGGTATATTCAGAGACTCACATAACAATGGTGAATTAAGATGTAGGGGAAATATGAGAAAAGGATTGATGGATGGGCTGTGGTCATTTTATTATAGAGATAGTGCACCAGAGTATCAGATAAAATTTGATAACGGAATCCCGATTGGTAGCTTAAAATACTTTGCTATGGATGGAAAATTAAATTGGGAGAAAGAAGTAATATGATTACATTTATAATACCATTTTGTTCTATAGATGAAACTACACATTTAAATATACCAAACACTTGGAAGGACAACAATTGGTTTACTATGGTATCCACTACTCTAAAAATAATTAAAAATATAAATGAACATCATATGGATAGAGAAATAATACTTGTAGATAATTCTCATAACTGGCCTAATATAGGAATCCCAAGAGTACGAGTTATTCCGGGTTGGCAAGCATACAATAAAGAGAATTTGATACATGATAGTAAATTTAAAGCTCATAATGATATAATCGATGTACATCAGCTAGATTGGCAAAATGATACTATGTGGGCATCACTTGGTTTCCACAAAGCTATTCAAGAAGCAAAAGGTGATTACATTATATTACAACATAATGATTTCTTTTATATGGATACTAAAGCCATTCCTAATATGATAGAAGATTTAGAAAATGATAATTTAGAATATATTTCAGTTGATAATAAAAAGGTATCACTATTAACCTATATGATTAATCAAGAGTTATTTGATAAATATATTGATGTTAAAAAGTTCTCACCACAATTTGGTGGTATGTTAGAAACAAAGATGATTGGATTATCAGATGCATATTTCTTCTTATGTAGGAAAAAGTTTTTTGATAACTATGATGTTGATTGGAAATATGGGGATAGTAATCACGGAGCTACAATTTATTGTTTAGAAAATAAGTTAAACTATTTACACCTTGGCCCTTATTATGATAATCCAAGTTATCAAACACAAGACCAGAAAAATGGATACAATACATATTATTATGCTGGTAAACCATTTGGTGGACATTTAAAGGGTGGGTTTTCTGAAAACAAATTAGCCGATAGTACTTATGCTAAGTTATTTCACAAGGGTGTAAATGAATATTCCTAAGTTAGATATACTTCTTGATGCTGAAAAATATTGGTACAACCGCGGAGATAATTATGGTATATTATGTTCAGTACATTTAGATTCAGATGGTGGTGTTGTAGATTTCAATACTAATATAAATCCAACATCAGATTCATTTATTGATAATTTATTTAAATATATAGAGCAAAGAGATACCAAAAGATTAATAACAATAACAAGAACAAGTAGAGAAGTTGGTAATGAAACAGATTGTCCACCACTATCCACGTTAGAACTAATAGAGTTTAAGTGTAAGGATATTGGTATGTTCTATTATAACTTTATACAAAATCCATTTCCAGATGGGATTCCAAAGTTTGAGTTATCTACTGATAACTTTATTTTAAGATTTAGTTACGATAATGATTCCCCAATTGATAGGTTAGCAGTTACTAAAGATATATGTGATAGTACAGAACCTATAACCGATATAGCAATTGTGATGTGTACAAAAAAGGATAATGTGATATTAGAATGTCAAAGAAAACTATAGACGATAAGTTTCTAAATCTAAAAGTAATTGGGAATTTGATACAAGTTATTTGTTATACAGAATCTCAACAACAACGTGTTATTGATAGACTGGTTAAACCTGGCAATTGTGTGTTTGAAGGATACGAGGTTTGGGAAGGTGAAACCGTCATACTTACATTTAGATTATTAGACTATGATGATATGAAACCTACAACCAATTAATGTTTATCAATCACACACATAAGTTTATCTTTATTCATATACCAAAGAATGGTGGTACGAGTATTCGCAATTCATTTGATATTAATGGTTATGATAAGAGAGTAGTTAGAAAGAAATATCCCCACGATGGTGCAATGGAGATACGAGATTATTGCGGAGATGAAGTTTGGAATACATTTTATAAGTTTGCAGTCATTCGTAATCCATACGATAGATTAGTTAGTTATTATCACTTTCATAAATCACCACAATATAGATATCCAGCAAGAGCACAAGAGTTAAGTTTTAAAGAATGGGTGATGACAGGATTGGATGATAATATAAAGAGAACACAATTCAATTACTTAGCAATGAGACCAGATTATACTATTAGATTTGAAAAACTTCAAGATGGTTTTGATAAGGTATGTACTAACATTGGTATTGAATCATATGAGTTACCACACTATAATAAATCAGAGCACGAACCATTCGAAAGTTATTATGATGATGAATTAAAAGATATTGTATATGGGATGTTTTTGGTTGATTTCCAAAGATTCGGGTACGCTCGCTAGTTTCAATCTGTATATAGTTTTGCCTTTTGTGCTACCTACCCATAGTAATATATATAAATAAATGAAAAAAAACCTTGACTTATATTATATTTATTTCGTATATTGCTTATATGAATGAGTGTAAAAAATGTAATGTTCGTATGGATAATCAGAGAATCCATCTTGGATATACCGAATGTTTAGATTGTAGTGAGGTTGAGGCTTATTCAGCTCACCAAGTATATCCACATAAAACAGGTGGTTATGTTCAACCAGTATCTTCACATAAAAAGAAACACTTAGATTCTATTGATAGAAGAAGTAGAAGTGGTAGTAGAACTGCCAAAGGTATTTATGCTGATAATAGTTGGGATAGGTGGTTAGAGAAATACTGGCACGATTTATATAATCCAAAACCTAAATCAGATTTCAAACCAAAAAAGGTTCTATTTAACCATCAATCTATTACTAAAGTATTACCTATGATTATGGGAGAATATTGGAAATTTGGTTATGATAGAGCAATTGAATTAACCAATACTTATTATAAAAGAGATAAGATAACTCTAAATACTAAGTGTACTATTGTATCCCAATTAACCGCATTACAATCACTTAATTCTAAACAACGAAAAATAATTAAAAAAAACACTTGACTCGTATTGGCTTTTATCACTATATTATAGTATATGAGAAGAGTACTTTATTTAGGTTTTGTGATTCTGGTTGGTTTAACTAATCTAATTAATTTAAAAAAAGTGAAAAAAACACTTGACTTGTATAGGCAAAAAGCCTTATATTATAGTATAAGAAAAAGGGAAATAACTTGAAAGATAAACAATTTAAACACTTTAATCCAATGGCTCTCAGAGAGAAATACTCTGCTGGGTCTAAAAAACAATCGAATCCGTTCTCTTCGTTTTGGGCTGATAATTCATGGGATACTCGTAGAAGTTCTTTTATCGATGAACTTGAAGAAGCTCCTAAAGGTAGAAAACCAGTTGACCACGTTAAACTTGCTTCTTATAGAAGAGCCATCGCTAACTTCGTAACTATCGTAACGAATCGTTCTGATATTCCAGTCCAATTTCAAAGTAATGATAGTTCTTATACTGATGGTAAGAAAGTTATGATTGGTTCTAAGATTGATGAGAAAAACTTTGACCCCGTAGTTGGTTTGGCTTTACACGAGGGTTCACATATTAAACTTTCTGATTTTGATTTTTTGAGAAATCTTGAGAATAACATTCCACAAGAAACTTTTATTCGTGCTGAGAAAGTTGGTATTGATAAGTGGACGGTTCTTACTCACATGAAAAATTTATTAAACTATGTGGAAGATAGAAGAATTGACCACTATATTTTTTCAAACTCACCAGGTTATAAAGGTTACTATCATTCAATGTATGAGAAATATTTTCATTCAAAGATTATTGATAAAGCTCTTCAAACTGATGAGTTCACTTCTATAGATTGGGATTCATACATTTTCAGAATCTTAAATTTAACTAACAAGAATCGTAACTTAAATGCTCTACCAGGTTTGAAAGAAATCTTTAATATGGTTTTTATCGCTGGTGGTGGTGTTAAAAGAATGAAATCTACTGAACATTGTTTTATTACTGCTAGTGGAATTTATGATGTGATTCTTAATAACTTACCTGAACTTAAAATGGATAAAGATGGTAACATCGAAAAACCACAAGATATGAAAGGTAATGATTCTGCTGGAGAAGGTGAAGGTACAGGTTCACCAAGTGAAGGTGGAGAATCTCCTGATGATAGTATGAGTGATGAAGAATTTGATTCTATGATAGATGGTGTTGAAAATGGTGAAGGAAATGTTACTCCTGGTTCAGGTAGTGGTACGGGTAAAGAAGTTAAGTTATCTGAAAAACAGATGAAACAATTAGAAAATGCTATTCAGAAACAAAAAGATTTTGTAAATGGAGAAACTAAAAAAGTTGGTAAGTTAACCAAGAAAGATTCTGCTAGTGTAAAAGCTATGGAAGAAGCTGGTGTGGAGAAAATTCAGGCTGGTGAATCAATGACAACCGAAGAATGGAATTATGATACACAAGAGTATGATACAATTCCAGGCAAGGGTGTTGGAGTTATCTATGTTAAGAAACTAACTCAAACGATGATTGATGAAAATCTTTTTCCAAGTATTCTTCGTCGTAAAAGTTCTTACTATTATAATTCGGATAGAGATTCCGAGATAATGAGTCAAGGTATTTCACTTGGAACTAAACTTGGACGTAAGTTACAGATTCGTGGAGAATCAAGAGATTTAAAATCTACAAGATTAGATAGTGGTAGAATTGATAAGAGATTAATTTCTGAACTTGGGTTTGGTAATGAGAGAGTTTTTCAAACTACGTTTACCGAAAGTTATTCAGATGCTTTCTTACATATCTCGGTTGATGCTAGTGGTTCTATGGGTGGAGAAAAATGGAGACAGACTATGATTTCTACCATTGCTATTTGTAAGGCTGTTGATATGATTCAAAATGTTGATGTGATGGTTTCTTTTAGAAGTACTCACGAAGGTGGTCACAGAAGAAATAGAGATATGAGTTCACCATTAATCTTGATTGGTTATGATTCAAGAGTTGACAAGTTTTCAAAAGTGAAAAAAATGTTTCCATGTATTTATCCTGGTGGAACTACTCCAGAAGGATTATGTTTTGAAGCTATTCTAAAAGATATTGTTCCTACTACTAATAATAGAGAATCTTATTTTTTGAATCTTTCAGATGGGATGCCAATGTTTAGTAATAATGATGTTGATTATTATAATAAAACGGCAATAAACCACACTAAGAAAATGGTTGATGAGATTCGTAAACAAGGTATCAAAGTTATGAGTTATTTTGTTAGTGATACAAACTACGATAGGTCAGAGAATCTTAGAGATTTCAAAAGAATGTATGGTAAAGATGCCGAGATGATAGATTTGAGCTCAGTACTTCAAATTTCAAAAACAATGAACAAAAAATTCTTGGAGAAAAATTAATGGGTCATAAAAAACCGCTAGTAGCTGCTAGAAGAAGAGAAGTGGCAGGAATGTTTTTCAAGTGGATATACAATAATTTAATTAATAAAAAAAATACTAAATGTATGTGTGGGTGGAATATGAAACCATTTGAAAAATATACAGATAGACACCAATGGATATGTATATGGAAAAAATGTGGATGGGAAGCATTTGATAATAATGATGGTAAATTACATTGGTTTAAAACAAAAAAGTGAAAATAACACTTGACTCGTATAGTAAAAAAGCCTTATATTGTCATATGACAACAGGGAGAAAAATTATGGATTGGAAATTAATAGGTTATAGGATTGCTGAGTTTGGTACGGCACTACTTATATTTGTATCATTTTATTTATGGATGATTATTGCTAATATTTAATTTAAAAAAAGTGAAGAAAACACTTGACTTGTATAGGCAAAAAGCCTTATATTAAGGTATAAGAAATGGGAAAAAAATTAACAATTGAAAAATAAAGAAAACAAAAAAAAGGAAAAAACACATATGGCTAATTTAGTTGTAAAAATCGAAAAGTCTGGAAACAGATATAATGCTTGGGATATTGATGGTAATAAGTTTACTTCAAAAATCTCAATTTCTGCTCGTAAACGAGCTCACAAAAAGGGTATGGCCCTTGAACAGAGAGTTAATAAATCAGGTAAGAACTACTGGTGGGTAGTTCCAATGTCTGAATTTGAAGCTAATTCTGCTCCAATATTTGATGTATCTTCAATAGAGATTCCATCAGACCATGCTGAAGTTCTTAACTTCATACACGATTCATATAAACTAAAACCTAAAGGTTTAGTTATGAGAGAATTAAAGTGGAAGTACTTAATCCGTTCTGCCGTAAGAGGTAAGAATATTTTAATGACTGGCCCTGCTGGTTGTGGAAAAACTATGGCTGCTAAATCTTTGGTTAATTCCTTAGATAGGCCAGATTACTATTTTAATATGGGTTCTACACAAGACCCACGAGCCACCCTAATCGGTAACACTCATTTCGATAAAAAGAAAGGTACTTACTTTTCAGAGGCTCTTTTTGTAAAGGCTATTCAAACACCAAACGCTGTGATTCTTCTTGATGAATTATCAAGAGCTCACCCTGATGCTTGGAATATTCTGATGACGGTTTTAGATGCTGGTCAAAGATATCTTAGGTTGGATGAGGCTGATGGTCAAACTACTATCCCAGTTGCTGAAGGTGTAACTTTTGTAGCTACGGCTAATATCGGAAACGAATACACAAGTACTCGTGTAATGGATAAAGCTCTAATGGATAGATTCACTATCGTGGAAATGGATGTCTTAACTGATGAAGAGGAACTTGGCTTACTTACTTATATGTTCCCCCATGTTGAGCCTGATTTAATGAAGGCTGTTGCTGAGATTGCTCATACTACACGTATGGAATCAAAATCAGATACTGGGAAAGTTTCTGCTGGAGTTTCTACGAGAACTTCGGTTGAGATGGCTGGATTACTTTACGATGGTTTCGGAATCGATGAGGCTGCTGAAGTAAGTATCTATCCACAATTCGCTGATGATGGCGGGATGGATTCTGAAAGAACTTTTGTAAAGCAGTTAGTTCAGAAGTACATCAATGATGGTTCGGACGAGGATTTATTCAATGTTGAGGATGAATCGGAAAATATGAGTTAGGTCTTACCTAACTCGGTGTGGCTGGTGGTTTTTGATTTCCTTTCTTTCCCATCAGCCATTTTTTTATACATTTTGGAAATTTGAAAGTATATTTATAAATGAGGAATAAGATATGATAAAAATTATTAAACGAGTTTTAAATCGACATAGAGATACTCAAGGTAATATTGGTTCGGAAGCATTTCGTGATTTGTTAGCAGTAGAAATTGCTGCAGTTATGAAATCTAAGGGTTGTTATACTGAATATGGTGATAGTGAAGCAAAAGATAATCCACTCAGTATGGAAATGTGGAAAGGTTATAATACAGAAAAATTATCTAAAGAGTATTTAGATGCTTGGACTTGTGACCATTGTGGTAAACATACTCACAAAGTTGAATATGATTATCTTGGTAATGGTACAAATCACTTACAATGTGAATTAGAACTTGAAACAAAAAACGAACAAATAGAATTGGAGCTTAAGTGACAGTTACTTATGATAGATATTTAATATTGGCTAGTTATTCAACAAAAATAAGTGGCGATTATAGTGGATATGTAGGGTTTAGAGAATTGGTTGACGTGTTAGAAAATATAGCAGTAAAACAAATTAATACATATTTATATAATGGAAACCATTATACATCTGAATTAACAATAAATGAAGTTAATGTTATTTTAGATTGTGTTAAAGATGGTAAGTACAATAGTGGCTTTGATAAGTTAAGAAAGATATCAAACCAAATTGGGATACGACGAATTTAAATAAGTAGAGAAGTAGTTCTCTTAGTTACATTAAATAACAGGAGAATTACGATGGCAAAAAAACTTGATGTTCGTGAATATCAATGTGAATTGGTAAGAGTTTTAGATGGAGATACAATCGATTGTTATATTGATTTAGGCTTTCATTTAAAAATTAAAAAAAGAATTAGATACATGGGTATTGATACTTGGGAAAGTAGAACCCGAGATTTAGAAGAAAAAGCAAAAGGTCTATTAGCTAAAGCTCGGAATAAAGAATTGTTAGAGGGTGGAGTATTTAAACTGAAAAGCTTCGGAACGGGAAAGTTCGGAAGAGTATTAGGAGAAATATTTGTATCACCAGATGTTGTTGGTGAACACATTACTGAGTGTATTAGTAACCCAGATTCTAAAATTGATTTATCTGTCGATGGTTGGGTAAGTATAAATGATATTCTAATTGAAGAAGGTCATGCTTATGATTATCTTGGTGGAAAGAAAAAAGATTTCAAAGCTGAAGCAGCTAAGGAAATTGGAAAAGAAAAAGTTGAGGCTAGTAAAGATTATGTTGATAAACCAACAGAAGAAAAAGAAAAAGAAGCAGGAGCAAAAGAAGAGTAACACATATAAGATTGTTGTTCCTTATGCTACCGAAACAACAACAATGAGTTACGAACAAATAACCTGGAGTTCTTAAATGGAAGAAACACGATTTATATACTTTACAGCAAAGTGGTGTGGCCCTTGCAAAACATTTAAACCTATAATGGAAGGTTTGGAAGCAGAGGGATATCCTATCTACTTTCAAGATGTTGACGAAGACCAAGTACTTGCAGAATCATATCAAATCAAATCAGTACCTACAATTAAAATTGTAAGAGGAAATGAAGTGCTAGAGACTATGATTGGAATACAAGACCCTGAAATAATGGTTGGTAAATTTCAATTATATGCACCCTTAGAATTTGGTGTTGAAGATGAAAGCTAAAGTAGAGTTTGAGTATCCTACTATTGAAGGGATGATTTATAAAGATACTATTATAGTATGTGAAGAATTAGATTTTAATAGTAGGGTAGGTGACGAAAAAGTTAAGGGTAAATTAGATACTGGTAAGATAGTATGGATACCCAAAAAATTATTAAGAAAAATGTAATTTTTAGTTATTGATTAACTATTTATATACAGATTAAAATTTCAATGCTCGAAAGAGGTTGATTAAAAGATAGAATACTGATGTCGAAAGAATCAGTATTTAGTTAGACAAACAAGTTAACAAAGGAGAAAACAAATGACTAAAGTTATCTTTAACGCAGGAGTCCCTATTATTGATAGGGATAATTTCCTAACACCATTCGATAGAATGTTCGACCAAATCGTGGAAAATTCATTTCCCGATATCACAAAATCAGTAGGAGTAAAACCATTTCAAGGTACTGCATATCCAAAAGTAAATGTATATGAGTATGATGATAGGGTTGGTATAATAGCCGAAATCCCAGGTCTTGATAAAAAAGATTTATCAATAGATGTGGAAGAAGGCGTATTAACTATTGCTGGAAACAAACATGGATTGTTTGATGATAAAGGTGCAAAAGTAATTCGTAAAGAATTAAAACATTCATCTTTCAAACGACAATTCGAATTGGGTGATTTACTGAATGGAGATAAAATCAAAGCAACATTTAAAGATGGATTGCTTTCGATTGATGTTCCTAAAGTAGAACCAAAGAAACCAATTAAGACCTCTGTCAAGATTTCCTAACATAATAAATGTAGGAAACGATAAGTATGTTGTTCTTGGAACGGCAAAGGTGGACACTGGTTTTACAACAGAAGAACTTAAGTCTCAGTATGGGTACGCCGATGCCGTTCTTAGGAACGGAGATGTATATTATATCTGCTATAAAATGATAGAAGCAGAATTTGAAGAACTAAATCAAGAAACATAAATTGATATCGTGATTTCTTGTTACCACTTAGGTGGGTTGTTGTTTTCGGAAGTGAGGTTAGAAGTTGAAAAACAGACTAACAAAAAGTCCTATTAACAAATATAGGTAATCTTAACAGCGAATAGGCTGGGTTGTAGACCACGCGTAAGGTTACCACAATTAGTTTTGTATGGAGATACTTAATATAGAAAGTGTCGGAAGAATCTGAAATAAATAACGATTAGGTATGCACAGATGATACTTATTACTATATGAATCTCAAACAGATTAAGCAAAGAAAAGTGAGACAGAAACTTGCATGGTTACAATCCGAATTGGAAGAAACTAAAATTATATATAAAACTTGTATAGAAAGATTTAATACAGATTTTAGAAACTATTTAATGGGGGGTGATTCTACACCAGACCCATCATCTAAGTTAAGTAAAGACCCACTCGATAAAATTGAATCCGATGTTGATGATGATACATTGAAAGCAGTATATCGTAAGGTGGCAGGAAAAACTCACCCCGATAAGGGTGGAGATTCTGATAAATTTAAATTAGCGAATGAAGCTAATAAAAATAAAGATTTTGGAAAGTTGTTAGATATGGCTGATGAATTAGGTCTTGAAGTTCCTATGGATGATAGAATGAAATTTGAAATGGAACAACAGATTAAAGCAGTATCCAATAATATAACAAATATGAAATCCACGATGGCGTGGGTTTGGGTTCACATTGAACCAAATTCAAAAGATAATATGAAGCAATATATTCTACAACAATTGAATATATAACATATTTATATATAACAAAAAGGTTAATACACATGAGAAGAAAAATAGAAGTAATAGACAAGATAAATTCAATTCAACTTGAGGTAGAGAGACTACACGAGAGAACACCCGAAGATACTGGTGATAATAGGTTTGACTTAATACTAAGAATCACAAAAGGATTAAAAACGATGTTGGACGATTTAGAAAATATCGTTGAATTAGAGTCTGATGGTATTGAATAAATAGGAGAGTACAGGTGGAACGCTCAGAAAATTTCCATATATGGTTGGGAATCTCAGCATTACTTATTGCAGGTAGTGCAGGATTCTTTTCCGTATTTGGATTAAGCAAATTATTTAGTGGTGCAACATTAAGTGTAATCGTAATGGCGAGTTCATTAGAACTTGGTAAGTTGGTTACTGCTGCATTCGTATATAGATATTGGAAACTGATTAGTTGGTTTCAAAGGATATATTTAAGTACTGCAGTAATAGTATTAATTGCTATTACATCTGCTGGTATCTTTGGATATCTAAGTAATGCTTATCAAGGAGCGACCGTCCAGTTCGAAAAAGAATCTACTGCCTTATTATATATGGAAGATAGATTAGACCAGTTAAAAGAAGATAAGATATTTTTAACTGAGGAATTGGAAGTGGCAATATCAGAATTACCTGATAACTATCTTACAGCAAAGAGAAAACTTCGAGAGGAATATCAACCACAGATATCTGATATCAATAAACAAATGTTAGATTTAAAAGGTGAGGTGGGGGAATTAAAAATTGCCCTTGTGGAGACTGGAGTAGATGTCGGCCCAGCAATATATCTGGCTCGAACATTCAACACGGATGTAGATTCGGTCGTTAAGTTTTTCATCTTTATTCTAATATTCGTCTTTGACCCATTAGCTGTTATGCTAGTTGTAGCATTTAATCAAGCGATAGTACTTAGGGGAGAAGAATCCGAATTAAAAATTGGTAATCAAAAAAGCTTGCTTACCAAGAAAGCAAAAAATTGGTGGGAAGTATATGGTGAAACAAAAGATAAGATTCTTAAACGAGAAGATATTGTTGAACCAGAAGAAGATGTAGTAGAGGTTATCAAAGAAGATAAAACTTCCGATAAAAATATTAGAAAGTCATTAAGAGGTGGAGTTAGAACATAGTATATATTATATTTATTAGTAAGAACCCGCGGATTACATTTAATTAAAACTTAATGGGAGTGTTACTATGAGTAGTAAAGCAAAAGTAAAAACTATAACAAAGGTTGTATCAACTCAAGATTGTCAAAACAAACGACAAGCATTATCACAGATGAAACGTATCAAATGGGACATCGATTTCAAAAACACAAATCAAAAGAAATTTTGGGATACCATTGTATCTAATACTATTAATTTTTGTATAGGCCCTGCAGGATGTGGTAAAACATATATTGCAACATATTGGGCACTACAACATTTAGTTGATAAAAATTCAAAGTATGATGGGATTATTATTACTAAACCAATGGTGGAAGTTGATGGAGAAAAGATTGGATACCTACCAGGTAATATCGATGAGAAAACTGACCCGTTTATGCAATCAGTATATTATAATATGGAACAGATAATTGGTAAGCAGAGAATGGAAGTTTTAAGAGCTGCAGGATTGATTAAAGTTGTACCATTAGCTTATATGCGTGGATTAACATTACAGAATAAAATTGTGATATTAGATGAAGCACAGAATGCTACAATACCACAGATTAAAACTTTTCTTACAAGAATTGGAATGGGTTCTAAATATATTGTAAGTGGAGATTTAATGCAGAGTGATTTGAAAGCAAAAGGGGCAAATGCATTAGAAGATAGTATCAGGAGATTTACTGGTTTATATGGTGTAGGATTTTCTCAGTTCGGAATGAAAGATGTTGTTAGACATCCAATCGTTGCAGAACTATTAAGTAGATATGAAGATAAGTTTTTTATTGATGAGAGTGTTACTGCAGAAGCAACACTATCTGAATGGTTAACACATCCCACATACGAACATCCAAAGTACTCACATTATTGGGAGAAAAATTAACTTAAAAAAACACTTGACTTGTATGGGCAAAAAGCCTTATATTCAGCTATGAATAAAAATACTATAATTTTTGATTTGGATGGAACTCTAGCTAACATTGATGTTAGAAGGAATAAGTCTTTAAAACCCGATGGTAAGTTAGATTGGGAAATCTTTGCTGCTCCACAATCAATTTTAGATTTAGACGAACCTAATCTTCCAGTAATCAAGATGGCTCAAATGTTCAAAGCCGATGGCTTTAAGATTGTTATCTTTAGTGGAAGGAACGATAGAGGATTTGTTGCTACTAACCATTGGTTAACAAGATACGATGTTCCATTCGACCTTTTAGTATTAAGACCTGATAAGTTTAAAGCTAACTCATGGCCTATTGCTGATGGAAATCAAGCTACATCTGATATGAGGTTTATGCCTGATGAGATTCTAAAGAAAGCTATGTTAGATACCTTTGTTGATATCGATGATGTATTCTTGGTTGTTGATGATAGAGATAAGGTTGTTAAGATGTGGAGAGATTTAGGATTAAATACTTTTCAAGTAGCACCAGGAGATTTTTAAATGGATAAAATAAAATAGTTAAAAATAACACTTGACTTGTATAGGGTTTTAGTGTTATATTATAGTAATAAATAAAGGAGTTATAAAAATGAATTTACCAGAAATAAAAACGATAGAAGATATGAAATCGTTGGTATCACAGATGGTGATACCTACAAAGAAATTAAATATAAAAAAGCTAAACCATTATTAGATAGTGGTGAATGGGTAGTATATGTAGGAGGCCCAATAACATGAAATCGGAGTTACAAGTAGTAAAGAGTCTTGTAAAAAAATATTCTAATGATAAAGAATTAGGTAGTGCAGTTAGACGATTCTTGACAGAAGATTATTGGATACAAAAAGGTAATACTTTAAGAGTTCTTGAATATCGAGAACTTAAAGAATTTAAAAGTCTGGCAACGTATGGACAGGACCATATAGCGGCAGAAAGAGAATGGCTGGAGCAGTTAGAAAAGATATGAGAACAATAAAATTAACCACATTTAATGACATCGAAGATTGTGATAGACAAGATGTTAATGACCTGATTTCGGCACTCGTAAGAATGGGTTATGAAGTATGGATGGCAGACCATTCCGTTTGTTTTAACTTGGGGAATGATGACGTAATAAAAGAAGAAAATAATGAGGAAGAGAAATGAAAACAATAGAGCTTGAAGAAATAGCACCTTACATGAACGAAACTCCGATTTGCGAGCAAACGTTCATTGATTGTGGATTTGAAAGAATAGATGTTTCGGTAGAAGAAAGTGGTGATGACATGCCCACTCATTATTACACATATGATTTCGGAACTACTTATGACCCATCATTAATTTCAGAAATGGACTTTACAGGAGTTCAACTATTTAATGAAGAATATAAAACTTGGCATACTGAAGGTGAATTACAGCTTTTGTTTATGTTGTTTTTAAAAGAAGAAGAGAAATAAAATGGACTACCCGACAGATTTTAATAAAAAAAGACCAGGGCCCTGGGATGACGAAACATTTGAATTAGCAGAAGATGTATTTGCAACATGGAATAAAGAGAATGTAAAATGGTATAATAAATACTTTATAGTACCATTTGAGAGATTCATACACGCCATTGAAGATTTCCCATCTGAAGCCAAGTGGTTTTATCAACGTGGAAGTAGAGGTTGGTCTGATAGGTCAGCTTGGTCTATTGATACTTGGTTGGTAGATAATTTGATTCCAATGTTAGAACGATTGAAGAACAATAAGCAGGGCACACCATCCACGATGTTTAGACAGAAAGACGGAGTTGACAAAGATGGAAATCCAACTGATGAAGCCTCTGCATTAGCAGAACAAAGGTGGGAAAATGTATTGGGTGAAATTATTTATGGATTGAAATGTGCAAAGACAATTCAGAATTACGATTACGAAGATAAAGAAGATGTAAAGAAGCTAACAAAGAGTTCCCAACGTTCATTTGAATTGATTGGAAAACACTTATTTAATTTATGGGATTAGTATGATTGACAAAACAATAAAATTAGCTGGTGAGTATCCAAGTGATTTCAAACCATCTATATCAGTACAAGAAGTACAACAATTTTTTAATGCACATAGTTTTCATAATGGCAGAATGATAGGTGGCAGTAAATCCGGATATAGGAATATGCATCCTGATGATTTAATTATATTCAATGCTAATATATTAATGCCAGGTCATGGTAAAGTATGGTATGGGGATTTAAATCTTACCGAAGATTATTTAGTATTAAAAGAAATTGCTCAAAATTTAAATACAGAGTTATATGTGTTGCGGGAATCGCATGCGAGATTTGGTGAAGAGGATAAACCAATTGATGAGTTGATTAAAAAGGCAGTATGGAATACAAGTGAAGATAACCCAACTAAAGAATGGTATTTAAACAAGCAGGATAAAAAGTATAAGAAATGAAATCAATAAAACTAACCACATTTAATGACATTGGTGATTGTGATAGACAAGATGTTAATGACCTGATTTCGGCACTCGTAAGAATGGGTTATGAAGTATGGATGACAGATGATTCCGTTTGTTTTAACTTGGGGAATGATGACGTAATAAAAGACGAAAAAGATTTAAATAAAAAAAGTGAAAAAAGTACTTGACTCTTTGGCTAGTTTATACTTATATTAAAGGCATATGAATAATCAAGAATTAGTAGATTTGATAGTAAAGACATTTGATGGTGTAATCATCGATGATTATGGTTGGGAACATTACACTATACCAAATAAGAAATATGATATTCGATTTGATGCATCTCGAATAGAATGGGCATGTGATTGTCCAGCATTTATGTACCGAAGAAAATTTAAGAAGAAGTATTGTAAACATATTATTGAGATACAGAGTAAAAAATTAGAACAACGGGTGGCAGATAGCAGAGGCCGTGCTGGTGCCAGAGTGGTCTAATGGGGTGGATTGCAAATCCATTGTTCGTCGGTTCAAATCCGACCCAGCACTCAAAATATAAACGGAGATGAAAAGTGAGAATAACAGAAATAATAACACGATTGGAAAAGATTGAACTTGAATCAGATGGTGAGGTTAATGCGATGTGTACTAAATTGATAGATGATTTGATAGAGTTTGAACTTATAGTGGATAAAGAAATACACAAGATTACAGAAAATTTGAAAACCGATGATTGGTTGGAGATGTTGTTAGCAGAGGGTATTAAATCTGGTTCAGTAGGGGAAGCTTAATGTCGGTAAAATTAATTAAAAAAAACACTTGACTCGTATAGGCAAAAAGCCTTATATTAAAGTAATAAATAAAAATTGACAAATAAACAAATAAATAAAGGAGTTAAATATGTCACAAACAATATTTGAAAAAGCAGGGGGATATGTAGTGAGTAAGGAAGTAATATATCCTTTTCAAGAAAATGTAAATTATATGGATTGTACTCACTGCCACATACCCGTAAGGAATGTGGGAGAGACTGCTACATCAGTAGTTTGTTCTCGATGTTTAATGGGACAAGTTGCTAAACAATTCCCCGAATCAATGGAGTCTATACGTACATACAAACCAACAGGACGACCAGCAGGTTGGCATTGGATGGCTGAGTTTGTAGATAAAGATGGTAACGTCTTTCATAAAGGTAAAGAGGTGAAAAAGTTAAAGGGTACATTAAAACCCACTAAGGCTTCTAAACCTAAGAAACGAATTAAACGTCGTACTAAAGATGCGATACTTGTTGCAACTTATAAAGAAAAACAAATTCTAAAAAAAGCTGCTAAGAAACAACAAGATTTTCTTAATCATATAACTGAGGATAAATAGTTATGAGTAAAAAAGTAAAAGGTCAATTCGACCATTACAAAAAATGGACTACTGACGAGGGATACACTTTCCTTGCGGAGAATAAAGAAGATGCTGAAGCGTATCTTAAAGTAACTGGTAGTGGTTCATTAGGTAAACTAAAGGAGGTCGAAGTTGGGTAGTTTAGATAAAATAATAGATTCCGTAACTTCCGCTGTGGAGACTGGAAATAGGTTTAAAGTAGGTGAAGTACTTAAAGGTGATAAACGATTGGAAGATGAGTCTTACGAAGATTTTAAAATTCGTAGGAAGGTTGAAAAGGGGTTAGTTAAGGATTATCTTAAAGGAAGATTTATTACAGATAATAAATCATCAGATGGAAAAAATGAACCATTGGTTACTAAGAGCAAAGAAGGTGGCCGACCAATATTAGAGCGTAATGTTTGAATTTTTAGTAGTATGTTTACTGATTTACATTGCAGTAAAATTAAGTGATATTAACGATAGTAATAAACCTGGATTTTAATGAATAAGGTAGTTGATTGTTTTAAACACGATAACCCAGTTATCCACAAAAAGTTAAGAGAGGTTTCAGTTGAAGAAGGACTTGAAATTGCCGCAGAACTATTTAAGATACTTAATGAACGAGGGGATGGCATCGGGTTGGCTGCTAATCAAGTTGGTATTGATGCTGCTGTTGCTGTACTTAATGTTCGCGAACCGATTATCTTAATTAACCCAAAAATACTTTCAAAAGAAAATGAGATACCTTATTATGAGGGATGTCTATCTTTCCCAAAGAAAGGTTGTCATACCAAACGATATGAAACCATACATATACAAACCGCACAGGAAGAGAGTGGTTGGGTGTTTAGTGGAGCATTAAGTGGAAGTGATGGTAAAGGTAGTTGGGAAAAACATGATGCCGAAAATGACGAATTAAGATTGTTAGAAACCATATGTGTTCAACATGAGATTGACCATTTAAATGGGTTAACAATATTTGATAGGGAAGATAAACCACAACCTATTATAAGTAAAAAGGCCGTGGGCAGGAATGAACCTTGTCCTTGTGGTAGTGGTAAGAAGTTCAAAAAATGTTGTATAGGAAAATAATATGAGAATTAGATTATGGAATAGATTTCTAAAGATGATGGATACAAAAGTTCCACTTTGGATAATCTTAGTAATAATGAATTTCTATTGGTTGACTACTTCAGTATATGATATAATTATACAAAGAGGGTTTCAACAAGCTATTATCCAAATGGAAAATGGGGAGTTGACTGTCTTAGAAGGAAGAGTTACACCAAGTGGAAGATTAAAACGAATAGAGGAATTTTTAGGAATGCCTCGTTCATTAACAGATGATAAACCAATCGTAAGGAAGAATAAATAATGGCTGGATTCAAAGGTAGACCAAGTAACAAAAGACCAATAGTTGAAGCAATTAGACGCAAGTGTGTTGGTTGTGGTAAAATTAAAGAAGTTAAATTTAAAAAATATTGGATACCATCTTATTCAGATTTAAGTGAGATACCCGTATATTTAAAGAATGGCCCGAAAACCAATCGGTTAGAACGTAAGGGTGCGATAGTTAAATACTATTGTGAATATGAGTGTTATCAAGAACATTTATAAATGAGTAAGAAGAAATCAATCTACGATTCGGGTACAACCAAAGGTTCAGCACCAAGAACATCAGACAAGAAAAGGTATGATGATAATTGGGAGAAAATCTTTGGTAAGAAAGAAAACTCATCAACACCCAATCCATATGGTGATGATGATTTTGCAACACCAACAGAATCGAGTGGAAGTGTTAAACATTTCGCGGATGGGTTTCACGAAGGCAACTGGCAAGATGATTGAAAAAATAAAATCCATTTTGGGTAAACTTCGTAATATGTATTTTATGTACCAATACGGAAAACACTTACAAAAACGAATCGAGAAAAACGATTTCGGAAGGAGACCTGAATATTAATGCAAACATTTTTACCATATAGTGATTTTGAAAAATCAGCCAAAGTATTAGATTGGCGTAGACTTGGTAAACAACGAGTTGAGGGTATGCAGATTTTAAATGCTATCGAACAGAAACCAAGAAAAGATGGGAAACCATATAAGGGGTGGGTTAATCATCCTTGTAGTGTTATGTGGAAAGCATATGTACCAGCATTAAAACACTATACTAATATTATTATTACAGAGTGGATTAATCGTGGATACAATAACAATATGAAATTCTATGCTGTTGATGATTTAGTAATACCACATTGGATAGGTGATGAGCGAATACATTCATCACACAGAGCTAACCTATTAAGAAAAGATTTTGAGTGGTATGGACAGTATGGTTGGGATGAAGGTCTCAAAGATGTAGAAACTGCACCCTATGTGTGGCATGATATTGAGGGTAAGTTTTATGAACAATTGATAGGAACGGGAGTTAGAAACTATTTATGATTTACAAACAAGGTTTAATAATAAACCACTAAACAAACAAGGAGTACAGGTTATGTATTTTGAAACACAAGTAATATTTACAGAAGAAATCCCAACGAAGAATGGAGTACGAGAAAAGAAAACTCGTAGAGCATTTTTAGTTGAGTGTGATTCTGTATCAGTAGCAGAAGCAAAGGTAAATGAAACATTAAAAGATTCACCATATCCCTTTGAAGTTAAAGTAGCAAAAGAATCTAAAATTGTAGAGGTAATTTAGTGAAACCAGATAAAGTAGAGATGGTATTTGATATCATAATTACAAGTCTTAAACTTGGAGCAGGATGTATATTACTATATGTGATGTATCAGTTCACTCAAGGTATGGGAGCATGGGTTGAATTAGATAGGATTACGAGATGATGGGTTATTACAAATCTAATATAGGAGTTGAACATGAGTTATAAAGGTTGGGATACTATGTTAGGATTGTTTGGTGCTGGACTTATAATATTGGCAACACTATTATTTTTTGTTCCTTTTTGGGCATTGTGGAATTGGATAATGCCTGTATTTGGATTACCAACATTGACGATTTTACAGAGTATAGGATTATACTTATTATTGAAACTTGTGATATTTACACCTACAACAAAGGAGTAACGAAATGTCACTTGCGGAAATAAAGAAAAAATTAGAAAAAGCCTACAATGAAGAGGATTGGGGTATAGTAGAAGATTTATTAGAAACATTATCATATGAAGTTGAAATCGAAGGCGAAGGTTTTTGGGGTGATGACGATGATGATGTGGAAAATGATTAAGTAGTATGGGGCTGCTTGGTATCGACAGGTGTTATTTGACACTTGGGTGCAACGGAGTTTGAACAAGACTCGCTACAAAAGGTTCACTTTGATTAATTGGCACACAAGCTAATTTAACTTACGCTTACGCGTAACATCTTACTTATGACACCGATAGTAAGATAAGATGTCGACATCGGTAGACCACTCTTTTTATAGGTTGGAGTTAAACTTAATCTTTCAGTTAAGCCATTCTGTGTAAAATGGTGAAGTGGGTTGGAGATAACTACTTATTTGGAATCTCACTAAGTTGTGAATGACCCTTTGGAAAAAGCAGACTGGACGCGGGTTCGACTCCCGCCAGCTCCACAAAACAATAAAAAATGAAAAGGTTATATTTAAAATGGTAGAATATATTTTGTTAGGTATTCTTGCTCCTGTAGTTCTCAATCTAATGCACTTATTGGTTGGGATATATGTGGTGGTACAAAGAGGTAGTGTAATGTCATTAGGATTTTCTGGCATAAGTTTCTTAACTAAAACAATCGGAATGATGCTTCTAACTTGGGTAGGGGTAAGTAAATTAAACTTAGACGTTCAGATATTTGTGCCAATGTTGGCATTCTTTTGGTTCTTTACTCATATAGTAGAAGCCTTTGTGATACAACATTACATAGATGAAAATCAATCTGAATATATTAAAGGGATACAAATAAAATGAATTTTAACAAGTTAGCTAGATATTTATATACGAGTGGAAATGACGATTCATATGAATCAGTAATGAAAAATATAAGAACATATTCAAGTTTGGCTTTTATAGCCTTAGTGATATTTAATGGTTTCGTATGGACAACGATTTTTGATAATTACAAGAGTTTTCATCAAGAAACTTTGGTGAACTTGAAAGAGGATAATCAGAAACTAAACAATTTAGTTTCGGAACATAACCTTGAGGGGATGGATGTGGTAGTAACGATGTATCATCCAGTTTCGTATCAAACAGACTCCACACCGAACATTCTCGCGGATGGAACGCGAATACGGGTACACAAAGCTAGTGAGTACCGATACATAGCGGTTAGTAGGAATCTTTTGAAACGCTGGGGTGGTTGGTTAGATTACGGCGACTTTATTCTCTTAAAGGGAACTGACGGTAAAGATGGTATGTACCAAGTAAAAGATACAATGAACGCAAGATTTGTAAATCGTATAGACATCTTGGAATCACCAGGTACAAAACCATACAAGTTCGATATTGCTCAAATATCAAGAGTGCCAGATGATACTTTTGTGTCATACAACAATAAATAAAAAATAAAAAATACAACAGGTAATAAATGAAAAAATGGTTTTATGAGAGAAGTAAGTTCTCTGAGTTTAAATCAAATACGACTTATCATAAGTTGTTAGAGATGTCAGTAGAGGATTTCAATGAGTGGGCACGATTGCTAAGACAAGAAGTAACTACTCAATGGGATGAGTATGGAACACCACCTGTAATCGGTAGAGATGAAGATGGTATTATTCAAAAATTCAAAAAATTAAAAGACAATCCTTGTAATTATTTAATTGAAGATAATACTGGTGATGATGAATCACTTGGTATAATTAAAAACTTCAATAAAGATGCAAGTAGTGTTAATCAATTCTTCCCAACAATGTTAAAAACAAAAATCAGTATTGGTGCATCAGCCGATAATGGATTATCTATATACGACCACTTTGGTGACCCAGAGTTAGAAGATAAGTTTGTTCACATTATGCGTAGAGCAGTAAAGAAAGATTCTATGTATAGTTGGAGTAGAAGTATTGTAACCAAGAAAGATGAGAATCCATTTTGGAATGGACAGACTGGTAAAGAGTTTATTAGAGATGTACACGAGGGTAAAGTGTTTACTGGTAAATACAAAGATACAGGTATTGTACTTGCAAGAGTAAAAGAAAATACTGTCGGTAATTATGGTACAATGAATGAAGAGTTTAAAGGACATGGAAATGTTTATTTAACTGCAGAGGAAGTACAAGAGTGTAAAGATAGTGGTTACTTGAATGATACACAATTAAGTAACATACCAGATATAGTTTCAAGCGAAACGAGTAAGACTGGTAATGTAACTAAGTTCTTATATTTGATTAGACATTATGACAAAACTATCGGAATCTTTCCAAAGATATTACAAGTGTTTAGATTAGCGTGTGGACAACCTGCAGTAAACTTTCCACCATTAACTGCTAAACTTTTGTATGAAAAATTTACAAATCATATAGAAAATCAAGAACAAAAATTTCATATCTATGACCCATCCGCAGGTTGGGGTGGTAGAATATTAGGAGCAATGAGTTCTCGTAAGAATATTCATTATGTAGGTACAGACCCTAACCCAGATAACTTAGGTAGATATCAAGCAGTTGCTGATTTCTATAATAGTAATTGTGTTGATGATTTTTCTGATAACTTCAATAAGTTTTTTGATGTAGAGAAACAATCAAACACGTATGAAGTATTTAGTGATGGGAGTGAATTAATATCTAACAATCCAGCATTTCAAAAATATAAAGGTAAGTTGGATGTAGTATTTACTTCGCCACCATACTTTAATCGTGAACAATATTCCCAAGATGAGAATCAGTCGTTCAAAGCCTATAGTGAGTATCAAGACTGGAGAGATAACTTCTTAGAACCCACTTTACGAACTGCGTATGAGTATCTCAAACGAGATAGATATATCCTTTGGAACATCGCTAGTATAAAGATAGGAGCAAATACCTACTATGATTTAGAGGGTGATAGTAGAAAAATATTAGAAGAGCTTGGTTGTGAGTATAAAGGAAAGCTAAAAATGTTAATGACAAGGATGATTGGCTTAGACCCAAGTAAGACTGGAATATTAAATTCAGTACAATATGATAATAATGTTTATAAATTTGAACCTATATTTGTGTACTATAAAAGATGATAATAATTAAAGCAAACTCACCAACAGATGCTTGGATACAATCACACGAGTATCTTTTAGCAAATGGTAACAAAGATGTGATGAATGAAAGTATTAATATGTCGGTAGAGATAGAAGATAACTTCGATGTCGATATAAAATTTGATGGAGTATTCAGAGAAATCTTTGGTGATGATAGAATAGATTATGCAAGTTCAGTTACATTTGTTAAACCAACAGAACATCCGTTTATGGATGAGTTACAATACAAACAGAATGATATCAAAGTAAAGTGGAATAAAACTTATTGGGGTAGAATGATTAATTGGGATAATAGTTTTAATCAAATAGAACAAGTTATTAAAAGATTAAAAGAACATAAGAATAGTAAAACAATTGCAATGAGTATCTATGACCCAAAATCAGATGGTAGAAAAACTATGAGTGGAATGCCATGTTTATTATCGATAGATTTAAAACCACGAAAAGATGGATTGTATTTAACAGCATTCTTTCGTAGTATGAGAATTAGTAAAAGTGGTTATGCTGATTGGATGGCGTTGTGTGAATTAGGTAAGTTCTTATGTGAACAAGCAAATTTAAAATTAAAACGAGTTACCACAATTGGCGGTTCGGTACATATTGGGGATATGAATAACGAAAAGAAAAATGTGAGGGAGTTGCTTAGTGTGTGGAATAGTTAGTACTATTGGTTATACAGAAGATGATGTAGAGGTGATGTTACAGGAGATTGAACATCGAGGTAGAGACAACAGAGAAATTTATCAGAGTGGTAATGTTATACTTGGACATAATCGTTTAAGTATTAATGATGTTAGTTCAGATGGGAATCAACCATTCGTATGGAATGATTATGCACTTGTAGTTAATGGTGAGATATGGAACTATCCACAATTAAGAAAAGAATATGAAGAACGAGGTTATAGATTTTTTAGTAATAGTGATTCGGAAATAATTTTATATTTGTATAAGGAGAATGAGTTACCAAGATTAGATGGTATGTTTAGTTTTGCACTACACGATACAATGACTAATCAATTAATTCTATCGAGAGATTGGGTTGGTAAGATACCATTATATATTTACAATAATGATACGAATATTATAGTAGCATCTGAAATGAAATCCATACTAAAAATATTACCACAAGCAGAATGTAAGTTTGTACCAAAAAATTCGGTGGTTACAATAGGAACTGAAACTGGAACAATACATATTGAGAAAGATTATTATTTTAGTTTTTCGAAATATGAAGTAAAAGAATTTGACCAAGATGAAGTGAATAAAAAAACATATGAGTTATTGGATAACGCTATTGAAAAAAGATTATTAAGTGATGTTAAGGTTGCAACTTGTTTGAGTGGTGGAATTGATTCAAGTGTGATTACTTATTTGTTAAGTAAGAAAGTACCTGATATAGTATCTTATACAGTCAAGTTCGATGAAGATTCAAGAGATTTAATGTTTGCAAGAATGGTTGCAAAACATATTGATGTACCATTGGTTGAGGTTGAGATACCAAGAGACCCAGAAGAAATAAAAAGAAAATTTTTAGAAACAATTAGGGTTATAGAATATCCATCAACAGTCCAAATGGAAGTTGGTATTTTACAAAGTTATGTTGCAGAACAAATGGCAAAGGATGGGGTTAAGGTTGCGTTTAGTGGTGAAGGTTCTGATGAGGCGTATGGTTCATATGGTATGGTAAGAATGTTCAGTAAGAAACCTGACTGGAGTGATGTAAGAAAAAAGATGTTTGAAAAACAATACTATGGTAATTTACTTCGTGGTAATAATATTTTTATGAACTATGGAACAATCGAATTAAGATGTCCATTCTTCGATTTGGATTTTTTAAATTACACCACAAACTTGAATCAGCCAGTATTGGATAATGGTGGTAACCAATGGAAGAAACCACTTGCTGAAGCATTTCGTGGCCACTTACCAGATGAAGTATGTGACCAAGAGAAAAGAGCATTTCAAAAGGGAACAAACTTTAAAGACTATATAGAAGATTTAATTCTTAATGATAGAGATTTAAATTTTAGAAATAGAAAAAAACTATTTCATTGTATAGGAGATAACTTTGAAAAAATATTTGGTTTCAAACATAAAGGTATGAGAGATACTTTGAGTGGAACTGAAAGTGGATTTAATAAATGGGCATGATAGAAACACCAATAGAAACCTATAAACTAAGTGGTATTGATGTAGATGTTAAACGAGATGATTTAGTTGGTGATGGTATTAATTATCCACGATGGGCAAAGATAGATGGTATCCGAAGAATATTAGAGAGTGCTGATATAGATAAAACAAAACCACTAACACATTTATCAGTATATGGAAGTTGGACAGGTTGGGTACTGAGTGGTTTATGTAAAGAATATGGAATAGAATTTATTTCTGCTTATCCAGATACCCAAAGGTTTCCACAAATATTATTAGAAAGAGTTGTGGGTAATGGGGGAACTCTACATCCTATGAGACCCAACATGATGGCGTTTATGCAAAATAAATTAAACACCCAAGCAAAAGAAAATGGTTGGCAACAATTACCATACGCGTTTAATCATCCAGCATATATTAATTACATGGGTGAGAGAATGAAACAAGTTTTAGAAGAAAATGAATATGATAATCTTATAGTTAGTATCGGAAGTGGTGTTACTGCAAGTGGATTAATAAAAGAGTTTTTAGAATACAATGATGATTGGTGGAAATTATCTGCCAAATCAAAAAAAGTTTATTCAATCACGATGAGTGCATTCTCATCAACAAAAAAGATTTTAAATGAGAATCACGCAGGTGATTTAAAAAACATACTACTCGAAAAATCACCATATGCATTTGATGATATGATGGATGACTATAAAGTACCATTTGATTGTAACGAATTTTGGGACAAGAAACAATGGTATTGGTTAGAGAATAATATACAGAACTTAAAAGGTAAAACCTTATTTTGGAATATCGGCGGTTCTTATTTAAATTCAATAAAATGAAAAAAACACTTGACTTGTATGGGCAAAAAGCCTTATATTAAGTCATACTAAAATTGGAGATATATAAATAATATGAAGAGTTTAACAGCAGAAAAAATACAAGAGAATTACAACTCACTGCGAAATATTATCACTATGAATTTCTCGGGTGAACGACTTGAGAAATTAAATAAGATGTATGATTATTTCGAGGATAGGATGATGTTAGCACCAGCAAGTGCAAAGGAACATTATCACAATGCTATGGTGGGTGGATATGTAGAACACGTATTACACATTGTAGATTTTTCACAATCAGTAAAAAAGTTGTGGGAAGAAAAGGGAGCAGAAATTGATTTTACAGATGAAGAATTAATCTTTGCTGCATTACATCACGACTTAGGTAAAGTAGGTAATTTAGATTATGATTACTATATACCAAATGAATCAGATTGGCATAGGAAGAATCAAGGTAAGATTTATACACACAACCCTGAATTACCTTATATGACAGTAACGGATAGAGCATTTTATTTACTTCAACATTTTCAAATACCTTTAACAGAAAACGAATATATGGGTTTAATGTTAACAGATGGGATGTATGAAGATGCAAATAAAAAATACTTAATGACGTTCTTACCAGAGACTGGATTACGAAGTCATATATCACGAATATTACACCAAGCAGATATGATGGCAACATTTATAGAATCTGATGAATGGAAGCGTGGAGATAAAAAAGAAACTAAACGAGTTGCTAAATCAGTTGGTAACATCAAAAATGCAGTTGCAACAGAAGTTGATACTAAACTCAAAGGTGAAAATGCTAAAGAGTTATTTAACGAGTTGTTTGGAGATAAATAATGGTAGTAGAAATATTGCTTGGGGTATTTGTAATAGTTTGTATAGCCCTAAGTTGGACAACATATAATCAAATACAAAAAGTAGAAAGGTTAGAAGATTGGGTTGAGAACTTCTCGGCACAAATTATTTTAACACAACGAACACTTGCAGAATTAGATTCTGAGGGTAAGTTTGAATCCGATGATGATATCGGAACAGTCTTTACAGCAATTAAAGATACGGTCAATGATTTAAATAAATTAACAATAGAGGATATATAAATGCCACCAAAAGCAAAAAAGACATCACCACGATATTACTTTCATCAAGGAACTGAAGATGCAATCGTCAGATTGAATAAAGAAACTCGTGCTCATATGAAACAACGAATTTACAATGAACATATTCGCACACCATTTGAGAAACTTGCTGAGAATATAATTCATACATTTAAATTTTATTACTTTGATGTTCCATCGGATGATGTGAAACACGAAGTGGTATCATTCTTATATATGAACATCCACAAATTTGCTGAAGGTAAGGGAAAAGCTTTTTCATACTTTAGTATTGTTGCTAAGAATTATTTAATTTTACATAACAACAATAACTACAAGAAGATGAAACAACATGATTCTGAAGATGTAATGGATTATAAAAGAGACCCTGTCGGAGAACTTCGAGGTAAGGAATCTAAATCTATGGCAATGGAATATATAGAACAACTTGCGGATTATTGGAGAAATAATTTAACAACAGTCTTTAAACGAAAGAAAGATTTGGATGTTGCTAATTCTGTAGTGGAGTTAATTGATATGAGACATAATATTGATAACTTTAATAAGAAAGCATTATACATTCTTATTCGTGAGATGACGGGTTCTAATACACAACACATTACTCGTGTAATTAATGTGATGAAGAAACATCATAATAATCTACACAAGGCTTATGTAGCTACTGGTTCAGTTGATACTAAACGAACTGGTAGTTGGTTTGAGTGAAACTCTATAAACAAGATTGGGATTATCGGAAAATAAATACCGATGAATATCCACAATTAAAAGCGATTACATCACAACCAAATTCTTTTTGGATAATAAGTAATCCTAAAAAACCACTCAAACGAGTTACAACAAGAATACGAAGATTATGTAGAAGAGCACATCCATACCAACCTATTATAGTTTTATATGCTATACCTGGTAGAGATGTAGGTGGACATTCAAAGGGTGGGTTATCTGATAAACAATATATAAAATATATTGGAGATATTGCAAAAGGTATTGGTTCATATAAACCAATAGTAATATTCGAACCTGATGCTATTCCACATATGAGAAGGATGAATTTCTTTCAACGAACAAGTCGAACAAGGTTAATCAGAAAATCTTTAAAACTCTTATCACAATGTAGTGCACAAATTTATCTTGATATAGGACATCCCAATTGGTTAAAGGTTGGAGATGCGTCTACTTATTTAAATCTTTTTAATGATAATAAGATAAAAGGCTTTTCAGTTAATGTAAGTAACTTTGTTACTACGGATAAATGTATTCGATGGGGTGATAAAGTTTCCGATAGAACCGATTTAAATTATATTATAGATACATCAAGGAATGGTACTGAAGTATGGGAAACCTTTAATCCAGAAGAAATGAAACTTGGAGAAAAACCAACAATCAGAACTTCATCAAGAAGTTGTGATGCTTATCTTTGGATTAAAACACCAGGTGAAAGTGATGGTGCCGTAAATGGTTGGCCTAAAGCTGGTAGATTTGATGCTGAAAAAACCTTATCTCTTATAAACTAAAAAGGGAGAGCCGGATAAGCTCCCCCTTAGTTATCTATCCGATATAGTACTACTTACGGAATAAACCCACCAACACCAATAAAGCTACTAATCCAGCGAAACCTGATTCGCCAAAATTATTAATTATTGCTGTTAGGTTACCAATAACATTAACGCCGAAAATACCGCTTCCGAATATTACTTCAGAAACCGCACCAATGGCTACAAACGACATAAGTAGTTGAGCAATGTCATCTACCCAGCCTTTTACGAGTGTTATGATTTCCTTCATATGGTTATATCTCCCGTTAGTTAATCAATTAGTCGGAAATTGTTACCGACATAATATAACTATTGTATATATTAGGAAATATTTTTGGGTATATATTTATATACACCAATTTTTTAAGAATTTGATATTTATTATTGTAACAATATAGGTAGAATTATGGCAATAGACTTTGAAGTATTCGAGGGAAAAACTTTATCAGATGTATTTAAAGACATTTATGATAACTCAAACAAAAACAAAATTCAATTAGAAGTTCTAATGAAAGAGGTAGTTGGGTTCATCAAGGATGGTGATACCGCTGTGCAGATAATTCCTATGTTGAAAGAGTATTTAGAAATCAACGTAAAGAACGATGAACAACTTGTTAAGTTAGCAACCATTGTACAGAGAATGGCAACTGCTAATAGTAAAGGTGATGATGATGATAACTTTATGTTGAGTGATAGAGAAAAAGAACAATTAATGAATAATATTAAAAGCACGGTCGAGGAACTTCAAGACCATTCGGATAACATAACTGCAAAATTAGATAATTAATGTCGTATAATATAAAACCAAATGTTGGGACTAAATCAGGTCCAATCATGGGTAATAGAGTACAAAATGTTGAATCTACTTTACGATTAATAAAAGAAATATCATCTGAAGATGGTAAGTTTTATGAGTTAGAACCTTTAGAAATATTAGAGGTACATTTAGATGATACAAAAAACTCTTTCCCACAAGGGAGTGATGGGCCCGATTATACTTATCTCGGTGGGGTAAAGGGTAGGTTTGTAATTTCTGAAGTTGGATTAAACATTGATAAGTTAAATGATTATAAACCATTGAATCCACAGATTCAAACAACACCAATAATTGGTGAGATTGTAATTGGTGTAAAGTATCTTGGGCAATTATTTTATACAACCCAAATAAACTTTTTTGGTAATCCAAATTTTAATACACAACATGGATTGAGTAAAGGTAAATCAAAAGATACCTTAGTATCAGAAAAAATAGATACTGCAAATGAACAAGATGACACTTCAGTAAATCTCGGATACTATATGACAGCAGATGCTGATGCAAGAAAAATTTTACCAAGTGAGGGTGATGTTATTATTGAGGGTAGATTTGGAAACACTATCAGATTGGGTAGTGATATTAAAAATGAAAATCTGGAATCCCCAAATATTATTTTAAACGCCGGACAAACTAAAGAGGGTGATAAGAAAGTACCAATTAAAGAAGTAATCGATACAGATGGTTCGAGTGTATATATCACTACTAATCAACCATTAGAATTTACACCTGGTACTGCAAGTCAATTAACACCACCACCATATGAGGGTAAAAACATTTTACTAAGTTCGGATAGAATTATTTTTAATACAAAGAATGGTGGAGATATTGGATTGTTTAGTAACAATAACATTTCCTTAACAGCAGCAAAAGAAGTTGTTATTGAATCTCCTGTAACTAAGATTGGTAGTATTCAAGCAACAGAACCAATGGTATTGGGTGCAATACTTGAATCAAAATTAAATGATATCTTAACATTAATTGAAACTGGTTTGTTAGCACCAACAGGACCCGTAATTGTTGGACCTGGTGCACCAATATTAGCAAGTTTAAAATCCACCTTGGCTCAAATAAAAAGTCCAAATAATGTGGTAGAGTAATGAAGAAGAATGGAATAGAATTTCAGAGGAAAATATGAGTTGGGATATATTTAGAGCTGAGTATAAACAAGGTATAGACGCAGGTGATGATATGGCTAAAGTAATTGCCGAATCATATGATAAATGTGTTAAGACTGGAATGACAATTGGTACGGCACCACCCGCTCCATTAGCTAGTGGTAATGTGGCAGGATTAGAAGTAATGTTGAAATTGTGTTTTTCATCTTATGGTGTAACACCATTTCCAATCCAACTTGATAATGGATTAAAATTATATTGGTTGGGTGGAGTTACGGCATCGGGTTCGACTGTAATCGTACCAGGAATAACTGCAGGATATGTTCCAATGGGAGCAGCAAATGCAACAATAGAAGATTTTATAGAACAATTAATAATGAGTTTTAAAAACCACATGGGACAGGTAAGTGGATTATTTCCATCAGCACCAGCACCTTTACCATTTGCAGGTTACAATGTACCAGGATAAAGGAGTTAGAAATGACTAAAAAAGAATTAGTAAAAATAATACAAGAAGTTGTGCGTAGAGAAGTACAAAAAGAGGTCAAACAGATATTTATTACTGAGGGAATAAATAGTTTGAAAGCTAAACGTACTACTCTCAAATCAACCGCACCAATCGTGAAGAAGAAACCGATTCAAAAGAAAGTTGTAAAAAAACGAGACCCCGTTAACTATACATCAAACGAATCATTAAACAGCATTCTAAATGAGACTGTTGGGTTAGGTAAAGGGGATACTGATGAGTATCCAACAATGGGTGGTGGAGTATTTGATTCAACACGAGCAACGGAACTATTAGGTTATGGGGAAGGTGGTCTTGGTGGAGATAAAGAAACTGCTAGAAAAGTTGGAGCAGTACAAACGATGAAACAAGCAGGAGTTTCTTCAGACCAATTACCTGAGAGTTTAGTTAACGCGTTGACAAAAGATTATAGTAAATTAATGAAACATGATAAGATGAAGAGTAACAAATAATGCCAGAAAATGTAAACTTAACCAATAACCCATCTGTCACACAGATTAATGAAGATGAAGATTCATTCTTCGGGTGTACATTTCCGTTAACATATAAGGGAGATAATGTTGGATTTTTTCCAAGAGCTAAAACGGTCAAGGAACAAGCATTTTCTAATATTAAAAATTTATTGTTAACTCAAAAAGGTGAACGCGTAGGTCAACCTAATTTTGGTAGTAACTTACCATCATTATTATTTGAACAAGTTGGTGAAGATTTAAGTGATAGGATTGAAGAAGCAATCCACGAAGCTTTAGAAGCATGGTTACCTTATATAAAAGCACAAAATGTTTTTGTGGTACAAGATAAACAAAACCCAAACCAAGTAGTGGTTACTTTAGAATTTGTCGTAACTGTCGATGACCCTGATTCCCCAGAAACGATAACATTCAATTTTAACTCAGGAGGATAACAATGGCTAATGATGTAGATTATGGGCTAAGTAATAAAAAAGAAAAAAGAGATATTAGATATATTGGTAGGGAGTTTACGTCCATAAGAGCTAATTTATTAGAATACGCTAAATCTTATTATCCAACTGCATATAATGATTTCAATGAATCTTCACCAGGTATGATGTTTATTGAAATGGCAGCATATGTTGGTGATACATTATCTTTTTATATCGATACACAATATCGAGAAACACTATTACATGCTGCGGAAGAAAAGAAAAATATTTATAAGATTGCACAATCATTTGGGTATAAACCAAAACTATCTCATCCAGCATCAGTACTTTCAGAAATAACAATTGAAGTACCAGCAGAAGATGATGGTACAGATGTAACACCTGATTTAGATTATGCATTAATGGTTAACGCTGATAGTTTATTCTCATCAAAGACAGGTAGAACTTTTAGATTGTTAGATGATGTTAATTTTAAAACATCTTCATCACTTGATTCGCGAGTAGAAAAAATATCACAATATGATAGTGACACACCAACACACTTTACATTAACTAAAAAATGTTTATTAGAATCTGGTACAAAAACTTCCGAGAATTTTACATTTGGGGAAGGGATTAAATTTGATAAAGTTATTTTAAGTAAAGAACGAGTAATACAGATTTTAAGTATGGTTGATGATGATGGGAATACTTGGCATGAAGTTCCTTTCTTAGCACAAGATACAGTCTTTTCATCAGCAGAAAATAACGCAACAACCACACCGGATGTTTCTGCTAACGCTGCAGATGCACCTTATATGTTAAAGTTAATTAAAACTGCAAACAGATTTACAACCTATACAAGAAGTGATGGTAAATCAGAATTGAGATTTGGAGCAGGAACATCTACAAATGCAGATGAAGAATTAGTTCCAAACCCAGACAATGTTGGTTCATCATTAGGAACTGGTGTTAGTAAACTTGATGCATCATTTGACCCAAGTAACTTTTTAAAAACAAAAGCTTTTGGACAAGCACCAAGTAATATTACATTGACTGTGAATTATACATATGGTGGAGCAATAGAAGATAATATTCTTTCAGGCGAATTGAAAAATAATGATAGTCTTTCTACAACATTAAATGAAGAGGGATTAGATGCTGATAGTGTAAAAGATGTTAAGACGAGTATTAGTATTACGAATAAAGAACCTGCAACTGGTGGAAGTAGTGGTGAATCTGCAGAAGAAATTAGACAGAATGCATTAGCATATTTTAATTCACAAAATAGAGCAGTTACTAAAGAAGATTATATAACAAGAGTTTATTCATTACCACAGAAGTATGGTAATGTTGCTAAAGTACATATTGTACAAGATGAACAATTAGAACAGAATACTCAAACTATTGTAAAGGATGGTAAGATTGTTAGAGAGAAAAACATAACAACAATACCTAATCCATTAGCATTAAATATGTATGTATTGGGATATGATAGGAATAGAAAGTTAGTTGCATTGAATGCAGCAGTTAAACAAAATCTTAGAGTTTACTTATCACAATATAGAATACTAACTGATGCAATAAATATTAAAGATGGTTACACAATTAATATTGGTGCGAGATTTTCAATTATTACTCAAAGAGGATTTAATAAAAATTCAGTACTATTAAAATGTATTGATGCCGTAAAGAATCATTTTAATATTCAAAAGTGGCAAATTAATCAACCGATAATTTTAAGTGATATTGCATATACAATATCGTTAGTTGACGGAGTTGCAAGTGTTGTTCCACCCGAAGATGATAATCCACAAAAACAAATGGTGGTTGTCGAGAACAAGTGGAGAACTGAGAATGGATATAGTGGACACGTATATGATTTACAATCAGCAACAAAAGATGGAATTATTTACTCATCACTTGACCCAAGTATATTTGAACTTAAATTCCCCAATTTAGATATTGAGGGTAGAGTAGTAGGAGATATTTAATGTTTTATTTTGAATACCCAATAACAGATACAACAATTTATCAAGGCAATATCACATCTTCAATTAATACAGGTTTAGATGAGATATTAGAGGTTTCAAAAAATGTTAATTCTTCAGGTACAACAATTAGTGTATCAAGAGCATTATTAAAATTTGATTATAGTTATATCTCATCATCCGTAGCAAGTGGAATAATACCAGTTGGTGCAAAATATTTTTTAAACTTATATGATGCAACTTCAACAGAACTTGCTACCGAACAAACATTAGAAACCTATATGGTTAGTGGAAGTTGGACTGGTGGAACAGGAACATTAGATAGAGACCCTGTATTAAGTGATGGTGCGAGTTGGAAGTATCGTGATAATGATACCGAGAAAACTGAATGGGTTAGTGGTAGTACAACACAAGGTGGTACTTGGTACACTTCAAGTTTAGATAGCTCATATAATGTTTCATCATCATTTGATTTAGTTTATGAAACACGAGATATAAGAATGGATGTAACAGATTTAGTTAAGAATCATATCTATTCAAGTTCAGTATTTCCAAATGATGGATTTATTGTAAAAAGAAATAATACAGCAACCAGTCAAAGTTTATATTCTATATTTGACCCCACAACAGCAACTGGTTCTGCAGAGGGAAATTCAACACCACTTGGTAATTTGAAATTCTTTTCAAGAGAAACCCACACAATCTTTCCGCCAAAGTTAGAAGTGGAGTGGGATGATTCATCATGGAACACAGGAAGTTTGGGTGAATTAGCAGCAACTGATTTAGATAGGTTGACAGTTTACTTTCAAAACATGAGGCCTGAATACAAAGAGAAATCAAAAGTAAAGTTTAGAGTTGTGGGTAGAGAATTATATCCAACAAGAGGATTTGAGACAACTCCCGCAGCATTAACAATTAAAACTTTACCACAAGGTACTACTGCAATGGGACAAGGTACATATTATTCAGTAAAGGATGCTCATACCGAGGATGTAATAATACCATTTAGTACAGGCTCAATAGTTAGTTGTGATTCAAGTGGTAATTACTTTAATGTATGGATGGATGGTTTCCAACCCGAAAGATTTTATAGATTTGAAGTTAAGGTCGTTAGTGGTAGTGGTGTGAATCAAACTTCTATGATATACGATGATGATTATGAATTTAAAGTGGTGAGGTAAAATGCCTTTAACGTATGAACAGGCTAAGAGTAAAGATTTTTATCGCAATGTACAAGATGCGGATGAACAAAAACATTTAAAAGCCGTTGAAGAAGAAAAGAATAGAGCTGCAATAAGTGGTTCTGCAATTGATGCTTTAAATCCGTTACGAGATGAAAATGGTTTCTTGTTATCTTACGAGGACCCAAAAAAACCAGGACAAACTTTAACGGAAGATTATCAATATGTTCGACTCAATGTTGAGCAAAAATCTGCAACAACGGGAGATACGATTAGACACTTCGGGGATGATTTACAATTTTTAGAAATTATGCCGAGGGAAATCGAAGAACCAATTATGACTGAAGCAGAACTCAACTTGATGAAAACAGATTTAAGAAGTAAAATAGAAGAGCAAGATATACTCAATCAAACATTAGATGTAACTATGAAACAATTACAAAATTCAATTGCAGTTACGAATGAACTTCCAGAGCCATATCCAAATGTGGAAGAAGAACTTGCAAATATTCAAGCGAACAAAGAAGAAATTAGTGAACGAGCTAAAAATGCTAGTGGATTACTTGATAGTGAGAAACAAGGTAAAAAATCTGCAGATGCAGTTGCAGATATATTAGCAAAAACGACTGGGGATTAATGAATGTTACAATTTGGCTTAACTGAAAAAGATAGAGAACAATTAGAATATCCAAAAAGATTGTTTAGTGGTTTTGGTAGAGACCCTAATGATTTTATACATTTCTATGTCTATGATATGGAAGATACATTATTGGAAGATGATATTCTTAGTACGGGTGATGTATTATTCCGTAATGATAATACAATTGATTTAGATATTGGTGGCCACATCAGAGATTTAGGATATGATTCAGGTGAGTTCAAAGTAAAGTATCTTTTCCTTAGAAGATTAGCTGGACAAAAGAAAACCATTATGGTGAACGATGAGGGATACATCAATATGGGAAAAATATCCACTAAGGTTATCAATGGCAAAACAAGATTTTTCAAAGGTGGGGAAACACCAACAAATCAAACTTTAGAAGAGTTATATGCAAAAGAAATGAAATATGTGGTGAAAGAAGTTTCACCATCAAAAAATGAAGTAAAGGTAGATATTCAATTAATTAATAATATACCATATCGTAAGAATTTTGCTGGTATAAATAAAGATTTTGTTTATGTTCCGAATAGAAAAGGTGGTTCTGGTGCTGGGACAATCAGATTTGACAAAACTGATGGTAATGTTTTAATACTTACTCCTGGACAATCCGAAAGAGGGTTCACAGATGCTATGGTGGGTGGTGATATTATTATTAAGGGTATGTATGAATACACATTAACCGAAACTAAAATGGTAGAGATTAAGGTTAAGAAAGAAACTCAAGTTTTAGTTGATAAGGGAAATAGAAATTCTCCAAGACCTAAGGATAAAAAAGTATTATTCAATGATATTGTAAAAACTACTATCGATAAAGAACCTGTTGCAGTACGAGAAATATTAGAAGCAACACCCGGTCCTGACCAAGATTACGAAGATTATAGAGATAATGATGAGTATGGAAGTGTTTGTTTTACTGGGGATACAAAAATTAAATTAAGTAATAATCGTACCATTCCAATCAAGATGATGAGACCTGGTATGAAAGTTAAAACCGAACAAGGTTACGCAAAAGTATTAAAGGTAGTTAAGGATAATCGACCTTATGGAGATAAATTAGTTCGTTACAAAAATCTTACCACTACAGACCATCACCCAATTAAACATCAAGGTAAATGGTACTTAGCAAATGAAGTTGGTACTGAGTTTAAAGCTGGAGCATTAGATGTTTGGAATCTAATACTGGATAAACATCATACTATTATTGCTAATAATGTAACATCTGCAACACTTGGTAAGTGGAATAGTATTACTCATTTCTTAGAGAATAGAGATAAAAGAATTAATATGTTAAGATTATCTGAAGATTTTGAAGATAGTGGTGGAGGCGGTTCAAGTACCACAGTCAATACTGATAATTCTGCTGAAGAAGTACTTGCAGAAGTAATTAATAACATACCAGAAGATGAAAATGTTCCGGCAGATAGACTTCCGGCATCACCACTTGAACCAGATAACGAATATATTGTTGATGAAAGACCAAGACCAATTACAAAAGAAATAATTGAAGATTTTGCTACTGATGAAGAGTCTATTCTAAAATTTAAAACTGTCGTAACATTTGAAAACGAATTAGTTCCAATTGATGTGTTCACTCAAGTACCCATTGATTTTACAGCTAAGGTTGTTGAGATAATGGATTATAATAGAATAAGAGTTGATACTTCATATGAAGAAGGAGCAAATAAAGCAGACCATAGTGGTGAAGATAGATTTAATGATGTATTCACCGATATGTTTTTAACTTTTAGAAAAAATAAAGTAACCAGATTAAATACTTACATGGTTACTAAAGAGGGGTATCACTTATGTATAAATGTACTTGATGCACCCAAATCATCAGTTCCTGATAGTGATAAGAAATTACCGATACGTGATGTGGCAGATAGAACTGCACGATATATTAAAACATATTCACCATTACCAGAAACGATTGAGAAAAATGATTTAGTTTATTTCGTAGAAGAAAAAATGGAGCCATATGAAGATATGGTAAAATTAACAAAGTTTGTAGAAGAAACTCCTGAAGTATTATTTTTAAGAGTTCCAAATTTAAACTCAACAACAAATCCAATCAATTTTAGAAGTACTAATTATAAAAAGTATGATGATTTAATTGGAACTGATACACAAGTTCAGGAAGATATTACAAATTATATTCATTCAAGTAGTTTATTAGATGTGCAATTATCAATTGATTATTCTAAACGAACTGATGCAATTGGTTTAGACCGAACGGATTATGGGTTTGGAAACTTTATTAACTTTGGTGGAGCAGAAAATAGACTACGAAATTTTAAAAAGAAAATAACATTAATAGAGGGATATAAAACAGATTCACATAATTTAATAAACATATCTTCGTCAGCAGATACACGAGCTAGTATAAATATGAAGAAACGTCAAGTGGTAAATAGTTTCGACCCATATGAAAATTATCTATATACTGTCTCATCAAGTTACGCTACAAGTTCAGTTGGTGAATATTATACTGCCTCATGGCCTAAGACAAGTGGTTCAAGAGCAGATGGTACAGACTTTACGTTAGAACATACAAGTGGTTCAACATTCACTACTTGGTTTGATACTTGGACTGGATATGCAAAAGAATTTGATACTTATAACCAAAATAGTTTAGTAAATAATTTACCACTTCATGTGGCGAGTGATACAGAGAATAAAGTATTCTTAGATTTTATGGATATGACTGGACAACAATTTGATGAGATATGGTCTTATATTAGACACTTCACGGATATAAATGAAAAGAGTAATAAATTATCAGAGGGCATTTCAAAAGATATAGTTCGCGAAGTAGCGAAGAGTATGGGATTTGAAGTTGATAGCGGAAATGATTTAGTTATCTTACCCGAATACTTGTTAGGTAAAACCGCAGATGGTGCAGATAAATATGAATCACCACAAGAAGAATTAACCGAAGAGATATGGAAACGAATTTTAGCTAATATGCCGTTCTTTATGAAGAACAAGGGTAACCAACGAGCGATGAAAGGGTTGATAAATTGTTATGGTATTCCAAGTTCAATACTAAGAATCCGAGAGTATGGTGGACCAGATTTAAATGATAGTGTTAGTTATGAAATAAAACGAAAATTTAGTTATGCTGCGGATTTTAAATCGAGTGAGTATTTAAAATTCCCTTGGCAAGATGATGGTACGAGTGGAATTAAACCAGAAACTATAGAATTTAGATTTAGAGCACCCACTTCAAAGGATATGACAATTGTTCAGAAAGGTGTTGGTAATCATAGTTTTGCAATTCAATTACAAGATAACGGAGCAACCGATTCTTATGGTAAGTTAAGATTTAGTGTATCTGCATCAACAGGTATTCAATTTATGACATCATCACTACAACCATTTTATAATAATGATATGTGGAGTGTGATGTTAACACGAGTATCACAGAGTGGATTAGATTTAGTAACAGATGCAAACGCACAAGATATAACATATCAGTTAACATCAAAACAATATGATGCTACAAGGCAAGTTATTTTATATCAAACAAGTGAGAGTGTAAGTATAGATGGAAATGCTTCTGCTGGAGCAGCATTTAATAATGCGTTCCATACTGATGGTACATTTTATATAGGTGGTAACGGAGAATTTGGTACAAGGTTTAGTGGTTCAATGATGGAGTTTAGATTGTGGAGTGAACCATTATCACAAAGTGTATTTGATAATCATGTCCAAGCACCAAAAAGTTATAATGGTAATACTACAAGTTCTGCTTATGATAATATGATATTTAGATTACCAATAAATGATAATACTGATTTAAATACTTTACCAGAATCGGTAGATGATAAATCATATAAAACATCTTATCATACAAGTGCAAGTGCAGTTAACTTTAGTGGTAATCCATTTAGAAGTTTAGTAGACCAAGAAAAATTAAGAGTTCCAAACATTGGACCTCAAAGAAGAAACGCAACAAAGATTAGAAGTGAGGCAACTAAACTAAGTGGTAACTTATCATCAAACATTAGAGTTGAACAGTCATCAATGGATTTTGCACCAACAGATAGTAATAAACTTGGTATATTCTTTTCACCTACTGATGTAGTGAATGAAGATATAATGTATTCCTTAGCAGATATAAACCTTGATAATGAAATTGGTGACCCAAGAGACCAATATGCTGATACCTATCGAGGATTAGAGAGAGTACAGCGAGAGTATTGGAAAAAGTATAGTCGTTCAAATAACTTTTGGGATTATATGAGAATCATAACTTTCTTTGATGGAAGTATTTGGAGTCAATTAAGGAATATGGTCCCAGCAAGAACAAATGCAACACTTGGTTTATTAATAGAACCAAATATTTTAGAGAGAAGTAAACAGGTAGTGGGTAAAGTACCAAGTTTCGAAAATACATATTATGAAAATGCTAATCAATTTGGAGATGGAATACAATTATCAAGTAGGTTAAGTAGTTCTGCAGCACCTAATCCATTTACACTTTCGGGTACATTACCTTTATATGAGGGTGAAATTAATTTATATACAATGGATAGTGGTTCAATTGGAATACTTGGGAATCCAACATTAAATAAGATAGCAGAGATAGACCCAAGAACACCATTCCAATCACTTTATGCAACAGCAAGTATTACATTCGGTGATATAGATATAACATTTGAAGAAGCGGTGCAACCTTTTATCACTGCTTCAAGATTATCAGAACATAATGATATTAAAGTTCCTTACTATACGAGTTCATTATCGGATTCAATAGCAAAGGGATATGGATATCATACAGAGTACAATGGGAATTACCAATTTAGTGCATCATACGAAAGAAGTTCATACACGAGTGTAGCACTTGATTCATCACTATTTAGGTTATTCTATAAAGGTAGCAATTTAACAAAAAACAACACGATAGATGGATTAGACCCAGTTGAAATAACGATTACTACACCTTCAAGGTTGGTAACACAAGAACCTGGTGATTCTAAATTAAAAGTAGAGTAAAACTTTGCATTCTTATATTTATATATGAACGCTATCCATCTTAGTTCAATTCAACAGGAGTAAAAAAAATGGGATTTTTAAATAACACAAGCGTAACCGTCGATGCCGTTCTTACGAAGAAAGGTCGAGAATTACTCGCAAGAGGTCAAGACGAGTTCAAAATAACGAAATTTGCTTTAGCAGACGATGAAATCGATTATCGTTTGTGGGATACAGCACATCCTAATGGTTCTAATTATTATGGCGCAGTGATTGAAAACATGCCGTTATTAGAAGCATTTGTAGATGAGAATCAAATATTAAGATATAAATTAGTATCTCTTCCAAAGAATACTGCGAAACTTCCTATCTTGGAAGTTCCATCACCATCATTGGTTTTTAATGGACCTGGTATTACCCAGACCATTACACCAAATACAAGAAATGGTAGTGATGCTGAAGGTGGTTATAGTTTCGTATTACACGATGCTACTATCGCTAACTTAACACCAGTAATCATTAGGAAGAATAAAAAGAGACGAAAGAGTAAAAAACTTAAGCTTGGAGCAGCTCAAAAATTTGGAGCAGCAGCACTTATGAATGAATTTGATTTCATACAAAAAGAAGATATAGCAGATTTACAAATGAACACGGGTGCAACAACACCAGTATTCCTAAATGAAGAAGAGAGAAAGCGTTCAATCACTTTATCTGGACATTCAGTAAATCTTGTTTCTCGTTCAGTAACAACAGATACTTCAACCAATATAACGGTCGTGGGATTATCAACAGGTGCTACATACAATGTGGCAGTTACGATAAAAGCCGACCAGAGTACACTATAAGGAGTAGATGATGTCAGTATTTACAAGATTCGATTTTTCAAATGATGTAGTGGAAAACCAACGAGTTAAAATATCGAGTGGTATTTTTAGTGGTGGAAGTGGAACAATGACCGCATTTTATACTGCTTCTTCACAAGGACAAGTAACAGGTTCTCACTTATCGATATATCACCAAGACCCCGCTACTAATGCTTCAACCGCAGAGATTCAATTTTCGTTGGGATATGCTCACTTTCAAGGAAGTGGTTCAGCAGGAAACACCACAAAGTTAACAACAGGTGGTAGAGATTCTGCAACAATGTATAGACAATTTTCTAATGTATTGTTACCACCACTAACAGAAAAGTTTAGTTTTTCAAGTTCGCCATCGGCATCTGAAGATTTCTACTTTGTTAGTTTTAACAGAGCACGAATGAGAGAAAAGATTGACCCTGGTAATTGGGAAATTAAAGTTGGTACGACACACTTGATTGATGATAGTGGTGCTACAAATAATCCTACAGTCAATGAGGGTGGTAGAGTGTATAATATTGTTTCGGGTTCATTAGAGACTGGAACTGGTGTTATTAAAACTGCAGCAGCTTCACAAACTGGTGGAGCAATTGGAGCATTTTATCCTGATTTGGGGATTATATTATTAAACGCAACACATATGGATGACGTCGCTGGAATGGGTACTGCAAGAAGTACCGATTCATTTGATGATAATCCTAAAAAGTTCTTTAATAAAATTGTAACTGGGACGAAGTTCCAAGTTCGTAGAGAAGAAGAAATTAGTTCTACTAACTTCTTTTGTAGGGTTAATAATAAAAAGTATAACTTTAGTTCTAACCCAACTTTCTTTACAGGTTCAGATGGAGCTATGACAAACTCAACATTCTTTAAAGACCCTAAAGTGTACATTACACAAGTTGGACTTTATAATGAAGATAATGAGTTGTTGGCAGTTGCAAAATTAAGTAAACCAATATTAAAATCATATTCAAGAGAAGCTATTATAAAAGTAAAACTTGACTTCTAAAGGGGAAGGATAATGTTAAAAAACATTGACCCGTCCGATAAGTCAATCAAACCTTTTAAAGTTTTTAAAAACTTCACTCTCACTAATATTAGTAGTGGGAGTGGACATTTAACTTTAAAAGCAGTTAGTGGTTCTATTCATAATTTTATGACTGGGTCTGCCGCTTCACAAAGTTTCGGTAGATATGTCCACGCAAGTGGTGGTTTTGAATTTGGAACATATTATGATATTCCAAATTACTTTATGATTAAAAACTTATATTATGAAAATGATGAACCTTTAAGGACATTCGGAAGTAACAATTACAAAAAAACTAAAAAAGTATTAGGTGGTAGTGCACGAGTATTTACTATCCCACGAAACTTATTTGGTGAAAAAGTAAAGCCGGGTAGTATCCAAATGGATGTAACTACTGGTGGAGTTACCTATGATTTAAGAGATGATGGTGATGGTAATATTTATGATTACAATTACTCATCAAGTTTTGCAGCGTACAAATCATCATCATGGGATTATGATAAAGCGGATGCAAACGGAAGTGGTTCTCAAGTAGGAAACGCTTTTTACGAGCATGGTGTGATAGTAATCACAGATACAGGTTCATTATGGAATGCTGGAACTGATACTGGACACGATTTAAAATATAAATCTACACAAACAATATACGAATATGAATATATTGTTACGTTAGAACCAAACGAATATAATGCCACAACAAACATAAGTACAACATTTGAACGGAGTGGTAGTATATCTATAGGAAAGGGTAGTAAAAATATTTCACAATTCTTTCCACCTAACTCAGACCCTACAGGACATGGGACTGGGAGTTATAAAGATGAATATAATGCAGCAGTAAAATACGAGGGATTTGTAACACATTCAGATTTCGAACCTTATTTAACAACAGTCGGTTTGTATAATGATAATAATGAATTATTGGTAGTTGGTAAATTAGCCAAACCAGTAAGGTTATCTAAAGAGACACAAACTTCAATAGTTGTTAGATTTGATGTTTAATTTATAAATATATTATATTTATTATAGGAACAGACATTCCCACATATATCCGTTAGCATACCCGCGACCGGAAGGTTAATACAGATAGAATAACACATTACTGGAGTTTTGAATGTTTAATAAATATTTAAAGTCTATGGTTCTATTATTGGTACTTTCCCTTTCGTGGGCACAAGAGCCAATAATTCGAATCAAGCAAACAGGTGAATATAATTTACCAAAAACTTGGTGGAGAGACTCAGATACTTTCCAACTACAGACATATCTTGCGGATGATACAAATAATCCCGCTTTATATAACAATAACTTTGATGCATTTAGAGATAGTGTACTGACTATGGAAGTTACACTTGATGATAATGGTGCAGATATTACTGCATTCAGATTAGATATAATCTTTGATAATGATTTAATCGATTGGGACCACAATGATACTGAAGTAATAAAAGGTTCTCACTTATCAGCTGCAACCGAGGGAGATTCTACAGCGGGTGCGGATTACTCATATGAAGTAGTTCATTATTCTGATGTTGGGTATATAGATTCAATTCAAACTGCAAATAGTGAAATATCAGAAGCGAATGCACGATATGATTGGTTAAGAATTACTATGGTATCACACAACGGAAACACTTTTAAGTTTGGTGGTGGTAATGGTGTACAGAAACAATTAATAAAATTAAATTTTAAAATAGATGATGTGGTGGATAATTTTCAACCACAATCATTTAGAATACCAACACTTTATAGTGGTGGAATGGGGTACTACACTTACGCTTCAGACGACTATCTATTAGATTACAAGGTTTACATCGATGGTAACTGGGGAACAGAAGAAACTTATGATGGTGGAGCTCGTGGAGATATTTCACTTCATCCAAAACTTTTAGATGTTGAGGGATTCTTTAGATACGCTCAACGTAATGGTACTGATGATGATAAAACTTATCCATATTGGAAAATTAAATTTGAATTGGATGCTAGTAATCCGTCAAGTTATTCCACTTGGTATAATATAGAAGGCATACCTAATGATGTAAATACTGCAGATGAGGATTTATCCGATGATGTAATTGGTGACCATACTTCTACATTTTGGTATGATGATAAATCTACAACTGCAATGCAAACTTTACCAGGTGAGGGATTCTTAGGAATTAGTTATTATGATTCGACATATACAGATGATAGAGGATATTTTAATATTCAATTACCACGAAACAATTATTATCGTGTTTCATTTTTCCCACCAGATGCTGAGGATAATATAGAAACTCATACTCAACTCGAACTTGATAGGTACGCAATTACTAATCTTAATGATGCAATTGCCTCATTCAATTTTCAGTCTAATAAATTTAAATCCGTAGTGGGAGTTGATACTTTAAATTCAGTTGAATACTTTATCGGAGATGTTGATGGAGATGATGTATTTCAATTAAATGACTCATATTTTTTATGGGCATATACATCACAGATACTTGAAAACTACACTCACTTAAATGGAAACTCTTACGAGAATTGGGGTACGATAGATACTTTAAGAGAAAATAATCAACCATTTCCTTATGTTTGGTATGAGAGTTTAGGAGCACAGAAGTATGAATTTACAGTCTTTCCTGATGCAGATTTTGACCAAAGTGCAACATTACAATTTGGACAGATAGAAGTTATCAACCCACTTATGAATACAATTCAGACTGGATTAGATACATTAAGTTTAAACTTAGGTGCAGGTATATCTACATATGGTAGTGATGCTAATCCAGATGTTACACTTCCTGATTGGGCATATTTCTTTACAGGAGATATTAATGCAACTGGTACTAAAGTTGATGAAACAGATGGTGATGGATACATTAATGTAAACGGAAATACATTTTATAGATGGGGCAGTGGTACTGCACCAGGTACTTGGGCAAATAAAATTGTATCATCTACACCCGATGTGTTTTTTACAATGCCAGCAGATTCAACTGTCAGGGTTCAAAGTGGTGACCAAATAGAAGTTCCATTATATATTACACCTGAACAATTAAAAGCAATTCAAGTTGCTGGATTTGAGTTTGAAGTAGAGTTTAATACTAATCAATTAAAATTTATAGATATGAAAACGGATGTTCTTCCAGGCCCATGGTTTACTTATGTAAACGTACATGAAGCAGATGATATTGGGTATCAGAAAGTTTCCTTTGGTGGTATGGATTACTCACCAGGTAACGCACCTGAAACGTATTGGATAGATGAACCAATGATTGCGTTGAATATGATTTTTCAAGCAAACTTTCCAGATTCGGAATGGACTGAAGCAGATGTGCAATTCGTAGGAAAGTATTCCGCGGGAGACCCAAGTGGTAATGACTTATTAGTAGATAGACAAGATGGTAAAGTATTGGTATGGAATAAGTATTGGGCATTCGGTGGTGGTGAACCAAACGATGATGAACTAACTTATAACTATCCAAATCCATTTGATGAAACTACTAAGTTCCAGTTCTTTGTAGATGAACTAACCGATGTAAAGATATACATATTAAATTCAATGGGACAATATGTAGGTACATTATTAGATGAATCAGTTTCACAAGGTATTCATACATTTGATTTTAATAACCAACCAAGTGTTTGGTTACCTGAAGAAAGTGTTTATCAACAACACCAATCGTTAGAACCAGGTGTTTATATATTTGTTCTTGAGACAGATAAGAGAATTAAAGCAAACAAATTCACGGTCGTGAAATAGGAAGAGATGATGAAAAAAATATTACTAAGTTTACTATTATGTAGTTCATTATTCGGACAGGTTAATAGAATATTAACATTATCACCAACTGCAGAAGAAGCAAGTTTAGGAAATCAATCATTGACATTTCATAATCCTGCTCGTAATTACTTTAATACTGATAGTTTGGTGGATTTAAGTTTTACCCGAGTAAATTGGTTAACTAACATCACGGATGATATGGGATATAATTATGTTGGTGTTGGGTATAAAAACATAACCTTCAGTTTATTATATTTTGATTATGGTGAACAGAACATCGCGGATGAGTATGGGACAATATCAGGAAGGTTTGAACCTAACTCTCTTGTTGCATATGTAGGCTGGGGTACTAAGTTAAAACACAAGAAAAAGAAAGTGGAAAATATTGCTATAGGTTTTGGTGGTAAAATTGTTAACCATACATTACATACCGAATCCGCTACTGGGTTACTCGTAGATGCAGGAATACATTTCAACAATCTATGGGAACGAGTTGATTTAGATATTATGATTAAAGATTTCGGAGCCGCACCAGAGTTTAATAATTACAAAACAGAAGTACCTACAAGTTTTAGTGTAGGATTTTCAGTACCAGTAAAACAATTTCGATTCTATAATCAATGGAACTTATACAACGGGTGGTACACTCATGGTCAGGGTTTAAAATATAATTACAAAGATTTATTATCTACTAACATTGGATACTATAACGATGTAGAGTATGGGTTAAATTATTCGTCAGTAGGTTTAGATTTTAAATATCAAAGTTACAACATAGGAGTGGGTTACATCATAGGTGATGAAACATTCCCATTGAGTAATACTTTTCAATTAACAATAAACGTGGAGATATAAAATGTGTGAATGTAAAGAATGTAAATGTGGCAGTACTTGTGAATGCAAGTGTTGCGAATGTTAAAATAAGGAGTTAGTTATGGCTAAAGACATAGTTGATGCAGAGAATCTCGTTGAAGAGATTAAAGGGAAAAAGTTTGGATTATCGATTAATAACATTGTTGCTATTGTTACTTTTCTTTCTACCGCTATTGCTGGTTGGTATAGTTTTACTGCCCGCATTGATTCGTTGGAAGAAGTAGTTACAGGGTTTGCAGATGCAAGTGATATCGAAATCGTAACAGAAAAATTCAATAAGTATGATGAGATATTCGCAGGGTACGATAGTGAACTACAATATCTTCGTGAGAAAGTTGATAAACTAAAAAACCCAAAGATTAAATCTTATGATGGTGATATTATTAAACTCGAAAATGAGATTAGTAAATTACAAGGTGAGATTAAACGATTGGAAAAATTATTAAAAGACCCGTTATCTGATTTTAGATAGGTCGGAAAGGATTATATGATAGGATTACTCGAATTACTATTAGGTATTGTGATTGGGGTGGGGATATCTAATGTAGATATGAAACCAGTCTATCCAACTGATAGTACAAAGGTTAGTGCCGAGTATATAATAATTTATCAAGATTCTAATTTTGGTAGAGGATATAGTTGGTATAGATACCCAAATTTGTGGCATCAATCTACAGCGTTAAATTACAAATACGGATACCGAACACAAAGAGGAACTGATGTTCCAATGAGAACTTGGGGTGGTAAACGTAAAGTTAAAAAAAGTGGTGAATACACTAAACCTAAAGGCAAAAGGGGTGGTGGCCATAATGGTAAAAATAAGTCAAATAGGAGACAACAATGAATAAGATATTCTCAGTATTGTTATTAATGGGGTTGATAGGATGTGCTGCATCCGTATCGACTGAACAATATGTTGGTGAGTATGAAAAGCAGAAATCGGTAGATGAATTAGAAATTACCAAAGTAGACGGATTAAAAATCGTAGAGTTAAAGATTAATAAGGAACTTGAAGAAAGATATCCAGAACTTGCAGAAAAAAGGGTTGCATTTGGTCTTACCCAAGAAATGGAAAATGTGGCATCTTATACAGGTAGATTCAATCTTATTGAGGCTGATAGAGATAATCAATTAATGATGTTGAATGATTTAAAAGCAAACAACGCTAAAATTGATGTAGCTAAATATTGGGGATATGTTACCATTTATGATTTCGCAGTAAATCTTACTGAGGATATAAAAGGTGGGAAAATAATAACAAGTAATGAAACCATTATAGGTATTCAAGTTAAATTAGTTAATTTAGAAAACACCCAGTATGTTGTTGGTAGTGGACAAGGTAGAGCTAAAACTACAGGCCAAGGATTTTTAATGAATCCTAACATGGAGTTTAATCAAAGTTCTTTAAGTTCTGCAGGTAACAAAGCAATGGAAACTGCTGTTGTTAATGCAATCCGAGCATTAGACCGTAAGGGTTGGTAAAAGAAATGAATGTGGCAGAAATTAATATACTTAGTATTACTTTGTAGTACAATATCTGCCCAGTCGTTCTTCTATAGTTATATTGACCCCTGCAATCAGACAACGATTAAGGAGTCGTATTCACTACAAGAAGATGATAGTGGTGGATTTCAAGTTACTTATTATAATCGTACCAGATATTTTACATTTGAACAAGTTTTAAATGGGGAATTAGAAGCGTGGGCAGAATCAGTTTATAATGATTTTGAAGATTTATTTCCATGTGCAGTACGAGTTGCTGAAGAAATATTATCATCTGTTATTGCAAGTAGTGCTGCTTCACAATTTAGTAAAACCGATGATATCTCGGTTGATGCTGGTCAAATGAATTATGCAATTCAGAGTACTACAAGAGATTCGTTAACTGGCGACTGGATAACTTCATTTAATAGTGTTTATACTTCGGAGAGTTTTGATGGTAGTAGAACACATGATGGTAATTTTAATTTTACAGATGATTTAAGGAAGGGTTCGGTAACATACGGACAAGGATTTAAATTTAAGGCTAAGAAACAAAATGTACAAATAAATGGTACTGGATTAGCCTTTGAAACTTTTGAGGGGTGGGATTGGTTAGCTTCAATATCCTACGCAAAATCCCTACAAAAACCATTGGCTGAAGCAATTGTTATAACTGGAACGTATGGTAATGTTAGTGAATATAATTTTGCTAATATTAGTGTGGTGTATGGAATGAATTATCCACTTAAATTTCGTAATGTGGATTTGTTAATAAGTAATTATATGGCATACACAATAATGCGATATTATGAGGGTAATAATTCAGGTGAACGATATTTATTATTAAGAAGTCCGATAATAATGTTTCCAACCATATCGATGGATTGGAAAGTGGGTCAAGCATTCAAATTGAATCTTGGCTTCTCAATGGGTATAAATACGGTCGTAAATGATTATGGCGAAAGAAGTAAAACGTATAGTTTATTATTTGGAACTTACTTTTAAGGAGAATAAAATGAGAATAGTAATGAAATTTCTTTTAGGGTTCATAATAATGGGAATCATAAAAGGACAGGATTTACCAACACCTGCAATTGTGGGTGAAGATTTAGTTAGACCAACTTTGAGAATATCAGAGTTTGTAGATGTTTCTGATAGGGTGACAGTTGAAGATGAAAGAATAACATTTGGTATTCGACAACTATTACAAGAAGCATTTTCAGATACAAGGTATATTTTAACTGATGATAATAATTCAGATTTCGTAGCATCGGTAGAAGTAGTGTATCTTGGAAAACCAAATGAAGCATTTAGTATTGTAGGATTATTTAATCGTAGAAGTACTAAAACAGAAGTTAGGTTATTAGTTAAGTTGGAAAATTCCAAATCAGGTATCATTAAATCATCTAAAGGTGAGGGTGAAATTGCAACAACAATTACAGCGACAGGATTACAAATCTCTGAAGATGTACCATTCAACAAAACAGAGTTGGGTGGAGCAGTAAGAAAAGCTATTGATGATGCACTCTCTACACTTGACTAATGATTAAGAAAGATGCCATTTTTGGTGTTGTACTAAACATCTTGATAATATCTGCTGTTGTGGGTATAAGATATTATTACGCACAACAAGAAATGGATTTTTTAACCAAAGATTCAGGTAGACAAGAAGGATTAATAACTGTCAACAAAGTTGAGATAGATACTTTAAATCAAGAGGTTGAGTATTTGAGGGTATTATCAAATGACCAACACAATGAACTTCAAAATTTACAAGTAAAATATTACGAACAAGTAAAATGGAATACCGAGTATAATCAGAAAATTAAAAATCTGAAAGATGACCTCGATAGTCTTGGGATAGAATTGGGATTAGCATATATGAATACTATTCCGTTTCAATTTGAGTTTGGTTCACAAGATGCTTATATGAAAGTGTTTGGTGGAATGGGATATAAATTACAGAATAACGCAATAGTAGATTCAGAAACTAATGTTGGGTTTGATGGAAATTTAGCATTTGGTGCACCTATAATTGACCAAGTTGGGAAGTATGAATTTTTAGCATATAACGAAGATAGAGTTTGGGAATCTGATGGGAATCGAGTGGTGATGAATGGTGGTACAGCAAAAACCATTAAACTGAAACCACCAAGAAATCAGTTTAGTATAGGGCCATTTGTGGGAGTACAATATGATAAAAATACTGGATTAACTGAACCCGTAATTGGATTTGGTGTGACATATAATGCGTTGAAAATTTGGGATTGGAAATGATTGATAAGAAAATAGCAAAGTTAAAAGATGTAACCACTCGCCAAGACCAAAAACATTGGATTAATAAAGAGTTGGTTGGGATTATACAATATCGTCAAGCTAGAAAGTGGTACGTATCTTTAATTATTATGGTGATATTTATGAGTGTACTGATGTTGATGTTATTCTATATCGGACAGGGAAAAGACCTAATGCCAGAGTGGAAGGAAATTCTATTGGTGTTGTTAGGTGGGTTTATAGCAAGTTTTAGTAAAGTTGTTGATTTCTGGTTTAATAACCAAGAGAATGATAATAAGTTATTAGAACATGCAGATGATTAATAAAGGAGAGTAGTATGTTAGAAAAATTTATGATACAAGAATGGGGAATTGTTGGAGTTATTATTATTATGTTCTTTGGTATGTTAAGATTCTTAAAAACTCAGTTAATAGGTAAGCTTATTGAAGTTGAAGAAATTAATATTAAACTTATTGATAGGTGGAATCGTAGCGATGAAATAAGAGATAGGAGACATGAACAATTGTTAGAACAAATAAATCGAATAACCGATGATTTAAATTTTATTAAAGGAAAATCAAGTGCCAAGTAAAGCAGCAAAATCAAGAAAAGCAAGAAAACAAAAATTAAATGAGAAATGGAAGATTGAAGGTCGGACCGCCAATCAACATAAAAAATGGAAAGCTAAACAAGTTGATAACAAACCAAAGTGGGGAAGATGATAAAATTAAAAGAATTGATTGAATTACAATCTATGGTTTATACCGAAACCATAAAGCCTAAACACAAACAGAGGTTTACAAGACCTACACCAAGTTTTCACGAGAACATTATTATGCCGCGGTATCAACCACCCGCAAATGATAGTTCTACTACATTAGATGAAGTTAAGTATTTGGGTTCATTAAAACTAAATGAAGAATTGGTACTGAAGTATGAAGAAGTAAAGGATGTATATAAACCTTATGCAGAAGAACTTGGAATTGGTGAATATGTTGATAAGGTAATTCACGAATCCGTAAAGTGGATTATGACTTTGAAATATGATTATAATCGACCAAGGCCCTTTCAGATTGCTGAGTTCTATGGTATTAATTTAAATGGTACACAAACTGATAGTATGAAAACACCATCGTATCCAAGTGGTCATGCAATACAAGGATACCTAATCGCGGATATATTAAGTAAACACAATCCAAGTAATACTACACTATATAAAGAACTTGGGGAAGAGATTGCTCACTCAAGAATAGTTGGAAAAGCACATTATCCATCTGATAAGAAGTATGGAAAGAAAATTGCTGATGCTTTATTTAAAGGATTAAAATGATACCTAAATTAGCAACAATACATCTACTGATGGAGCGAGTTGATTTTCAATTCATTGCTTCTCAATTGGTTGAATATTATGGATTACGAAGTAAAGTGAAGTTTAACGTAAAGGGTAATAATGATGGTGATTATGATTGGGATAATGATATTATTAATTTACGAAAATCTTACAAAAATGTCAAGGAATTTATTGTAAGTGTTCTACACGAAATTCATCATGCTGATATGGTTAAGAAATATGGTAGGAAGAAGTTCTTAAAGAAATATCAACAAGCAGATGATATGGCTGATGTACAAGGTTTTAGAAGATATGATGATAACAAGTGGGAAAAGAGAGCAGAGAATTGGGCTAAACAAGAATATAATAGAAAATGGAAAGATAAATTCTAATTTGAGCTTTTGTTCTGATATATATTATTAACTATAGTTATGTTAACATTAAAGGTTCTAAGAAAAATCACAACCTTATTTTTCTCTGAAATTATTACGTCCAATTAAAAAATAAAAATTACATTCTGAGAGATTTATAATATATTTATTAATAACTAATAATTAAAAGCTTTTAAATAATATAACTAATATTAACTTTAACTTAGGTTATACACTATGAAAACTCGTTCGGCAAAGAACAAAGGCAAACGTCTACAAAATTCAGTAAGAGAACTTCTTCTCGAAACATTTACAGATTTAGAATCAGATGATATTAAATCCACAACGATGGGTGAAAGTGGAGAGGATATTCAGTTATCACCTGCAGCCCGTAAACTTATACCATACTCATTCGAGTGTAAGAATCACGAAAAATTAAATATATGGAGTGCCTTAGAACAAGCAGAGGAATACTCACATAAAGGAACACCAGTTGTGGTGTTTAAAAGAAACAGGTCAAAGACCTACGCAGTAATAGAACTAAAAGAATTTGTAGAACTTATTAAATAATGGAATATTCATCAGACTTTAAATATGACTTGGGTGTCGGAAAACTTAAAGGAGAAACAAAACTTCATACTATGTTAGAGGATTCTAAAATAGAAGTTAAGTTTGATAGAAAGACAAGAGATACTGGTAATGTTTATATAGAGTATGAATCAAGAAATAAAGCTTCTGGTATTAGAACTACACAAGCAGATTATTGGGCATACTTTATTGAAGATGAAGAAGTATATGTAGTGTCAGTAGAAAAACTAAAGGAAAAAATTGCCAAACTAAATCCTAAAAGAATACCAGGTGGAGATAATAACACATCTATGGGGTTTTTAATAAAATTAGAGGAACTTATTAAATGAGTGTAACAACCATATCAGAAGATGGTAAAGAATACGATGATACTTTTGTAACAAGTATTGATTCAATTAACATATTGAAAGAAATGTTAGCTGATGATAAAACTTGTGATGAGAATGGAAAACTTACTGAGTATGGAAACAAAAAATTAAAAAGGTTACAAAAGAAGTGGTGTAGAGAAAATCAACACAAGAATTATAATAACGAAGATTATCAAAAATAATGGGGATTAATTGAGTCAGTTAGTTATAAACATATTAGATAAAGCATTAAAATCTAAGGGTACAAAATTAAAGAAAACAAATGAGTATATGTATTGGTCACCATTTGTTTCACATCATAAACAAAAATTACAAGTCAATATAGAGACTGGTAAGTGGCATTGTTGGGTAAGTAATCAAGGTGGACATAATCTATTTCAATTACTCAAACAGATAAATGCAAATCATATATTATATAAAGAATTAAGTGATGCTACTGGTAGTACATATTACCAAAAGAAAGATGATAAAAAGGAAATCGCGGTAACCTTACCCAAAGAATGTAAACCATTATGGAATGGTGGTGATTCAGTACAGAAGTTACACGCATTAAAATTTGTTATGGAGAGAGGATTATCTTACGAAGATATTATCAGATATAACTTAGGGTATTGTTTATCAGGTACATATCAGAATAGAATTATTATACCATCATATGATAGTGATGGAGTATTAAATTATTTCGTTGGTAGGGATTTCTATCAAGGCGGGATGAAGTATAAGAATCCACCCGTACAAAAGGATATCATCGGATTTGACCTATATGTGAATTGGGATGAACCGATTATACTTTGTGAGGGTGTATTTGATGCTATGGCCATTAAAAACAATAGTATTCCCTTATTCGGAAAAACAATTTTACCTAAACTTTATAATAAGATAGTCGAAAAGCGAGTCAAAGAGATAGTTATTTCTTTAGACGATGATGCGTACAAGTCATCTTTGGAAATAATATCTAAACTAAAGGCGTTGGATATCGATGTAAGGTTCATAAAGTTACAGGGTAAAGACCCAAGTGATTTAGGTTATTTACAAATGATTGACCACGTGTTATCATCTAATATAGTTGATTTTAAAGAATTAATGAGGATGAAAGTTTATGGAAACAAACGATAACATATGGAAGTTTGGTGCAGGACATCATAAAGTGTATATAACTAATTCTAAGGCATACAAGAAAATAAAAGTGTATTTGGGAATTTCAAGAGATAGTTATTATAAGAAAAATGGCAAAGTATTTGCATGGGATATTACTTGTGAAAATAAGAAATTATCCAAAGTAAAAAAAATACTAAAGGAGTATTCTTGATACAGGAAAAAGTTAAAGTTCCTTTCAGAAAATTAAAATATATACACCATATTTCCGACATACAGATTAGAAATCTGAATAGGCATAAAGAATACGAACAAGTATTTAATGGGCTGTATGAGGAAGTAAAAAAGAATCCAAAGAATGCAGTTGCATATATTGGTGGTGATATAGCACATAGTAAAACCGAAATGTCTCCAGAGTTAATTGACCAATTATCTCGACTATTCAAAAATTTAGCAGACATATGTCCTACAATTATTATTGCAGGAAATCACGATTGTAATCTAAATAATCTAAATAGAATGGATTGTTTAACACCTATCGTAGAAAACTTAAATCATCCGAATTTACATTATTTAAAACGAACAGGTGTATATACATTTGCAGATACTGATTTTGTAGTATGGGATGTTTGGGATAAGGAATCCGATTACATTAAAGCTAAAGATATTCCAGGAGATAATACTAAAGTTGTATTGTTTCATGGAACAGTCGATAGAAGTGAAACTGATTTGGGATTTAAGTTACCAAGTAAAGTAAAGATGAGTATGTTCAAAGGATATGATTTTGGATTACTTGGTGATATACACAAAAGACAACATTTAAATAAAGAAGAAACTATTTCTTATTGTGGTTCGTTAGTACAACAAAATCACGGAGAGGATATTGGTAAGGGTTATTTACTTTGGGATGTTCCTGCCCGCAAATCGGAGTATATAGAGATACATAATGATTATGGTTATTATACGATTGATATTGATAATGGTAAGTTACCTGATTTAAGTGATTTACCAAATAAACCACGAGTTCGGGTACGAGTAAGTAATACAAAACCTGCTCAATTAAAAAGGTTAATGACTAAGATTCGGAAAATGGCTAAGATTCAAGAATCAGTTGTAACACGAGTAGATGGGTTATCAACGGATAAGATTCGAAATAAGAAAATAAACATTGGTGATGTAGCAGATGTAGGTTATCAATATAAATTAATTAGTGAGTATTTAAATAGCAATTATATGGTGGATGATGACACCATGATAAAGATAAAAAAAGTACTTACCGATTTAAATTCAGTTGTACCCGAAGCAGATATCCAACGAAATGTAAGTTGGAAATTAAAGAAATTTGAATTTAGTAATTTGTTTAGTTACGGAGAAGATAATGTAGTAGATTTCACAAAACTAAATGGTGTAGTTGGATTGTTTGCTCCTAACGCTAGTGGTAAATCTGCATTATTAGATGCTCTATGTTTTAATCTATTTGATATGAGTTCTCGTACATTTAAAGCTGATAATATTATCAATAAAGCAAAAAGTACATTACATTGTAAAGTTAACTTTGAAATAGATGGTATGGATTATTTTATCGAGAAGAAAGGTAAAATAAATCTAAGGACTGGACATGTCAAAGTTGATATAGAATTTTGGATGATAGATGAGACTGGTGAGAAGTTATCATTAAATGGAGACCAACGAAGAACTACACAAAATAACATCAAACGAGTTATTGGTAATTATGAGGATTTCATTCTTACATCTATGAGTTCACAAAATAATTCTACAGTCTTTATAGATAAAACACAAAAGGAACGTAAAGAGTTATTATCCCAGTTTATGGGATTGAAGATATTTGATACTTTATGGCAACAAGCATCTGAAGATATTAAAGAAGTGAATACACTTTTGAAAGATTTTAAGAAAGCAGACTATGATAGTGAGTTAGCTAATATAACTGATGAGTTGATTCTACTTGAAGCAAAAGAAACAGATTTCAAGACAGATGAGATGGGATTGAAGAAACAGGCAAAATCGGTATTGGATAATATTAAGAATCAAACATTAAGATTGAAACCAGTAGATGATACATTAAGACCTATAGATACCTTAGAAAAGGAACACTCTAAGTTAACAACATTATCGGATAATGTCAAGTTAAAATTAGATGAGTATATGGTTGAACAATATGACTTTGAAAAAGCAACTCAAGAGATAGAGAATAAGATTGCAATCTATCAAACTGATGGTGTAGATGAGAAGTATTTTGAATTAGAAAAATTAGAACAAGAAATAGATTTGTTTCAAATTGAAGTAGATAAATTAAGAGCAGATGTTAGGGTTAAATTGGATAAGATTGAAAAGCTTGGTAATTTAACACATGATGAAGATTGTAAACATTGTATGAGTAATCCATTTACATTAGATGCTATTCAAACGAAAGAGAATCTTGATAAGGATAAACTACTTGCACAACAATATCTACAAAAGAAACAATTGATGGAAGATGAGATACAGACCAGATTCAAGGTTCGTGCATTTAAAAAAGATTTGGATACATTATCTGACCAATTAAATGAAAAGGGTAGATACCACGATAACATAACATCTAATATAACACTTATAAAAGAAAAGCAAAAAAATATAATTGCCCAATTTAGTTTAATCACAAGTGATATTACAAAATCAAAAGCACAAGAACAGAATGTTGTATTTAATTCACAAGTAGAAAGTGAAATTGATAAGTTACAGACTAACAATGATGATTTGGATTATCAGTTAGATATGGTTGCTAAAAAATTAACTACGTTACATGGTGATATTCAAGTATTGAAAACTAAAGAAACACAAATCAACGATAATATCAATAAAGTAGAAGAACTCGAAGATTCACATCAGGCATATCAATACTTACTTGAGGCAATTAAACGAGATGGTGTTCCTTATGATTTGATTAGTAAATCATTACCCACAGTCGAGGGTGCAGTAAATGATATTCTTGCACAGATAGTTGATTTTAGTATTGTGTTTAATATGGATGGTAAACAAATAGATACTCACATCGTATATGATGATGATAGAGTTTGGCCATTAGAATTATCAAGTGGTATGGAACGATTCGTTAGTTCTCTTGCAATAAGAGTTGGTTTAATGAATGTTAGTAATTTACCACGAAGTAACTTCCTTGCTATTGATGAAGGTTGGGGAACGATGGATAGTGAAAATTTAAATTCAGTTTCACAATTGTTCCAATATTTGAAATCACAATTTCAATTTACAATGGTAGTTTCACACATAGAAACTATGAGAGATTTTGTTGATACTCTATTAGAGATTAAGAAAGTTGATGGTAGTTCTTCAGTTAAATTTAGTAGGGATTGATGGCATCTTAGCTTTAGGTGTAGAACCACCTTTCATCTTACCCAATGTTTGATTGATAAAAGAAGAACAATTAGTTCTATTCTCTTTACAATAATACTTTAGCCATTCCATAACATCTTCATCTAATGTGAAGTTATATCTTTTTTTCATTTTTATACTCACTTTATACTCATCTTATACATATAAATAAGTATCATTATTTTAAATTTTAATATTTATATAGGACTACTTTTATAACGAGGTACACACTTAAATGGCAATCTTAAAGAGAATCAACAAATATCAAGGTTTAAAGGATATAGATATACTTGTCGAAGAGACTGGGTTAACTTCCCAATACTTTCAAGTTTACGATTTTCCAAACCAAATACCACAAGGTAAATCATCATTCTTAGTTGCAGGTTCACCTTTCTTAGCAGACAATGTAGAACTTAAAGTTGAAATATTAGATGCGGGTGGGAACACTGTCTATACTGAAGCAATAACAAATTATCTTGAGGGTGGTGCACGCCGTGTATCAATAGAGGTATATGATGATGTTATACCTGGTGATGGTTTTATGTATATTGTTGGGGAACTTAAAACTAACTATCAACAGATATCAGGTTTAGAAAACAACAATGATGAAATAACTGATTCTCAGATAACCGACCCTAAAAGTTTTGGAAACATTAATCCAGCTAATTTATCCGAAGAATTTATAGACCAACTTACTGCACAAAATGCTCAAGATGTTCCAACAGAATTTCAAGGTGTTTATAATGTACGATATGTAAGACCAATTTTTATTAATGCGGCATTACCTAATTCACAACCAATTTTCTTTTATCAACAACCAAGAGTAACTGTCACAGAAGTTGTTAAACCTTTTATAGAACAATTAGCACCAAGTGGTTCAGTTGTATTGAGTGGTAGTATTGAAGCAAATCCTGCTCCAGATTTAACACCACTACCAGCACCAATTGCTCCACCACCAGGATTTCCAAAGAATCCAACAGCAGAGGGATTGGGTCAGATTGGACAAATAAATGAAATATTTAAATCAAGTAAAAAATCAAAATCAAATCCATTTAGAAATTCTGGGTTTAGGTCAAGGGGGAGATTAGTAAGAAGGTCATCACCTGAACAAGATAGATTCTCAATGAGAGTACACCAACTTGAAGAATCAAATGAAACCACAAAGGATAAGGCATCGAGTGCATTAATTGGTGCAACTCTAACTATTAAATCACCAAAAATTGATTTAGTTAAATATCCAGCAGAAGAGTTTGATGTACCTACTTCATTCCATACAAGTATTAAAAAAGTTTTAAATGAAGAAACGATTGTACCAGTAGATGATTTCTTTATTACAAGAAAAGATACATTAGAAAAAATACCAGTTCCAATTATAGCAGACGAGGTTGCTGGGAATGGACAATCTGAAGTTACAATGTCTTATACACCTTTTCCTGAACAATCACTTAGTGCAACACATAATCGTTCTTTTGCTGATGTAACAGTCGCAAACCTACGAACATTTAGTGGGGATGTTTACAAGACAAAAATTTATGGAAAGAGTCAAGGTTCACTTGGAGATTTTGAATTACTACATGAGGGTACAATCGAATCCCCACAAACTTTAATAGACCCATATAGTGTAGATGGATTTTTAAATATAGGTTATTTTCATACTCAAAGTATTGTTGATAATTATTGGTTGTTAAATGGTGGTACTGCTGCAAGAAATGATAGTAAGATTTTAGATGGTATTGAGATTAGTGGTTCAAACTATGCAGTAGGTTCATCAGTTGAACTTACAACATCGGGTAGTTTTGCATTAGAAAAGGGTGTACCTTATTCAATTACTTTTAATGCACATTATTTCAAGGAAGATAAAGTACAAGATAACGATGATGTAGAAAAAGATTTTGAGTTAGATGTATTGGTATCGGAAGCAGCATTAATAGGTGGTACTTTATCCGATACATATCAATCAGTAGGTAAAGTAGATATAGGGAATAATAACTTAAATGAGGGTTCAATACCAGGTATTTATACTACGTTCATAACGCCGAGTGATATTGGTCCAACTCTTAAATTAAAATTTAAATTAAATGCTGGTAGGGCAATTATAAATGATGTAGTTGTACGACCACACGCAGAAACAAACTTTAATCCAGATTACTTTAGGGTAGTACTTCCGATGGCATATCCATTACCCAAACAACCAGATTTATATGATTTCTTAGTAGAGTTTTATGATGTAAATAATAATATTGCAGAAACATTCACGATAGGTCAAAACATAGAATTTACAGGTGCACCATTAAATATCGATGGTGAGGATAACTTACTTAGTGGTTCATTATACATTGGTTCTACACAAGGTAGTGGTTTTGAGATGGCAGGAGTATCTTCTGCATTCTTACGGTCTATTGGATATAATGGGTTTGACAGAACAATTGCAGAAAGTAAGGGTGGATTTTTATTGTGGAGTGGTTCTATCGGGGATAGATTAACTGCAAGTGAAGATTATGATGGAGTTGGGTTAGAGATAGTAGATGCTCATACTTCACAAGATAGATATTTAAAATTTAGAACAAACCCAAGCACATTTGAAGTTGTTACCGACCAGTTCTTCTTAGGACAAGCTGGTAGTTCTTTTGTAAGTGGTTCAAATGGTAACATCGAAATATTCTCATCAGGTACTACAACATTAAGTGGTAGTAATGTAGATATTTTAACACCTAATTTTTTCTTAGGTGGTTCGAGTGCATTTGTAAGTGGTAGTGGTGGTAATATAGAAATAAGTTCAAGTAATTTCCATGTCACTCCAGAGGGTAATGTTACAATGAGTGGTGATATTACTGCAAACGCTGGTTTCATCGGTGATTGGGCAATTGTAGATGGTCAGATAAGTGGTAGTAACATTACATTAAATGCTGATAATTCTACAATATTTAAAACAGACCAAGGGCCTGGCAGTGATTCATCAGCAGCATTTGATGCATTAAGAGATGAGTATTATATAGATTTTACACCGACCGAAGAATCTCCAAATAACTATTATATTAAAATGGGCCCAAGTTTTATGGTGGATAAGGATGGTATCTTAATCGCAAGTGGTGCAACATTTGAGGGAAGTATTACTGCATCAGAAGGTTTAATTGGTGGGTTCACTACAGATAGTCATTCATTCCATAGTAACAATATTTTCATAAGTGGTTCACCCGCAATTGGTGGAGTTGACCATCCACGATATATGTTTATCTCATCTTCAAATTTCAATGTAAAAGAAAATGGGGATATAACTGGTTCAAGTGCTTTATTTGATGGTAACACAAGTATATCAGGAACTACTACTATTGGTGGAAATTTAACTGTCAATGGTACAGGTACGATTGCATCATTTGGTTTAACAGAAACTGCAATATCAAGTTCTAACGATAAATTAATATTGAAATCAAGTGGAGAAATAACTTCATCTGCTGCTAGGATTGTTGGTAGTGATGTAGATATAGATGTTGAGAAATTCGAATTAGATGCTAATAATTTAGAAATATCTTCTACACATTCATCTATGAGTTTAGGTGAGGGTAAGATAGATTTAGTTGGTGGTTCTACTTCATTTATACAAGTTGGTTCTGCAAATGCAATAACATTGAAAGATGATGGAACTGATAGGTTTTTGGTTATTGGAAGTAAAACATCTTTCTCACATTTCAACCAATCTACCGCAGGAGTAATTTTAGGTACAGATGGTGGAACTACAAAATTTGAAGTAGTTGGAGATGCATCTAATTACATTTCTTTTAACGGAACAGCATTTGATATCAAATCAGAAGAATTTGGATTAAAGACTTCAACACTACACATATCATCATCTAATGGTGGTGTGATTGCTATGGGTTCTACAATACCACAAAAAGTAGAACAGGCTGGAATATTTTTAAGTGGTAGTGGACAATTTAGTTTCTACTCATCATCACGAGGACATATAGTATTCGATGGTACAGATTTTAAAATTGCCTCAAAGAATTTAACAATAGATACATCAACACTTGATATTAATACTGCGGGTGGTGGTAACATTGCACTTGGTAGTGGAACACCATCATTAAGTGCTGCAGGTATTTTCCTAAGTGGTAGTGGAGATTTTAATTTCCAAAAAGATGGAAATAACTTTATAAGACAGAGTGGTGGAGCATTCCAAATAAAAGCAGATACTTTTGATTTAGATGCTACAACACTCATTATGGATAGTGCTGGTGATAGTGGAAATGGAATAATTAGATTGGGTGCAAGTGGAGGCCCATCTAGTCCAACAAATGGTACTGCTGGTATTTATATGGATGGGGGTGGAGCACTTAATGTTGTAGGAAATGCTACAAACTTCTTTAGGGTAGATGGTGGTTCATTTACGATTAAATCCGATACATTTGATTTACAAACCACAACCTTTTCTGCATCATCTGCAGGTACTGGTAAGATTTCACTTGGACAAACACCACCTACAAGATACGATAGTGGAAATGGTATATTCTTTGATGGAGATGCTAACTTCCTAATCGGTAGTGCAAGTGGAGATAAGATACAATTTACCAATGGTGATTTTACAGTCCAAGTTGGTTCATTAGAATTGGATGCAAGTAATATAGAGATTAGTTCAACGAACGCTTCTATGTCATTGGGTGAGGGTAATATTATACTTGATGGTGCTAACAATAAAATTAAAGTTGGTAAAACTACTAATAAATTAATTGAGATTGTAGGTTCATCTACACAAGGATACATTGCAACAGGTAAAGATTCCGCTACATCTACAACCGCAGGATTTTGGTTAGCAAACAATAACACAGACCCAGAATTTGCAGTTGGAGATTCTACAGATTTTATTAGATTTAATGGTGGTAACTTAGATATTAATTCTCAAAAACTTGAGATTGCAGCATCCACATTACAATTATCCACAACCGAAGCAAGTATGAGTCTTGGACATAATGCACAAAGTGGTTCTTATGGTAGAGTTATATTAGAGGGTGCAGGAGTACCAACATTAAGAATTGGAAAACAAGCACACACCATTACACTTGCAACTGGTAGTGGTATTTATATGGATGGTGATGGTAACTTTAGATTTGGTGATGATGATGGTGGTATAAAATTTAATAATGGTAATTTCTCAATTACTGGTTCTGATGTAGATATTGATGTAACAGATATTAATATTACTTCGACTGGATTTAGATTATCATCCACAAATGCTTCGATGTCGTTAGGTACAAACGACCAATTATTAGTACACGCCAATAGTTCAAGTCCATTTTTAAGTATTGGACAATCTACAAAGGGTTACGGACAAACAGGAATATTTCTTGGGTATATAAATTCAGTATCAAGACCACGAGTTTCGTTTGTTGGTTCAACGGGTCATTTTAAAGTTGACCAAGATGTTGATATAAAAACAGAAACATTTGAAATGGATGCGAATAGTGGTGATTTACAAATATCAAGTGCTCATAAATCAATGTCATTGGGAGACCAATCTATTGTACTTGATGGGCCAAACAAAAAAATAACAGTCGGTACGGGTAATCAGATTAGTATCGTGGGTGGAGCATCAGATAACTTTATTACTATGGGTAGTAAAACGGGTATGGATAGTACTCAAGGTAGTGGAACTGCAGGTATCATTATTGGGATGGATGGAAGTAATCCACAAGCTGAATTTGTAAAAAGTGCAACCGAATATTTTATATACGATAATGGTATAGATATGAAAACACTTAACTTTGAGTTAGATGCGGGTACAGGAGATTTACAAATATCATCAGCACAAAAATCAATGAGTTTGGGTGATGGTAATGTAATATTAGATGGATTAGAAAAAGCAATTATACTTAATTCAGGTAGTAATTCGATTACTTTACAAACTAATGCTACTGATTCATTTATGGTAATGGGTAGTAAGACAAGTTTTACAGAAGAGGGTAGTGGAACTGCTGGAATATTAATTGGAATGGATGGAAGTAATCCACAAGCTGAATTTGTTAAGAGTGCTACTGATTACTTTATATTTGATGATGGTTTAGATATAAAAACTACTAAACTTGAATTGGATGCTGGTTCATTACAATTATCTAATACACATAATTCTATGAGTTTAAGCCCTGATAGTAGTAATCCTATCAGAATGGTTGGTGATGGAACTGATGCATTTATTACGATGGGTGGAAAATCAAGTTTTGGTAATGAGGGAAGTGGTACTGCTGGTATTATTATCGGTATGGATGCTTCTAATCCACAAGCAGAGTTTGTTAAAAACTCTACAAATTATTTTATATTTGATGATGGTATTGATATTAAAACTGATACTTTTAAATTAGATACTACACGATTAGATATCGATTCATCCACAAGTAGGGTTCAAGTTTTTGATAGTGAGGGTGATGAGGTTTTACGATTAGGAGAGATATCAGATAGTGCATCAGATTTATATGGATTAAAAGTTTATGATGGAGCAGGAACAGGTTCTACCGATACATTAGTAAAACTTGGTGGAGAGGGTAATGAAATAGCTGGTTGGACTATCACGAATGATAGATTATCTGGTGGTAATATGATTATCCGACAAGATGGTACGATTGAATCTGCAGGATTTGCAAGTGATGTTGCAGGTAGTGGATTTAGATTAACTGCCGCACAAGGTGGATTCTTAGAAGTAGAGAATGCTAAGATTCGTGGAACATTGGCAACTGCAGTATTTGAGAAAGAATCTGTCAACGCGGTTGGTGGACAATTATATGTAGCAAACTCTACAGTCTTAACATCAAGTGCATTTGCTGTAAATGCGATACATACAGCAGCACAAGAAACAATGTCAGTTGCAAATGTAACTGGTTTCTCATCGGGTGAAATTTTATCATTAAAGAAAGTATCGAGTACAGGTTTTGCAACAGAGTATGTAAAGGTATATAGTGCTTCGCGAGATGATATATCAAGCGATGTTAATTTTGCGGGTAACCTATTTGTTACTCGTTCATTTGGTCAAGGCGTTACAGGAGATAGTGGTTCTTTAGGAGAATCCCCAGCGGTTTCACAATCGTATAGTGGTTCACAAGTAATCGTATCGACTGGTAAACTTAACACAGGTTATATCAGATTAAACGCAAATCCAAATGATGAAACCACACCTTATATGGATATTGTTGAGAGAACGGGTAGTGGAATATATGATGTAGATTTAAAAGTTAGGTTAGGTGATTTAAGTGGAATAAGTAGTGGATTATTGTTTGGAAACACTTCACCTGGATTTGGTATCTTCACCGAGAATGGTTTCTTTAGTGGGGGTATAACTGCAACTACTGGTTCGATTACAGGTCAGTTATTTGTAAACACAAGTGATTCAGAAAGATTAATTTTAGGTGTTGATATAAGTGGTACTAACGATGGTTTACACATAAATGATAATAACTATTGGTACACGACTGGTGCTTGGAAAGTTGGTGGAAGTACTTATAATATTTCTAACGATTCAAGTGGAAATATATCCTTAAATCCAAAATCACTTGATATAAATGTAGGTACAGATTTTGAATTATCATCAACACACAAATCTATGTCATTTGCAGATGGTGATTTATTACTAAAGAAAGAAGGAAGTGATGCTTCAATTACAGTCGGTGGAACTACAAGTAAACAGATTACAATCAAGGGTAGTGATACTCAAGGATACATCGCATCAGGTAAAACATCAGCAACATCCACAACTGCTGGATTTTGGATAGCAAATAACAATACGGATACCGAATTTCATATTGGTGATGCTGGTAATTTCTTAAAGTATGATGGGGGTACTTTAACACAAAAGATACAATCTTACGAACTTGATGCTAATGAGGGTGATTTACAGATATCATCTACACACAAATCAATGTCCTTGGCAGATGGAGCAGTTATATTTGGACAGAAAAGTAGTGGAGTAGGGTTTGGACAATTTGGTAGTGATTCATCAAAAGCAATTCAGATAACAGGTAGTAATTCACAAGGTGTTATAAGAAGTGGTAAAGCATCTGCAGCAGATTTAACTGAGGGATTCTGGTTAGCAAATAACAATACTGATGCAGAGTTTCATATCGGTGATGGTACAAGTGCAATTAAATTTGATGATAATCAATTACACATAACTTCTTCTAAATTTGAACTTGACGCGGGTGAGGGTGATTTACAAATTTCTTCACTACATAAATCAATGAGTCTTGGGGATGGTTCTTTTGAAGTTATCGGTGACCAAACTAACAATCTAACAAAATTAAAAGTTGGACAACACACGATACAAAACATTCAAATGACTGGTAGTTCAAATGCTGGTATATTGAAAAGTGGTAAGAAAGGAATCAATGATTTAAATGCTGGATTCTATATGTCAAATGAAGCAGGTACTGCTAAATTTCATGTCGGTGATGGTACAAGTGCATTAAAGTTTGATGGAAGTAATCTACATATAACCGCATCACAAGCTAATTTAAGTGGTGATGGTGTAACTATCGATGTTAATACATTTGAGTTAGAAGCAGCAAATGTAGAAATCTCATCAGGTCAAGCATCAATGAGTGTTGGGTATGATGATAATATAGCTGGTGGTATAAATATTAAAGGTGGTGCAACATCTACTATTGGGTTTGGAAGTAAAGCAGCACCAAGAATGAAATTATCAAGTACTTCAACGGATAGTTACTTATCAATTGGTAACATCGCGTTTGGTAGTGAAACTACTGCTGGTATTTTAATTGGTAGTGATGATGGAAATCACGAATTTAGAATTTATAAAGATTCAGATGAATATTTTACATATGATGCTTCAAGTGGATTTGATTTAAAAACAGATTCATTAGAAATAGTAACTGAAGGATTAACAATATCTGGTAGAAGTGGTACAGCCGCAACTAACAAAATCTCATTAGGTACAATCACGAGTGATAGTGATACAAGTGGTCAAGGTGTATTTATGGATGGTGGTGGACACTTCAGAGTATTCGGAGATGCGAATAACTTTATGATTGTTGATGGTGGTTCATTACAAATTAAATCAGATAATGTAGATATTCAATCGACTGTATTCTCATTGGATGCAAATAGTGGAGATTTACAATTATCAAGTACACAGAAATCCGCATCATTTGCAAATGGTAAAATCGTTATAGAGGGTTCAAGTACTAATGGTAGTTTAAAAATTGGTGGAGTTGGAAGTGTTACAGATACAGGTGGAAGTAACAAAGGATTTTATGCAGAGGGTGATGGAGATTTTATCGCTAAAGCAGGAGCAAACGAATATATAAAATTTGATAATGGTAAACTTGGAATTAAAGCAAGTGATTTAAGTATCTTAACCACAGGTACAAATAAAATTAAAATGGAATCAAGTGCAAGTACACCAATAATCGCATTGGGTACAACACTTCCAACCGCATATAATAATGGTGATGGTTTTTATGTAGATGGTACTGGTAAGTTATTACTTGGTAACTCAAGTGATAATCATGTCAAGTATGATGGAAGTACTTTGACTGTTGCGGGTACGATTAATATTATTAGTGGAGATTTAGCTGGTATCGATGGTGATACAATTAGTGGTTCATATCCACCAGCATCTGCTTCACAAGATTTAAGTTTTGCAACACAAGTTGTGTTGGATTCTGCTGGTATGAGTTTAAAGAATGCTGATGCAAGTAAAACATTAGCAATTTATGGAGCAACATCAAAAATATTTGATGGTTTAAATTCTAACACTTATGTAGAGGTTGGTGGTAAAGGAATAACACAAGTTAGTGGAAGTGTAACGGGTAGTGTATTAACCAACGGAGTGTTGAGTTTATATGGTTCTGGTTCAGAAAAAGCAGTATTTAGTGGTACAGGTTCATTATTTAGAGGTGATACACAAAACACATTTACACGAGTAGATTCAAATGGATTAACAATTGTAGATAATGGAGTTACACAAGGTACATTCACAAATGGTACAATTAATCTTTATGGAAACAATGGTACGGATAGAAAAGTAACGATTGATTCAGATGGTATGAGAGCATACTATGATTCAAATAATTATACGAATGTAAGTTCGAGTGGATTTACAATTGTTGGTGGTGGTGCTAGAAAAGTATCTATAAATTCATCAAGAATACAAATGGGTGAAGATGGTGAAGCAAGAACACTTATTACCGATACTGATATTTCTATGTACTCTGGACAATCAACACCTTATAGAAGAGTACATCTTGATAGTACAGGTAGAGCAGCATTTGGTGGAGCAGCAGGAGCAGATGTATCAGTAACAAGTACTGATGATGTAGTTAGAATAAATCCAGGTGGTGGTGTAGCAATTTATGAAGATAGTAATAACTATGCTTCTATGAGTTCAGCTGGTATGGAAGTATTTCAAGGTGGAAATTCAGTTTCAAGTTTTGGTAGTTCAGTTAGAATTGGAAAAGCTGGTCAAGCAAGAACTGAGATTAGTGATACTGAAGTTGCTATGTATGGTGGAGAAGGTACACCAATAAAGAGAGTATTAATAGAATCAGATGGAACTATAAATCTTGGTGGGGACACATCAACTGATGTAAGTGCAACTTCTACAGCTGATGTTATTAGAATAGACCCAGGTAGTGGAATAACACTTTTTCAAAATAGTACAGATTTTGTAAGTATTACTACAAGTGGTGTAAGTGTACACGCAGGTGATGCAACAACTGCTTCAGCGGTATTTGGTACGACTGTAACGATTCGTGGAAATAATTCTGATGCTGATAGAGTTGTAATTGATGATGGTGGAATGAATGTATTTAGTAATTCAGTACAAAGAGCTGGATTTCACGATACTGGTTCAATATTTTATGGAGATGAAGCAAACACATACACAAGAGTAAACTCAAGTGGAATGCAAGTAGTGTTGGATGGTTCTGAAAAAGCAGCAATCG
>Ga0209091_10000098_pt1 | contig 81451 bp, 71 predicted proteins | sample ArcticOcean_MG_C_6_FD_187438 | JGI IMG/M metagenome (GOLD analysis project Ga0209091, IMG submission 187438) | Marine microbial communities from western Arctic Ocean - ArcticOcean_MG_CB8_128 (SPAdes) (version 2) | ecosystem: Environmental > Aquatic > Marine > Oceanic | place: Arctic Ocean...
ACTGACGGTGTTACCGCGGACACGGGCCCGTTCGCCCAGGCTGAGTTGACCTCGGATCATGAGGTCGGCGTTTACCGCGGGCTTGGCACTGTGGGCTCGAAAGCCAGCTAGGCCGCCGATGTGCCATGCCGTTACTGCTGCCCGCAACTCGTTCGGGTCTAACCCGGTGGCCTCGGCAATCTGATCGCTCGTGCCTCGTGCAGCGCGCCGGACGACGTCGGCGCCGATGCTGAGATCAAGTCCGCTATCAGTACCGCCTGCGAGCATTGACCAGGCTCGCTCTGCGGCGTCGCTGACCAGCTCCGCTAGTTCATCGGCATCGATGCCGGCGTCCATACCGGGGATCACCGTCAGAGCTACCAAGGTGCCGGGGTGGCTTGGTAGAGGAGCGGACTGTTGCAGTTGAGTGGGTTTACGACGAAACGCCTGGGCTCCAGAAATGGCAGGGTCACCACCACGAGGCTGATCGCTAGATGGAGTCAGGTCGACGCCGAGTCGTTCACTGCGACGAGAGCGGACCTCGGTGAGAACAGCGTCGCGGCTCAGGCCGCGCAGCGTGAGTAGAGCGAAGGGATCAGCATCGAACATGTCGGCAGCGACGTAACACAACGCAGCAACGTGTTTGCATGGCTCGGCCCAATCGGGGCAGGAACATTCCGGGCTCAGGTCACCGCGATCAGGCAACACATGGTCGCCGATCTCTTTCGGAACTTGGCCAGCAAGCAGGGCAGCAACATTGCTGGCCTTGGTCATAGCAAGGTCGAGCACGGTGTCCCACTCGCTGTCGGCTAATACCCGCATGGACAAGGTGGTCGTATACGGACCCTCTTGGTTGCCGGAGACTTGAGCCCGCAGCTCACCTGGTGACAACTCAATGTCGCGCACTCGATCTTGGCGCGCATAGGTCCGGCCTCGGGGAAGGCGGTTTGGGTCGATAAGTGATCTTTGTTCGAGAGCATCGAGCCAGGCCTTTCCCCACCAGGTAGTCCCAAATTGGCGTACTTTTGCCATCAGAAAACGCTCACGAAACCGAGAGCTCGACTAGCTCGGCTAAGTCGTCGTCGTCGAGGTCACCAATCCAGCTTTCACCGGCTCCGGTGACTGAGGCAGCCAGCTTGCGCTTGGCCGTCAGTAGGTCGGCTACGCGATCCTCGACGGTGCCTTCGGTGATGATGCGATGCACCGTGACCGCCTTAGTTTGACCAATGCGGTACGCCCGGTCAGTTGCCTGATCTTCAACAGCGGGATTCCACCACCGGTCGTAATGGACAACGTGGGTTGCGGCAGTCAGGTTGAGTCCTGTTCCGCCAGCCTTGAGTGATAGCACGAGTATCTGAAGGTCGCCCGCTTGGAAACGGTCGACCAGTTCTTGGCGAGCCTTGACCGATAATCCGCCGTGTAGCACAGCAATCTGGCGTCCTCTGACCTGTTGGTGTTTGACGATCAGGTTGGCCATGGCGACGTATTGGCTAAAGATCAACGTGGACTCGTTGGCAGCAGTGGCAGTTGCGAGGAGATCGTCGAGCGCGTCGAGCTTTCCTGAACGGGCATCGAGTGGTCCTGTCTCATGCAGAAATTGTGCTGGGTGATTGGTGATCTGCTTGAGCCCGGTCAAGAATTTGAGAATCAATCCGCGTCGGTCGATCCCGTGGGTCCCAGCGACCTCGGCCAGGACATGTTCGGTAGTGGCCTTGTACAAGGTCACCTGCTCATCGGACAGCGGAACGATGAGGTCGCGTTCAATCTTCGCGGGAAGTTCTGGTGCGATGCCTTCGTCGGTTTTCGTACGTCGCAGCAGGAACGGTTCTACTAGACGTTGGAGGCGTTCGGTTGCCTTGCGGTCGCCGTCTCGTTCGATCGGCAGCGCAATTGTGCGGCGAAACGTTTCGAGGGGCCCGAGTAAGCCAGGTACCGACCAGTCGATGATTGACCAAAGCTCGCTGAGGTTGTTCTCGACTGGGGTGCCAGTCAATGCAATGCGCACCCCATGGCTGATCTGACGAATGGCTTTGGCGGTTCGAGATCGAGGGTTCTTTGCGTGCTGCGCTTCGTCGGCGACGACGATGTCCCATTCGATAGCGTCCAACATGGCAGCGTCGCTGCGCACGACCCCGTAGCTCGTCACGATGATCGAGTTGTCCGACAGGCTGTCGAGGGAGCGATTGGGGCCATGGAAGATCTGGACGTCGAAGTCAGGAATGAACCGTTTGGCCTCGCGTGCCCAGTTATTCATCAGCGATGTCGGGCAAATGACCAGGGTGGGGCCGACATTGACGTTCGAGTCGCTGGCGATAGCACGACGGGTCGCATGAAGCGCCAGTACCTGGATGGTTTTGCCGAGCCCCATGTCATCGGCCAAACAACCGCCAAACCCGAGTTGGCACAGGTCAGCCATCCAAGCCAGGCCCCGCTTTTGGTAATGGCGTAGTTCGGCGTGCAGCATTGCTGGTTCGTCTGCAAACCGTTCGCCGGTCAATGTCTCGAGCCGCATCACGAGCTCATCGAGCGCACCAATGACTCGAATGTTGATCTCTTCGTCGGGATCGAGGCCGAGCGCTGCAGCGTTCGGGTCGTTCGCCAGGTCGACGTCGGCGCCTAACGCTGCGGCGAGTGCTGTCGTCACGCTAATGGTCGGAGCGGGGGCTCGGAGCTTGCGTAGCGTTTCGCGGTCGAGACGCACCCATCGGCCGCGAAGCGAGACGACGGAACGCTTCGCTTCGGCAAGGACCTGCAACTCCTCGTTGGTCAGCGCCAGACCGTCGAGCAGGAATTCCCAGTCAACGTCGAGCAGTGTTTCCAGGTTGAGGGCCGAAGGGAGACCGCTGCTTGGTGAACCGGCCGAAATCACAAGTTGCCGTTTGATCTTTGGTGCCACGAGCTCGGATGGCCATCGCACATCGATGTCGGCTGCATCGAGTGCGTCGAGCTGATCAAGGAAGGCATCGAGGTCCCCGCCATCGAGTGTCCCCTCGGATGGAGCCACATCGTCGAGCAGGCTGGACCACGGCGTTACGAGCTTGGTCACGGTGAGCAACCCGGCCAGCAATGTGGTTTCAGCTTGATGACCCAGACGGTCCGTCACTTCGGTAGGAGCGAGCCAGTAGTCGCGTGCGTCGACGAGCAGCGATGGGTCCGACTTGGACTGCAGCGCAAAAGTGACTCGCCAGGGCTCGTCTGGATCCTCAACTGGCGCAGGCTCAGGATGAAGGGCTGGTTCGCTGGAACGGGGCTGGACCGGTGGGTGCATGCGCAATACCAACCGGCTGTTGGAGCAGTGGGATGCCGCCAAGTCGTTCACCCATGGCCTCAAATGAGGAACCTTGGTCGGTGTGGGATCGGCGAAAAGGCGCAGTGACCCTACGCGATGGGCTGCGGGCGTTCGAATGAAGGCATCGGCGATTGCGTCGAACGCAGCTCGGATTGTGTACCCGGGGTCGCTGATACTGCCGCGACCAGCAGCAGGTGTTGCGTGCGCCAGGGCAGGCAGTGCATCCACGAGTGCGTTGAGCATCTGGTGGTCACCTGGGTCGAGCGGATCGACCCGCCATGTGTCGTAGCCGCTAGGGCTGACCCATGGCAGTACCTTTCCGCGGGCGATGAGTGAGAGCCCAGCGCGGACCACGCCGGCCCACGCATGGGCCGAGTCGCTGGCACGTTCGTCGCGCCGCAGGGTGGCGAGCTGATCGATTGCATCGCGAACAGCGAACTTCTCTGCGGCGACTGTTTGCTTCTGTGTGCCTCGCGCGGCAGGAAGCGCAAGTTCGATATCGAGCGTCGAGTCAGCGCCGAGACCACCAGGGTTATCTGGGTCCCACGCAGCGAAGAACGACTGTTGCGGCGGGTCGACCGCAACAAAGGTCAGGATCTTGCCTAGCACGACTCCATCGTACAGGTGTTCGTGTGCCACGGCGCCACTGCCCGTTCTTTCCTATTGCCGATTTGGCCGCTCCCGGGGCCCCCGCCGGGTTCTCGAAACCGCAACGCCGGGTCAAGAAGCACCGGTTCTTACGGATAGCCCCCTTCGGCTGTTTCCTAGGGTCCAGCTCTGAGGTCCCGACGACTAGTTATTTGAGTAGGGACATTTTTGCCTGGCTAGGCAATCATCAAGTCAGTGGTTGAGGGAAGCACCAGAATGCTTGCGGAGACGTTTGGTTCGCGGGGTGCACGTGGGAACACCATTTTGCTTGGGTGGGTCCTCAGCGCGATTGGGCGGCCGGGTCAGGGCCGACACCTGCAAGACTCCGGGGTATGCAACTCCATATGGACTGTGAACCACTTGCCTTTCTACTAGGTACCTGGCAAGGGGCTGGCGAGGGCGAGTACCCAACCATCGATGGGTTTCGATACACCGAAGAGGTTACGTTTGGCCATGTAGGCAAGCCCTTCCTCGCGTATAGCCAAAAGACGAAACATGCCGAGACCGGCCAGCCGCTTCACGCCGAGACGGGCTACCTACGAGCACTAGGCGACGACCGAATCGAGTTCGTCGTGGTGCAGCCCTCGGGCATCGTCGAGCTCTATCAAGGGTCGGTGAGTGGTGCCGCGCTGGACCTCGAGCTCATTAGCGTGCACACCACGCCGGGTGCGAAATCGGTGAGTGACGTGCAGCGGGCGATCTCTGTCGAAGACGATGGCGACCAGGCGGTACTGAAGTACACCGTTGCTATGGCGGCAGTGGGCGAACCGCTGACGCACCATCTTCGCGCTGTGCTAACCCGTCTGCCCCAGCACTAAACATGCGCACCGACGTCGAACTATGGCAAGCAGCAGTTTCGCTGATCCTGATAGTGATCGTTGTCGGCGTGTCGATCTGGCAACGGCTTGGCCTTGAGCGGCCGGTTCTGTGGGCAGCTGCGCGAGCCACCGTGCAACTCCTGGGGGTAGGGGCCCTCTTCACTGTGATCTTCGAGTCTGGCCTAGCGAGTCTGTGGTCGGTGCTCTGGGTGGTCATGATGGTTGGAATCGCTGGTGCCGTCGTGGCTCGTCGAACCGGCGCAGGCCGCGACCTCGTTGTGGTAGGACTTTCGGCGATCGGGTTAAGCGTCAGTGTTGTCTTGGCCGTGATCTTCGGCCTTGGTGTCTTGGCCCTCGAAGCGGTGTCGGTTGTGGTAATTGCCGGGATCACTATTGGGAACACGCTGCCCACCGTGGTGCAGGCCGTAGATCGCACCCGGAGCCAGCTCATTGAATCGGCGGGCCAGATCGAAGCGATGCTGGCCTTGGGGTTTGACGGGCCGGCATCGACACGCCGGGTCGTGCGCGATGTTGCTCGACTAGCGTTGATCCCACAGATCGAGCGCACAAAGGTGGTCGGTCTCATAGCGCTCCCTGGTGCTATGACCGGTCTGCTTCTGGCGGGTGTCGATCCCATAGATGCAGTGCTTATTCAGTTAGTCGTGATGTTCCTGGTACTCGGCGCGGTGGCGCTCTCGGTGATCATCGTGACGCTGGCGATGACACGACGCGCCCTGACCTCAGATTTGCGGATCGCCGAGTGGGCAAAAGTGGCGCCTGGTGATTTTGATGGTAAATGAAAGTTCGACGAGTTGCCCAAAAGGCAGCGCTCGTCTAAACACGGCCCATGGACTTAAACCTTGCTGGGAAGACGGCACTTGTAACGGGTAGCTACAGGGGTACGGGGCGAGGTATAGCGCGGGTGCTTGCTGTCGAGGGAGCACATGTGCTTATCCATGGGTTCGAAGCAGGTCAAGCCGAGGCAACGGTAATCGAGCTGAAGGCCGAGGGGCTGAGCGCAGAAGCGGTGACGGCAGATATCCGGACCGACGCGGGCGCAGATCAACTTGCAACTGTCGCGGATCGAGCGCACGTGTTGGTGAACAATTACGGCGCACCGGGTGGATCAAGCTGGTCATCTATGGCGAAATGGACCGACGAATGGAACGTGAACGTCTTGGCTGCGGTACGAGTGACGCAGCTGTGTCTGCCGGCAATGCGTGAGCGCGGGTGGGGGCGGATCATCTTCATGGGCACGGTTGGGACCCAGCAGCCTGGTCAGAGAAACGCCGGGTACTACGGAGCCAAGACGGCCTTGCCGACCCTTGTCCGCACACTGGCCATGGAGCTTCGTGGCACAGGTGTTACGGCCAATCTCGTAAGCCCCGGAATGATCGCAACCGACGAGGTACGAGCGATGGTGACTCGCCGGGCCGAGCGCGATGGCAGTGCTGCATCCTGGCCGGAGGCCGAACGCTGGGCACTCGATAATTCCATGCCGAACTTGACCGAACGACTTCCCGAACCGGAAGACATCGGCAAGGTCGTTGCGTTTGTGGCGAGCGAGGCGGCATGGCACATGACCGGCGCCGATATCGCTGTAGACGGTGGCGCACGCGACGCCTGATCTTGGTTGCAGACGCTTAACCTTGGTCGCAGCTAACAAAGCCACGTAGATTTGAACTGTGGCAACCCTACGAAGCAAGTTGGACACGGGTAGTGAACAGTTCGCTCGCAATCGCGACGACATGCTCGAGCAGCTATCTGAGATCGACAAGCTGAACCTCGAAGCAGCCGAAGGTGGCGGCGAGCGGTCGATGACCCGTCTCCGTTCCCGAGGCAAACTTCCCATTCGCGAACGCATCTCGGCTGTGATCGACCCAGACTCGCCGTTTTATGAGATCAGCCCGCTCGCTGCCTATAGCTCTGACTACACGGTGGGCGCTGGCCTAGTCATGGGTATCGGCGTGATCGAAGGCACTGAGTGCATGATCATGGGCAACGACCCGACAGTGTTGGGCGGCGCTATTACTGCCTTCGCCGGCAAGAAGATCATGCGGGCGATTCAGATCAGTAGGGAGAACCGCCTCCCCTACGTGCAGTTTGTCGAATCAGCGGGCGGCGACTTGCGTGGGTCTGAGGACCCCGAGCGACAAATGCGCGAACAGGTCGACCACTTCGGCGAATCGGGCCGCTTGTTCTACGACGTCACTGAGCTCTCCAAACTTGGCATCCCTTCTATTGCTGTTGTGTTCGGTTCGTCGACGGCAGGTGGCGCTTACCAGCCAGGAATGAGCGACTACAACATTTTCATTAAGGAACGTTCCAAGGTCTTCTTAGGCGGTCCGCCGTTGGTCCAGATGGCCACCGGCGAGATCTCCGATGATGAGACGTTGGGAGGTGCGCAGATGCATGCCGAAACCAGCGGGCTGGCTGATTATCTGGCTGAAGATGAGCTCGATGGTCTTCGAATGTGCCGCGAAGTTGTCGCCCACCTGAACCATCACAAGCAGGGCTACGGCGCCACGGGCGAGGGCGACGCACCCATTCATGCCCCCGACGAACTGCTAGGGCTTATGAGTCGTGAGCTGGCGACTGCGATAGATGTGCGCGAAGTGATCGGGCGCATTACCGATGGAAGTCGCTTCGAAGAGTTCAAGGCTCGTTATGGAACCACGCTGATCTGTGGGTGGGCGCACGTCCATGGCTACCCCGTCGGCATTCTTGGTAACAACGGGCCGCTATTTAGCGAGAGTGCGAACAAGGCGGCACAGTTCATCCAGCTGTGCAACCAGCGCGATATCCCGTTGTTGTTCTTGCACAACATCACTGGCTTTATGGTCGGAAAAGACTTTGAGCATGGCGGCATCGTCAAGAACGGCAGCCGCATGATCAATGCGGTGTCGAACTCGATGGTGCCCCACATCAGTGTGATCCTGGGATCAAGCTACGGCGCTGGTAACTACGGCATGTCTGGGCGAGGGTTCAACTCTCGATTTACCTACCTTTGGCCGACGGCCAAGATCGCCATCATGGGGCCTAAACAGATCGCTGGCGTTATGTCGTTGGTGCGTCGAGGCCAGGCCGCCCGCAAGGGACTTGAGTTTGACGAAGCTGCCGACGCTGAGATGGTCGCCGAAGTCGAGCATTATCACGAGCTTAAATCGCTGGCGCTTTACGCGACCGGCCGGATCGGCGACGACGGCATCATCGACCCGCGAGACACTCGCGACGTTGTAGGTATGTCGTTGTCGGTGTGTCACAACAACGACGTCAAGGGAGCGGAGGGTTTCGGTGTCTTCCGATAAACCAACATCATCAGAGCGACGACCGATACGTCGATTGCTCGTCGCTAATCGGGGCGAAATCGCCCGCCGGATATTCCGTAGCGCCCATGACATGGGCATCGAAACTGTCGCGGTGTTTGCTGATGGCGATGCCGACGCTCCCTTTGTGAGCGAGGCCCATCAGGCGGTTTCGTTGCGGGGGCGTTCGCCGTCTGAGTCGTATCTCGATGTCGCCAAGGTGCTCGATGCGGCTCGCGTTACTGGCGCCGACGCGGTGCACCCGGGGTACGGGTTTCTGGCAGAGAATGCCGAATTCGCAACCCAGGTCATCGACGCTGGATTGACGTGGGTTGGCCCATCGCCCCATGCGATCGCATCGATGGGCGACAAGCTTGCCGCCAAGGCAATGATGGTTCAGGCCGGAGTTCCGACTCTGCCATCGATTGAGGTCATGGCCGACCTTGATGTCATTGCTGCCGCGCATGACATCGGTTTTCCAGTGTTGGTAAAAGCTACGGCTGGTGGCGGTGGCAAAGGCATGCGTGTTGTTGAGTCGGTGGACACGCTCATCGATGCGGTCGCAGGCGCGCAACGCGAGGCTGCGTCGTCGTTCGGTAACGGCATCGTTTTCCTCGAAAAATACCTGCCTGCTCCCCGCCATATTGAAATCCAGGTGATGGGCGACGAACACGGCACGCTTGTGCATCTGTTCGAACGAGAGTGTTCGATTCAGCGCCGTCACCAGAAGATCATCGAAGAGGCCCCGAGCCCGATGATAGATCCAGCGGTCCGCTCCGCAATGTGTGATGCCGCGTTGGATGCAGCGAGAGCTATCGGCTATTCGTCAGCAGGCACCGTCGAATTCTTGCTCGATGGGGATGGCCCTGGTGCTGCGTTCTGGTTCCTCGAGGTCAATACCCGCATCCAAGTCGAGCACCCCGTCACCGAAGAGATCACCGGGGTCGACCTTGTCCGAGAGCAATTGCGCGTCGCCGCAGGCTTGCCGCTGAGCTTCAGCCAAGACGATTTGACTATCACTGGTCACGCCATTGAGGCTCGGCTTTATGCCGAAGACCCGGCGAACAACTTCCTGCCAGCAATCGGCACGCTGCACGTGTTTGAGGCCCCAGTGTCGCCAGCGGCTCGTATCGACAGCGGTGTTGAGTCAGGTTCGGTTGTGGGGGTCGACTTCGATCCAATGCTGGCCAAGGTCATCGTGCATGCACCCACTCGAGCCGAAGCGGCGAGCCGACTGGCGCTCGTGTTGGACACGATGGCGATCGCGGGTGTAACAACTAACCGGGATTTTTTGGTTGCAACACTGCGCCATCAGGCATTCCTCGACGGGGATACAACAACGGACTTCATCGAGCGAGTTCGGCCACGAGCGGCAGTGGTTCCTGACGAGACCTTGTTGGCACAGGCGGCGATCGCGGCAGCAATGTTGAAACAACAGGTGAACCGAGTTGGTACTGGTGCGCTTGGTTTCATGCCTGGCGGCTACCGGAACTCGTCGATGCCACCGGAGACTGCACTATTCGCCTATGGCGAAAGGGTCGTGACTATTCGGTACCGCGCCATCAGAGGCGGGACGTTCGAGATCGACTCGCTCGTCGACGATGAGTCGGCAGGTGAAACTGCGCGTGTGCATGTGGTTGATGCTGATCTGCGCACTGGCGTGCTCACGATCGAGATCGATGGCGTGCGCAACCAGCATCGCGTGACCGAGACCGAGGACAGCCTGGTGGTTCAGAGCCCCGGGGGCACCGTTGAAATTACGGTCATCGGCCGGTTCCCCGACTATGCCTTGGTTACGGTGGCCGGCGGGCAGATGGCTCCTATGCCGGGCAAGGTTTCATCGGTGCACGTTGTGGCCGGTGACAGCGTGCAGGCCGGTCAGTCGCTCGTGATCATGGAGGCGATGAAGATGGAACACACAATCACTGCGCCTATCGCGAGCGTGGTGTCCGAGGTGCGGTGTGCTGTTGGCGATCAGGTTGATAACGGTCAGGTGTTAGTCATTCTTGAAGAACCTGACGGCGACCCCGCTGAAGAGTGAAATACGAAGGAAAATATTTGCAGGTAATTCTTCTGCCGCATAACTTGTCTGCCGCATAGCGCACCGCTGTGGGGTATCTGGAACTGGACTGTTCGCAACTATGGAATTTCGGTTGCGGTCACCCCTGTGCAGGGTCGCTCCACGAAGTAGACCGGAGCTACGGCTGGACTTTAGGCGATGTGGAGCAGACGTTGACCAACAACCAAGTTTACGAGTAATCCTGAGAAGCTGACTACATCACCTTGGACAACGACAGGTTCAGGCTTTATGGCAGTGAGTGCAACGACACGTCCTGACTCAGGGGCTTGGCCGGCGGCAAATCCGACGAGTGCAGCGATACGTTTCATGCCGTCTTCGGTAGCGCCTACTCGCAGCACCTCGCCGGTCCAGTTGACTTCGTGTCCCTGATAGGTCTGCTGAAAGCGAGCCGTGATTGCCGCGTCGTCGAGTTCGGAGTTGAATAGATCGTCGAGCACGCTTGCAGCGTCCAAGCGGGCCTCGGTCAACAGGCCTCGCTCGCGATCAACCTTTCGTTCAGTGATAATCGGTGTTGCGATTGGGGCCGTTGCTGGTGGGCCAACGGTTCCGGCTGCGGGGGGAGCGGTGATGTCGCCAGTGTCTTGGCGGGCATCGTTGGCGATGTGAGCGTCACCAGATTGGTTGAGATGGTCGAAGGTTTCGGCCGCTGCCACAAGATGGCAGATCGAGTCAACCAACTTGTCATGTTCTTGCTCGATCCCGACCGTGAGCAGGTGTGCTTCGCGATTCGTGATCTGTGCAGATGGGAAGTAGGTCAGTAGTCGCAGAATGGCGGCTCGGCGTGGGCCGGTCAGATAGCGGCTCAGGGCCTCTGGTTGGTCGGTCTTTACTGCGACGACCGCATCAAATTCTGGGTTGCCAGTGCCGATGATAGGCGTGTTCTTGTTGATGCGCTTGACCAGATTAAATTCTGGGGCCTCGGGTGCTTTGAACTTCACGCTGTACTGGGTGACAACCCGATTCTTGGAGCCCTTATGTGCCGGCGCTATTGAGACGACATGGTTATTAACCCGGCCCCGAGCAACGGAACCAAGTTCGATGCCATTGACAACGAACTCAAGGCCGAGTTCATCGCTCGCGGCCGCCCAGGTGGCCATAGTGGCTTTCTTGCGGCGCGATCTAGGGAGTACGACGATGAATACGATTGCGATGAGTACTACCGCTGGTAGAGCAAAGGCCAGTAGCTGACTTGGAAGGGCAATTGCGAGATTGAGTTCGTGTGACATGGGGCTCCTGGCTTGGTTCACGACACCTATAAAGAAGCAATCGGCCTTGAGCTAGCAAACTTGAAGGTTTCGATGCACGAAAGTCGTTTAATCCAAGGGAGGGACCCTTACGAGGCTCGACGGCGAGGACAGAAAGCAACAGACGCGTAACAGCCCGGGGCGAACCCCGGGCTGCTGGTAGATGTCCACCACAAGATGGCGGTTCGTTGTGCTGTTCAAAGTGACAGCACTGCTGAAATCAGTAGATCTCGATGAGACCAGCTGCGCCTTGGCCGCCACCGATGCACATGGTGACAACGCCGTACTTGGCGCCGCGACGCTTGCCCTCTTGCAGCAAGTGGCCCGCACAGCGAGTTCCGGTCATCCCGAAGGGGTGACCAATGGAGATGGAGCCACCATTGACGTTGTACTTCTCGGGATCGATTCCGAGCGTGTCTCGGCTGTAAAGGCACTGGCTAGCGAAGGCCTCGTTCAGTTCCCAGATGTCGATGTCATCGACGGTCAAGCCGTGACGCTTGAGCAACTTCGGAACGGCGTAGATCGGTCCAATTCCCATTTCGTCGGGTTCGCAACCGGCAACAGCCCAGCCCTTGAAGGCGCCCAAGGGCTCGATGTCGCGGCGAGCTGCTTCTTCGTCGGACATCATCACGACTGCTGCTGCGCCGTCCGATAGCTGGCTAGCGTTGCCAGCGGTGATGTAGTTGCCCTCGCCGCGGACTGGTGCGAGCTTCTGCAAGGCTTCGATAGTGGTTGTGGGTCGGTTGCACTCGTCGCGATCGACGGTGTAGTCGACGATCGTCTCTTCTTTGGTTTCGCGATCGACGAGCTTCATTTTCGTTTCCATCGGAACGATTTCGTTTTCGTAAAGACCGTTCTCTTGAGCGGCTGCGGTGCGTAGCTGTGACTGCAGGCTGTATTCGTCTTGGGATTCACGCGACACGTTGTACCGATCGGCGACAATGTCGGCCGTTTCGATCATTGCCATGTAGATGGCTGGGTAGCTCTCTTCGAGGGCTGGGTCCATATTGATTGCGCCACCCATGCCGGGGCTTGGGATCGAGATCGACTCGACGCCAGCTGCGACGACGACGTCGGACATGTCGACCCGAATGTGGTTGGCAGCAACAGCGATCGAGTTCAAGCCAGAGGAACAGTGCCGCTGGATGGTGTTGCCACCGGTCTGAACAGGCAAGCCGGCAAGAAGGCTTGCAAGGCGACCGAGATTGCCAGAGCCATGTGCCCCGTTGCCGAGCGAGACGTCCTCGACGTCGGCTGGGTCAACCCCTGACTTGGCGACAGCGTGCTTGATTGCATGGGCGGCCATCGACATGGCGGGTGTCATGTTGAAACCGCCGCGGCCGGCCTTGGCCAGGCCGGTGCGGGCATAAGAAACGAATACTGCTTCGCGCATAACGAGAACTCCAGAACTAAGAGACGGTGCTGACACGCTAGGGCGAGATGACCCTCGAATGGAAGTTGAGACTCCACAAGAACGATTGTTTTTGAGAACTGCCAGCAGCTGGGGCCCGTAGCGGCCTAACTCAGCGAATGGGATTTTGTGTTCCTGGGCGAACACATACCTAGAGACAGGGCCTCGAATTACAGAGCAAATAAGTTTCGTTCTTTGATGGTGCCGGCGGACTCGGTGGAGCGTTCGATCATGGCGACTCACTCGTTAAAGCCGTGCTGCATAGAGATGCCTTCAACCAGCGGGGCGCTGGCGGTGCTTAGCTGGTCCATCGTGAATGTTGCTCACATGCGGTAGTTGGACACGTCGGCGGGGTGTGCGTAGAGGGCGGGGTGTGCGTAGCGACTGTCAAAAAGCTCAGTGATGTAAAAAGCTCAGTGATATTTTCGGACCTTGCTGAGTGCGTCATGGTCTCACTCCAAGTGACAGCAGTCTTAATCAACAGTGTCATCAAAATAGTGTCAGTGGAGCTGACTGGGCTACCCGGATGCCCAAATATGGCTTGGTGGATGAACCCTTAAGTAGCGCCCTTTCCGTGTGCGTAGTCAGGCTGTTAGGCCCAGCGTTATTTTCTGCACTCGAGTGAGGGGCGCGCCCTGCCGGTGGCCTCGGTGTAGCGATTGCGCAGGGCCCCGAAATGTGGGAGCGTTCCGAAATGTCCCTGACAACGATCTATACCGCCCGCCGCGTGATCACAATGAATCCTGCGAACCCGGAGGGAACCGCTGTTGCAGTTCGCGACGGCCGGGTTCTCGGTGTCGGTGACCTCGAAGAACTCGTCGGTTGGGGCGAACATGTTGTCGACGAATGCTTCGCTGACAAGGTTTTGATGCCAGGTTTCGTCGAAGCGCATTCACATGCGATGTCTGGCGCTATGTGGCAGTTTCCCTATGTCGGCTTCTTCGATGTTCGGGCACCAGACGGCACCGTCTGGACTGGTTGCAAATCCATTGATGCCGTTGTTGAACGACTAAAAGAGATCGAGGCCGAGATGCCAGTCGGTGATATTTTGCTGGCACGTGGTGTCGATCCGTTGTACTTCGAAGGCGAGCGCATGTACGCCAAGCACCTTGATCAGGTGTCTGAGACCCGACCGATCTACATCATGCATGCGAGCGGGCATCTGGCGACAGTCAACACGGCGATGCTCGAGCGAGCAGAGATCACACGCGACACGACGATGCCTGGCGTCGACCTAGATGAACACGGTGAACCGAACGGTGAGCTTCAAGAACCGCCAGCGATGGGATTGTGTGTTGAAGCTCGCAAACACTTTATGGATGCCCGGCTGACCCCGGAAGGCATCTTGAACTTCGCCTACGAGGCGCGCAATGCTGGACATACGACTGTGATCGATCTAGCGAGCGGCCCGCTCGACGAGGATGACGTCGCCATCTGGCGGTCGACGGTCGATGCAGAGGGCTTTCCGGCCCGCATGATGGTGGTCTCTTCAGTTCCACAAGATCGTCCCGCAGTATTTCCTGAGCTCGCCGCTCGCTGTGCCGATCTTAAGGATGCCCAGTCGGACCGTCTGCGGTTTGGCATCGTGAAACTGTTTTTGGATGGCTCTATCCAGGGGTTTACGGCTCGCGTGTCATGGCCGTATTACTACAACCCCCCCGAGGGCCATCCGGGCAATGGTATTTGGCTCACGGCGCCAGATCAGATTGCTGACATCGTCGAGCAGTACCACCGGGCTGGTCTCACCGTGCATTGTCACTGCAATGGTGATGAGGCGACCGAGGCGTTCATCAACGCAGTCGAGACGGTGCTCGAGCGCTATCCACGCTGGGACCATAGGCATACGGTGACTCACTGTCAGCTCACGACGCGGGCGCAGTATCGGCGGATGAAGGCGCTCGGGATGTGTGCGAACATCTTTAGCAACCATATTTTCTATTGGGGTGATCAGCACCGTGATTTCACGGTTGGTCCCGAACGAGCCCGAGGTATGGACGCCTGTGCGAGTGCTTTACGCGAGGGAGTGCCGTTCACGATCCACTCCGATGCACCGGTAACGCCGCTTGGACACCTTCATACAATGTGGTGTGCAGTGAACCGCCGCACAGCGACTGGTGAGAAGCTTGGCGATACCGAGAACCTCTCGGTCGAGGATGCGCTGCATGCCATCACCCTTGGTGCGGCATATCAGATCAAAATGGATCACGACGTCGGCAGCCTCGAAGTGGGCAAGCGGGCCGATATGGCGGTGCTCCACGAAGACCCACTCGAAGTCGACCCTATGCGTCTCAAGGACATCCGCGTGTGGGGGACCGTCCTCGGCGGCGTGCTTCACCCAGCGGGTACCGAGTCATGAGCCAACTGTCGTGACGGTCACTCGCATTCGCGACGCACGGTGGGTGGTCGCCTGGAACGAAGCCAAGTCTCGGCACGAATACCGCACCGATATCGACGTCGTGTTCGACGATGCAGCGATCGCGTGGATGGGCGCCGACTACCTCGGTGATGTTGATGTCGATATTGATGGCAGCGATCGGCTGGTCATGCCAGGCCTCATTAACGTTCACTGCCACCCATCAAGTGAGCCGCTGAAGAAGGGTTTCCGTGAAGAGTTCGGCAACCCTCAGATGCATATGAGTCCACTCTATGATCGGGCGTTCATGCTGCAGACCGATGCAGCCGGGTCATGCGTCGGGTTGCAGTACGCGCTCGCTGAGCTGCTTAAGAGCGGAGTGACGTCGGTCGTCGATCTATCGTTTCCCTACGAGGGATGGCTTGAAACAATGGCCGCAAGTGGCATACGCTCGTGGATGGTCCCGAGCTTTGCCTCGTCGCAGTGGTCCACGACGAATGGGCACAGCGTCGACTACATCTGGGACGAGGCTCGAGGGCATCAGCAGTTGAACCAGGCGATCAACGTTGCCACCGACGCCGAGAATCATGTCAGTGGTCGAATATCGGCGATGTTGGGTCCAGCCCAGATCGACACCTGCACTGAGGACCTGCTGATGGACACGCTGGCAGCAGCCCGCGACCATGGTTGGAAACTACATACGCATGCTTCGCAGAGCCTTGTCGAGTTCTACGAGATGACGCGCCGCCACGGCATGACGCCAGTGCAATGGGCTGATCAGATCGGCCTACTTGGGCCCGACTGCATCCTGGCCCATGCCATGTTCATCGACGAGCACAGCTTCACCCATTGGCCGGGTAAACACGATCGGGCGCTACTGGCCGACACGGGAACGGGCGTTGCTCATTGCCCGGGTGTCTTCGCTCGAAATGGCCAGGTACTTGAAGATCTTGGTGGTTATGTTCGCGGCGGCGTGCGGTTAGGGATAGGTACCGACAGCTTCCCGCACAACATGATCGAAGAAATGCGCACCGCCGCGATCTTGGGCCGTGTGGTGACTGGTGACGTGACCTCGGTGTCCACCGCCGAAGTGTTTCACGCTGCGACCATTGGAGGGGCCGACCTGGTTGGACGTAGTGATCTCGGTCGGCTCGAGGTGGGGGCAACCGCTGACCTCGTGATCGTCGACCTTTCACATCCGGCAATGATGCCAATTAGGGATCCACTGCGGAGTTTGATCTACACCGCTGCGGACCGGGCAGTTCGAGATGTGTTTGTTGATGGCCGCCACATTGTGGTCGACGGCGAAGTGGTCACGATCGACGTGCCTGCAATAAGTGAACGTCTACAGGTCGTGCGTGACGAGGCAGAGAGGACAGCGTCTTTGCACCACTACGCCGGACAGACTGCTGCCGAAGTAGCACCGCTGAGCCTGCCATCGTCATAATGAACGGGTGCATACTGCGCTGGTGATAACAGATGCCGGGTTCATGTTGCGCCGGGTTGCCGTTGTGATGGCGCTACTTATTGCGGCGTGTTCTCCCGGGTCGACAGCCGCTTCTTCATCGGTTGGCTGCGTCGCACCGCCCGTCTTCACCGATGAGATGGCGGAGTTTGTGGTGGAGCCTCTCGGTGAGCCGGTCTGGGCCATGGAGTCAACCGAAGCCACGTTCTCATCGCCTCGTTTGGCTGACCTCACTGGCGACGGCGTCCTTGATGTGGTGCAGGGATTCGGTCAAGACACCTTTGGCGATCGACAATCCTCGGTGATCGCAACCAACGGGTCGACTGGGGCCGAGCTATGGAAGTCGACAGGTCATGAGGACCTTGTCGGATCAGCGACGTTCGTCCAGCTCGGGGGTGACGACACGCTCGATGTGGTGATCGGGGGCCGAAGAGGAGCGTTGATCGCTATCGATGGAACAACCGGTTCGTTGCTTTGGTCCTTCGATGATCAGGGCGGTCGGTGGTTTAACTTCTACACATCGCAGGTCGTCGATGATCAGAACGCCGACAGCGTCGTCGATCTGATCGCTGTGAACGGAGGGCTCGTGTTCGACCAGCCTGAAGAGGGTTCAGGCATTCGTGATGCTGATGACCGCCACCTGGGCACGGTCTTTGTCGTGAGTGGCGCCGATGGTTCAGTCATCGCCAAATCGCCTGTTCCTGATCGTGGCGAGTCATACATGTCTCCAGTCTTGCTTCCGGACAGCGGCTCGGGCCCCGAGGTCTTGGTTGGCACCGGTGGTGAGACGTTGCCGGGCGCTCTTTGGCGCCTGCCATTATCGGCGCTGATAGACGGTGAATTGGGTGTGACCGAGGCAGTTGTTTCGGGTGGACTCAAGGGGATGATTGCTTCGCCGTCGCTGGCCGACTTGACAGGTGATTGTGTTGTCGACATCGTGACCCAGGCCTTCAACGGCACACTTACTGCGGTTGATGGGGCGAGCTCAGCCAGCTTGTGGACCTTAGAGAACGTGGGGTTCGAGACCTACTCGACACCGACGCTGGGGTATTTCGTCGGCGATGACGCGGTGCCTGATGTGTTCGCCAGTGTCGCTAGAGGCGTCTGGCCCGAGTATGAGTCTTCGGACTATCTATTGATTGATGGAGCGACCGGCCAAGTCGTGTGGCGCGAGACACTCGGCTCATTTGCGCCGAGTGGGTTTGTAGCGGGTGATCTGAACGGCGATGGCCGTGACGAAGTGATCTTCGGCGTGAACGATGTTGCTGCCAACACTCACCAGCTGTATGTCTTGGATACAACGAAAAGGGTGTTGCACGAGCTTGGTGGCCCGCTAGATCAGACCACGTTCTCGTCGCCATGGTTAGGTGATATCGATGCCGACGGTGAGCTTGACTTGATCACGACCGCAAGTGCCTACCAATCGTCGGGCCCAGCCAAAGTAGAGCGGTTCAACCTCGTAGGAACGCAGGCGCCGGCCAACATCTCATGGGGTGGTTATCTTGGCACTGCTGGTACCGGGACACTGCGTGAATCGGGTGTCACCTCAGAAAATTGAAGCGAAACCTGACGGCCCCTCGCTTGAAGTAATAGCCTCCGCAGATAGCGCAGGGCGAGTGCCTTAGAGCTATCGACACCGAGGGGGATTACATGGGTTCACGAAATTGGCGTTCACTGCTAGCCGCAGTGCTAACGCTGAGTCTGTTTGCGGTCGCGTGCGGAGGCTCAGACGATACGACTGAGGCAGCCGATACGACTGAGGCAGCCGATACGACTGACTCTGAAGAGGTAGACGAGCCAGCGGCGGCTTCTGAGCCTGAGCCAGAGTTCGTTGAAGAGGCCGGAGGCGACTTCTTGCTTCGACCCGAAAACGTGCCGACTGACGATCAGCGCGGCGGTGTCGTTGTTGTTGGTTACGCCGGTGCCATACCTCACACGAATGGCGCGGTGTCATCGGGTTATGCGGTGAACACCGTTGGACCGCAGGTGAATGCCAGCTTGTTGCGGTACAACGACGACTATCAGCCCGTCCCGTATCTCGCAGATACATGGACCATTGCCGATGATGGGCTTTCGGTCACCCTTGAGCTCAACGCCGAAGCTCGTTTCCATGATGGTGAAGATGTCACCTGTACCGATGTTGACTTCAGCATCAAGACATCGCAGGCCAACCACCCGTTTAAGCCAATGTTCGCTCCGGTGACGGGCGTAGACGGTGGCGACACCAAGAGCTGCGTCGTCAACCTGTCACAGCCTCACCCAGCCTTGCTCATTGCGTTCTCACCTGGTCTCTTGCCAATCATTCCCGAGCACATCTTCAACGATGGTCAAGAGATGAAGACCCACCCACGTAATTCAACCGACGTCATCGGTGCTGGGCCATTCAAGCTTGTCGAGTTTGATGGTTCTGAGGTTGTCCGGTTCGAAGCGAACGACGACTTCTTCTTGCCAGGTCTGCCTTACCTCGATGAGTTGATCTTTGACCTGGGGCTTGACCCTGCAACCGTCACGCTTGGTCTAGAGACCGGCGAATTCGATATTGCAGCTGGTGATGGCGCTCACGGCGGCCAGGTCGTCGTCGATGCTCTGGAAGACCCGAACCTGCGAGTCAGCGACAAAGGCTTCGAAGCGATCGGCTCGATTCCATGGATTCAGCTGAACCTGCGCGACGAGGTCTTGTCTGACGTTCGAGTGCGTCAGGCGCTTGCCTACGCGATCGACAAAGAGGCCTACAACGATGTCATCGCTGTTGGTCTGAACAACACTGCTCAGTGCGGTCCAATCCAGCGCAATAGCCCGTACTACAACCCGGACGGTAAGTGCTACGACTTCGATCTTGAGAAGGCACAAGCGCTGATGGACGAAGCTGGCTACAGCGACGGCTTCTCCCTCACGATGAACCAATCACAGGCCAACGTGCCAACGATGGAGCTCATCGCGGAAATGTGGGCCAAGATTGGTGTCACGGTCGAGATTTCACTCGACGCTGACTTCCCCGACTGGATCGCCAAGACCGTTGGTGAAGGTACCGAATTCGACGCTACGTGGACCACGTTGTGGAACTGGGGCGATCCAGTGATTGGTGTGAACCGCAGCTACAACTGTGACAACCGTGTCGCCGGTGTGGCGTTCTCGAATATGAGTTGGTACTGCAACGAAGAAGTCGACAGCCTGCTCAACGACGCCGGCCTCGAGTTCGACGATGCTAAGCGAGCCGAGTTGTACTACTCGGCAGCCGACATCATCAACGAAGAAGTACCAGTCATCTACCTGTCAAACCAGGTCTGGTACACCCGTATGCAGAAGTCGCTGCAGAACTCACCCGAGAGCATCTGGGGCTTCATGGACTCATGGGCCGAGATGTGGGTCGACGAGTAAGAGCATTTAGGTAGCAACAACACGTTATGAAACAGATTGCGGTCAGGATCCTCCAGGCATTTGGGTTGGTCCTGGCCGTAATTGTTTTGAACTTCATGCTGGTGCATCTTGCGCCTGGTGACGCGGTCGACGCGCTCGCTGGCACGGCTGGTGAGATGAGCCCCGAAACCACCGAGCGGTTGCGGGCTCAATATGGTCTTGACGAGCCGGTTACCACCCAGCTGGTGACCTATATCGGCAATGTGCTGCAAGGTGATCTTGGTGTTTCAATCGGCAACAACAATCGCCCAGTCACCGAAATGATCGCCGAACGGTTGTGGCCAACTGTGCTGCTTTCGATCACTGCACTTTCGTTTGCGATCCTGGTTGGTGTATTCGTCGGCACGCTGGCGGCGCGACGGCCCGAAAGTGGGTTTAGTCACTTCACCACCGTCTTTGCGTTGGTTGGTTTCGCTATGCCTGCGTTCTGGACTGGCTACCTATTGTTGATCGTTTTCTCGGCCAAACTCGGGTGGCTCCCCGTCAGCGGTATGGAGGACCTGAGATTCAGGGGCGGTTGGTTCGCGCAACAATGGGATGTTGCCAAACATCTCTTCCTTCCCGCACTTGCCTTGGGGCTGATCTACATCGCTGCGTATTCGCGCTTGAGTCGGGCTTCGATGCTCGAGGTACTCGAGTCTGACTATGTGCGTACAGCACGGGCCAAGGGTTTGGGTGAGAGGTCGGTGCTGTTCAAGCATGCATTGCGCAACGGAGTCATTCCGATCGTGACCGTGATGGGTTTGCAGTTTGGCGCCATCCTGTCGGGAGCGATCCTGGTCGAGACCGTCTTCTCGTGGCCTGGTGTTGGTCGCTTGGCCTTCGAAGCCGTCGTCGAGCGCGACACCAATGTGTTGCTGGGCGTGCTGTTCCTCGTGTCGTTAGCGGTAATCATCGCCAACTTCTTGACCGACCTGCTTTACCGATTCATCGACCCGCGTATTCGAGTGTCAGGATCCGCGAATGGCTGAAACGGACGTGCATGGCATGAGCGATGGCCAAGAGCTGCCGGACCCTCACCTCGATACCAGTCGGCTGCGACAGGCCCCCGCAAAATACCAAGGGCTACGCATGTTTATGCGTAACAAGGCAGCGGTATTCGGCGCTGTTCTGCTGATTGCAATCTTGTTCATCACGTTTATTCTGCCGATTTTCGTCACTGGTGACCGCACCGAACGGGTTGGCAGTATCCATCTAGCGCCAGGCGCTGAAGGTTCAACAACCTTTGGCACCGACTACCTCGGTCGCGACGTTGGACGCATTGTGATGCAAGGCGGCAGCGCAACACTAAAGGTGGCCGGACTTGCCGCGCTTGTGATCGTTGTTGTTGGAACCACGATCGGCGCGGTTGCCGGCTACTACGGTGGCTGGGTCGACAACGTATTGATGCGCATCACCGAGTTCTTTCAGGTTCTGCCGGGCCTGCTCTTCGCCATTGTGATCGTCGCGCTCTACGGAGCTTCGACCAAGTCGATTGTGCTTGCGATAGGTCTGATCGCGTGGCCGACGATTGCGCGCTTGGTGCGCGCGGAGTTCATGAGGCAGAAGAACCTGGAGTACGTCAAAGCAGCCCGTGCCATCGGGGCAAGCGACGCTCGCATCATCTTCAAGACGATCTTGCCCAACACCATGCCGGTCGTGATCGTGCAGAGCACCCTGGTGATGGGCGGCGCGATCCTGTTCGAGGCCGGGCTCGCTTTCCTTGGCCTGAGCAATCCGAAAGATCTCAGCTGGGGGTTCTACATCGGCGCCAACCGAACCTATTTCTTGTCGAACTGGTGGGGCCTCACGTTTCCTGGACTCATGATCTTCTTCACCGTGCTGAGCTTGAGCCTGATCGGTGATGGTCTACAAGATGCCGCCAATCCAAAACTCCGAGGCCGCTAGATGCGAGCTGAAACGCCGCTGCGATCTGAAACGCCACTGCTATCGGTCCAGGGATTGACCGTGACCTTTGACGGGTTCACCGCGGTCAGTGAACTGTCTTTCGACCTGTACGAAGGGCAGACACTCGCGATCGTTGGCGAGTCTGGCTCAGGCAAGTCGGTTACGGCACTGTCGATTATGCGGCTGGTGACGTTGGGTACCCGGGCCAAGATCGCGGAGGGACAGATATTCTTCCGTCAACCCGATGGATCGACCATCGACCTTGTGCAAGCCGACGAAGCCGAGCTTCGCAAGATCCGCGGCAATCAAATCTCAATGATCTTTCAGGAACCGCTGACCAGCCTCAACCCTGTCTATACGGCGGGTAATCAGGTAGTCGAAGCAATCCGGCTGCATCAAGACGTCACCAAGGCCGAGGCCTACCAGCGGGCGTTCGAAGTCTTTGAACGGGTGCGCATCCCAGAACCAAAGAAGCGCCTCAAAGAATACCCACATCAGATGTCGGGTGGCATGCGTCAGCGGGTGATGATTGCAATGGCACTTTCCTGTGACCCGACCGTGCTTATCGCTGATGAGCCAACCACTGCGCTCGACGTCACGATTCAGGCGCAGATCTTGGGCCTCATGCGTGCGTTGCAAGACGAAACTGGCGCGGCCGTGATCATGATCACCCACGACATGGGTGTAGTGGCCGAGGTAGCCGACGACATCGTGGTCATGCGTAACTCGAAATTGGTCGAGACTGGCAATGTGTTCGACATCTTCGAGAAACCCACTGCCCCCTACACCAAAGCGTTGCTGGCCTCGATTCCACGCCTTGGTTCCATGACGGGCAAGTCGCAGCCTGAACGGTTTGATCTCGTCGACATGGACGCCCCGGTGTGACCGACTTTGAAACGCTGGTTGAAGTCAAGGACCTTTGTAAAGAGTTCTCGGTCCCGGGCAAAGCCAAGATCCATGCGGTCGAACACGTATCGCTCAAGGTGGGCAAGGGCGAAACCCTTGCCGTCGTGGGCGAGAGCGGATGTGGCAAGTCAACACTTGCGTTCTTGATCATCAAATTACTCGAATCCACCGGCGGGCAGATCCTGCTCGATGGCCACGACATCACACATCTTCACAACAAATCAATGCGTGAGTATCGGCAGAAGATGCAGATCATCTTCCAAGACCCGTTCGCAAGCCTTGACCCTCGTCGATCGGTTGGCTACGCCGTGGGCGAGCCGCTGATTGTTCACGGTGAAGAATCAAAAGGCGCTGCTCTCAACGAGCGGGTTGGTGGGCTCTTCGAGCGCGTCGGCCTCGAGCGAGACCATGCCCAGCAGTACCCGCATCAGTTCTCGGGCGGCCAACGCCAGCGCGTCTGCATCGCTCGTGCGTTAGCTCTGCACCCCGAACTTGTGATCGCCGACGAGTCGGTTTCTGCTCTCGACGTTTCGGTGCAGGCTCAGGTCATCAACTTGATGATGGAGCTGCAACAAGACATGGGCTTGAGTTATCTCTTCATCAGCCATGATCTTGCGGTTGTTGAGCGCATCGCCCATCGGGTGGCGGTGATGTATTTGGGCCAGATCGTCGAACTTGGCCCTCGCTCGGCCATCTTCGAGAACCCAAGCCACTCGTATACAAAACGGCTGCTCGATGCTGTTCCAATCGCTGATCCACGACAGCGTCGCGAACGTCCACTACTGACCGGTGAGATCCCAAGCCCGCGGTGGGAGCATGGAACGTCGCCTGAACTCGTCAACCTGGTCGAAGTGGAACCGGGGCATTTTGTTGCCGAAGAGTAGAATCTCATGAGCGAAATCGATACGGCAGTGACGGTCATCGGCGGCTACTTGGGTGCGGGTAAGACCACACTTCTAAACCACATCCTGCGCACCGCCGACGAACGCATCGCCGTGCTGGTCAACGACTTTGGCGACATCAATATCGACGAAGACCTCATCGCTAGCCAGGACGGGGACACAATTTCGTTGGCCAATGGTTGCATCTGTTGCAGTCTTATTGATGGCTTCTCGTCTGCGCTTGCAACGATCCGGGCGCTTGAACCACAACCACAGCGGTTGGTGATCGAGTCGAGTGGTGTTGCCGACCCAGCGACCGTGGCTGCCTATGGGCACGGGCCGGGGCTGACTCTTGACGCGACGGTTGTTGTTGTTGATGCCGAGACCATCCGCACCAAGTCGCGCGACGTCTACGTTGGCGACACGATCATCGGTCAACTACGATCTGGCGACATTGTGGTGATGAACAAGGTCGACTTAGTTGACGACGAAGATGCGCAGGCCATCGAAGAGTGGCTGCGGGAAACCTGCCCCGACGCTGTCCTCATCGGTGCGACGAATGGTGTCGTGGACCCAACGCTGCTGTTCGGCGTGGTCGAAGCAAAGCCACCTAGTGCCGGTGAGCCTCACGACCACAAAGACGATGGGCATCAGCACGCAGAGAGCCTGTTCGATTCGTGGTCGTGGTCCGGAACGGACCCTTTGAGCCGAAGCACGGTGGAGGCGTTGATGGAATCGATGCCCGCCGAGGTCGTTCGAGCGAAAGGTCTCGTGCTGGTCGACGATGAGCCCGATCGCATCATGGTGCTGCAGCGGGTGGGTCGCCGGTGGACACTGCGACCTTTTGGGCCTCGAGGCGAAGATGCCCAGACGCGGCTGGTAGTTATCGGTTTCCATGGCGCGATTTCTGATGACTGGCTGAACGGAAAGTTGGCATGAGTCTTGATTCCTTCGTCGCAGGCTTGCCCAAAGCAGAGCTACATGTGCACCTCGAAGGGTGCCTCGAACCGGCGATGCTGCTTCGATTGGCTACAGAGAACGACGTCGATATAGGCATGTCGACCGAAGCCGAGGTCTGGGCGGCACAGGACTATCCCGATCCGGCCCTGTCGCACTTTCTGGACTATCACTACAAGTGTCTGCGGGTCATGCAGAAACCCCAGGACTTCTATGACCTGACCTATGCGTTCATCGAGATATGTCGCGACAACAATGTTCGTCATGTCGAGATCATGTTCGGTCCCATGGCCCACCTTGAACGTGGCATCAGCTTCGCTGGTCAGTTCGAGGCGATGGAGCGGGCTCGGGTCGACGCTGGCAGAGACTTTGGCGTGTCGGTGTTGTGGATCATGTGTATCGATCGCGAGCACACAATCGAAGAAGCGCTTGAGTTGCTGGAGCTGGCTGAGCCGTACCGCGACGCGATAGTCGGTCTGGGCTTGGCTTCGTATGAAAAGGACAATCCGCCGAACAAGTTTCTGGCTGCTTACCAGCTGGCCAAGGAGCGTGGCTACCGACTCACGGCTCACTGCGATTGTGACCAGGAAAACTCAACCGAACATATTCGGCAGTGTCTCGACGAGCTTGGTGTCGAACGGATCGACCACGGGTTGCATGTTCTCGATGATCCAACGCTAACTGAGCAGGTGCTGGCTGACGGGATCGCTCTCACGATGTGCGCGACTTGGAGGCCCCGAGACCCTGAACCCCGACGCATGAGGCCTATCAAACAGATGCTTGATCTCGGGATCAACGTGAGTCTGAACACCGACGACCCCTCAGAGTTCGCAAGCCGTCATATGACACACATGATGACCGAGGTGCTCGATCGCTCAACGATGACCACCGACGACATGGTTGCTCTTATGCGGAATGCGTTCGATGCGGCCTGGATCAGTGAAGAACAACGATCGGTATATCTAAGTGAACTCGCTGCGTACGCTCGAACCTGACGCCGATGATCGCAACGTCGTGCGAAGCTTGAACGCAATGAGCCTTTTTCTTATCTTGACGATGACCGTGCTCATGGTTACATCATGTGGCATTTCGGAGCCGACCGTCGTTCCCGACACAACGCCGGCGCCAACTTTGGCGCCCGAACCAACAGCGACACCGACGGCGCAGGCGCTCCTAGAGGGAGTGACAGAACCGGGGCCAGGTGGGTTCGGTTTCGACCGCAGCGACCCGGTAGCAGGGATCGCGAACATCATGGAGGCCTTTGCTGTCAACGAGGCGACCGCAACCTGCATCCATAACGCGTGGGGCGATCTCGCCAATGTGCCGCCTGCTGACTTGACCGCTGAGCTGATGACCTATGAGATCTGCGGTACCTCGATTTTCCAGATGATCAGCGGTGACCCGCGTTTTACTGGGCGCGACGGCTGAGATCCTCGACGGTGTGGTCACAGTGCGAAGGCCTCGATTAGGCGCGGCGATTAGGCGCGGTGATTAGGCGCGGTGATTAGGCGCGGCGATTAGTGTTCAAGAAGCCGGTTAGCAGAAGCGAGACAGTCTCCTATGACAACGACGATTTATCCAGCGCGACGTATTATCACGATGAACCCGGCCAATCCGTTTGACGAAGCGGTGGCAGTGCGAGATGGGAGGGTGCTCGCAGTCGGCACCATTGAAGAGTTGGCAGGTTGGGGCGAGCACGTTATTGACGACACCTTCAGCGACAAGGTGCTAACGCCAGGATTCATCGAAGCCCACACCCACGTGATGTCGGGGGGCGTATGGCAGTTCCCGTATGTTGGTTTCTTCGACCGTAAAGACCCGCAAGGCAAGCTGTGGACAGGATGTACCAGCATTGAGGCTGTCCTCGATCGGCTGGCCGAATACGAGAGCCAACTCGAAAATTCCTCTGACGCACTGATTGCGTGGGGTCTCGACCCGATTTATTTCCCCGACGAGCGACTATTGGCGGTGCACCTTGACCGGGTGAGTCAGACCCGCCCGATCTTTGTCTACCACGCCAGCGCCCACCTGGCGACGGTGAATTCTGCGATGCTGGAATACTCAGAGATCAATGAACATTCGCCAACACCGGGAATAGCTCGCAACGCGGATGGCACGCCCAATGGCGAACTGCAGGAGCCAGCGGCAATGACTCTTGCACGGTCGGGGATGACCGAGATCGCCATCGCGATCATGTCAAGCGAGGCCAAGTGGAACTATGCCTATGAAGCCCGCAATGCTGGACACACGCTGCTAACGGATCTCGGCACGACTCGGGTGAATGATGTTGACTCGCTCAATTCGTGGCGCGAGGCGACCAATGATCCGGCGTATCCGGCTCGAATAATGGTGGCAGGGTCACCAATGTTTGGTGGGCCTCAAGAGCCAGCCGACTTGTCGAGGATCGTCAACGAGCTGAAATCACAGACGACCGACAAGCTACGGTTTGGCATCATCAAGTTGGTGCTCGATGGTTCAATTCAGGGCTTTACTGCCCGGGTCAGCTGGCCGTATTACTTCGATCCACCAGAAGGCCACCCTGGAAACGGGTTGTGGTTGATGGCCCCGGAACAGTTGGCCGACATCGTCAGCGATCATCACGCTGCTGGCATCACGGTGCACTGTCACTGCAACGGCGATCAGGCCGCCGAGGTCTTTATCCAGGCAGTTGAAGCAGCGCTTGAGCGTCACCCTCGCTGGGACCACCGCCACACTTTGCAACATTCTCAGCTGACCACCAAGGCGCAATACAAGCGCATGGCGGCGATGGGCATGTGCGCCAACATCTTTAGTAACCACATCTTCTACTGGGGCGATCAGCACCGGGATACCACGATGGGACCTGAGCGGGCTGCAGGAATGAATGCATGTGCCACGGCGTTGAGAGAGGGCGTCAGTTTCTCGATCCATAGCGACACCCCGGTTACCCCGCTGGGTCATCTCCACACCGCTTGGTGTGCCGTCAATCGGGTGACAGCTACCGGAAAAGTTCTCGGCCCCGATGAACGGATTTCGGTCATGGATGCGATGAAAGCAATAACACTTGACGCTGCGTACCAGCTCAAACTCGATCATGAAATGGGCAGTATCGAGTCTGGTAAACTCGCTGACTTCGCTGTGCTTGAAGAGGATCCGCTTGAGGTTGACCCGATGACACTTAAAGACATCGAAGTGTGGGGAACCGTGTTAGGCGGCGTGCCACACCGGGCAGGAGGTGCCTCATGAGCGGCCTCGTCTCGGTCGAGGTCCTTGCGCAATTGCGAGAACTCGATACCCCAACCGTCTGCAATGCGCTCGAGATTGTTGCCCCCGACCGCCGAGGCCACGGCTACAGCACCACGCCATTCTTCGCTCCTCGGCCAGGTTTGGCTTCCATTGTTGGCTACGCCCGCACCGGCAAGATCCGGGCGCAGACGCCGCCTACAGCCGATACCGAAGCGCTGACCCGTATACGACTTGCGTACTACGAACACATCGGATCAGCGCCCGGGCCCACTATCACTGTGATAGAAGACATCGATGACCATCCCGGTTACGGCGCGTGGTGGGGCGAGGTCAACACCAATGTCCACAAGGGTCTGGGGTCGCTGGGCGTGATAACCAACGGCAGTATCCGCGACCTTCCTGATTCCGCCGAGGGTTTCCAGCTTTTGGCCGGGATGCCCGGACCATCGCACGCTTGGGTCCGTGTTGAAGAGTTCAATGTGCCGGTCCAGGTGCACGGTATGCACGTCGAACCTGGCGACTTGATCCATGCCGACCAACATGGCGCCGTCGTGATTCCGATTGATGTTGCCGACCAGGTCCCGCAGGCCGCAGCTGACATTGCTGCCAAAGAGGCAGTACTAATTACTGCCAGCCAACAACCCGGCTTTAGCGCCGCCACGATCTACGAACTCACGGGCGTGGATCCGGGCCACTAGTTCTTGGCCAGCGACGTCGTTGCGAGATGACGTAGGTTCGAGTAATGGGACAAGACACTGGTAGCGGTCGGCTTGAGGGCAAGATCGCCGTTGTGGTCGGCGCAGGTCAGAGCCCGGGGTCCGGGCCAGACGACGACACGATCGGTAATGGCCGGGCGACAGCGCTCCTATTCGCTCGCGAAGGAGCGAAGGTCTTGGCCGTGGATCGGGTTCTCGCTTCCGCGCAGCAAACCGTTGACCTGATTACCGCTGAAAATGGTGAAGCAGTTGCGATGCAAGCCGACATCTGCGATGAAAGCCAGGCTGCAGCCATAACGGCAACCTGCTTGGACACGTTCGGCGCAATCGACATCCTGCACAACAACGTGGGGATCGGTGCTGGTGACGGTGGCGTGACGACGCTTGAACTCGACACATGGAATCGGATTTACGACACCAACGTGACCGGCATGTTCCTGACATGTAAACACGCCATCCCTGCGATGCGTGCGGGTGGCGGTGGTGTGATTGTGAACATCAGCTCCGTTGCAGCGATCGCGTCGACAAGCATCGCTGCCTACAAGACGTCAAAGGCAGCAGTGAATGCGCTGACGCAGCACTTGGCGGCAGCCAACTTCAAACACAACATCCGTGTCAACGCAATCATGCCCGGTTTGATGGACACCCCAATGGCGGTCGGAGGCTATGCCCGTGCCCGGGGCGCTGACCCCGATGAGGTGCGAGCAGGTCGTGACCGCATGGTGCCATTTGGAGGCCATCAGGGAACCGGGTGGGACACGGCCTATGCAGCGCTGTTCCTTGCCAGCGACGAGTCTCGGTTCATAACCGGCGTGTTGCTTCCTGTGGATGGTGGCGCAGCAATCCGCGTCGGCTGAATCAGCACAGTGAAACCGAACACTAGCGACAGCCACGAGGACACCGCTCCGCACACACCAAGGCTTCCACCTATGTCCCGAGACACCATGTTGAGCGAGGCGATTGCAGTGCTGGGTCCAGTTGCGAAATGAGCTGAGACCGACAAGGCGCGCTGAGTGTTGGAGCACTACTCCGATCTGTCTTACCGCTGCACGCCGCTCGGTAATCAGATCCAATCAGCCCGGCCAAAGCAGTTACTGCTTCAGAATGCCGGCTACTTGATCTCGCGAATCAGGCCCTCTTGAGCGATGGTGGCGATGTGGTCGCCGTTGGTGTTGAAGACATGGCCGGTGGTCAGACCGCGAGTGCGCAGGATGCCGTGGCCGTCCATGTCGAAGAGCAGCCAGTCGTTGGCGTTGACTGGCCTATGGAACCACATGGCATGGTCCAGGCTGGCGCTCATATAGGTCTGGTCCCAGGTCTCGTGATCCTCGGGCATGCCGTTTGGGTGAGCGTGGGCCACGGCATCCATGGCGTTACTGTCGCTGAGATAGGCGAGCGCGCACAGATGGACCCGCGGGTCATCGCTGAGTGCGCCGGGATAGCGGACCCAGACCAGCGATCGTGGCTGGTTGCCTTTGAGGTCGACGTCGAAGCGGTCGATGCCTGCGCCCTCGCGATGCGACTCGATCGTCGAAGGATCGGGCGCATCAGACGGGAATGTCGCTGTCTGTGTCTCCACACCCTCTTCATGGCGCTGGAATGAGCACGACAGATTGAAGATAGCGCCACCGCTCTGGCGGGCGACGACACGACGAGTTGAGAACGACCGACCATTGCGAATGCGGTCGACTTCATAGCGCACAGGTTCGGCCGGGTTCCCACCCAGGATGAAGTAGCTGTGCATTGAGTGCAGCACGTGTTCATCGGCAACGGTCTGTGTCGCAGCCCACAGTGCCTGGGCAATAACTAGGCCGCCGAAGATACGGCCCCACGGGTAGTCGGGGCTCTCGCCGACCCACACATCAGGGCCATGGGTTTCGAGGTTGAAGACGCTACTCACGTCTGCAGGGACGCGCTCGTCCCTTGCGCTCAAGGAATTCTGCTGCTCAGACACGCTTGTGAAGCTACCTTGCTGTGTATGTCGATCACGCTTGATGACTTTGAAGTGTTCTGTCGGCGCTCGTTCGGTGGCGTGCTGGCCGTGGCCGATCGCCTCGGCGACGAGTTGATCAACGAACGGCCACGCGAAACAGGGGGAACATCTCCGTACGCCCTCGTCACCCACATCCTCGGTGCATGCGAATGGTGGGTCGGACATATGGTCGCTGGCGATGAATCAGGCCGAGTACGTGGCGAGGAGTTCATTGCTGCGGGAACGGTGGCAGAACTACACCTGGCTGTTGGCGCATGGCTTGATTTGCTCACGGAGCGTCGTCCTGCTCTCGAGGCGGCAACGGAGCTGACCGAAATCCCTCAGACTCAGACGCCGCTCGCAGGCGAGTGGACCGTCGGCGCTGCATTGATCCATGCCTACGAAGAATTGGTGCAGCATTTGGGCCATCTCGAGGTGACAGCGGACCTTTTGCTCGCTGACTGTTAGGGCGTCCCTCCAGAAAGGCTGTTCTTCGACCCGAATGGGTCAAATCAATGGGCAAGGCGGTGAAGAAGGCCGGTGGTGGACGTTCGCCAAGACACGAGGCATGTGTTTTTCGGCACTCTGCTAACTTTGTGTCATGACTGTTGCACTCATTACTGGCGCGAACTCGGGAATTGGACGCAGCGCAGCTGTGGATTTGGCAGCGAAAGGTTGGACGGTCTACGGGTCGATGCGCAGCCTCGAAAAGGGTGAGAAGCTCGCAGCGATGTGTGCCGAAGCAGGCGTGAAGGTGCATCCGGTCGTGTGCGACGTCACCGATACTGCATCGGTTGATCGTGCTGTGGCCGAAGTCATTGCTGCCGCCGGTCATATCGACGTACTCATTAACAATGCGGGTATCGGGGGTAACGGCGTCTGTGAAGAGGCCTCACTCGACGATTACATGGAAGTCATGGACGTCAATCTCTACGGCGTCATTCGGGGGGTGCAGGCAGTGTTGCCGCATATGCGTGAACGCGGCAGTGGCTGCATCATCAATGTCTCTTCAATCGCTGGTGTGATCGCAGCACTGGCTCAATCGCCCTATGTGGCATCCAAGTGGGCGCTCGAAGGCCTTACGGAAGGACTTGCACAAGAAGTCGTGTCTCACGGTATTCGGGTTGTGATGATCGAACCGGGCATCGTCAAGACAGCGATCATGGCCAAAAACACCGATGCACCGAATGCCACCGGCGCCTATGACCGGGCGTATCAGCGCATGTTTAACTTCTACGCGACGGGGCTGGCAACACCCGGACAGCCATTAGAAGTCGCCGAAGTGATTTACGAAGCGGCAACTGCCGAGAACCCGAAGCTTCGGTACACCTGTGGTTGGGGCGGTGAGGAACTCGTTGCTGGCAAGGCCGCCATGAGCGACGAGGATTGGGTTGCGTTGGGTGCGATCGAGGATGACGCTGAGTATGCAGTGAAGTTCAAAGAACTGTTCGGTCTTGAATTGGTGAGCTAGCAGCCACTGGTGTCAGGACCCGACGTTCCGTACCGGTTCGATACCGAGTTTACCGACGGTTTATTCGATGATTTTTGCGATCCAGCAACAATGGTTTTCGCAAGGCCATCGCGGGCTCCTGTCCTTTGGCCTCACGGTGCGGATGCCTTCTGAAGCCGACGGGGCACTAAACGGTGAAAGTTGTGTTGAGGGCCGCCAATCCGCAGAGGTCGATGGAACGCGGACGGTCACCGAGCGCCAGTACCGCTGTGGCGACAACGGCAACGGCAACGGCGACGGCAACGGCAACGGCAACGGCAACGGCATTGTGGTGGATATTTATGAGAGCAGTGCCCAGATTGAGTTGCTCTTCGAAGGCCAGTGGAATGGCGATCCCAGTAACTAGGTTGACGAGAATCTGAGCGTTGCGATTGCTGCATCGCTGAGTGGGGCTATGGCTGTAACGCCGATGTTGAGTGGTTAACGGTTTGGCATAGAGGGCGAGCCCGTGGGGCGCGGGCCTATGAGCGCAACGAACGTGAGCGAAAACGTAGGGGAATGAAAATCTAACAATTTCCCCTGCTAGCAAGACCTGCTATTGCCAGATGATGCGGCTGAGATAGAGCGTCGAGCAGTAAAAGAGATCACGGTCGCCGCCAGCGGTCAGGAACATGCCGTTGGCAATTCGTGAGCCTGTGGACACGCGATCGATCAGCTCGCCAGTGGCTATGTCGACAACGATGATGTCATCGAAACCGTCGGCGGTGAAGTCGTTGATCACGAGCTCACCCGACTCAGGAAACACGACAGGCTGCATTGACGAGCGCACATCGAGTTGCCATGCCACGTTCAACGTGGCCTCGGCAGTGCTGACGCCTGCCAGACCACCATTGATTGAGTCCCATGCAATGGCCATCTGGTGTTCTGGCACGTGGACCGGTGGCGCAATGATGCCGCCGCCTGGTGTGCCGAAGGGCTCGACTATCTGGATGTCGTTCGGGTCGTCGAGCGACATCCGCAGTAAACGTTGGGCTCCAGCCCAGGGAGCATCTCGACGCCACGACATTGCTCGGCCTGGGGGTTCGGGGTAACGGCCATTGGGTTCGACGTTGTGGATCATGCGCACCGACTCGATGTCGCCACAATCCATGACCCATGCAGCGCCGTCGGAAACGCATGAGTCCCACGCGAGCCCCCAGTCATCGTTGGCTGTTCTGTAACGAGGCTTCCATTGATCGACGGTCATGGCCTCGGTGGTCACGTCGATGCGCCATAAGTGCTCGGTGCCGGGGACATAGACATGGTCGCCGGTTGGGGTGCGGTCAGCGCCGATTCGCCCCATCGACCCTTCGGGTAAAACGAGGGAGTCACGAATTTCTAACGTGTCTGGGTCTAGGCGGGTGATCGTTGTTCCACCCTGGCCTTCGAGCCGCAGGTCTTTGGTTATCAATGAACCGTCACTGAGCGAGAGCAAGCCGTTGTGGGCGCGATCAGCAGGCAGTGCTATCTCGGCTTGGATGCTCAGATCGTGTGGGTCCAAGCGATGCAGGTAGCTGCCGTTGATCGAGTGAATCGAACCGTTGGCGTGCGCCAAGATTGCGCCGCACCAGACATGCTCGCCACAAGGTAGTTCGGGCGACGTAACCAGGGGGGCAAGCGTGTCGGCGTCAATGCGTTGGACCCAGCCGAATGGGGGCGGGCCGCTGAACGCAGCCATGGTCCCGCCCACGAACCACTCACCGGGATCCCGTTCGATCACCATTACATTCCAGCGGTCGTTCTTGCTCGTGGTAACCCGTGCGGTACCTGACCCGGCGTCCAATCGGCCTGGTGAGGCTTTTTGGCGACGATTTCCCCCGCACTCGACGGGCCAGGCCGATCGCCAGTAACCCGGGTGGCGTTCGCTGCGATCGAGGTTGGTTTGCGTCATCGCTGGACCGTAGAACACTCAGCTGTTGACTCACTAGCTCGCTGGATGGGTGACCTACCAGAAGGTCGAGGCTGTCCGCGGCAATACTGGGGTTATGACCGACGCACGATTTCCCCTGGCGCAGTTGCCAACACCGCTTGAGTTCGCCGACCGTCTGACCAAAGCATGGGGAGGCCCGCAGATCTACATCAAGCGCGATGATCTGACTGGCTTTGGCTTGTCGGGCAACAAGGTCCGCAAGTTGGAGTACCACCTGGCCGCAGCCAAGGCAGCAGGTGCCACCACATTGGTGACGTGTGGTGCCGTCCAATCGAACCATTGCAGGGCGACGGCCATCGTGGCTGCGCGCACCGGAATGAAGTGTTTACTTCTGCTGCGGTCCAGTGATGGCCAGCCTCCAAAGCATGTGGAAGGGAACCATCTATTGCAGCGATTGGCCGGTGCACAGGTGCGCTTCATCACTCCTCGAGAGTGGCACGACCGGGCTGCGTTGATGGAAGCCGTTGCCAGCGAATTGGCGGCAGCGGGGGAGCTGGCATGGATCATGCCCGCAGGTGCTTCGGACCGATTGGGTGTGATGGCGTTCGACAATGCGTTGGTCGAGCTCAGCCAGCAGATCGAGGGACCAGCAACAATTTGGCACGCAAGTTCGTCGGCCGGAACGACGGCTGGCTTGGCCCTAGGTGTTGCTCGTCACCAGCTGGATATGCGCGTTGTTGGATCTTCAGTGGGCGAGTCAAAAGCCGAGCTGACCGAAGCGGTTCACGCTTTGCTCGTCGAGTCAGGTGCGTCTGATGCGCCTTTCGAGGTCGTCGATGACTATGTAGGACTTGGCTATGGCAAGACCACCGATGAAGAGCTCCTGGTGCAGATGGAAGCCACTCGGCTAACTGGTCTGATCTGGGATCCGACCTATACCGGTAAGGCTCTCGTCGGGCTGAAACAAGAGATTGAAAGTGGCCGGTTTGAACCGTCGGACCAGGTGGTGTTCTGGCACACCGGCGGCGGGTTCGCTGTATTCGCTCACTCATTCCCGCTTGGCTAGTCCACATCGGTAACTAGTTTGGGTTTTGGTCGTAATGGGCTAACCGATCCTGATCAGCAGGTGGATGGTGAACTGGGTGCCAAAGAGTAGTGGTGAATCTTCAACGGCGATTGTGTCTCGCTGCGGCTGCTATCGATGGCAGTGGCGTGGCCCAGTGCTAGAGCGAGATCAGCAGCAGCTTCGTGTTCAGGTCGCGAGCGTTCAGAGTCCGAGCTTGGTTAAACGAACCGATTCCCATTCTGGGCGCTTGGCTTCTTCGCCTCGGTTGAGGCGAGCGATCTGTTCGCCATCGGCACTCCACACATGACAGGTGTTTGTATTTAAACGCAGGCGCCGTTCGGCGTCGGCATTGTCAGGCTCGACCGGAGACCACGCATCCAGATCATCATGAAGGCGAGCCATGCCCCAGCTTGCCTGGATTGCAACCGGTCCAAGGGCGATCAACAGCGCACCAATATGAGAGCATCCCATTGGCCCTCCAAAGAGGTCCTTGACCTTGCGGCTGTAGCCCCGGGCGATCGATACACCCACGAGCTGCTTATATGTCGCCAGCACCGAGATGCATTCCCCGTAGGGGCGTACGTTCATCGTCGGCGTGATGGCCAGAATTTCGAAGGTCTCGCTGGCAACGGTCATCTCGATCACCATGTCGTGGATGACCAAGGGTTCTCCATCGGCTAACCCGAGACCGTGTGGCTTGGTGTCGATCAGGCGCCCGACCAGCCGCATCGTGCCGTCGCCTTCGTCGAACGCTTCGGTTTCGTAGCTGCGTTGGTGGATGGAAATCGGTCGACTCATGTGCCGAAGTTAATCCGGGTGTGATCCTGCAAGTAACTTCAGACATATGGAGTTTGGGATCGCACTGAAGTTATTGCACGACGCCAAGGCCGAGGCCCGCATGGCCGAGGACCTGGGTTTCGACTATTTGTCGACCGGTGAGCACATCAGTTTTCACATTGCGACGTCGAATAACATCGTTGCTCTCGCAGCAGCGGCGGGAGCGACTGAACGGATAAAGCTTTTGAGTGGCATCGTGCTCGTGCCGCTGTATCCGCCGGCGCTATTGGCCAAACAGGTTGCCATGCTCGACGTCGTTTCAGGTGGCCGGTTCTCACTTGGCATCGGGGTAGGAGGCGAGTTTCCTCGAGAATTTGAGGCCGTTGGCGTGCCGGTTACGGAACGAGGAGCGCGAACCAACGAGGCACTGGAGATCATTAGTCTGCTCCTAACCGAGAAGAACGTGAGCTTCGATGGCCGGTTCACGACGTTGAATGACATCACAATATCGCCCAGCCCGGTACAGAAACCAAGCGTGCCGATCTGGGTGGCGGGCCGCAAGGACGTCGCGATGAAACGGGTCGCAAAGTATGGGACCGGCTGGATGCCCTACATGTACACACCGGACATGTTGGCCAGCTCGATGGGCAAGATCGCCGACTTCAGCGTCGAGGCTGGCCGCCCGGCTGACGCTGTCCAAGGTGGTTTGTTCATCTTCACATGTGTGCACGAAAACCGTGACCGAGCGCTCGAGTTAGCGAACGAGCAGCTCAGCAAGCAGTACAACCAGGACTTCACTAAGCTGGTGGACAAGTACACGATCTCGGGGTCACCAGACGACTGCATCGAACAGATCAACGCCTATCGCCAGGCGGGTGCCGAGACGATTATCTTTGCCCAAGGCTGCCCACCCAACTACGCGGAATCAAATACCCGGCTCATCGGCGAGTCGATCCTGCCAGCCTTCGCGTAACCCGGCCGCCGTGTTCGCTGATGCGAAACCAGTGCGGACCCAGAGGTCTCGGCTCGACGGTGAGCCACTCGAGGACTATGTCAAGCCGGTCGGCGGTGGCCTCTTTTTCGTGCTGCCTGGGCCAGGAGTGCAAGACGGTTGGTTGGGCGAGTCCCTGTTAGCGTCATCATGATCGACTTGCAGAACACGCCTCCACCGCCCGACTGGGGTGTCGCCATTGACGAAGGTGCCATTCGCTCCTTAGCTGTCGAATGGGCAGGCACGTCGTTCCCGTTGCCTGAGTTCAACTATCCCGGAATACCGGTGGTGCGGCGCGAAGATTGGTGGTTCGATTACGTGACACTTGCGGTGTCGGTGCTGGCCTGCTTGTGGCCACCTGACGATAAAGCAGTGTGGCACGTGGACTATCAGGGCGATTGGCTCGACGATGCGCCTGGTGTGTTCGCTGCTTTCACCAAGGTGCTCGGCTCTGAGGGCGTCGACCTTGATTGGTTCGCGAACCTACGAGACGAAGATGGCAGCGCCCTGTTCGCTGGCCGTGGCACGCTGCAGATGATTCCTGATCGAGTGCAAACTCTGCGCACTGTGGCCCGGCAGATCCAGAACCGCTGGGACGGTAGCGCTGCGAACCTGGTGGCGGCCGCCGGGCGCGACGGACGAGAGATCGTCCGGCTTTTGATTGAGACGATTCCGGCATATGTCGACCGGCCGATGACATCGGCTGGTGTTGCGAACTTTGACAAGTTGGCCCATCTCGCCGCAGCGATCATGGCCGCTGGCCTGGGTTGGAGTGACGCAGGTTTCTCTGGTTATGACGGTTTTCCCGTGTACCCCGACTACATGCTTCCGCGAGTGTTCCGCGAATACGGGATCATGGGGTATGCGCCTGACCTTGCCGAACTGATCGATGCGCAGCTGCTGGTCCCAAAGGACTCGAATGCCGAGCATGGCATTCGGTGGGCCACGGTCTATGCCGGAGCCCAGCTGTCCCGTGCCCTCGCCGCTCAGGGAGCGGTTGTGACTGGCCCGGCGCTTGACTATCGGCTGTGGTCCATCGCGGTGCTTGGCCCTGATGCCAGATCCTTCGGTGAGCACCACCGAACTGTGACTCTGGCCTACTGACGCGAAACTGGATCAGATGTTGGACCACGTTGTTCGCGGGTGTTTGTGTTTTCTCAGGAAGGAGAGCTGACCGCATGGCCCTGTGGCGAAATCAGATCCCCCTGGGTGTATCGACTTGGCCCATGGTCGAGTTCATTATCGGCGCTGGCTTCGTGGTCAAGTAGTCCGATTCGTCGAATGCGGGTCGCGCGAGAACTGCTTGCTACGCCATCTCTGGTGTTGCTTACAACCCGATACTGGACCGCGGAGGAAGTCCAGGTTGGTTTGCTAGCTGTGTTGATGCGCATTATGGAGCATGGACGCAACAAAACCAGACTTCGAACCAGGCTCAGATGAGTATCGGTCGCTCGTTGACCATGCGTTGATGACGACCCGAGGCGTCCGTCGCCGCTTGGACTTCGATCGTGAGGTCGCTGATGACGTCATCCTGGATTGCATCGATGTTGCCGAACAGGCGCCAACTGGTGGCAACAACGGCAGCCGCCGGTGGATGGTTATTCGAGATCAAGACACCAAGGATCGCTTGGCTGAGCTCTACCTGTCGGCTGGGGTTGACTGGGTCATCGAGGCAGCCGATCGGTTGAAAGGAACCGGACATCAGAACGAGGCGCTCATGCAAGGAGCAAAGCATCTGGGCGAGAACATTTCCCGTTCGCCAGCATTGGTGATCCCGACGGTCATGGGCCGTCATGATGGCAGCGGCCGCCCGGGCTTGTTCGACTCGGTGATCCAGTCGGCATGGAGCTTCATGGTGGCGCTTCGAGCCCGTGGTCTTGGCACGGTCTGGACCACGATGTACCTGAACGAGGCAGATGCCGTTGCCGAGTTGCTCGATCTGCCCGACGACGTGACGCAGATTTGTCTTTTTCCCGTCGCTTATACGCTCGGCACTGAATTCAAGGCCACGACACGTCGCTACCCAGCACGTGAGATTACGTACTTCGATCGGTACGGCCGCACATTGGCTGGAGAACGAAGCGAGCCAAGATCGATGGACGGCGGCCCTGGCCAGATGGTCGAGGTCGATATCAAGGCTCGCCCCGAGATCGTCTGGGAGCTCGTTACCGACGTCAATCTGTCAGCTGAATTCAGCGAAGAGTTTCAAGCAGGCGAATGGGACGATCCTGATGCTGAGCCAGGTATCGGGTCGACGTTTACTGGCCATAACAAGCATCCACAGGTGGGTGAATGGTCAACAACATCGCATGTGACCGAGTGGGCGCCGCCTAACGAATTTGCCTGGCACGTGGCTGACATCGAGCAACCTGCTGCCCAGTGGCGATTCGTGATCGAGAAGGTGCCTGGTGGAAGTCGGTTGCGCTACCACGTGAGGCTTGGCCCGGGACGCTCTGGGCTTACGCCAGCGATCGAAGCAATGCCAGACAAGGAGCCGCGCATCCTTGCTGGCCGTCAACGCGAACACCGTGACAACATGCAACGCGTTATTGAAGGAATCAAACAAAAGGCAGAAACAGAAGCTGCGACGAACCGTTCGAGGGCCAGCGAATTCCCAAAATAATCGACGTTCAAAGCCCAAGGGCCAGGTGCCGGACACGAGACCCGCCACTCTCTAGATAGGTTGCGTTTTCGTTTTCACGTCCCTCGGGTGCCAGGCTTTCTCTTACCGACACCAGGGAGCAACGAATGGCACGCAGTATTGATACGGGCACAGAGACGTTGACAGCCGAGGTCGATGACCACGGCGTCGCCGTTATCACTATGAATCGGCCTGAGCGTCGCAATGCCATGACTGATGGCATGCTCTCTGGGTTAGCACTGGCGTTAGCCGATGTCGAGACGGCCTCGGACGTGCGGTGTGTTGTCCTCACTGGAGCTGGCGGCGCGTTCTGCGCTGGTGGCGATGTAAAGGGCTTTGCCGAAGGCGGCGGTGCTGGGGCAACCGCTGGCACGAGCTGGGACGAAGGTGTCCATCAGCAGCGGCTGAGCCATCGAGCTACCGCCGGCGCGCTGTTTTCGATGCCCAAGCCCACACTGGCCGCAATTGGTGGGGCCGCTGCGGGCGCTGGCCTATCGCTTGCGCTTGCCTGTGACATGCGCATTGCGCTCGACACTGCCGTGATGACAACTGCCTTTGCTCGCGTAGGACTGGCCGGCGACTACGGCGGTACCTGGTTCCTCACACAACTGGTTGGCCCGGCCAAGGCGAAAGAGCTCTACTTCCTGCCTGAACGTTTGGACATGGCGACGGCGCTAGATCTGGGCATTCTTAACTGGACGGCAACAGCCGACGATTTCGACGGCGAGTGGCGCTCGGTCGCAACTCGCTTGGCTGCAGGTCCGCCAATTGCGTATCGCTACATGAAAGAGAACATCAACCGAGCTGTAACCGGCGACCTTGCAACCACCCTTGAGCTCGAAGCCACGCACCATCGCCACACCGGCACAACCGCAGATCACATGGAAGCCTCCAAGGCATTTGTCGAGAAGCGCGAACCAGAATTTGAGGGTCGCTAATGGATATTGGCGTTCATCTCCCGCAGCTTGGACGGGGTGCAACTCGCAGCGTTTTAAAAGAGTTCTGTGCCGAAGCCGAGCTGCTCGGCGTGCATTCAGGATGGGTCAGTGACCATATTGCGTGGCCGACAGACATCTCATCGAAGTATCCCTATACCGACGACGGGTCCTTCCCTGCGCCGAACACTATGGCATGGCTTGAACCCATCGGAACATTGCTGTTCGTTGCCGCAATTACCGAGAAGATGAAACTCGGCCAGACAGTGCTAATCATGGGCTACCGGCCACCTGTGCAGACCGCCAAGCTCATCGCGACCCTCGACGTTTTGTCCGAGGGTCGCGCGATCCTGGGCGCTGGCATCGGTTGGATGCGCGAGGAGTTCGAAGTGCTCGGCATGCCCTATGACAATCGAGGTAAGCGAGCTGACGAACAGCTTGAGATCTTTGAGGCGCTATTCACCGAAGACACACCGAGTTATGACGGCGAGTTCTATTCGTTTCCCAAAATCAAGTTTGAGCCCAAGCCGGTGCAGGGGCGAGTACCAGTTTGGATTGGTGGCGCTTCCGAGCCCGCCTATCGGCGAACTGCTCGCTTCGGTGACTGTTTTCACGCCGCGTTCGAGCCCGTTGAAACGGTCGCGCACGAATGGGAGCGAGTTTGCGAGCTCACCAGCGAGGCTGGTCGTAATGTCGAGGACATGCAGCTATCGGTCAGGCTCTACCTCGATCCAGCATCAAACATGAGGCCAGCGCTGTCGATTGCGGGCACGACCGAGCAGATGATCGACACAATGTCGAAATGGAAGAACATCGGCGTTGACCATGTGCTTGTCGATATCACCGCACCGGGCGGGCCGTCAGCTCGGCTCGAAGCTATGCAGACATTTATGACCGACGTTGTCCCCAACGTCTGATGAACGGCGAACTAAAACCGAGTAGAGAGCAAGAGCACCGATGAGTGGATTGATGAATACCGGGTTGATGAACACCTGGGAGGTCGGTAATTTCACCGTGTCTCGCATCGTCGAAATGGAAGTCACAGGTGGCACTCGCTTCATCCTGCCCGACGCTACGCGTGACGCTGCCAGTGACATCTCGTGGTTGAACCCACACTTCATGGATGATGAGGGGAATCTCATTATGAGCATCCATGCCCTTGTGATCGACACCGGGGATCAACGCATCATCGTCGATACGTGCATCGGTAACGACAAGCCGCGAAACGTCCCAAACTGGAACAATCTGCAAACCAGCTTTCTGCAGGATCTGGAAGCGGCCGGGTATCCACGCGAGTCGATCGACACCGTTTTATGTACCCACCTACACGTCGACCATGTTGGTTGGAACACCATGTTGGTCGACGGCGAATGGGTGCCGACCTTCCCGAACGCTCGATATTTGCTGGCGCAGAAAGAGTTCGACTACTGGATGAACAGCGATGATGGTGATGATTCCTACGGTGATATTTTGGGCGACTCGGTGCAGCCGGTCGTCGACGCGGGGCTCGTTGACCTGGTGGATTGGGAACATCAGGTATGCCCAGGTGTGCAGCTTGAGCCAACGCCTGGTCACACCCCGGGCCACTGCAGCGTCCATTTGCGATCTAACGATGCCGAAGCACTCATAACCGGCGACTGCATTCATCATCCATGCCAGATGACACGACTCGACTGGTGCAGCAGCGCCGACTCTGACCAGGGTGCTGGGCAGTCCACACGAGAGGCTTTGCTAGCGAAATACGTTGACTCCGATGTCTTGTTCATTGGCACGCATTTCGCCACACCAACAGCAGGCCATGTCAAGCACCTCGAAGGGGGTGGCTACTGGCTCGATGTCGGTGGTGCAGGATCCTGACACTGGGCTTGTAGGCACTGGGCTCAAACGATCAGCTGGGTAGCCCATGTTTTTCACTTGTGAGCACGATGGACCCAGCAGTTAGGTCGGCGATGGCATCAGCGAAGTTATGGGCAGAGATGACCGGCAGCCGCAGATGCAACATGACCGACTCGCCAAAGGACCTGTCCAGAATGACGCCAGCGGTCTCGCTTGTTAAGCGCTCGATCGCATCGGTATGTGAATAATCGTGCTCGAAACGCACTTCGCACATCTCGATCCAGGGCAGCAAACGCAGCGTGTCGAGTGCTTCGCCGACCGCTCCGCCGTAGGCCCGGACTAGGCCGCCTACACCCAGTTTGGTTCCACCGAAGTATCGCGTGACGATGGCGGCGGTATCTACGAGGTCACGGCCCGCCAGCTGGGCCAGGATCGGCCGTCCGGCTGAGCCGCTTGGCTCGCCGTCGTCACTGGCTCGCTCGATTGACGGTGTAGCCATTCGCCACGCCCAGCAGTGATGCGACGCATCGGCGAATTCAGCAGCGATCGCTGACAACGCGTCGCGAGCGTCGGACTCGGCGGCTACCGAGACGATGTCGACGATAAAGCGGGACCCTTTGATCTGCTCGCCTTCGTGGCGAGATGCAGTAGCGACTGTTTGCTTCACGACGTGGTCATCAACGAGTCACGCCGCCCGACGAGCTGCTGGTCAGCCCGCCGATGGCGTGGTCGAAAGTAGCGAGACTAGTGACGATAAACAAAGGTTCGAGCCCATCGAGATCGCCGAAAGGTTCCCATTGCACGGGGCGCTCGATGATCAGACTCACTTTGCGACACTACTAGTTAGCCAATAATTGGGCCGGCTAGGCGCGAAGCCACAGTGAACGTGTCCGCATGTTCTCGATCTTGATGGGCGGGGAACTTCGGTTGTCAAAAGCCGAGTAGCAGAACTTTTACTGGGCAGGGTTTCTGGCCACCAACGATCGTCGAGTTTTGTTGGCGATGGCTGCAGCGACCAGCGGTGTCGTAGCGGGCCTTTCGGCTGCTCGACACACCCACCGCATCGACGTGAGTCCCTACGTCGTGTAGACGACCGGCGTCCAGTCGAGCACCTTTACGGGATCAGCGCCGGACCGATGCGCATCGACCTCGATGTGCACTGCCCGAAGCCAACCGCCGTCAACTTTAAGCTGATCGACCAATGTATGGCGGCAGGACAAGATGTCGGCTTCGAACACGGGTGCGGTGTGGCTGCACGAGTGCCACCCAACGACCGTCGCCAACCCGTCGAGAACTCGGCCAAGCGACGCTTGGGCTAAGGCAACTGTATGACCGCCATAGACCAGTCGGCCGTCGTAGCTTGATGCGTCGGCGTCACGGTGGACCGCAGCCTGGTTGTGCGTGATCCGAACCAGAGCGGTCGCCATGTCGACCATGTCCCGTTGAAAATCGCTGCGCACATCGCCCACGGTCCAACTGTCGTGCTCGCCTAGTGGAACGAGCGTCCAACCACTGGGGATTGATCCTGTAAAACGACTCAGATCCAACTCGGGGGCAGCTGGGCCGATCTCATCGGCGTGCCCAGGTGCGTCGTCTCCCTTGCAGGGCAGCAGCGGACACCGTTCGTAGTCGACCACGGTTTTGCCGTCGGCGGTCGTGGTCTGGATTCCGAGTAGGGCTTTGCCTCGCGGTGCGGAGCCGGGTTTAGGACGTGAATCGGCCATAGCCAGTACGCCAGTGATTGTTCGCAGTGTCGTTCCCTGATGGACCTGTTCGGCGAGCACGACGTTGCGATAGAACAGATTGCCGATCACATTGCGCGTTGCCACGGTGCTCGCGCCTATCGATACGTGCAAGACCAACGCGGGATTTACGAGTAGAGCATCATTGCCGGTCACCTGCTGGCACAGCGCGTGGTCCAAGCTCAGCGCAAGACCATCGCCGCTGATTGCGGTGTAGAGCGAGACGATTCCGCTGTCCAGAAGTACACCGGGGGGCGATGGGAAGCGCAGCCCGACGTGCATATCGTCATAGAACAGGCCTTCGGGTGGAAGCGTCGTCACGTGGGTATCAAGTGCCATGACATCAGTAGAACAGAACCGAGGTCGGTACCGTCATTCCGGTAAGCAACGATGACCTATGGGGTTCTATGATCTACACGTCCAATCTGCCCGACGTCGAGATTCCTGTCGACGTTTCGATTACTGACTACACGCTGCGACACGCTGATGCACTAGCGGACAAACCAGCGATCATCGACGGTTCGACCGGACGCGAGATGACCTTCGCCCAGCTGCGCACAGGTATCCAGACGTTGGCTGGTGGTTTGGCCGCACAAGGATTTGGTCCCGGGTCCACATTGGCTCTGATGGCACCAAATATTCCTGAATATGCGTTGCTCTTTCACGGCGCTGCCTACGCCGGTGGCATTGTCACCACGATCAACCCCACCTACACCGCCGGGGAGGTCCGTCATCAGTTACAGGATTCCGGCGCAACCATGCTGGTCACCATCTCGATGTTCCTCGACGTGGCAAACGAGGCAATCGAAGGTACCGATGTAGTCGAAGTGATGACCATCGACCCGGTCGAGGGCATCCCTTCGATGATGGATCTGATGTCCAGCGCACCACTCACCGAACAGGTCCCAATCACGAACGGTGATGTCGTCGTGCTGCCGTACTCGTCGGGAACTACGGGTCGCAGCAAGGGCGTCATGCTCACGCATGGAAACCTGACTGCCAACATTGCCCAGATGGAACATGTGCTATTGCTCGAAGAGGGTGACGTTGCGCTTGCCGTGTTGCCGTTCTTCCATATCTACGGCATGCAGGTGTTGATGAACGGCCTACTAGCCAATGGCGTTTCCATTGTCACAATGCCTCGTTTCGATCTTGAGCAAGCGCTTACGATTACGCAGGAACGCAAGATCTCATGGTTCTTCGCTGTGCCGCCGATTGTGTTGGCGTTGGCAAAGCATCCCCTTGTTGACCAGTTCGACCTGAGCTCGGTCAAGGTGGTCTTCTCGGGCGCGGCCCCTCTGTCGGCTGAACTCGGTGTCGAGTGTGCCGAGCGTCTCGGGTGTGCCGTAGTACAGGGCTTTGGTATGACCGAACTCTCACCGGTTTCGCACGCCTCGCCCGGCTTTGAAAATAAGGCAGGCGCTTCCGGTATCACGGTGTCGAACACCGAATGTCGCATCGTTGACCTCGAAGGCAACGATTGCGGGGTGAACAACGACGGGGAACTCTGGGTGCGTGGCCCGCAGGTCATGAAGGGGTACCTGAACAACGATCAGGCCACTGCAGAAACTATCGACGAAGAGGGTTGGCTTCACACTGGCGACGTTGCCCACTTCGATGAAGACGGCTACATCTTCATCGTTGACCGGTTGAAGGAACTCATCAAGTACAAGGGCTTCCAGGTGCCACCGGCCGAACTCGAAGGTTTGCTGCTCACGCATCCAGCCATCGTCGATGCAGCCGTGATCGGGATTGCCGATGACGAAGCTGGTGAGCTGCCAAAGGCATTTATCACGCTTGCCCCTGGTGCCGAATTGTCGGCCGAGCAAGTGCAAGAGTTTGTCGCTGGTCAGGTCGCGAGCTACAAGAAGATCCGGTTAGTTGAGTTCATTGACGAGATCCCTAAGTCGGCATCCGGCAAGATCCTGCGCCGCGAGCTGCGCGACCGCGACTGAACCGGCCACCACAGCTGATGAGGTAGGGCTGCTCCAACGGTGTCATCGGTCCCGATGCGACCTCGAACCCCGGACTGCCAACACCCGTTCGTGTCGCAAGGTGCTAGCACGTCTTGGGGATGAACGGGGGTGGTCGCCTCAGTGGATTCAGTGTTGGCTCAAGCGCTGTGTCCCCAGGGCACTGGGCGCTTTGATCAGGACCTCTTAGAGGCGAAGAAGTCTGTCAACAGTGCAGCGCACTCGTCTTCTAGCACGCGTGCTTTCACTGCGAACTCGTGGTTTAACCGGGGGTCGGCCCCAAAGTTGTAGAGCGATCCAACTGAACCTGCCTTGGGGTCTTCGGCGCCAAAAACAACTCGCCCGACCCGAGACATCAGCGCAGCGCCGGCGCACATTGGGCATGGTTCCAAGGTCGACACCAAGGTCGCGCCATCGAGTCGGGAGTTACCAACAGCTTCGGCGGCAGCTCGCAGCGCTAAGACTTCTGCGTGTGCAGTGGGGTCGCCGCGTAGCTCTCGTTCGTTATGTGCGCGTGCGACAATCTGGCCGTCGATGACGACCACTGCGCCGACCGGGACATCGTTGTGTTCTAGCGCCAGGCGGGCCTCGGCAAGGGCTTGGGTCATGAGCTCGGTGTCATCCACGCCGCCACGTTACTGCCGCGCGCGTCATTGCCAAGTTTCGCCAGGGGGCGGAGCATGCTTTCACTTGATAACTAACGATTGGGGACGCGTCCTTCGAGCTGGCACAGCGAATACCGCTAGAGATGGCAGTAGTGCTGGCGGCCATGATCCAAGTAACGTCGATACCGATGACAGCCTGGAACGAAGATGCCCGAAAGCTGACCGAGAATGTGACGGTCCTGGTCGGGCCTGACAACGGCGCCTACCCCTCGGGTAATTCGGTTGTCGTGCAAGGGGCAGGCGAGACAGTGATTATCGATCCGTCAGTCACGGTGGTCGAGCGAGGTGGGGCCGGAGTGCCGGTCGATGCTGTTATCAACAGCCACGCTCATGAAGATCATTTGGCCGGTAACGGATTCTTTGCTGATGCGAAAATCCATATCCACCATGACGACCTGGTCGGTGCCGCAAGTCTGGATGGGCTCATGGATGTCTACGGACTCGAGGGTCAGCCCAGAACTGATTTTGGTCAACAGGTACTCGATGAATTTCACTACACGCCTCGTCCTGATGCGCATGGCTTCTCCGATGGTCATGTCTTTGATCTCGGCGGTGTCAGCCTTGAGGCTGTCCACCTGCCAGGTCACACTCGCGGCCATAGTGGTTTTCGTATCGACGGTGGCGTCTTCTTTTTGTCAGATATCGATCTCACAGGGTTCGGCCCCTATTACGGCGATGTTTGGTCCAGCCTCGAAGACTTTGACGAGAGCCTGCGGCAGATCCGTGATGAACAAGCCGACTGGTACGTCACCTTTCATCACAAGGGAATTATCGAAGGGCGCGACGAATTCGTGGAACGCGTCGACGCGTTTCATGCGGTGATCGAGCGGCGTCACGCAGCAATGCTCGACTTCTTGGTGGAGCCCCGCACCATCGACGAGATGATGGAGCGCCGCTTCGTGTATCGGCCTCACGTCGAGCACGTGTTTGCTGACTCGGTCGAACATCGCACGGCATCGCTCCACATTGCACGAATGTTCGAACGCGGCGAAGCTACCGAGGTCGAACCCGGCCGCTGGCAAGCTGCCTAGCTGCTGAGAAGCGGTGCCGAGAGAGCGTTCCCCGGTTGGGTGGCTGGGGTGTCGTACGCTCGCCATGTGATTCGCCACGTCATCGCGTCGATCGTGGCGGTTGCGCTTTTGTCCGCGTGCGCGTCTGAGTTGGCTCCGCAGGGCGTTGATCGAGTCGAATCGAACGACGTGGCGCTCACAGAGGGCTCCACCAGCGAGTCGCCCCTCGAGGCCCAACTGGGGTTTGCGAGCGAGCCTGAACGTCGACGGTTTCAAGTGATTTCCAAGCAACGCAGTGCCGACACGGCGATCGTGCAGTGCATGAAGCAGGCGGGGTTCTTCTACGCGGCGCGCCCCGCCGACGAAGCGTTCGGAGCTGGAGCCGTTGTTGGTGACGGCTCTCGTGACTGGATACTTGTCAACGGCCTCGGCATTACGTCTTCGTTCATCAACGCACTTGCGACCGGTGCGACGCGAGTTTCGTCAGAGGCTGCCTCGACAAACCTTGACTATGTGGCCTCGCTCACGCCCGAACAACAGGTCGATTATGACCGAGCACTGGTTGGTGATCTGGTAGGAGATCCAGAGACAACAGGGCTGAGTTCTGGGTGCTGGGAGCAGTCGTATCTCGGCGTCATCGCATTGCTGGGTTTGCTTGATGAGTTCGAGCTGGATCTCGGCTCGCTTAACTCGCGTTTGAATTCAGATCCGCGGGTTCTGGGGTTTCAGCAGACCTGGTCGAGGTGCATGGGCGCCGCTGGGTATTCATACGCAAATGAACGGGCGCTGGTCGATGATATGTACGCCCGGCTTCTTGACATCGAACTTGTCGATACCGATGGGGTGACCCAAGTAGTGTCAGGTGCGGCACTCGATGCTTTGGCCGAGCTTGAACGTAATGTGACAGCTGTTGGCTTCGACTGTCGGTTGGGTTTTGTCGATGAGCTTACGCAGTTGCGTTATGACTACGAGCGGGAGTTCCTCGATGACAACCGGTTCCGAATCGCCGACCTGCAAGCATCCTCCGGATAGCGGCGCGACAGGGGGTCAGAGTGAGAGACGGGCGGGGTCGGCCCTTTCTGCAGTTGAACTGACCGATAAACGCGCCAGGATGGGGTTATAGGTGAACAGTCGAAGCACAATTCCTAGCTCGCTCTCACCGTTTTCTTACTTGCCGACGTCAGGCTTGTTCGCAACAGGGAGAACAGATGATAAGCCGTAAACGATTATTCCTTGCTGTGGTGGCGGTAGCTGTGGCCTTTGGCGCCGGTGGGTACGTGCTCGGCCAACAGCTCGAGTCGCCCGAAGATGCTCGCTCTGAGGTGGCGGCGCCTGAAGCGTCGCTGATTGCGGTCCCCGTGGAGTCCACAGCGTTGTCTAACGACGTGGTCGTGCGAGGCGACGCTGAATTCGAAGGGGCTGTCGACCTCGAACTCGACGCCGCTTTGGGCGATGGAACGGCCCGCGTCGTAACGGGCCGCGTACCTGAGATCGATGCCGAGGTCAATGAAGGCGATGTCATCATCGAAGTAAGCGGGCGCCCGGTGTTCGTGCTGGGCGGCGATTTGCCGACCTTCCGTGAGTTCAAGCCAGGTCTCGAAGGCGACGATGTGTTGCAGCTCGAGACATCGTTGGAGCGACTGGGTTTCCTAACCGTTGAACCCGACCGGCTCTATGGAGCGGCGACCGAGGACGCGATTTTGGCCTTGTACGAGGCAGCTGGTTATGAGCCACGGGCCGCGAGCGATGGCGAAGAGAGCCAGCTCAAATCAGCTGAACAAGCGGTTGAGGCTGCCCGCACAACACTTGCGAATGCCAATGATGTCCTGTCGGACTTGCTGAGGCCGCCGTCGCTTGTCCAGCAGACTCGCGAAGTTCAAGCCCGGCAGCAGCTCCTCGACCAGATCGAGCGCGCGCAGGAAATGCTGGACGACGCCAAAGAAGACCGGCCCTCGGAGGCTTTATTGCAAGCGGAGGAAGCGCTGCAACAGCCGATGGTTTCGACGGCGAGGATCGACCAGGCCAACCGGGCAGTCACGTCCGCTGAGGATGCCGAGCAAGCACGGGTCGATGCAGCACAAGACCAACTCGACAACGCCAGGCAGTCGCTTATTGATGCCGATGCAATCACCGCGGCCGAAGAGAGCGATGGCGTCGACACGTCGAACGCGCAACGGAACGTAACCGATGCACAAGAACGCCTGGACCAGGCTGAGAGCGACCTGGCTGAGCTCGAAGATGAGGTCGGTGTGCGCTTCCCGGTCGCTGAGGTTGTGTTCCTGCCGAACCTGCCTCGAACGGTGACTTCGATCGACGTCGAGCGGGGCGACTTCGTGAATGGCGCTGTCATGAGGATTAGTGGGACGAAGGTTCGTATTACGACTGGCGTGTCCGAATCGAATCGGCCGCTGTTGGAAGTCGGCCAGCGCGTGATTATTGACAGCGAACAGCTTGACATCGAGGTCCAAGGCGAAATCACTGAACTTGCCGACCGCAAGGGAACCAACGGCGTGGCCGACACCCGCTATTACATGCTGGTCACACCTATAGGTGAGTACAACGTGTCTGAATTAGTCGGCGTGAACTTTCGGCTGCAGATTCCGCTCGAGCGCAGCGAAGGCGAGGTCCTTGCGGTGCCGCTCGCTGCGTTGTCCGCTGGTGCTGACGGGTCGTCTCGGGTCGAAGTCGAGCGGGCTGATGGGGCGACCGAACTCGTCGCGATCGAGGTAGGGCTGCAGGACAAAAATCGTAGTTTGGTAGAGGTCATTCCCATCGACGGCAATCTCTCCGCTGGCGACTTGGTTGTGATCGGGATTGAACAGCCTGCTGCTGTGGCCACCGACGATGGCGCCAGCGAAGAGGCAGGCAACTAATCATGTCCGTTGACCTGGAACCGGCGATGCCAGCCCGGGGGCCATCAGGCCCTGCCGTCATCGAACTGCAAGAAGTTGGCAGGACCTTCCCCGGCCCCCCAGCGGTCGACGCATTTAAACCGTCAAACCTGACGATCAACCAGGGTGAGTACGTCTCGATTATTGGCCCGTCGGGTTCAGGCAAGTCGACCCTGCTTCATTTGTTGGGGTTGCTTGACCGGCCAACCACGGGCACGTATTTACTCGATGGGATCGACACTGGTTCGCTTGGCGATAATGCACGAGCTGGGATGCGCGGCAGTCGCATTGGTTTTGTTTTCCAGTCATTCCATTTGTTGCATCATCGGTCTGTACTAGAAAACGTGGAGCTCGCTCAGGTCTACAACCGCATGCCCCGCAAGGAACGTCGTCAACGGGCGGTCAACGCGCTTGAACGTGTCGGACTGAGTCATCGACTGTCGTTTACACCCAGGACGTTGTCTGGTGGCGAGCGACAACGCGTTGCCGTAGCCCGTGCGCTCGTAACCGAACCAAGCCTGTTGTTGGCCGATGAGCCCACCGGCAACCTCGACACCGAGATGTCTGGTGAGATCATGGAAGTCTTCGATGGTCTTCATAGTGCTGGCATGACGCTTGCCGTCATCACTCACGACCTCGACGTTTCACACCGGGCCGAGCGCCAGGTCAGCATCGTCGATGGGACGTTGCACGAATCATGACCACGCTGACTCCACAAGTGCGCGACCGCTCAGTCGTGCAAAGCCCAAAGATGGGCTTCCGCGACCTACTCGATGAGATGGTCAGCGGCCTCCTCGGGCGACCCGGTCGGTTGGTTCTGACCGCACTCGGCACGGTGCTGGGTATCACGGCGCTCGTGTCGACTCTTGGCCTCGCTAAGACAGCGGGAAATCAAATTGTCAGCCGATTCGATGAATTGGCTGAAACCCGCATTGTCGTGTCGCCATCAGAGAACGGTTTCGGTGGCAATGATTCGACCAGTTCCATTCCATGGAATGCCGAGACCCGCCTCGCCCGGCTGAATGGCGTTGTTGCCGCCGGCACCAAAAGTGACGTTGACGTCTCGGGTGCTCTCTCACGCTCGGTGCCCGTTGTTGACCCGCTGGGGATCAACGAGCATCAGATCAGCGTGATCGCGACCTCTGGCGGCCTACTTGATGCTGTTCGTGGCTCCATCCGTACAGGTCGTTATTTCGACAATGGTCATAGTGATCGCGCTGACCCCGTCGTGGTGCTTGGACCCGCAGCGGCCCAGCGTCTGAATATCTTCCGGCTGGACACCCAACCGGCGATCTTCATTGGGGAACAGAGCTTCACCGTGCTGGGCATCATCGATGATGTCGCCCGCGAGCCCGACCTGCTCAACGCGATCGTGATGCCCGATGGGACCGCTCGCGAGTTCTTTGCGCTGAGCGCCCCCGCCGAGGTGCACATCGATGCGAACGTCGGGGCAACAGCGTTGCTCGCCAACGAATCTATGACGGTTAGCGAGAGCGGTGCTGCGGCGAACATGGTGCAGATAGCGCTCACACCCGACGACCCCGAGTCGCTGCGCACCCAGGCATCGCAGGGGTACACAGCGGTACGTCAGGATGTCGAAGGCGACGTGAACGCCTTGTTCGTTGTTCTTGGTGCGGTGTCGCTGCTGGTCGGAGGCCTTGGTATCGCCAATGTCACGCTCGTTTCGGTACTGGAACGAACGCCAGAGATTGGCTTGCGTCGAGCACTTGGTGCGGCCCGTCGACACATCGCCGCCCAGTTCCTGCTTGAGTCCACCGTCACCGGCCTACTCGGAGGAATCATCGGTGCATCAATGGGTGTGTTGACCATTGTCGCGGTGTCCGCGTCACGAGATTGGACGCCGGTCCTCGAGGGCTACCTGCCATTCGCTGCGGTGGGGCTTGGCGCCGTGATTGGGCTGATCGCTGGCACGTATCCAGCGCTGCGCGCCGCTCAAACAGAACCAATCACTGCCCTGCGCAGCTCATAGGAGACCTACAATACTGGCCATGGCTCGACGCGTTGGTCTTACAATTTTGGTCCTTGTATTATTAACCGCTGCGTGCGCTGGCTCGAGCAGTGGAAGCCTGGCGACAAGCGACGCGACACCTGTCGATAGTTCGGTGGCTGTGCCATCTTCGGCATCCGATGTCGACGACAACGCCAGCGATGGCGGCGGAACCGACCCGGCATCTGATGTCGACGACAGCGCCAGTGATCGTGGCGGAACCGAGTCGGCCAGCGGTGCTCTCGCTGCATCCGACGAAACGCCAATGGCGGCGTCATCGCCCATCGGCGCCTTTTTCGACGGTGGCTTCGACGAGGCGCTTGACGAATACAGGATCCGCGTTGAGGAGTCCATTGTGGTCTGCATGGCAGCACAAGGATTCGAGTTTGTTGTCAGCGCGAACGGCCGGGTCAACGAGGTTGAGCAACGTCAGAATGAACTCACGACACGTGAGTGGACGGCCGAGTACGGTTTTGGTATCTCAACATCGTTCGACTCGATTGCGCGAAACCAGGCGTCTGATCCTAACGCGGCGGTCTTCTTCAGCATGAGTGAAGGCGAGCGCGAAATCTGGGCGTACACATTGTCAGGCGGAGACATCGGTGATGCAACCGCTGGTGACTTCACTAGCCGTCCTCTCGAGGACCAGGGTTGTATCGGCCAGGGATTGATCGAGACTGGTGGTCAAGAAGCGATCGAAGGGCTCGAGACATTCGGCAGCGTCTACGAAGAGGGTGGGGAAGCGTTGTATGACACTCGGGAAATGGTCGGGGCGATCGATGCTTGGGCCCGCTGCATGAGCGAAGCTGGTTTCCCGAGTTACTCCACACTTGATGATCCTGAAGACGAGATCAGCAAACGGTTCGAAGAGGTCACCGGTCCTATGTCGGCAGCGCTCGGCAATCTTTCTGACGAAGAAGGGCAAGCCCTAATCGCTGGTGAATCGTTGGACCTCGAAGACCTACCCGATCTCGACGTGCAGGCGCTGCGCGATGTCCAAGTCGACGAGCGGGCACTGGCCTTGGCGGACTTGGATTGCTACGAGGCCGAGGTCCAGGAGATCTTTGAACCATTGCGTGATGTTTTCGAGAAGGGCCTTCTCGTCGAATATGCCGCGGAATTCGGCGCCCTCAAAAACATCGGCAGCTAACGTGACGCGAGTCGGTAACGCGACGAACGAAATAGATGTAAAGGGCGCTTAAGTAGCGCCGCTGTTGGCCGAAGGTTGGTGGTTGCGGAATCGGGCGATTAGCGCGTTGGTCGATGCATCGTGGGCCTTTGGGTTGGGGCTGCCGTCGAGTTCGGCGTCGATCGCTGTTGCCAAGACCTTGCCGAGTTCAACGCCCCATTGGTCGAACGAGTTCACGCCCCAGACGACGCCCTGGGTGAAGACGCGATGTTCGTAGAACGCGATCAGTTGACCTAACACGCTGGCGGTAAGCGCTGGTGCGGTGATGATTGTTGACGGGCGGTTGCCAGGGAACGTGCGATGGGCCACCAGCCCTGGATCGACCCCTGCCGAGGCGACCTCGCCGCTTGTCTTGCCGAACGCCAACGCCTCGGACTGTGCAATCAGGTTGGCAAAGAGTAACTGGTGGTGGTTCATTGCCGCCGCTGGGTCTATATGGCCAGGCTCAGGTTGCAGGAAACCAATGAAGTCACATGGAACCGGCGTGGTTCCCTGATGGAGTAGTTGGTAGAACGCGTGCTGGCCGTTCGTGCCCGACTCACCCCACACGATCGGAGCGGTGTCCACGTCGACCGGTTCGCCGTCGAGGTTGATGCGTTTTCCGTTGCTCTCCATGTCGAGTTGCTGTAGGTACGCCGGGAAGCGGCTAAGCGCCTGGCTATAAGGAAGCACAGCGTGGGTTTGCCATCCCCAGAAGTTGCGGTACCAAATGCCAAGCAGCCCGGCGATTGCTGGTGCATTCTCGGCTAGTGGGGCCGAACGGAAGTGCTCATCGACGAGCCGAAATCCGGCCAAAAAGTCATCAAAACTTTTGGATCCAATCGCACACATCACCGAGAACCCGATGGCTGCATCGACGGAATAACGGCCGCCAACCCAATCCCAGAACTCGAACATATTGTTGGTGTCGATGCCGAAACTGGCGACACCCTCGGTGTTCGTTGACACAGCAACGAAGTGGTGGGCGATGGCATTTTCGTTCTGGACTGCGGCGAGAAGCCAGGAGCGTGCAGAGCGGGCGTTTGTCATGGTCTCGATGGTGGTGAACGTCTTCGACGCAACAACGAACATGGTGGTTTCGGGGTCAAGGTCAACGAGTGCAGCGTCGAGTGCCGCTACATCGATGTTCGAAACGAACCGAAGGGTCAGATCTGTCGGAGCTAGGTGGCGGAGCGCTTTGGTGGCCATAAGCGGCCCCAAATCTGAACCGCCGATCCCGATGTTGACCACGGCCCGGATCGGTTTGTTGGTAACGCCCATCCATTTGCCGGAGCGGATTAGGTCAGCCACACGAGCCATCTTGGTCAGGACGGCTTTGACCTCGGGCACAACGTCTTCGCCGTCGATGTTCACCGGGCTGTTCGCTCGCAGCGCGATGTGAAGCACCGAACGGTCTTCTGTGGTGTTGATGCGCTCTCCGCTGAACATTGCTTCGCGGCGATCGTCGAAGCCGGTTGCTTGTGCAAGCTGGGTCAAGAGTCCAAGTGTTGCGTCTGTAACCAGGTGTTTCGAGAAGTCGATCGTCAAGTCGCCGACCTGGGTCGTCAGCCGCGCCGCACGCTGGCGGTCGCTGGCAAACAGGCTTCGTAGATGGGTGGCATCGAGTCCGTGTTGATGGGCAACGAGTGCTTCCCATGCGGGTGTGTTTCGTAAGGCCATACCCTGACCCTATTCGCACTCCTCACCCTCCCGCACTGGTAGAGGTTGGGATGCATAGTTGGGTTTCTGTACCAACCTGTTTAGGTCGGGGGATGGCCTCCATGAGCTGCTGGCACCGAGGCCGTTCTAGTTCCGAGTAGCACACACGTGGTTGCAAGCACCATCGCCGTGGATACCGCACCCTCATGCTCTACGGGTGTGGGTCCGCCTGTGTAAATAGGAGTGATACGAGACCGCTGACGCCCCTTCTGTCGAGATCTGTCACTTTTGAGCCCGTCAATAGGGCACACGTATCGTTAATGTGGCATGATTATTATCGGCCCATAAACCTTGGCGTCAGGTCTGATCGCCTACATCAACCTAATGGAGGAGTCCTTCGTGGATGTCTCAATGAACGTCAATGGACAGAGTCAGTCCCACGACGTTGAGCCTCGCACACTGCTTGTGCATCACATCCGAGAGAATGTCGGTCTGACCGGCACGAACATCGGCTGCGATACGTCGTCTTGTGGAGCGTGCACGGTGCACCTCAACGGCCAGTCGGTTAAGTCCTGCACGGTCCTTGCCGTTCAGGCTTCCGACAGCGATATCACGACCATCGAAGGTCTTGCAGCTACGGCCCAAGCCGATGGATCAGCTATCGGTGAGCAGAACTGGCACCCGATGCAAGAAGCCTTCCAGCAGTGCCACGCGCTGCAGTGTGGCTATTGCACGCCGGGAATGGTTATGGCAGCAACCTCGTTCTTGCAAGAGAATCCAAATCCAACCGAGGATGAAGTACGCCAAGGGCTCGAGGGCAACCTGTGCCGCTGCACCGGCTACCACAACATTGTTAAGGCAGTCATGAGCGCGGCAGGTGGCGCATGATTCCGGCAGCGTTCGATTACAAGGTCGCCGAGTCGGCCGAACAGGCAATCGCTCTTCTAGGTGAATACGGTGACGAGGCCAAGCTTCTTGCTGGCGGTCACTCGTTGATTCCCATGATGAAGTTCCGGCTTGCTGCTCCAGCGGTACTCATCGATATAGCTCGTATTAGCGACCTTAGCTATATTCGTGAGGCTGATGGCCATCTCGCTATTGGCGCGATGACCAAGCACATCGAAGTCGAAACGTCCGACGTCGTTGCCCAGCACGCACCGATGCTCGCGCACGTTGCAGCACTCGTTGGCGACCCGGCGGTGCGCCATCGTGGCACGCTCGGCGGAACGCTGGCCCACAGCGATCCTGCATCTGATCTGCCAGCAGCTGTGTTGGCACTCGGCGGCACGATTATTGCCCACGGCCCTAACGGCGCACGCGAGATCGCAGCGAACGAATTCTTCACTGGCTACTTCGAGTCGGTCTTGGCCGCCGACGAGATCATCACCGAGGTTCAAATCCCAACTGGTACCGGCGCCTGGAACTATCAAAAGTTCAATCGCCGTGCCCAGGACTGGTCCATTGTCGGTGTCGGTGTTGCCGACGGCGGCAAGGGAATCAGCCTGGTGAACATGGGTTCCACCCCAATTCGTGCGACCGCTGCCGAAGAGGCGCTGGCCTCTGGTGCATCGGCGGCTGACGCTGCTGCGCTTGCTGCGCAAGGCACTACGCCACCGGAGGACAGCAACGCCGACGCGGCGTACCGGACGCATCTGGCTACTGTGCTGACTCGTAGGGCCCTCGAGGCCGCAGGGGTCGCATAACAAGACGGCATAAATAACCGCTCGCAGGTTCGCCTGCGAATCGACGTAACTTCCTGCTGTGAAGTGCCATCTGGGGCACAACCGGCGGGAAGTGGTCGTTTTGCTCGGCAGTCGATAGCTGTTGCGACGACAAAAGGTGCGGGCCTCTCCGTGCAGGGCCTCAATCCAATGCGGGATCGCTCCGCTGCACCTTGTCCTGTCGGCACATGGCTGAACAAGCATGGCAGTACCGAGTTAGGTTCTAACTGAATCGATTCTGGACAGGATCGATAAGGGCAACGTCTCCCTTAAGCCAGAGCACGCCGGAAGGCCGATCTAAATTCCTGTGTTGCCCAGCAATGGTGCCGAACAATTCTGGTGAGCGGTCACTAGCTCTCGGGAAGGGCAGCCGTTACGCAGATTTCGACGAGGAGCGCCGAGCGAGCCATGTGTGCCTCGACACACGCTCGTGCTGGTGCGTGACCCTGGGGAACCCAGTCATTCCAGACTTCGTTCATGAGTGCGAAATGGTTATCGATGTCACGTAGATAGATCGTTGCCGACAGCAGGTGACTGCTGTCAGTTCCTGCCTCGGTCAGCAATGCATCAACGCGCTGGAGCGTCGAGCGCGTTTGTTCTTGCACATCGGCGGCGGGGTCTTCAGCTACCTGCCCCGAAAGATAGACGGTGCCGTGGTTGACCACGATGCCGCTTGCCCTGGCTGAGATGTGTGAACGAGAGATAGTCATCACATGATCGTATGTCGCTCACTCGCATCAGGCATCTGGTAGCCCCATGTAGCGAGCAACACTGGCTTCGATGACAACTATGACTCCATTATCCAAGTGCGACAGCCTGGGGGCGTGGGTCCTTCGATATTGGTGTGTCGAGTCGACTAAGGAGGTTCGGTGTGCTCAGACGGACCATGTGCGTGGTGTTGCTAAGCGCAACCTATTTGCCCAGGGTCGCTACGCCTATGCTCGTCGGCTGTGGATGGTTAGCGATGAAGGCCGAAGTTCTCCGCAACTGAAGGGTCAGTGTGAGCAACGCGAATCAAGTCGGCATCGGCTTCGGAGGCGTCGCCTAGGCTGTGTTGTTGGTTGTAGCCGCGGAATGTGGTCTTGGTCATGTGGACTGCAAGTTCGGGTAACGAGCTGATTCGCGTTGCCCACGCTTGGACGGTTGCATCCAGGTCAGCATCGTCAACGCACGCGTGGGCGACACCCCAGTTCGCAGCCGTTTCACCGTTGATCCGCTCGCAGAGCATCACGAGTTGGCGGGCCCGAGCTGTTCCGATTTCCTGGGCTAAGCGTGGTATCGCTGCCCACGAGAGCGGCACACCGAGCTCGACCTCGGGTAAGTACCACGCTGTTGCAGGTGTCGTAATACGGAAGTCGCACGACATTGCTAAACACATACCACCGCCAATGGCATGGCCTTGAACACGTGCAACGGTCGGTATCGCGCAGTTTTCGATCGACCGGCAGGCGCGCCGACCCAGGTTTGCTTGCCACCGTTTGCCCCGCTCAGATGTCGGGTCTTCAGGATCGGGTTCTGGTGACCGGTCGGCCCCGACGCTGAAGGATCGGCCGCGCCCGCCGAGCACGATCACGCGGGAGCTGTGGTCCCGCTCCAAGCTGGAGAACAGGTCACCGATCTCGCGCAGCATCACTGTGTCGGTTGCGTTCAGCTTGTGAGGCCGGTCGAGCCAGACGTGTAGTTCGTTGCCGACTCGCTCGGAATCGAGTGTGGTGTACTGCGCAGTAATGTCATTGCTCATGGGGCCTGTTTACTCGGTGGGCACGCAGTGGGAGAAGACCCCCCAGGGTCCGTCCCCAGCGCAGTTCTTGCAGTCCTGTGCTGAACCCGTTACAGCGAGCATGACAACACTGTCCTACTCTGAACATAATGTTGTCGTCCCCACCTGGCACAGTGCTTTGCAAACCAGTTGGAAGTCCGCGAAAATTTCTCGCAGCCTTCGTAATCATCACTCTGTTTGTTTGGCTGTTTCTGATCGCGTTCTTTGGGATCGTGTTGGCGGCGATACCGGTGCTCGTCATGGTGGCGCTGTTCGTTCTGGTGTCGAAAAACTCGTTGCTCGCAATGATGCGGTGGAACCAGCCAACGCTGGAGATCTCGTCGACGTCGTATGCCATTGGCTCGACCCCGACCATTGTGTACAGCCGTAAATCGAAGCGGGTTGTTGACATCGTGTCGTGTTCCGTTGAATGTCTGCTTGTCTGCGAGGAGCGGGTCACCTACACCCAGGGCACGGACACTACGTCGGTGGCCCGTCGCGTCTACGAGAGCGAGACTGTTAGTCCTGGTCAAGGCACCGCCGAAGGACTGGTCGCTGTGATTGAACTAGACATCAGCGCCAACCGGGGATCGCCGTCGTTCAAACTGCGCAATAACGAGGTCCGCTGGTTTCTAACGGTGAGCGCTTCGGGCCCGCTGCTGCCACGTGACTCTCACACCTTCCCGATTGAGGTTGCACCCGTTCTGGATGTGCGTCACCGAGCAGGGTTGCAAGACACATGACGGTGGGACTTGAACTTGATGACCTGGTCTGTCAGCTAGGCGACCGATTTACCGGACGGCTCACCCGTCACGCAGACGCCGACGGTGTGTTGGGTGATTCACCAGCACGATCAATTCAACTCGTGCTCCGGATGTACACCGAAGGCCGAGGCGATACCGACCGTCGGGATGTGACGAACCAGAACTTTGACCTGGAAGCGCACGGTGGGCTGAACGCGGCTTTTTCGCTGCTGGTTCCTGAGACAAGTCCCGTCTCGTACGACGGCACGTTGATGCGGGTCATGTATGAAATCGAGGCCAGGGTAGATTTGAAGTTCGCCCGTGACGAGAAGTCTGCCCACCAGGTTCTGGTTATTCCCGTGGGCGGGTTGGGTGTCTATGACCGCCCGCATCCGCTGCCGCTTTACCCATCATGATTGCCGACAGGTATCACCAGCACGGCTTACGAGCGAACCCGTTTGCGGTGCCACAGCCTGTACCCAGTCAGCCTGGCTCATTCATCGATCGTGGGTTACCTGATCCGCCAGGGGCATCATCGGCCACGTTGGTGCAGGTTATTGGTGACAAGGGTGCTGGTAAGTCGACACAGGTATTCGAATGGCAGCGGCGAGAGCCTGGCCCCTATCACTACGTTCCACCACGGCCATACCGAAGCCGATGGGCTCGGCCACCTATTGCCGATCTTGTCTATGCCGATGAGATCGATCGCATGCCAGTACCGCTTCGTAGCCGTTGGTTTCGCAAGCTCGCAGTCACCGGCGCGACGGTGGTGGCAGGGACACATGTGAACCTCGCATCGGTAGCTCACCGTGCCGGCCTGGCGGTGGTCACGCACCGACTCGGACCCGCTAGCGTAGCGACAGTTCGCGCTGTGCTCGAAGCTAGAGTTTTGCAAGCATCGATTGTCGATGTAACGAGCAGTTTCCGGCTAACGAATGCCGACATCGTCGACCTGCATGCACGTTCGCAAGGTTCACTACGAACAGCCGAAGTTCTCGCTCACGAGTTGGTAGCGCAGCGCGTTCATGCTGAAGTGATGCCAACCTCCAACATTGCTCTCAAGGTTGCTCAGCTATGAAAGCCGCACTGTCTCTGCCTCCGTTTGGCCAACTTGCTGATCCTGGGCTGCTTGTCGAGATAGCGCTCGCCGCAGAAGAGGCCGACATCGATGGCTGTTTCCTGTGGGACCACGTGTATCGACCTGAAACTGATCCTCGCGAGATCTTAGATCCTTGGGTCATCCTGGGCGCACAAGCCCTGGCCACTGATCGGATCCGTCTCGGGCCAATGGTCACGCCACTGACCCGTCGTCGACCAATCAAGCTGGCGCGCGAAGCGCTGACAGTTGATCATCTGTCAGCTGGGCGGCTGACGCTCGGCTTGGGTCTGGGTGTAGACAGCGGCGGCGAGCTCAGTCGGTTTGGTGAGATCGTCGATGCAAAGCAGCGTGGCGATCGGCTTGATGAAGGTGTTGGCCTGCTCCAAGCTTTTTGGTCAGGCGAACCAGTCACACATACCGGTCCGGCATTTCGCGCTGATGATGTGACTGTGCTTCCCCAACCGGTTCAGCAGCCACGAATTCCGCTGTGGTTCGCGGCGCGAGGAGCCTCTGCCAAACGGCCGATCCGGCGTGCGGCCCGATTCGATGGCCTCGTGCCAATCGAGCTCGAGAACGCCGATCACTTGAGTCGCATGCTCGATGTAGTGATTGAGGAACGCGGCTCGCTCGATGGTTTCGACACCATGGTCGGCAGTCAGCTTGATCCAGTTCAGGCAGAGCGCCGAGGAGCGACTTGGTCCTATCAGAGCTTCGACACGCACGCGACTGGCAATGACGTGTTCGCCGTTATCGATCGGGGCCGCTGGGTCGATTGATCCCCGGTTGACAGGGCCGATTTAGTTGCGCGTTAGGCGGAACACAGGAATCTCGCGGGGCGAAGCATCGATCTCGTATTGGACAAAGCCCGGCATGATCTCGGCTTGCGCGTCGAAGAGCCGCTTGCGCTCGTCGGCATGGGTGAGCACAGCGGTTGCCTGGTACTTTTCGGTGCCGATTTCGACTGTGCAGTCTGGGTTGGCTACCAGGTTGTGATACCAGTTTGGATGGGTGGGTGCTCCACCCTTGGACGCGATAATCACCGGGTCGTCACCGTTGGTTGAATACACCAGTGGCGAGCAGAGCTGGCGCCCGGATTTGGCACCAGTCATGGTGACCAAGATCATGGGTGCACCCTCGAACGGGCCGGTACAGACGCCAGCGTTGGAGCGGAACTCGTCGATGATTTGTTGGTTGAATGCGAGGTGGTCCATGGCTGGTTCCAGTCGTAGATCGTTTCGCCGACAATGTGGCTCGGCGGTTCGAGCTACAAACTACCAGCGTGGGTGGGTCACTTCTTAGACAGTGTGTGTAGCCAAACGTCTCGCGATATCTGACGAGGCAATGGCAAACAGGTTGCACGGCAACAGAGCAAGCAGCAGTGAGTAGCTACTGTGTGACGAAAGGCCGGGTCACTTGAACACCATCAGCGACGAAAGCCACCCGGCCGAGTAGCTGTTTAAGGACACTGGTCAGCCCGCCGGACTGGGTCCGGTTGGTTTCTCGCGCTGCCACTTGGTGACGCAAGAGGGTCGGTCACTCGTGGAAATTTCTCTGAGTGTGCAGCGCTGCGAGAGACTTGACGGGTGATCGAAGTTCTGGAACCCAAATGGATTGCCTGTTTCGAAGACTTCCTGCGACTCTCGGGCGTCAGTGAAGGCGATCTGATTGGCGTGTTGGCAGAGAGCCAGAGCCGCATGGTGCTCGTTGAGCTGACCGAACATGCACTACATCGCATTGGGGCGCGCGGGGTGCGCGTCACGGTTGCATCACCGAAACTACAGGACCCGCTTCCGGTGCGATCGACTGGCGCAACCTACGCCTATGACATGTACCCAGAAATCATGCAGGCTCTCGGTGCGTGCTCATTGGTGGTCGACTGCACCGTTGAAGGTTTGTTGCATAGCAAGGCACGGCAAGAGCTGCTTGGTGCCGGTGGCAGGGTTCTGATGATCTCGAACGAGCATCCCGAGGTCCTGGAGCGGTGCCGCCCTGATCCAGTTGTGCACGAACAATCACTGAAGGCACTCGCCCTGCTCGACGCTGGTTCGAGCATGCACGTGACCTCGCCAGCAGGCACAGATTTACAGGTCGACATCACGGGAGCGCCGAGTCGAGGCGGAGGCGGAATTTTGGGCCCCAACGACAAAATTGCCTACTGGCCCGCCGGGTTGGCGCTGTGTTTCCCCCTTCCGAACACTACGAATGGAACCGTGGTACTTGATATCGGTGACATGAATCTGACCTTCAAACGGTACTTCGAGTCACAAGTCGTGCTCACTGTTGAGAACGACCGGGTGGTGTCGATCGCCGGGTCTGGCTTGGACGCTCAGCTCATGCGGACGTACTACGAAGGCTGGAACGACCCGAACGCTTACGCTGTTTCGCATGTGGGTTGGGGCTTGAATCCGGGCGCCCGCTGGGATGCACTCACCATGTATGACAAGGGCGATATCAACTGCACCGAGATGCGGGCGATCGCTGGAAGTTTCCTATTTTCTACTGGCGCAAATGAGTTTGCTGAGCGGTTCACCGCCTGTCATTTCGACCTGCCGATGCGCAACTGCGATGTCACGGTCGACGATACGCAGGTTGTGGCGGCAGGCCAGCTGGTCGAGTCAGCACTCGGTTAGAACGGTCGCACCATGAAAGCACTGCACATCGTCGACGGGCGTCCGCGCCTGGCCGTTGAGGTGCAGGGCAGCGGCCCGCCTGTCATCTTCCTGCACGGCATTGGCGGTAATCGATCGAACTGGTTGCACCAGGTAGCTGCGCTGTCATCATTGTTCACCTGCATTGCATGGGACGCTCGCGGATACGGCGACTCCGACGACTATGAGGGGCCGCTCGAGTTCTCTGACTTTGGCGATGACATGGCCCGTGTGCTTGACCATTTTGGTATTGCCCGGGCTCATTTCGTAGGGCTGTCGATGGGTGCGCGCATTCTGATGGACTTCGCGCCCCGGCATCTCGAACGTGTTGCCACCCTGACGTTATGTGACTGTTTCTACGGGTTCACGAAAGCGCTGTCGCCTGAGAAGCAACGCGAATACATTGAACTTCGGGAGCGGCCCTTGCTCGAAGGCAAAACATTCGCGGATTTGGCGCCCAGATTAGTGGCCTCACTCGTCAGCGCGGACTGTCCGGCCCCGGTCCGAGATGCCCTCCACCAGAGCATCTTGCAACTGCGGGTCGAGTCGTATTTGAAAACACTGCGAGCGTCGACAACCTTCGACCAGGCCGACGTCCTCGACCGGTTAGACATGCCGACGCAGCTGATCTTTGGAAGCGAAGATCAGCTAACGCCGCCGTCGATTGGACTGGACATGGCTGAGGTATTGCCGAACGCTGATCTCGCAGTCCTTGCTGGAGCGGGTCATCTTAGTAATCTTGAGGCGCCCAATGCGTTCAATCAGGTACTGATGAAGTTCTTGTCTGCGCATCGCGACAAAGCAGCGTTTCTGCCTGGTTAGGGCTGCCTATTGTCCACTGTTCTTGATGCTGCGTCTCTTCGAGAACATCTCGGTAGCAGGAGGCTATGGCTGTGCGCTTCGTCGAGGTTGGGCATAGCTGCAGCGCCGTTCACTGACGAACGAACCGCTGATTGGAGGCCGGTCAGATTGTCACTGGTGCGCGCTGATTTCGCTCACACCGGTCGGCAGAGAAAGACTGGGTCATGCTCTTCTCGATTCATATGATCGACCGGCCGGGTTCGGCCGAACTTCGAGTGGAGGTTGCCGAGGCTCATCGTGAGTTTGTTGGTGGCCATCTCGACGCGATGTGGGCGGGGGGTCCTCTGCTGGCTGACGATGAGACGACTGCTGTCGGAAGTCTGATCATTAAGGACTTTGTCGATCGCGCTGCTGCCGTCGCATTCATCGCAGGAGAGCCTTACAACCGGGCCGGTCTGTTCGAGTCTGTCGTCATTCATGGGTTCCATCCTGTGGTGAAGCCGTCATGATCGGTACCGATGAAGTAGTGAAGCCGTCCTATCCGGTTGTGGTTGTTGGCGGCGGGTCAGTGGGGCTTTCACTGGCTGCCGAACTTGGTTGGCGAGGCATCGAATGTCTGGTGCTCGAGGAGCGCCCGGGGTTGAATGACCACCCGCGGGCGAACGCTGTTGCGAATCGAACGATGGAGTACTACCGGCGATGGGGGGTCGATCATGCGATTACACATGCTGGGATCCCGCCTGATCTGCCTGGCGAGTATCTCTGGGTTACCACGCTGCATGGTCGCGAGATCCATCGTGTGTCGTTGCCGCCATTCGATGAGCTATTGCTGACCAGGCAGACCGGCGGCTACACCGAGGCGGAGCACAATTGGTCGCCGTATCTCAAGACGATTACCGGGCAGAACGAGGTAGAGCAGGTGATCTTGGATTACATCGCAGAACAGCCGAGCACTGACTTGCGTTTCGAGTGGCGCCTTGTCGATTTCGTTGACGAAGGCGACAAGGTCGTCTGCCGTATCGAAGAGCTGACGACTGGTCGGATCGAGACTATCGAAACGGACTTTCTTGTTGGGTGTGATGGGGGGCGGTCAACGGTGCGTCGCCAACTCGGTATTGGCTACGAGGGGACGTCAAGCATCGCTTCGTTCGTATCGATCTACTTCCGAGCCCCCGACATGATCAACATGCACTCGTTCGGTCATGGCAATATTTTCTTCCCGCTGCACAAGGACCATCGCGGGTTCATGCTCACCTGGGATGACGACCAGACCTACACCTATCACCTGATTCTCGACGAGGGTCAGGACTGGCAAGACGTCGATCCAGTGCAAGCGGTGAAGGATGTCGTGGGTGCTGACTTCGAGGTCAATGTGCACTCGGTCCAACCGTGGGATGCCCATGCCCTCGTTGCCGAGCGGTATAGCGAAGGCCGTTGCTTCCTGGCTGGCGATTCGGCTCATCTTTTCAGCCCGACGGGAGGGTTCGGTATGAACACCGGGGTGTCCGATGCGATCGAGCTGGCATGGCGACTACAGGCGGCCCTGGATGGTTGGGCCGGCCCAGGGCTTCTGGCCAGTTATGACCATGAGCGACGACCGATTGGTTACCGCAATACCCAAGAGGCCGCAGATTGCTTCGATCACCTATATCGAGTGATGCAGAATGGCGACGAGATTGACGATGATGGCCCCGAGGGTGAGGCGATCCGTCAGGCCCTGAAGGCCGATATCAAGGAGCAAGAGAAACTGATTGCATCGTCAGGCACGCTCCTCGGTTATCGCTACGAAGGCTCACCCGTCATTGTTCCGGACGGCACACCAGAGCCTCCTGATGACCCACGTAAATATGTGCCAGTTGCCAGGCCAGGCCATCGTGCACCCCATGTATGGCTCAACGATGGTCAAGCGCTGTTCGATCGACTTGGACCCGGCTTTACATTGCTGCGTATTGGACCGGATGCGCCGGATGCTGCTCTGATTATCGATGCTGCAGCGGCCGTAAACATGCCACTGCAGGTGCTCGAAATTGCCGAGCCGATGGTCGCTGAGGTGTACTCCGCTTCACTCGTACTCGTCCGGCCGGACCTGATGATCGCCTGGCGTGGCGATGGCTGCCCCGACGACGCCGGCGCTCTAATTAATGTCGTGCGCGGTGCCTGAGCCGACAACCGGCCACACGCAGGGCGTGTCGAAGGGACGCTGGCGCCTGCAAATCTGATTTCTGGTCCACCATCTGGACCGCGGCGCCATGTGTCGAAAACCGTTGATTGGTGCCGGAGGCGCCCAGCGCTTTGTTCGTTAACTGGGTGAATCGAAAGCGGTGGAGTTCAATCTGACCGAGCGTACGAGTCCAGCTGAATTGTGACCCGGTTTACCAGTGTCGAGAAAGCAACCTAGAGACCAGTTGCGCGAAGATGGCGGCGTGACGAACCGGCGAGCCGTTCGACACGGCACGGGCTGTGGTCACAGCGAAAACTCAAGAGCAGAGGATTTAGTAATGCGTTTTGGATATCTGACGGTGAATGCCATAGAGGGAATCCGGCCCGATGTGCTGGCTTCGGAGCTTGAGGCGCGCGGGTTTGACTCGATCTGGGTTCCCGAGCACAGCCACATCCCAGTATCAAGGCAGACCCCATATCCAGCAGGCGGGGATCTCCCCGAGGGTTATTGGCGGATGATGGACCCGTTCGTCAGCCTCGCAATGGCCGCGCAAGCGACCACCACGCTAGAGCTCTGCACCGGGATCTGTCTTTTGCTCGAACATGACGTGCTGGACCTGGCGTGTACGACTGCAACACTCGATGCTCTTTCAGGGGGCCGTCTTCGCCTGGGTGTCGGGGTCGGCTGGAACGAAGAGGAACTGGTGAACCATCGACCTGGTCTGCCTTTCAAGCTTCGCTATTCCGCGATGGAGGAGCGCGTCGCAGCGCTTCGCACGGCGTGGGCCGACGAGGAAGCCTCTTTCGAGGGTCGCTGGGACCAGTTCACTAGTTCATGGGTGTATCCCAAACCAGTCAAGGGAACTATTCCCGTGGCGCTGGGCAATGCCGGCCCTCTCGGCATCGAACATGCAGCGCGTTACGCCGACGAGTGGTGTCCGATCGATGCATCGATGCTCAATACTGGTGGCCGTCCCGACCCGGCAGGCGCCATTGACCTGTTCCGAAGTAAGGCTGCAGACGCCGGTCGACCAGCTGAAGACATCCCTATCTCGATCTTCTCAATGGGTAATCGTCGCGATCGCATTGAGCGGTATGGCGAGCTGGGAGCGGACCGAGTCGTGTTCATGCCCAAGACGATGGAGCTCCAGGACGAAGCAGCGACATTGCGTCATCTCGACGAACTCGCCGACATGGTTAACGAACTGGCCTAGCTGGTCCGAGGCTGCAACTGCTGGTCACACTTCGTCTGGTCGGGCGCTGACCCGTAGAGTCGGCAGTTCACCGCAAAAAGGATGGGGACGCACAGCATGCAGGATTTTGAAGGCAAGGTGGCCGTGATCACTGGCGGAGCGAGCGGGATTGGGCTCGGTATGGCTCGCGCCTTTGCAAGCGCCGGCATGAAGCTTGTGCTCGCTGATCTCGATAGAGCAGCACTCGATGTCGTTGCTGATGAACTCACGACCGGTGGCGCTGACGTGGTCACGCGGTTGTGTGACGTGTCGCAATACGACCAAGTCGAAGCCATCGCTGACCTAGCAGTCGATACCTATGGCGGTGTCAACGTGCTGTGTAATAACGCGGGTATTGGTATCCCGACGTCGACCAAGAAGATCAAGCTCGCCGATTGGAAGTGGATCATCGACGTCGATCTTTGGGGTCCGATCTATGGGGTTGAGATCTTCCTGCCGCTCATCGAAGAGCAGGGCGAAGGGCACATCAACGCCACTTCTTCGATGGCGGGTCTTACTGCCGGAAGCATGATGGGCGCGTACAACGTGGCCAAACACGGTGTGGTTGCGCTTATGGCAACCCTTGAGCGCGAGCTCCGCGGTCGGGGAAGCAACGTGACGGCGTCTGTGCTGTGTCCGGGTCCGGTCAACACGAACATCAGCCGGCATTCAGTCGAGTTCAGGCCAGGCCAAGCCAAGCCAAAGACCGATGGCAAGACGGCGGGCAAGGTAGCTCGGGGAATCCAAGACATCCTCGAGAACGGAACGGATCCTGACGAGGTGGGTCGCATGGTGCTCGACTCGATTAAGGGCGACGAGTTCTGGATACTGACGCATCCGCATTGGACAAAGGCAATCCAGAAACAACTCGATGCCATGAATGACGACCGGTCGTTGACCAAAGCCTGATTCGGTGTTACCTCAGAAGGGGCCCGCGGAAATCAGGATGACACACGGCCGCTAACGCTTCTCTGCGTTCTGCGATTGAGAGACCCCGCAAACGTGCGACGCCGAGTTCGGTAACAACCTGATCGACGAGATAACGGCCGATAGTTGGGCTTATGCCAGGACCAAGCTGGTTCACGATGCGAGAGACCGTGCCGCGTGCCGCTGTCGAAGGCATGGCGATGATGGAGCTTCCAGAAGGAGATGCCCACGAGGCATAGGCGAAGTCGGGTTGACCGCCCGGGCCACTCAGAACGCGGTCACCGACCATCTCAGCATTGACTGATCCGTCAGCTGCAATTTCTAGCGCGGAGTTGATCGCTACAAAGTTCTCGACACGGCTCAGTGCAGCAAGACCGTGGGAGTAAGACGATGGGACGACTCGGATTGCCTTGTTGCGGTGTACCCAATCGAAACACTTGCGGGTGCCAGCAACTGCGGCGGTGATCATCAGACCAGGGTCGGTGTTCTTGCGGGCGCCGGTGATTGCTCCAACCTCGACCAGGTCGATGATCGCGTCACTGATCATGCCACCATGTAACCCGAGATCTCGACGCTCGCTAATTGCTCCAAGGATTGATTCGGGAATGGCGCCAATACCGAACTGCAGCACCGATTCATTGGCCACCAGGGCCGCTGCATGCTCACCGATTGCCAACGCCGTGGCGTTTCCTTCCGGCACGATGAGTTCGACCAATGGATGGTCGACGTCAACCAGCAGGTCAATTTCGTCGCGGTCGATTTCGCTGGCGCCAAAGGTATAGGGCATCTGCGGGTTGACCTCGGCGATCACAAGTGGTGTCGCTCGCACCGCCTCGATTGTTGCGCCGCCACCAACGCCGAGACTGAAGCGTCCATCAGGCCCGGGTGGACTGACTTGAACCAGCGCTACATCGACAGCGACTGGACCGTTGGGTGCGATTAGGGTGGCGAACTGGCTGTAGCTCGCCGGTACCGTCTGCAAGACGTTGGCGTCTCTCATGGCATTGGCCGCGGGGCTTGGCTGTAGTGAGGTGTGGTGGAACGGCTCGCCCGGATGGTCAAATACCGCCAGTGGTTCTATGAGGTAGTCACACACGAACTCGAGCCGCCGCCACCGGTCGCGAGCAGCATCGATTGCTTCGACCAGAGCAGTCGGCACCGCACAGGTAGGAGCCACATAGATGCGTGCGCCATCTGGAATTGCTGCGATTGCGTCAGCCATGGCGACTGCCCGCCCAGCTCGGTCATGACGAGGTGGTGGAGAGAAGGACGTATATGACGGCTCTGACATGTCGTGAAAGATAGGCGACGAGCCCGGCGTTAAATCAACACAGACGCCGATCGACCTCGCCCTCGTCGGGCTTGCGGTCGCAATCGAACTTGCCAGTACCCGTATGGTTGGCGAGCAGCGCAGACAGAGCCAGCCCGCGGTCTGGGGCGTTGCGATCGTCAACCACAGGCATTGTGGCTTCGGTGTTGGTGAACCCAGCCGTGGGCCCAAGCCAATCGGCAGCCTCGATTGAGCCGCTCAGAACCGACGCTGACGAGTCCGCGAATTTGACCGTTAACTCGACCAACTCATGCTGCGATGTCGGCCATTGCACAACGAAGTCTTCGAGCGGGCCGGTCAACCGACGTTGATTCCCAAATACTCGTGAACTGGCTCTCTTATTCCGCGCTTGGCCACAGCGTCTAGCGTTTGGTGGTGGAATCCGTGCGTGTGTGGCAGGTTCTTAGCCACTGAATCCAGAGATTTTCTACGCACCTAACCTCTATGACAAGGACGTCGATGACAAAACCCTCTGTGCTAGCGCCGCCGATCGATTCTCGGCTCGATAGCGGTAGTGAGATGTTCGTCACGAACCGTGACGACATGCTTGAACAAATCGAGGTCATTGAAGAGCTGCTAGCGCAGGCGTACGCCGGCGGCGGTGAGCGGGCAACTGATCGATTGCGGTCTCGGGGGAAGATGCCGATTCGCGAGCGCATCGCGAATGTGCTGGACCCTGACACGCCATTCTTAGAGATCAGTCCTCTTGCAGGCTACGGCTCTGAGTATCAGGTCGGCGGCGGCATGGTCGTGGGCATTGGCGTCATCGCTGGCACCGAATGCGTGATCATGGGTAATGACCCAACAGTGCTCGCCGGGGCGCTCACGGTGTACGCGGGCAAGAAGTGGATGCGAGCCATCGAGATTGCTCGCGACAATCGCATGCCCTATGTGAGCTTTGTTGAATCGGCTGGCGGTGACCTTCGCATGGATCCAAACGATGAGACGGACGCGCCGAGGCCTCCACCGCGAACACCTGGCGGTACCTCGGTAGATCACTTTGCCGAAACGGGACGTTTCTTTTACGAGTTGATTGAGTTGTCAAAGCTTGGCATCCCGACGATCGCTGTGGTGTTTGGTAACTCAACGGCGGGCGGCGCCTATCAACCGGGCCTCTCTGACTACAACATTTTGATTAAGGAACAGTCGAAGGTGTTCTTGGCTGGCCCGCCGCTGGTGAAGATGGCGATCGGTGAAGACTCTGATGACGAAACCCTCGGCGGCGCGCAGATGCACTCTGAAGTGTCCGGTTTGGGCGACTATTTCGCTGAGGACGAGATGGATGCGTTGCGGATGTGTCGCGAAGTGGTCAGCCATCTCAATTGGCGCAAACCAGAGCCAGGGGCCAAGTTTGAACCCGACGACCCGGTCCATGACCCTGAGGAACTTTTGGGTCTGGTGAGTCGAGATCTGCGCTCACCAGTCGACGTGCGCGACGTGATTGGACGCACCGTCGATGGATCCCGGTTCGAAGAGTTCAAGTCACGCTATGGAACATCACTGATCTGCGGCTGGGCGTCGATCCACGGTTACCCAGTCGGCATCCTTGGCAACAATGGGGTGCTTTATCCCGACTCAGCGCAGAAGGGTGCGCACTTCATCCAACTGTGCAACCAGATCGACGTCCCGTTGATCTTCCTGCAAAACATCACTGGGTTCATGGTCGGCAAGGACTTCGAACACAACGGGATCATCAAGAAGGGTTCGCAGATGGTCAACGCAGTTTCGAACTCGACGGTGCCGCATCTGACCGTCATCCTTGGCTCTTCCTATGGCGCAGGCAACTACGGCATGTCGGGCCGAGCTTTTGGTAACCGGTTCACCTTCCTGTGGCCGACGGCGAAGATTGCGGTGATGGGGCCGAAGCAGATTGCAGGCGTCATGTCACTCGTACGTCGTGGCCAGGCCGCCCGCAAGGGCATCGAGATCGACGAAGAGGAGGACGCTCGCATCGTGCACTACGCGGAACGAACACAAGAAGCCGGGTCGCTCGCCTTGCAGGCAAGTGGAGCGATTTCTGACGACGGAATCATTGACCCGCGAGACACCCGAAATGTGTTGGGCATGTGTCTGTCGTCGGTGCGCAACCGTGACATTAAAGGTGCCGAGGGCTACGGAGTGTTCCGACTATGAGCAACCCGGTGCTGTCCAACTCAAGTCCTATCCGGTCGGTTTTGGTGGCGAATCGCGGCGAGATCGCTCGCCGGATTTTCCGGACCGCTCATGCCATGGGCATGAACACAACTGCGGTGTTCGTCGAGGCTGATACCAACGCACCGTTCGTGGTCGAAGCCGACATGGCCGTTCGGCTTGCTACCGGCTACCTCGATGGCGACGCCATCATCGCGGCGGCGAAGGCTACGGGCACCCAGGCGATCCATCCTGGGTATGGCTTTCTGTCCGAGAATGCCGCTTTCGCTCGCGCCGTGACCGACGCTGGACTGATCTGGATCGGCCCGCAACCAGACGTCATCGCGACTATGGGCGACAAACTTGCCGCCAAGCGGGCTGCTGTCGAGGCGGGCGTGCCGATCCTGCCATCGTCTGATGACCCAACTACCGATGCTGGCATTGGTTACCCCCTAATCGTCAAAGCTTCGGCAGGTGGCGGCGGGAAGGGCATGCGCTTGGTCGAGTCGGCCGAGGCCCTTGTCGAATCGGTTGCCGCAGCAAAACGCGAAGCGCTTAATGGCTTTGGCGACGACACCGTGTTCCTTGAGCGATATGTCGCGAAGGCGCGCCACGTCGAGATCCAGATTCTCGGTGATACTCATGGGGCATTGATCCACTTGGGCGAGCGCGAGTGCTCGATCCAGCGACGCCATCAGAAGATTATTGAAGAGTCACCATCGCCCATCGTCGATCACGAAATGCGGGCCGCCATGGGTGATGCGGCAATTGCTCTGGGTCAGGCGATGGGGTATCAATCGGCCGGCACCGTCGAGTTCCTGGTCGACGACACCACACGCGAGTTCTTCTTTCTCGAAGTGAACACTCGGTTGCAAGTCGAACACCCGGTCACCGAAGAAGTAACTGGCATCGACTTGGTGCGCGAACAATTGCGCATCGCAGCTGGTGAACCGTTGGGCTACGGCCAGGAGGATGTGTTGTTCACTGGCCATGCCATCGAGGCTCGACTGTACGCAGAGGACCCCGACAACGGTTTCTTGCCTGCGATTGGCAATGTCGATGCGTTCACCCGAGCGGTCGAACCAGTAGTGCGGTGGGACTCGGGCATCGAACAGGGATCAGTAGTCGGTGTTGACTTCGACCCGATGCTGGCCAAAGTGATCGCCCATGGCCCAACTCGCTCTGAAGCTGCAGGGCGTCTTGCACTGGCACTCGAAAGGCTTCATCTGGGAGGCGTGGTTACTAATCGTGACTTCCTGGCTGCCACCTTGCGTAATTCGGCCTTCCTTGCAGGTGACACCACCACTGACTTCATCGAGCGCGTCGCACCAGTTGATGCTCCACATTGCGGGACCGGTCGTATGCGAGCCGCTGTACTCGGTGCATTGTGGATCCAAGGCATCAACCATGCGGCCACTCGTTTGGGTGAGCGGAATGTCGGGTCGCTGCCATCGGGTTGGCGCAACACGCTCATGCCCGACGAACGCGTCGTGCTTGCTCATCGCGCCACTGGCGAAGAGATCGAGGTGCGCTATCGAGTCGGGCGCGATGGCTCATTCGTCGTCACCGCCCAAGACGGGGACCCGACACGTGCCATTGTTCATCGCTGGTCCGAAACCGAAATCGACGTCGAAATCGATGGCATGCGTTCCATCTCGACAGTAACGAAACGCGTTGATCGGCTTCATGTGCAAGTACCTAGCAGCACCGAGTCGTTCACCATCGTCCCTCGCTTCGTGCCTCCGACTTCCAGCGGCCCAACTGGCGGGTTCATAGCTCCGATGCCTGGCACCGTGCTCGATGTTCGAGTGCAACCGGGTGACACCGTGACCGAAGGCGACACCTTGATCGTGCTTGAGGCAATGAAGATGGAACACCATATGAACGCACCCGCTGACGGTGTGGTGGCGGAGGTGCGAGTCGAAACCGGCGGCCAGGTCGAAACCGGCGATGTTCTCCTGATCTTCGAAGCGGTAAACCCCGAGGTCTGAATGGAATCGTTCCTGGCCGAATGCCAAGGTTGATGTTGTTGGGTGTCTTTCGGTTTCCGCTGCACTGATAGCGGTCAACGAAGTAGCGATGACGGGCATGGAGAAGCTCGAATGAAATAGTGAAGATTCCTAAACGGGCATGCGTGAAATGAACTTTTTGCGCATTCGGCGCAGCGCCGATGCGGACTGCAGCCACCGCGCTCGGTACTGTCGATTACGGACACCGAATCACGTAGGGGGACACGCGATGACAACGGTCATTCCCGAGCCAGATGTGCACAATACTTGGCGACTCGAGACACCGGGCAACGAAGGTTGGACTAGATCGGTGCGCCCCGACGCGGCCGACAAGTATTTTATGGTTTCAACCGACGGCCATGTTCTCGAACCGAACGACCTGTGGAGCACGCGGGTCGACGCGAAATATCGCGACCGGCTTCCCGGCGTGGTTGAGAAACCCAATGGTGAAAAATTTCAGAAGACCGAAGGTTTCCGTGAGCCGCTCAAGCTCAACAAGATTACGTTTGAAGGCCAAGATCTGCTGCGCAACAGATCGGGGAAGTTGCCCGAAGACCGCATCGCTGATCTCAGCGCAGACGGAGTCGACGCTGAGATCATGTTCCCAAACAAGGGGCTCACGATGTGGGCCACTCGAGATCCACTGTTCTCCCACGCGATGTGTCGGGCGTTTAATGACTGGTCTTGGGAGCTCTTCGGCGATTACAACGACCGACTTGCCCCTATGGCTTGCCTCGCCCCGGCAGCACTTGACGAGACGATCGCCGAGATCCAGCGCTGCGCTGAACTTGGCTTTCGCGGGTTAACCCTGCCATGCAAGCCGCAATGGGGGCCACCCGATGTCGATGACTCCAACTACAACCTGCGTGATTATGACCCGTTGTGGGATTGCATCGTGGACGTTGACCTGCCGGTCACGTTCCACATTTCAACCGGCCGCGACCCTCGTACCTCGCGCAGTCGTGGCGGCGCCATCATCAACTATGCGGTCCATTCGCTCTCGCAAACCATCGAACCAATCGCCAATCTCTGCGCATCGGGCGTGGCTGAAGCCCGGCCAAGCTTGCGCTTCGGCACCGTCGAAGCAGGAATCGGTTGGGTTCCATGGGCACTCGACGCGATGGACGAGGCGTACCTGAAACACCATATGTTCGTGCGTCCCAAGCTGGAACTACTTCCCAGCGAGTACTACCGCCGTCAGGGTTTCTCGACCTTTCAAGAAGACCGCTCTGGACTGGGTTTGGCTCGCGAACACGATCTGATCAACAATTTTATGTGGGCCAATGATTATCCCCATCACGAAGGAAGCTGGCCCCACAGCGCCCAGGCAATTGAACGCACGATGGGCCACCTGACCGACGCCGAACGCGCCGATATTCTAGGATTGAATGCCGCTCGTATCTTCAAGTTTCCGATTCCCGAGCGGTATCTCAACCACGACGACGCAGCGGTCGCCGCGCGCACTTCCGCTACGCGTTCATGACCGAAACTTCGGACCTGTTGCTCCAGGGTGTGCGAATAGTGGAGATCGCACACCCACTGACCGAACATGCAGGCCGGCTGTTCGCTGGCCTCGGGGCCGAAGTGTTGCTGATCGAACCGCCTGGGGGAGCAGCGATCAGACACCGACTGCCGAAAATTCCTGGTGCCGGCGAAAGCGACCGTGCCAGCATCCCTTTCCTCGCCCGTAATGCGAACAAGGACAGCATCGCCCTTGACCCGGACAACGATGAAGACGTTGCTTTACTCGCCGGTCTAGTTGCCCGAAGCCATCTGGTGCTGGATGCTGACAGCTCGCCATACAACCATGTGCTCGCCACGATCGAGGGCATCGCATCACGCATCACCATCGTCGACCAGGTCGGCCTGGGTACTGCTTCGATTGTTGGTTTTGCGGCAAGTGGAGGCATGTCGTGTAGCGGCTGGCCTGATCAACCACCGGTGAACTCTCCGTCGTGGATCGCCGCCGATGGCGCTTCGATCTACGCTGCCATGATGGGTGCTGTTGCCCTCTTTGTCGCAAATCGACATGGGGTCCGGCTCGACTACGACGTGCCCTTTCAGGAAGCGGCAATGCGAACCATCGCGCCGTGGAGCCGGCATTTGCATTCAGCCGGTGTCAATGTTGCCGGCCAAGGCGCGAACCCTGGCCGTTGCGGGTTTGGGCCCTATCCCGTCTTCGAGACCGTCGACGGCCATGTCAAGGTGGTCATCGCTACGCCTCGCCAGTTTGATGCGCTACTTAAACTGATGGGACAACCGAGCGAGCTGAGCGAAGGGGTCTGGGCCGATAGCAATTTTCGGCGCGAAAACATCGACGCGTTCTTCATGATGTGCGGTGAGTACTTGAGTGATCGCACGACTGACGATCTCTTTCATCACGGTCAAAAACTTGGCTTGACGATCACCCCGCTCAACACCCTTCGCCAATTTCGCGAAGATCAGCATGCCGTCGCTCGACAGTTATTTTTGGCAGTTGATGATCCTGAATTTGGCCAGCTTGAGATGATGCGAGGGCCGCTGTTAACCGAACCATCGGAACGAACTCCCGGCTTCATTCCTGCTCCGCATCTCGGGTCGGCCAATGGTCGGCTTGTAGAAATTTTGGCGGAACCGGTCGCGGTTCTGATCCCAACAGGGGCCGATGTCGATCCGCTACTCCCACTGGCAGACCTGCGTCTCTTGCAGCTCGGTAGCGGAGCAGTCGTGCCCGAGGCATGCAGTGACTTTGCCCTTTTGGGATGTGACGTGTTGCGCGTTGAATCGATGGTAAATCCCGATTTCTTACGTCGCGGAGGCCTGGATGGCGTCGACAGCTCCCCAACGTTCAACCAACTGAATCTGGGTGTCCGCAGTCTGGCTATCGACATGCGTACCGACGAAGCGACCAAACTCATAAGTTCGTTGTTGCCTTCATGCGATGCAGTTGTCGAAAACATGCGAGCCCCCGTCGTCGAAAATTGGGGTTTCGACTACGACGCGTGCCGGGTGATACAGGACGACGTTATCTCTCTGTCAAGCCAAGGTTTCGGTCGAGGGCCTTATGGCAATTACCAGAGCTTTGGACCAAACTTGAGCGCCTATTCTGGTGCCGCATCGCAGTGGGCTCATCCAAGCGACGAAGTCGCGGTGGGTACAACCGTTCCTCATCCTGATCATGTCGCGGGCAAGCAGGCCTACGTCGCATTGCTGGCTGCGCTGCGACATCGCGACCGCGGGGGTGGCGGCTGCTCAATCGAAGCTGCACAGGTCGAAGCGCCCGCACATCTCATTGCCGATCGCTTTCTTGCCCAACAGTTTGTCGACGCCGACCTGGCACCTCTGGGAAACCGCAGCCTCGATATCGGCCCTCACGGGTGTTTCCCCTGCCAAAACGACGAATGGATCACGCTGGCGGCCGAAACCGACGAACAATGGCAGGCACTCGCAGGGTTGATCGATGAGCCGTGGACGATCGAAGCCCGATTTGGAACGAACACCGGCCGAGTTGCAGCGGCAGCAGAACTCGACGAGAAACTTACCGAGTGGACAACACCGTGGACGATCGATGAACTCGAGACCTCCTTGCGGTCTGTAGACGTGCCCGCTTCGCGAGTGGTAAACGCCGACCACATGGCGGTCGGTGCCGGTAATGAGCCGGGTGGCATCTTCGCTGAGGTCGACCACCCGGTTGCTGGCCGCCACCCGGTTGCTGGCCTACCGGTCTTGACCACAGATGGCCGCCGGCCCGCAGCGCTTCGGTCACCATGTATGGGCGAACACACCGACGAGATCGTCGCCACACTTGCTGGCTGTAGCCCCGCCCAGATCGTCGAGCTGCGTGGCCGGAACATTCTCGGTTACTAGTGATCAAGATGCAACAAATGGAGCCAACCCATGACTGACCGAACGCTGCGAGGGAAGGTCGCCGTCGCCGGCGTCGGCCAGACCGAGTACTACAAGTGGGGCCAAGCTCCTGAACCCGAGTTCAAGCTCGCGATCACGGCGATCTTGAACGCCTGTGAGGATGCAGGTATTTCACCTAGCGAGATCGACGGGTTCGCGTCCTATAGCAATGATCGAAGCGAAGCGTCACGAATGAGTGCAGCGCTTGGTATCGATGACCTGCGGCTTGCGGTCATGCAATGGGGCGGCGGGGGAGGCGGTGCCGCAGCGGCAGTCGCAAACGCGTCTGCCGCCATTGCGACAGGTCAGGCAGAGTGCGTTGTCGTGTTCCGAGCACTCGCTCAGGGCCAATTCGGCCGCTTCGGCCAGGGTCCTCGGAACAACACGATCAGCGGCGCCAGTGCCCACACTGTTCCATACGGCTTGATGTCACCGGCGCAGATGTTTGCCATGCGCGTTACCCGTTTCATGCACGAACATGGCGTCCGCCAAGAAGCGTTACGTGCCATCTCGCTGGCCTCATATCACCATGCCCAGACGAATCCAGCGGCCACGATGTATGGCCGTCCGTTGACCGCCGAAAAGTACGACGATTCGAGGTGGATCACCGAGCCGTTCCATCTGTATGACTGTTGCCAAGAGAACGACGGCGCTGCGGCGATCATCCTGGTGCCGGCGGAACGAGCGGCGGACTTCGGCCATCCTCCTTGTTACGTCCTTGGTGCGGTGTCTGGCTCTCATCACCGAGCGGCAGCGGGAGTGCACAACGATGCGCACTACGCGACCTCGACCTTCGAAACAGTTGCGCCCCGGCTCTACGAGATGGCGAAGGTCGCCCCCAGCGACGTCGACGTTGTGCAGAGCTACGAGAACTTCACAGGGGGAGTGATGATGGCGTTGGTCGAGCACGGTTTCTGCGCTCCAGAGGAAGCGAACGACTTCTTCACTCTGGACAACTTGATTACACCCGATGGGGCCTTCCCGCTGAACACCAGTGGTGGCAACTTGGCCGAGGCATATATGCACGGCTTGGGCCTGACCATCGAAGCGGTCCGCCAAGTTCGGGGCACGTCACCTAACCAGGTTCGGGCTGGCGGCGTCGACGTGTCGATGATGATCGCAGGTCCAATGGTTACGCCGGTTAGTAGTTGTATCTTCGGAAGCGAGGCATCGTTATGAGTTATCTGGCGGCAGGACTCCCAGCCCCCGTCCCGGCTCGCGATGGGCTCGATGCGCCCTTCTGGGATGGTCTGGCTGACGAAAAACTTCTGTTGCAACGGTGCCAGTCCTGCGAACGGTGGCAATGGGGGGCCGAGTGGGTGTGCCATCGATGCCGGTCCTTCGACCTGACATTCGAAGAGACCGAAGCGACGGGAATCGTATACAGCCACCAGCGGGTCTGGCATCCGGTGCATCCGGCGTTGGCCGAGCAAGGTGCCTTTGTCGTCGTGCTCATCGAGTTGCCACATGCCGACAATGTGCGGATGGTCGGCAATTTGCTCGGCGACCCGATGCAAGAACTCGAGATCGGTGCCGCCGTCACTGGCGTCTACGAACACCACACCGACAACGACCCCAACTTCACACTGCTGCAATGGCAGACCGACAGCTGAACGATGGCGCCTGCCTCGTCGGCGACGGGTTAGTTATTAGCCGCGAGTGCGGTGACCTCTGGCTGGTAGCCGAAGAGAGCAGGTGTGCCGCCTGTGTGTAGGTAAAGAACTGATTTACCAGCACCGATTTGGGTCGCTCGGTGTAGTGCGCCTGCCAACGATTTTGCTGTGTAGACGGGATCGACGATGAGGCCTTCCAGACGAGCCGCTTTCAACATTGCTGTTTCGGAGTGTCCGTTGCTCACCCCATAACTCGGCCAAAGGAAGTCGTCGACTAGGACGATGTCGTCTGGGCACACGACATCGGCTTGGCTTGTCAATGCGTCGAGACCGCTGACGTGGTCCTGGATTCGAAGGAGCTGAGTGCTCTGGTCGCGGCGGACACAGATACCGATGACAGGGAGATCAGAGCCCCGAGTGCGCAGGCCATAAAGCAATCCTGCGTGTGTTTGCCCACTGCCGGAGGCGACGATGATCTCATCGATCTGCAACTGCTCGGTGTGTTGTTGCTCGAGGATCTCTCGTGCAGCTTCCATGTAGCCCAAGGCGCCCAGGGGCGGGTGTCCTAAACCCAGATGGATCACATAAGGATTCCGGCCGGCCGCACGCAGTTCGTTTGCGAAACGATCGAGTTGGGCGTCGGCAGCGACGTCGTCTTCGCCGACTGGAAATCGGTGTATCTGAGCCCCGAACAGTTGATCGAGCAGAACATTGCCCGACTCTCGATAGGCGACGCCCACGTCGTCCACGCGTTCTTCGAGCTGAACGTGACACGTCATACCGAGCTTCGCCGCTGCCGCAGCCGTCATGCGCACGTAGTTCGATTGCACAGCGCCAGTGATCAGCACGGTGTCTGCGCCTTGCGCAAGCGCATCACCAAAGTAGAATTCGAGCTGGCGTGCCTTGTTGCCACCCATTGCCAAACCGGTGCAGTCATCTCGTTTCACTAGGAGGTTGGCCCCGCCTATGTCCTCGCTGAGCCGAGGCAATGCTTCAATCGGAGTGGGAAGATGGGCCAGCGATACTCGTGGTGCTGTCATGGTGCCTTTGCTGCATCGTTGCGTTCTCATTGGTTTCGGCCAGCCAAAACCAACGGCAAACAGTAATCGTTCTCAAGCGCTAGCGGAGTTTCGGTCGCTTCCGGCACGAGACAACACCGATAACGATGCCAACTTTGGTCTGCTGTAATGACGACGTAGCGCTGCTAACCCAAACTTTGCGCGACGTCGATCCGCTGCCATGGCTTATCGGAGCTCATCCGGTCTACGGTTTGGCGATGGAATATAATGATGTCATTGCGGCAAGGTTCGCGCCTTCAGCTGACGGGGCTGTAGCTAAGCCGACGGTGCAGGCATCGAGTGCTCGACAGCTTCGTGATGCCGTCGAGCCGATTGCGATGCATTCGGTCTGGTGCCGCGGCACCAACGAGCGACTCGCCAAATTCGGTCACAACTTTATGACCGCTTACGTGTGTAGCCGGGCGGCGTTGCTTGGTGACCCGACGCCAGGCGTCGTTGCCAGCTCATTCGCAGTCTTTGAGCCCGACATGCTGACTGGGGTGTACGCGGCTGGCAAAGAACTGTGCGAACGCAGCGCGCTGCTGCAGGCTCGCGACGAGGCGACCATCGCCAGCTTGAGCGGTGTTCTTGCGGGCGAAGATGTCTGCGGAGTCGCCGATGTGCTGCGCCGTGGGGTCGAGGCCGCAAGCGGAACAGGGCGGCCGCTGTTCTCGGGGTTGCGTGATCAACCCTGGCCCGACTCAGACATTGGTCAGCTCTGGCGAGCGGCCGAACTCTTCCGTGAACACCGCGGCGATAGCCACGTGGCGGCCTGTGTCGCTGCGGGGCTCGACCCGATCGAGATGAACGTGATGACTGAATTATTTGTGGGTATGAAGCTTGGTACCTACAGCGCAACACGTGGTTGGGATGAGGCGGCGCTGCAAGGGGGTGCCCAACGTCTGCGAGATCGAGGCTTGATCGATGGCGATGGATTGAGCGATGCTGGCGGGTCGTTCCGATCCGGTATCGAGCACCACACCGATGTCGCCCAGCAATCGATCATCGCCGCCATCGGCGGCGACCTAGGTGCGGTGGTCGAAGCCACAACAGCCTGGTCGC
>Ga0209091_10000104_pt1 | contig 80912 bp, 89 predicted proteins | sample ArcticOcean_MG_C_6_FD_187438 | JGI IMG/M metagenome (GOLD analysis project Ga0209091, IMG submission 187438) | Marine microbial communities from western Arctic Ocean - ArcticOcean_MG_CB8_128 (SPAdes) (version 2) | ecosystem: Environmental > Aquatic > Marine > Oceanic | place: Arctic Ocean...
TGGTTCTATTAGGTAACGCCTTGGGCATGGATTCAAATGTTTTTCGACCCATGATGATGGCATGACCGGTAGTTAATCTTTTAAAGCGTTTTAAATCTTCCGAGATGTGCCAAATCAAATCGTTGTCTTTTCCAAGAGCATCGTTTTGTGCTGCTGCTGCAATAAGTGTTATTGTTTTTTTCTCAAGCATTTGTGATTTTTTTTTCGAACTTATTTCATCTTCGTACAAAACTTGTTCGTTCTGAGATTTAATTACTTCTTGTGTTCTGTTCAAAGTATTTTTTAGCTTTAAGTTTAATTTTTATCGAAATACGATTCGATACAAAGACCGTAAAAATATGCTTAATAACAAAGTGATTTTGCCAAATATCCCAGATTAGAATTTGTTTTAGTTTGTTATATTTACAGTGTGTTTAATTTCCCTTAATTTACTTCAACCCAGCATTCCTTATGAAAAATAGTTATCCATCTTTAAAAAGCTGTACCTACCTCAATACTGCATATTGTGGAATATTTTCAGATTCTATGGCAGAATGGAGAATTAAAACGGATCAACTTTATTCTGAGAATGCAGATTATTATAAAAGTATCCAAGCTGTTGAAATGGAAAAGTATGCCCAGCAAAAGGTTTCAAAATTAATGAATGCATCGCTTAGCGAAACTTTCTTGGCTACGAGTTGTTCGGCAGGGCTACAAGCATTTTTATTTAAAATCCCTAAGCATTATAATTTTCTCCTTTTAAAAGATGATTATCCTTCCATAACCGATATTGTAGTAGACCACCAATTTAATTATACCGAAATTCCCTTACAAAAAGATGTTGAGGAAGCGGTATTAAGTGAATTAAGAAACAAAAACTTTGAAGTTTTTCTTTTCAGCGCGGTTCAATATAACTCCGGTCTCTTGTTTGATATGGATTTTCTTAAAACCATTAAAAAAGAATTTCCAGACATAATAATCCTTGTCGACGGTACCCAATTTATAGCTAATGTACCCTTCGATTTTAACAAGAGTGTTGTAGATGGAATTTTTGTAAGCGGTTATAAGTGGCTTTTAGCGGGCCATGGAAATGGTTTTATGTGCTTAAAAGAATCTCTTTTGAGTCGCCTAAAACTTTCTTCCAAGGATATAATCAATCTTTTGGATCGAGGACACAGAGCTCCGTTAGCCATCGGTTCTCTTGGTTTTGCAATAGAAGAATTGCTGTCCTATGGTTTGGAACGCGTATTCGAAAGCAACAGAAGTCTGGGTCAATACTTATTCAATGCCTTAAATAAAAGAGCGTTACTCGAAGAATTTGTTGCCTTGAGAAAGGAGCATTCTTCAATATTTACCTTAATAATAGGTAAGGATGTTTTTGACTTCCTTATTAAAAATAACATCCGCTGTGTTCAACGCGGACTGGGAGTTCGGGTTTCATTACACTTCTATAATACAAAAGAGGATGTTGATTATCTTTTAAAAACACTAGATCAGGCACTTAAATAGCAACAGCTCCTTTTATTAATGGGTAAGGATCATAATCTACCAATTCAAAATCATCAAAAGTAAATTCAAATAAATCTTTGATTTCTGAATTCATTTTAATGGTTGGCAGTTTTTTTGGAGCGCGCGATAGTTGTAGTTTAATCTGATCTTTGTGGTTGGAGTAAATATGTGCATCACCGAAGGTATGAACAAAATCCCCTGCTTCAAGACCACAAACTTGAGCCATCATTAAAGTTAACAATGCATAAGAAGCAATGTTAAAAGGTACACCTAAGAATACATCAGCACTTCTTTGATACAGCTGACAGGAAAGCTTACCATCTGCCACATAAAATTGAAAAAAAGCATGGCAAGGAGGTAAAGCAACTTTGTTATTTGCAACATTTTCAGCAAAACTTTTGGAAGTATCTGGCAGTACACTAGGATTCCAAGCCGACACAAGCATCCTTCTGCTGTTTGGAGATGTTTTAAGTGTGTGAATTATGTCTTTAATTTGATCAATCTCTTCCCCATTCCAATTCCGCCATTGATAACCATATACAGGGCCTAAGTTTCCTTTTTCATCTGCCCACTCATTCCATATTCTAACTCCATTTTCTTGAAGGTAATGTATGTTGGTGTCTCCTTTCAAAAACCATAACAATTCGTGAATGATAGATTTTAAATGAAGTTTTTTTGTAGTAACCATTGGGAAACCTTCAGAAAGGTCAAATCGCATTTGATATCCAAATACACTTTTGGTTCCTGTTCCGGTTCGGTCTGTTTTTTCAACACCTTCGGCTTGAATGTGGCGAATAAGATCTAAATATTGTTGCATAAAATAAGATTATGATCAAAAGTAAATTTTTATGCTTTTGAAATGATATAAGTCTAAGAATAGTTATTAAAAGGATTCGTTAACAACTGAAACTTATTTTCTTCGAGAAAGCTCATCTCTTATTTTTGCTGCAGCCTCATAGCTTTCTGATTTCACCAGTTTTGCTAGCATTGTATTTAAGTCTTTGGTTGATACAGTAGTAAGGTTTTGTGTTGAACTGTTCTTAGAATCTTGTTCTTTCATGAAGTTTTTGATCCAATTTTTATCTTCTTGAGGCTCATTTGCGTCTGTATCATCAGAGTAGCTTGCTTTTTTCATGATGTTTTCATAAGTAAAAACAGAGGCATCAAAGCGAATGGCAAGAGCAATTGCGTCAGAAGTTCTAGCGTCAATGATTTCTTCAATCTCATCTCGCTCACAAATTAAACTTGAGAAAAAAACTCCATCAATAAGTTTGTGGATAATGACCTGTTTTATTGTGATTTCGAAACGTTCCAGTAAGTTGATGAACAAATCATGAGTAGAGGGTCTAGGCGGAACAATATCACTTTCCAGTCCAACCGTGATTGCTTCTGCTTCAAAACCACCTATTACTATGGGTAGTTTCCGATTACCTTCATTTTCACTCAAAATAAGCGCATAAGCACCAGTTTGAGCTTGAGTATAAGACACCCCAATAATTTTAAGTTTGATCAAATTCATAACATCATTTACGGTTGTGAAATTAGTTCTTTTTTGAAAAAATCTTTCAATTTATTGGATTTTTCATTTCAAATAGCAACTTCTTGCTTAATAAGGTTTTTTATATACAGTTAAAAAACTTAAATTTGCGCACCTGTTAAGAAAACGTCAACATTAGATCGTATGAAAGTATTACAATTTAGACAAGCTATCTGTGAAGCAATGAGCGAAGAAATGCGCCGTGACGAATCCATCTATTTAATGGGTGAAGAGGTTGCGGAGTATAATGGTGCTTATAAAGCTTCAAAAGGAATGCTTAATGAATTTGGAGAAAAACGAGTGATCGATACCCCTATATCTGAATTAGGTTTTGCAGGAATAGGTGTCGGCTCGACAATGACAGGTAACAGACCAATTATTGAATTTATGACTTTTAATTTCGCACTTGTCGGAATTGATCAAATCATCAATAATGCGGCTAAGATTCGTCAAATGTCTGGAGGGCAATTTCCTTGTCCAATTGTATTCAGAGGTCCAACTGCTTCTGCAGGTCAACTTGCAGCAACTCATTCGCAAGCCTTCGAAAGTTGGTATGCTAACTGCCCCGGCTTGAAAGTTATAGTTCCTTCTAATCCGTATGACGCAAAGGGACTATTGAAAGCAGCGATTCGTGACAATGATCCTGTTATTTTTATGGAATCTGAGCAGATGTATGGTGATAAAGGAGAAGTTCCTGAGGAAGAGTATATCCTTCCCATTGGAGTTGCAGACATCAAAAGATCAGGTGATGATGTTACCGTTGTATCATTCGGAAAAATCATTAAAGAAGCCTACAAAGCAGCAGATGCCCTTGAAAAAGAAGGCATCTCTTGTGAAATTATAGATTTAAGAACCATTAGACCTTTGGATATTGAAGCAATTTTCGCTTCAGTTAAAAAAACTAACCGTCTTGTAATTCTTGAGGAATCTTGGCCTTTTGGAAATATTTCTACTGAAATAACCTACCAAGTTCAAAACGAAGTGTTTGACTATCTAGACGCTCCAATCGAAAAAATAAATACTGCAGATACTCCGGCGCCGTTTTCTCCGGTTCTATTTAAAGAATGGCTTCCAAACAGCGAAGACGTTATTGCAGCAATTAAAAAAGTTATGTATTTTAAAAAATAAAAGATCATTAGTATTGATCTAATTACAATCAATTTAAAGTTATTATGGAACAAAATGTCATTTTAATACCGCTAGTACTTGCAGTTGTAGGTCTAGTTTATATGTTTATCCGAGCAAGTTGGGTAAAAAAGCAATCACCTGGAAGCGAAAGAATGCAAGAGATATCTAAAGCAATTAAAGAAGGAGCGCTTGCTTTTCTTAATGCTGAGTATCGCTTGTTGCTTGTATTTGTGATAATCGCTTCTGCTGCTCTTTTTGGAATTTCAGTAATGGTTCCTACTACAAGCTGGATGATTGTTCCTGCTTTTATTATTGGTGCTATATTTTCTGCCTTGGCAGGAAACATTGGAATGCGTATTGCTACCGATGCTAATGCTCGAACTGCAGAAGCAGCTAAAACAAGTTTACCTAAAGCACTTCAAGTTGCTTTTGGTGGTGGAACAGTAATGGGTTTAGGTGTTGCCGGTCTTGCTGTACTTGGATTAACATTATTATTTATGTTCTTATTAGGACAGTTTATGGGTCAAGAAGGTTCTTTTTACGAGAACATGACTATGGTTCTTGAAACATTAGCAGGTTTTTCTTTAGGTGCTGAATCGATTGCTTTATTTGCACGTGTTGGTGGAGGTATTTATACCAAAGCTGCAGATGTTGGAGCTGATTTAGTTGGGAAAGTAGAAGCTGGAATTCCTGAGGATGATCCTCGAAACCCTGCAACTATTGCAGATAATGTAGGAGATAATGTTGGGGATGTTGCCGGTATGGGAGCTGATTTATTTGGTTCTTATGTAGCTACTGTTCTTGCTGCAATGGTTTTAGGAAACTACTTAATTCGTGATAACTCTATAGACGGTCAGTTCACAGATGCTTTCAATAACATGGGACCAATATTACTTCCTGTTGTAATTGCAGGAGTTGGTATTTTAGCCTCAATAGTTGGTACTTTCTTCGTAAGGATTTCATCAAACGATGCTAAAGAATCTAAAGTTCAATCAGCATTAGATCTTGGGAACTGGGCTGCTATTGCGATTACTCTTGTTGCAAGTTATTTTCTTATTCAATGGATGTTACCTGAAACAATGGATATGGAGTTTTTTGGAGAAGATGCTAAAAAATCAATTTCCTCAATGAATGTTTTCTATGCTGCTTGTATTGGTCTTTCTGTTGGAGCATTAATTTCTATTGTTACAGCATACTATACCAGTTTGGGCAAAAAACCCGTAATGGATATCGTTAAAAACAGTTCAACCGGAGCTGCAACAAACATTATCGCTGGTCTTGCAGTGGGTATGAAATCTACCTTCTTGTCTGTAATTTTATTTGCAGCTGCAATATATGGTTCATACGAATTAGCAGGATTTTACGGAGTAGCACTTGCTGCGTCTGCAATGATGGCTACTACTGCAATGCAGTTAGCGATTGACGCTTTTGGACCTATCGCAGATAATGCAGGAGGTGTTGCTGAAATGAGTGAATTAGCTCCAGAAGTAAGAGAGCGTACAGATATATTAGATTCTGTTGGAAATACTACAGCTGCTGTTGGTAAAGGATTTGCAATTGCTTCGGCAGCCTTAACTGCTTTAGCCTTATTTGCTGCTTATGTAACTTTTACAGGAATTGATGGAATTAACATTTTCAAGGCTGATGTTTTAGCGATGCTATTTGTGGGTGGGATGATACCGGTTGTATTCTCTGCTCTTGCAATGGAATCTGTAGGTAAAGCTGCAATGGAAATGGTAGAAGAGGTTAGAAGACAGTTCAGAGAAATTCCTGGAATTATGGAAGGAACTGGAACTCCAGAATATGCTAAATGTGTAGATATTTCTACAAAAGCAGCTTTAAGAGAAATGATCTTACCAGGTCTACTAACCATCATAACTCCAATTATTATTGGACTTGTCTTCGGTGCTGAACCTTTAGGAGGTTATATGGCTGGAGTATGTGTGAGTGGTGTAATGTGGGCTATTTTTCAAAACAACGCAGGTGGTGCTTGGGACAATGCAAAAAAATCATTTGAGGCAGGTGTTGAAATCAATGGAGAAATGACATATAAAGGTTCCGATGCACATAAAGCTGCAGTGACTGGTGATACTGTTGGAGACCCATTTAAAGACACTTCAGGCCCTTCTATGAACATATTAATTAAACTTACGTGTTTGGTGAGTTTAGTAATTGCTCCAATCTTAGTTCCTCATGAAGATGTTCACACGGCTGCTGTTGATGAAATACGTAAAGAAATTCGTGTTGAGGTGGAAGCTACAGAAGCGGATCAAATGGAAGCTACCATAAACACAGCGACTACTGAAGGTGGAGAAGTTAAAGTAGAAACTAAAATAATTAAGGGTACCAAATCTGAAATCGAAGCTTCTATTGCTGAAATTAAAGGTGTAAAGTTACACGTAGAACACTAAGCGTTCTTATTTTAGAATAATCCGTTTATCTCCGAATCTATGTTTTCTATTATAGCTCCTATATCTGATGGGTTTTCAACGAAATTAAGTTCATCAACATCTAGGATTAATAATTTGCCTTTGTCGTAATTATGAATCCATGCTTCATAGCGTTCGTTCAATCTATTCAAGTAATCGATGCTTATTGAGTTTTCAAACTCCCGACCTCGTTTGTGGATGTTATCTACCAAATTAGGAATACTTGAGCGCAGGTAGATCATTAAATCTGGACCTGTTACCATTCCTTCCATCAATTCAAATAGCGACTTGTAGTTTTGGTAGTCTCTTTGAGAAAGAAGACCCATTGCATGCAGGTTTGGTGCGAATATATGTGCATCTTCATAAATACTTCGATCTTGAATTACATTTATTCCACTTTTTTGAATCTCTATTAGTTGACTAAAGCGACTGTTTAGGAAATAAATTTGAAGGTTAAATGACCAACGCTCCATCTGATGGTAAAAATCATCTAAGTAAGGATTTTCGACAACTTCCTCAAAATGGCCTTGCCATTTATAATGTTTTGAGAGCAAATCTGTAAGGCTTGTTTTTCCAGCACCAATATTTCCGGCTATAGCTATGTGCATAATTATTATTTTCTAACGAATTGTATGAATACATTATTGAATTTGTATTGCAAATAAACAGTAATTTATGAAAGATAAATGTACTATCAAAAGGCTGAAAAAAAAATTAATCCTAAAACATTTTTTTTTAAAAGTTTTAAGTTTAAATTTGTCCCACAACTGAGGAAGGATTTGACTGATTGCAGACCTCATAAAAAAAATGCTAAACCAGTGTTGCTTTCACAATGAAGTAATCTTCAAATCCTTCCCGAAAGCAATATATATGTCTTATTTTTTTACATCAGAATCCGTAAGTGAAGGTCATCCAGACAAAGTAGCAGATCAAATAAGTGATGCACTTGTTGATAATTTTTTAGCTTTTGACCCCGAAAGCAAGGTGGCTTGTGAAACCCTAGTAACTACAGGTCAAGCTGTTTTGGCAGGAGAAGTTAAGAGTACAACCTATCTAGATGTCCAGAAAATTGCTCGTGATACCATTAATAAAATTGGATACACCAAAGGAGAATATCGGTTCAGTGGTGATTCTTGTGGCGTTATTTCCTTAATTCATGAACAATCTCAGAATATAAACCAGGGAGTTGATCGAGAGGACAAAAAAAATCAAGGAGCAGGTGATCAGGGAATTATGTTTGGTTATGCTTCTAATGAGACCGATAACTTTATGCCTCTAGCGCTTGATTTATCTCATAAACTGTTGATTGAACTTGCAGCTCTTAGAAGAGAGTTGAAAGACATTACATATTTGAGACCCGACGCGAAATCTCAAGTTACCTTAGAATATGATGATAATGGAACCCCCATTCGAATAGATACTATTGTGATATCTACACAACACGATCAATTTGATACGGATGATGATGCTATGCTAGAGAAGATTAAAGGTGATTTAATTTCTTTTTTAATTCCAAGAGTAAAAGCCCAATTACCAGAGCGCATTCAACTTCTTTTTGATGATAAGATAACCTATCACATTAACCCTACAGGTAAATTTGTTATTGGAGGTCCTCATGGAGATACTGGTTTGACAGGGAGAAAGATAATTGTAGATACTTACGGAGGAAAAGGAGCGCATGGTGGTGGAGCTTTTAGCGGGAAAGATCCCAGTAAAGTTGACCGCAGTGCAGCTTATGCTTCGAGACATATAGCCAAAAACCTGGTTGCTGCGGGCGTATCGGACGAGCTTTTAGTTCAATTGAGTTATGCTATTGGTGTTGCTCATCCCACCTCTATTGCGGTTAATACTTTTGGTAAATCTAAAATCAATTTAACTGATGGTCAAATTGCGGAAAAGATCACGTCTCTTTTTGATTTGACTCCTTATGGAATTGAACAACGCTTAAAACTTCGTACACCAATATACTCCGAAACTGCAGCTTATGGTCATATGGGTCGCCAACCCAGAAAAATAATCAAAACTTTCGAATCTCCTTACAGCGGTAAAATAACTCAAGAAGTTGAATTATTTACGTGGGAAAAACTAGATTATATCAACCAAATAAAAAAACAATTTAATATAACTTAAGAATGAAAAATCTCAACTTTACAACAAAATCTCTACATGCAGGTCATGACCCAAGCAACACTCAAGGTACTAGGGCAGTTCCTATTTATCAATCTACAGCCTATGTTTTTAAAGATGCAGATCATGCTGCAAATTTATTTTCGTTAGCTGAACCTGGTTACATTTATACCCGATTAAATAATCCAACAAATGATGTTCTAGAACAAAGACTTGCTGCCCTTGAAGGAGGAATTGCTGCGGTTTCTACAGCTTCTGGAACTGCGGCTATTTCTACGGCTTTAATGGTTTTATTGAAAGCAGGAGATCATATAGTTGCCTCTAGCAGTCTTTATGGAGGAACCTATAACTTACTTAATGTTACTTTACCTCGTTTAGGTATTACAACCACTTTTGTAGATCCTGCTGACCCCGAAAATTTCGAAAAAGCAGTACAAGACAATACCCGTGCATTTTTTGTTGAATCTTTAGGAAATCCTAAGTTGGATGTTTTGGATTTAAAAGAAATTGCTTCTTATTCAAAGAAAGCTAAAGTGCCCTTTATTGTAGATAATACTGTTGCAACTCCAGCATTATTGAACCCTATTGAACATGGGGCTAATATTGTAATTCACTCTTTAACAAAATATATCAACGGAAATGGAACTTCTTTAGGAGGAGTTGTAATAGATGCTGGAACTTTTGATTATGGAAATGGTTTGTTTCCAGAATTTACTGAACCATCACCGGGATATCATGGTCTGGTTTATCATGAAGCTTTGGGTCCCGCTGCATATATAGCTAAAGTTCGTATAGAAGGATTACGGGATTTTGGTGGCGCTTTGAGTCCGTTTAATAGTTTTCAAATTATTCAGGGATTAGAAACACTTTCTATTCGCATGAATCAACATTCCAAAAATGCATTAGAAATTGCTCAATGGTTGGAAGCGCAAGAAGAAGTAGCTTGGGTAAACTATCCTGGTTTAGCTTCAAGTAAATATAATGATTTAGCAAAAAAATACCTTCCGACTGGTCAAAGTGGAATCGTTACTTTCGGTTTAAAAGGAGGTTTTGAAGCTGCTAAGCAAGTAGCAGACAAAACCAACATCTTTTCTTTACTAGCAAACATCGGAGATACTAAATCTTTAATCATTCATCCAGCGAGTACCACGCACCAACAATTAAGTCCAGAAGCACAAAAAACAACTGGGGCTACTCAAGATTTAGTTCGTTTATCTGTCGGTTTAGAAGATGTTGAAGATTTAAAAAATGATTTAAAACAAGCTTTTTAATATATTAAATGAGTGCAACACACCTACATAACGGTATAAATCAATTAACCCTATCAAATGGAGTTAAGCTTAGTTTCCAATCTTTTGGCCAAGACTATCAAACGGCCCCTATAGTTTTAGTTAATCATCCTTTAACCGGAGATTCTAGGGTAACGGGAGAATTTGGTTGGTGGAGTAAAATTATTGGTGAAGGCAAAACAATAGACACTCATAAATTTGCAATTATTTCATTTAATATTCCTGGTAATGGATTTGATGGAAATTTAATTGATGATTTTGAGCCTTGGAATGCGGGAACAATCGCAAGCTTTTTTTACAAGGGTCTAAAACTACTGGGAATAGGGCATTTGCATACGGTCATTGGGGGCTCTTTAGGTGCAGGAATTTCTTGGGAAATGGCAGCTTTATATCCAAACTTCATAACCAATCTGATTCCAGTAGGAGGAGATTGGAAGTCTACTGATTGGATGATTGCGAATTCGTTTTTACAAAAGCAAATTTTGTCGACTAATCCTAGACCTCTTGAAATTGCCAGAATGCATGCAATGCTATGTTATCGCACGCCGCAGTCTTTTAAAATCAGATTCAATCGCACAAAAAATGAAAGTCTCGGAGGTTTTAATGTGGAGTCTTGGTTAAGTCATCATGGGAAAAAGTTAACCGAACGCTTTCAAGTTCAAGCTTATAAAACCATGAACCATTTACTAGGCTCTATTGACATTACAAGAAATGGAAAGTCTTTTGAAGAATTAATTCAAACGATAAAAGCCTCCATACATATATTTTCTATTGACAGTGATCTTTTCTTTCCTCTAGCTGAAGATCAAGAAACGGTTCAAAGAGCCAAAAAAGTTGGGGTAATAATTAATCATCAAATCATTAGTTCAGAATATGGTCATGATGCATTTTTGATGGAATCAGAAAAAGTTGCACCCTTATTACATCCGATTTTTAATTAAAACCAAAAGCATGAAAATTTCATTAAATCGAGTTAACAAAGACTATCTTTTCGAAGCTACAAGTTCAAACAACCTAAAGGTATTGATGGACAATAAATCCAAATCAGAGGGTAAGGTTGAAGGAATAAGTCCCATGGAAGTTTTGCTTATTGGATTAGCTGGCTGCAGTAGTATTGATGTGGTATCTATTTTAAATAAACAACGTATCAATCCCATTACTTTAAGAATGGAAGTAGAAGGAATTAGAGATGCAAGTGCAGTTCTAGCTCCATTTCAAGGCATCAATGTTACCCTCTTTCTAGAAGGGAAAGACATTACACCTGAAAAAGCAAAACGAGCAGCACAGCTTTCTTTTGATAAGTATTGTTCTGTATCAAAGTCACTTGATCCCAACATAATTATTAATCAAACAATCGTTGTAAACGGAATAGAAGCATGAGCCATAAATTAGAGACAAGAGCTGTAAGGACTCAAATGGAACGTTCTCAGTATCTTGAACATTCCACTCCATTACACCTTACATCTAGTTTTGTGTTTGAAGACGCTGAGGACATGCGTGCTTCTTTTGCAGAAGAAAAACAACGTAATATTTACAGCCGCTTTACAAACCCCAATACTTCGGAATTTGTTCAGAAAGTTACTGAAATGGAAGGTGCTGAAGATGGTGTTTCTTTTGCTACGGGTATGGGAGCCATATATGGAACTTTTGCAGCTTTACTCAACGCAGGAGATCATATAGTCTCAGCACGATCTGTGTTTGGTTCTACCCATACTTTATTCACAAAATATTTACCTAAATGGAATATAAAAACTTCATATTTTAAAGTTGAAGAGCCAGAAGCTATAGCACATTTAATTAAACCAAATACTAAAATTTTATATGCCGAAACACCTACAAATCCGGGTGTAGATATATTGGATTTACAATATTTGGGTCATATAGCAAAAGAGTATAACTTAATATTAATTATTGATAATTGTTTTGCAACCCCTTACTTACAACAACCCATAAAATTTGGTGCAGACTTAGTTATTCATTCCGCTACTAAATTAATCGATGGTCAAGGAAGAGTTTTAGGTGGTGTTACTGTTGGTAGTTTAGATTTGATTCATGAAATATATCTTTTTGCACGAAACACGGGGTCAGCACTTTCACCTTTCAATGCATGGATTTTATCGAAAAGTATGGAAACCCTTCCAGTTCGAGTAGATCGACATTGTCAGACAGCTTTGGAGACTGCAGTATATTTAGAAAATCACCCTAAGATTAACTGGGTCAAATATCCTTTCTTAAAGTCACATCCACAATTTGAGTTAGCAAAAAAACAAATGAGTCAAGGGGGGAGTATTGTAGCTTTTGAAATTAAAGGAGGTATAGATGCAGGCAGAAATTTTCTAAATGCATTAGAAATGTTATCACTTTCTTCAAACCTTGGAGATTCCAGATCAATAGTTACTCATCCAGCTTCAACAACACATAGTAAGTTGTCTGAGTCAGATCGTTCGGAAGTAGGTATTACTGATGGAACGGTTCGTTTGTCGATAGGATTAGAACATATTGAAGACATTAAAAACGATTTAAATCAGGCGTTAGCTAAGCTATAAATGACAGCAATAGAAAAAGCTTTACAGGATAAGATTCTTGTACTAGATGGAGCAATGGGCACTATGCTGCAAGCATATAAGTTTACTGAAGAGGATTTTAGAGCCGAAAGATTTAAGGATCACCCTTGTTCACTTCAAGGTAATAATGACTTACTTTCCCTTACTCAGCCAGAGGCGATAAAGGCGGTTCATCGAGCATATTTTGAAGTGGGGGCGGATATTGTAGAGACGAATACTTTTTCGTCTACTTCAATTGGTATGGGAGACTATCAAATGGAACCCTTAATTTATGAATTAAATTTTGAGTCGGCTAAACTTGCAAGAGAGGTAGCAGATGAGTTTACCACTGCAAACCCTAATAAGCCACGTTTTGTTGCTGGCTCTATTGGACCTACTAACAGAACAGCCAGCATGTCTCCAGATGTCAATGACCCGGGATATCGTGCGGTTACTTTTGATGACTTAGTCGAAGCTTATACAGAACAAATACAAGGCTTAGTCGATGGAGGATCGGATGTGCTATTGGTTGAAACAATCTTTGACACCCTAAATGCTAAAGCTGCTTTATTTGCAATTGAAGCTTTAAAAGAAAAAAATAATTGGAAAATTCCCGTAATGGTTAGCGGAACCATTACCGACGCCAGCGGAAGAACCCTTTCCGGTCAAACAGTTGAAGCTTTTGTGATCTCGGTTTCGCATATCCCTCTTTTAAGTATCGGGTTTAATTGCGCCCTTGGAGCGGATCAATTACTTCCTTACTTAAGAAGACTTTCGAAAGAAACAGATTTACTTACATCTGCTCACCCTAACGCAGGATTGCCAAATGCATTTGGAGCATACGATCAAACTCCTGAAGAAATGCGTGATTTAATTGAAAAATATTTAGAAGAAAATTTAATTAATATTATAGGAGGTTGTTGTGGCTCCACACCAGAACATATTGATCAAATTGCCTCAGTTACCCGTGATTACAAACCAAGAAAAACACAGCCAATTTCTATATGAAAACCGGGACTAAATACCTCAAACTTTCCGGACTAGAACCTCTTGTGGTTACTCCAGAGACGAATTTCATAAATATTGGAGAACGGACCAATGTAACCGGTTCGCGCAAATTTTTACGTTTAATCGAGCAGGGAGATTTTAATACTGCCGTTGAGGTTGCTCGAGATCAGGTAGATGGTGGTGCACAAATTTTGGATGTGAACATGGATGAAGGTATGATTGATGGAGCTGAAGCCATGACAACCTACCTGAATCTTTTAGCTGCCGAACCGGATATTTCGCGAATACCTATAATGATCGATAGTTCTAAATGGGAAATTATTGAAGCGGGTCTAAAAGTTGTTCAAGGAAAATCTGTTGTAAACTCAATTAGTTTAAAAGAAGGGGAAGAAAATTTCATAGAACAAGCCAATACCATTAGAAGATATGGTGCGGCAGTTATAGTAATGGCTTTTGATGAAGATGGTCAAGCAGACACTCTCGAACGAAGAATAAAAATATGTAAGCGCTCCTATGATGTTTTGGTAAAGGTGGTAGGTTTTCCTCCACAAGACATCATTTTTGATCCTAATATTTTTCCTGTAGCCACAGGAATGGATGAACATAAAAACAACGCTGTAGATTTTTTTAAAACAGCATCTTGGATAAGAGAAAATTTACCCCACGCTCATGTTAGTGGAGGAGTTAGTAATGTTTCTTTTTCATTTAGAGGAAATAACAAAGTACGGGAAGCAATGCATTCTGCATTTTTATATCATGCAATTCAGCACGGAATGAACATGGGAATTGTAAATCCAACCATGTTAGAAATTTATGATGAAATTGATTCTGAACTTTTAATTCATGTTGAAGATGTTTTGCTCAATAGGAGGGAAGATGCTACGGAACGTCTACTTGATTTTGCAGAACAAATTATTGATAACACAACCAAAAAAAAGCTTGTAGTAAAAGAATGGAGATCCAATCCACTTCAAGAGCGCATAACACACGCTTTAGTTAAAGGAATTGATGAGTTCATTATAGAGGATGTTGAAGAAGCACGATTATCAGCATCAAGACCGATTGAAGTTATTGAAGGTAACCTGATGATCGGAATGAATGTCGTTGGTGATTTATTTGGTTCAGGGAAAATGTTTCTACCTCAAGTAGTTAAATCTGCACGGGTTATGAAAAGAGCTGTAGCTCACTTATTACCTTTCATTGAGGCTGAAAAAGACGGAAAACAAGAAGCTGCAGGAAAAATATTGATGGCAACTGTAAAAGGAGATGTGCACGATATTGGAAAAAACATTGTTGGGGTTGTCTTGGCATGTAATAACTATGAAATAATTGACCTAGGAGTTATGGTTCCTCTCGAGAAAATCATAGCCACTGCCATAGAGCAAGAAGTAGACATTATTGGATTATCAGGTTTAATCACTCCATCGTTAGACGAAATGATTTATGTTGCCCAAGAAATAAAACGTCGGGACTTAAAAATTCCCTTGATGATAGGAGGCGCTACAACATCTAAGGCACACACAGCGGTCAAGATTGCGCCAGAGTTAACTACTACAGTAATTCATGTAAATGATGCCTCTAGAGCTGTAACTGTTGCAGGGAGCTTATTGAATAAAGAAAATTCACAAGTTTATAAAGATTCGATTCGAAATGAATATGATCTTTTTAGATCAAAATTCATGGATCGTCAAGAAACCAAACAGCATATTGATTTAAAAACAGCTCGAGAGCGTAAATTAAAATTAGATTGGGATTCATATCAGCCCAAGGTTCCTAATCAATTAGGAATTCAAGTCATAGAAAATCAAGATTTAGAGGAGTTAGTTTCTTTTATAGATTGGAGTCCATTTTTCCGTTCATGGGATTTACATGGGCATTACCCAGCTATTTTAGACGATGCTGTGGTTGGAGAACAAGCCACAGAATTATTTGCAGACGCACAGGTTATTTTGTCAGAAATTTTAGAAAATAAGTCACTAACTGCTAAAGCAGTTTTTGGAATTTTTCCAGCGAATTCAGTTGCTGACGATGACATTGAAGTTTATGAAAATGAAACTAGATCTGAAGCACAAGTCACGTTTTTGACTTTACGTCAACAGCTCAAAAAAAGAGCAGGAAAAAATAACATTGCTTTAGCCGACTTTATAGCTCCAAAAAATAGTGGAGTTAAAGATTATGTCGGGAGTTTTTGTGTTTCGACAGGCTTTGGAACTCCAGAACTAGCCAAAGCATATGAGGATGATAACGACGATTATAATGCCATTATGGTAAAAGCATTAGCCGATCGATTCGCCGAAGCTTTTGCCGAATATTTGCACAAAGAAGTTAGAAGAAAGTCTTGGGGGTATGCATCAGATGAAGTTTTAGATAACGAAGCCTTAATAAAGGAAGCTTACAAAGGAATCCGTCCGGCACCGGGATATCCAGCATGCCCAGATCATTTAGAAAAAAACACTATTTGGAACCTACTACAAGTTGAAGAGAACATAGGAGTAACGCTTACCGAAAGCTTAGCAATGTGGCCAGCAGCTTCAGTTTCAGGTTATTATTTTGCGCATCCAGAAGCACAGTATTTTGGCGTTGGTAAAATCACTCAAGATCAAGTTGCTAGTTATAGTAAAAGAAAGAATATAGATTTAAAAGAAGCAGAAAAGTGGCTTCGCCCCAACATTAAATAACTATTTATGAAAGTAACAGACCACATTAAAAAAGTGGCTGGTTTAACCCAGTTTACCTTTGAAATATTACCTCCTTTAAAAGGTCAGAACATAAAATCAATATATGAATCTATAGATCCTTTAATGGATTTCAATCCTCCTTTTATTGATGTTACTTATCATAGAGAAGAATACGTTTACAAGGAACTTTCTAATGGACGTCTAGAGAAGCACGTTATAAGAAAACGTCCGGGGACTGTTGGTATTTGCGCTGCATTACAACATAAGTATAATGTTGACGCTATTCCACACATCTTATGTGGTGGATTCACAAAAGAAGACACAGAAAATTTTTTGATTGACCTCGATTTTTTAGGTATCGATAACGTAGTGGCACTCCGTGGTGATGCAATTAAGTCAGAAACCTATTTTAAGCCCCACAAAGATGGACATGCATTTGCTAATGAACTTGTAAATCAGGTTCAGGAATTAAATAAGGGGCACTATTTAGATGAAGAGATTTTAAATACCTCGAAGACTGATTTTTGCATTGGAGTTTCGGGCTATCCCGAAAAACATATGGAAGCACCTTCGCTAGAAAGTGACATTCATTTTTTAAAGAAAAAAATTGAAGCCGGCGCAAACTATATAGTAACACAAATGTTTTTTGACAACCAAAAATATTTTGAGTTTGTAGCTAAATGTAAAGAAGCAGGAATTAATGTGCCTATAATCCCAGGTCTAAAGCCTCTTGCAACTTTAAAACAATTGAACGCTATACCGCATCGTTTTCACGTTGATTTGCCGGAGGCATTAATCAAGTCAGTAATCAAGTGTAAGGATAATTCCGCAATTCGTCAGGTTGGGGTAGAATGGTGTATACAACAGAGTAACGAACTAAAAGCTGCAGATGTCCCTTTTTTGCATTATTATTCAATGGGAAAATCGGATAATATAAAAGCAGTAGCTGAGGCGGTTTTTTAGGGAGTTTAAAAAGATAAGCTCAACTTAATCTTCCACCAAAATAGCATAGCTAAAATTGTCAATCCATTGTCCGCGAATCGGCAAAATTTTTGGTGTATTCCCTCACGCGTCATCCCTACTTTTTCTAGTAATTTAATAGATTTTAAATTCTGAGTAGCTACCCCTGCTTCGATACGGTGTAAGTTTAGGGTTTCAAAACCATGCTTTAAGATAGCTTGAACTGCTTCGGTCGCATAGCCTTTATTCCAAAATTCTGGGATTAGACTATAATGAATTTCTCCTTTATTGTATTTAGGACTTGAAACACGCATTCCTAATTCCCCAATAAAAGTATTTTCTTTAAGCAAGCGAATACTCCATCCAAATTGCTGACCATTTTCAACTTGTTGAGGCTTAAAAAGAGGCTGTAAAAGTCTTCTGTAACCTTAAGGTTTTTAGGAATTCCAATGGTGTTGAATGCTGCAACTTCAGAAAAACTATTTTTATAATGAATACCTGCACAGTCAGATTTAGTTAAAGGTGCTATGATAAGACGAGGTGTTTTTATCATTCTTTAGGTTGTTGTTTCTGTAAACAACTGTTCTAAGTTTTCGTTTTTAAGTTGTAATCCCAAAATTTTAAGTTCATTTTCGCGTGCAAAATCAAACACCTGAGTTCGCATGTCTTCTTTTGTGTCAAAATATATTTCATAAGTAAAATCAAAGGTATTAACCACTTTAGTTGCGTGAGGAATTTTGGACAAAGCCTCTGTTTCAACACGGTAGTCAAATTCTACTAATATAACTTGCTGCTGTCCTTTTCTAAGATCTTCTAGATTTTTATCTGCGACAAGTTTCCCTTCTTTTATAATAACAACTCTGTCACAAACACTTTCTACTTCTGAGAGGATGTGACTGGAAAGAATTACAATTTTGTCTTTGCCGAGATTTCGAATTAACTTTCTAATTTCGACCATTTGGTTCGGGTCCAAGCCAGTTGTTGGCTCATCTAAAATTAATATTTCTGGATTATGAAGCAATGCAGCTGCAAGTCCCACTCGCTGCTGATATCCTTTTGAGAGCGTATCTATTTTTCGGTTTCTATATTCTGTAAGACCAACTTGGTCTATAATTTTTGTAAATGGTGCATCTTTGATTTTGTAAAGCGAAGCCGTAAAGTGCAGATATTCTAATACAAATAACTCGCCATACAAAGGATTATTTTCGGGTAGGTATCCTGTGTTTTGTTGAATACTTTTAAGGGAATCCCTTAAATCTAAATTTTTATAAGTAATTGTACCATTCCACTGTTCTATGGATCCGGTTAGTATTTTCATGAGCGTAGATTTTCCTGCCCCGTTAGGACCTAATAAACCAACTACCTCCCCTGCTTTAAGTGCCATTGAAACCCCTTGAAGAGCTTCAATTTTTCCGTACTTTTTTTTGACTTGATTGATAATTAATGCCACTCGCTTTTTTTTATAAAGATAAATTAAAAAATGCTTACATGTGTTTGTATATAAACCAAGGAATTCGTTTTAGAATCCAACCAATTAGTATCCAGCGACGCGTGATGTATACAATTCGTTTTTTCTTCTGAATACTCCTGAAAATTTGCTTTGCTGCCTTTTCTTTACTGGACACCCAAAACATTTTAGGCCCTTTAGCCATGGCTGTCTTAACAAAACCAGGACGAACGTCTGTGGTATAAATAGGTAATTTACTTTGAATAGCTTTTTGAGCCATCCCTTCAATGTAGTTCGATTGATATGCTTTGGAAGCACCGTATGCGGGGCAGTGCCTACCTCCCCTCAAACTTGCTACAGATGAAATATTCACTAAATGTCCATGCCCTTTTGTTCTGAAATAATGCATGCTCCAATTCACTAAACGTGTAAAAGCAATTACGTTCAACTGATTGGTTTGGTCTTCTAAATTAAAATCAAAATCAGGATTAATGTGCCCAACCCCTGCACTTATAATGAATAGATCAACACCACCTAGGGAGTCGGTTAAGGCTTCTATATGATCCGATGCATCTTCCTGCTTGCAGTCGAATGTCTTGATGTAAATTTCTTTTGGATGTTCTTCTTGAAGTGCTACAAGTTGTTCTTTCCTCCGACCTGTAACACCAACACGGTAATTATTTTGTATTAGCTCTCGAGCTAGTGCCTTTCCAATTCCTGAACTTGCACCGATAATTATGGCTTTCTTTGGTGTGTTTTTCATAGGGTAAGGTGGGTGTCATCACAAAACGGAGTTTGATTACTTTTTTTACAATTACAGAGTTTAACTTCTCCCGTTCTTTTAGCAGTGAATTTTTGAGGTTTAAATTTAGATCCATGATGCGAACCATCACAAAAGGGCTGTTTAGTACTCATGCCACACGCGCACCATAAATAATTTCCTCCTTTGGTTAAAGAAACAGAAAGTGCTTCTAAAGACGAAGTATCCGTTTTTTTAAATCCTGAATTCCATTCGCTTTTTGGGTCAGGTGATTTAACAAAAGGATAAAAATAGGATGCAGTCCAAGGATCGTTTGTTTTTTGTTGTAAACCATATTGTTTTGGATAGCTGTTTTGAAACGTAGCTGTCCCAAAAAGTTGATCCCAAAGACTAAACATATTGCCAAAATTTCCATTGGGTTCACTAGCAGAATCTAAACGAGAAGTTCCATGGTGTGAGTGGTGGAATGCTGGAGTGATAATGATCCGCTCTACTACTTTAATTATTGGACGTAACGCAGCATATTCATAAAAAGGTTTATCCCACTTCAATCGGCTGTGAGAGCCTATAATAACAAATTGTTTCAGGATTAATCCTAGAGCTACTGCCTTAGCACCACCCAAAAACAGAACCAGTGCAACCCACCAAATGTTAGGCATCAATAAGTAATAAAGTAATGCATTTCTATAGGAAACAAAATAGCCCATTTCTTCAGCTTGGTGATGTGGTCTGTGTAGTTTCCATAGAAATGGAGTTTCATGAGCTGTGCGATGATACCAATATTGAAGAAGATCGTCTATAAGTATGTAGCTTGAAAATAATATGATAAAAGAATATGAACCTAAACTAGATCGATACTCTGGAAAATAGAAATCTCCAGCTTTGAATATCAAAAAAACAATAAGAGGCTTAACTAGATTTCCTAAAACAAAAAAACTCATAATTTCTTGAATCCAATCTCCTTTTTTTCGATTTGAGTTTTTTAAAAAACCAGAAATACTCTCTAAAATCCCAAAAAATAATATTATTCCAATAACAAAGTATATATCAATATTTTCAATGTTTAGGATTTCTTCAATCATTTAATGTGTTTTATGAGATTTAAATTAAATATCGATATTAAATATACAGATTTGTTCGTCTTAGATAAATTAAATAGGTAAAAATTTGTTTTTCTCAATCTGGAGTGTACATTTGTAATCTATTAAAACAAAAATGACAACAACAACTTCATATTACAACCGTTTCTTTTTCTTCTTTTATCAAGAAGACAACAGGGCATTGTAATATTATTAAGTTGATAACCTATACAAGTCCTGATTTAATCGGGACTTTTTTTTTGAACAAAAAGTAAAACAAATAATGCAATCGATAATCGCTATTCAAGGAATTCAAGGTTCTTTTCACCATCAGGTGGCATTGAACTATTTTCCGTCTGATATTCAGATTTCAGAATGCCTAACTTTTGATGCCTTAGCAGACGCTTTAGTTTCAGGGAGAGCAACCCAAGCGGTTATGGCAATTGAAAATTCTATTGCCGGATCCATCATTCCAAATTATGCATTATTAGACAAGCACAACCTGCAAATTATTGGAGAATCATACTTAAATATAGAACATAACCTAATGGGACTTCAAGGTCAATCTATTGCAGACCTAAAAGAAGTGCATTCTCATCCCATGGCTTTGTTGCAGTGTAAATCTTTTTTCTCAGAACATTCACATATACGTTTAGTTGAATCCGAAGACACTGCGGATATAGCCCGTAAGATCGAAGAAGATCAACTTCATGGAATTGGAGCAGTGGCGAGTACAAAAGCTGCTAATATTTTTAATTTGGAAGTGTTTTCAGAATCAATTCAAACCATTAAGAACAATGTAACTCGTTTTGTAATCGTTCAGAAAAAGGGAGCTTTGGTTGAAGAGAAAAACATAAATAAAGCGGCTCTAAAATTTGTATTAGACCATCAAAGAGGAAGTCTTGCTGCTGTTTTAAACGTTATGAGTGATTGTCAATTGAACTTAACCAAAATTCAATCCTTACCTGTAATTGAAACACCTGGTAAATATGCCTTTTTTGTTGACGTTACCTTTGACGCTATTGAGCATTATAAAAAAGCTCGATCTATAATAGAAATCATGGCAACTGAATTTAAAATTCTTGGAGAATATCCAAAAAACAAACTATGAGTACTCGAACAGCAAAGCGCCTTGACAGCGTAAAAGAATATTATTTTTCTAAAAAACTTAGAGAAGTAGCGGCTTTGATTAAAGCAGGGAAACCAATCCTTAATATGGGGATTGGAAGTCCAGACTTACCTCCAGATCCTTCAGTTATTGCAGCTATCAAGGATAGTTTGCTCGAGCCAAAAGCGCATATGTATCAAAGTTATCAAGGGCTTCCAGAGTTAAGAGAGGCGATTGCTTCTTTTTATCAAAAACAGTATAATGTGACTCTAGACGCTAATTCTGAAGTGCTTCCTCTAATGGGCTCGAAAGAAGGTATAATGCATATTTCTATGGCATTTCTGAACAAAGGAGATCAAGTATTAATTCCAAACCCAGGATATCCTACCTACAGTTCCGTTACTCAATTGCTTGAAGCAGAAGCTGTATTCTATGATTTGAAAGAAGAAAACAATTGGCAACCTGATTTTGAAGCTTTATCAAAAGTTGACACAACAAATGTGAAGTTAATGTGGTTAAATTATCCACACATGCCAACTGGTGCTCAAGTAGATGTTGAGACCTTTATCCGCTTGATTGAATGGGCAAAGAAAAATGATGTTTTATTAATCAATGACAATCCATATAGTTTTATTTTAAATAAAAATCCACAAAGTTTAATGAGTCAAACTGGAGCAATGGATGTTGCTATAGAACTTAACTCTTTAAGCAAGGCATATAACTTATCCGGATGGCGCATAGGAATGCTTACTGGAAATTCAAAATATATTAATGCGGTATTAAAGGTTAAAAGTAATATGGATTCTGGAATGTTTTTTGGAATTCAAAAAGGTGCAATTGCAGCGTTAAAACTTGAAAACATTTGGTTTGAAGAGCTCAATAAAATTTATGCAGAACGCAGGAAAGCCATGATTGAGTTAGCAACCCTTATGGGAAGTGAATTTGATCCTAAAAGTGTAGGGATGTTTTTGTGGGCTAAGTTAAAGAACCAGTCTATAAAATCAGAAGAATTCATAGACAGCGTACTTTTAGAATATAATATTTTCATCACTCCAGGAACAATATTTGGAAGCCAAGGAGAAGGATATATCCGCTTCTCTTTATGTGTTAAATTAGAAGATATACAAACCGCAATTAATCGAGTTAAATCATGAAAATTTATGTAATCGGAATTGGTTTGATTGGAGGGTCTATGGGTTTAGATCTAAAAAAAACACTGAATGATATAGAAATCATTGGAATAGATACTAATAAAATTCATTTAGACGATGCCCATAGTCTAGGAATCATAGATCGAATAGGATCTTTAGAATCTATAACCGAAGCAGACCGCGTTATTTTGAGTATTCCTGTTAAAGAATCAATGCATCTCCTTCCTGAGTTGTTAGACAAGATTCATGCCGATGCACTGATTTGGGATGTTGGCTCTACAAAAGAACAATTATGTAAACTCATCTCAAGTCACCCAAAGAGAGATCAGTTTTTAGCAGCACATCCCATTGCAGGGACTGAATTTTCGGGCCCTCAAGCTGCCCACAAAGGCCTATTTCAGGGTAAACCACAGATATTATGTGAGTCCAATAAAACGCGCCCTGATCTGTTGATGTGGGCAAAACAAACCTTTCGTCAAATGGGAATGTACTTGCGTTTTATGGAAGCAGAAGAACACGACAAGCATATGGCATATGTTTCTCATTTATCACACATTAGTTCTTTTATGTTAGGAAAAACTGTTCTTGAGAAAGAAGAGGATGAGAATAATATCTTTGACCTCGCTGGAAGTGGATTTGAATCAACTGTTCGATTGGCCAAAAGTTCTCCCGCTATGTGGACACCAATCTTTGAACAGAATAAAGAAAATATAATTGAAACACTTGAGGCCTATATTAAGAATTTAGAAAACTTCAAAAGTCTTCTAGCAAATGATGACTTCGAAGCTTTGTTTCAGGAAATGAAAAACACAAATCAGTTAACATCAATTTTAAACGGAATTAGTAAAAAATAAATTAAATAAAATGGAAAACAAACCTCAAATGAGAGAATGGCTTAACGACTTTGGTCTTTCTCACCCACTTGTAATTGGCGGTCCTTGTAGCGCAGAAACAGAAGAACAAGTATTGAAAATTGCTCACGAACTTAAAGATACCGATGTAACGGTTTTACGTGCCGGAATTTGGAAACCAAGAACGCGCCCAGGAATGTTTGAAGGAGTAGGTGCAATTGGACTAAAGTGGCTTCAAAAAGCAAAACAAGAAACAGGACTTCTTACTGCAACTGAAGTTGCTAATGCAGTTCATGTTAAATTAGCAATCGAGCATGATGTAGATATACTTTGGATTGGAGCCCGCTCAACTGTAAGCCCTTTTATTATGCAAGAAATTGCAGATGCTCTTGAAGGGACGGATAAGATTATTTTAGTTAAGAATCCTGTAAATCCAGATTTAGCTTTATGGCTGGGAGGTGTAGAACGTTTGTACACAGCCAACATCAAGAAATTAGGTTTAATTCATAGAGGCTTTTCTTCTTATGAAAAATCAAAATACAGAAATAATCCAGAATGGCAAATTGCTGTTGAGGCACAAAATAGATTTCCAGATTTACCTATGATCTGCGATCCTTCTCATATTGCTGGAAGAAGAGATCTAATCTTTGATATCTGTCAAATGGCATTGGATCTAAATTATGATGGGCTTATGGTTGAGACGCATTGGGATCCAGATAACGCTTGGAGTGATGCAGCCCAACAAGTAACCCCAATGGTTTTAGTTCAAATCATGAAGGATCTCAAAATTAGAAAAGAAACGAATCAAGAAGAGGCATACAATATTTCTTTAAATACACTTCGTGCACAAATTGATATTGCAGATCAAACCATATTAGATACTTTAGGAAAGCGAATGAAAGTAGCCGAAGAAATAGGTTCTCTTAAAAAATCTAAAAACGTTGCTGTTTTGCAAAACAAACGTTGGAATGAGATTTTAGGTAAAATGATTTTAGAAGGTAAAGATCGCAATCTTTCGGAAGAGTTTATCCTGAAGATATTCAAAGCAATTCACCAAGAGTCTATTAACCACCAAGAAGAAATTGTAAATAAATAATCGAGTTACATCAAATTAAAAAACCGGCATATACCGATTTTTTAATTTAATAGATAAAGAGTAATTAGCTAAGAACTTTTGTTATTCTTGAAACGGCTTCTCTAATATTTTTTTCAGATGCTGCATAAGAAATTCGAATACAATCATCGTTTCCAAAAGCTTGACCAGTAACAGTAGCTACGTGTGCTTTTTCTAATAAAAACAAAGCAAAGTCACTTGCATTATTAATTTCTATGCCGTCTATTATTTTGCCAAAGTAAAACGAAACATCAGGAAACACATAAAATGCTCCATCGGGTCTGTTGAGTTTAAATCCTTTTATTTTTTCTAGTAAGCTGATGATTAAGTCTTTCCTGTTGCTGAATTCATCAACCATATATTCAATCCTGCTAACAGGTTCTAGGAGTGCTGTAATTGTTGCTCGTTGGGCGATACAATTTGCTCCACTGGTGATTTGACCTTGCATTTTATTGCAAGCTTTAGCAATCCATTCTGCTGCTCCAATATATCCAATTCTCCATCCAGTCATTGCAAATGCTTTAGCCACACCATTTACTGTAATGGTCCGATCATAAAGCTCTGGAATTTGGGCTATACTGAAATGCGGAGTACCATAATTTATGTGCTCGTAAATTTCGTCAGACATGATGTAGATGTCTGGATGCTTTTCTAACACCTTTCCTAAAGCGCGGTATTCAGATTCAGTATATATTGTTCCACTCGGATTATTCGGAGAGTTGAACATGATTAATTTAGTGTTTGGAGTTATTGCAGCTTCTAATTGTTCAGGCGTAATCTTAAAGTCTGTTTCTATTGAAGATGGGATTATTATAGACTCAGCTTCTGCCAAAGTTGCAATGGCAGAATAACTTACCCAATAAGGAGCAGGAAGTAATACTTCGTCACCTGGATTAAGTAAAACCATACATAAATTAGCAATAGACTGCTTAGCTCCAGTCGAAACAACAATTTGCGAGGGTTTGTATTTAAGGTTATTATCGCGTTCAAATTTTGTACAAATAGCTTCTTTTAAATCAACATATCCATCAACTGGAGAATAGGAATTGTAGTTGTCTTTTACAGCTTGAATTGCCGCATCTTTGATGTATTCTGGGGTATTGAAATCAGGTTCTCCTAGGCTTAGCCCAATTACATCAACACCACTGTTTTTTAGCTCCCGAGCTTTTGCTGCCATCGCTAGAGTAGCAGATACGGGCAGACTGTTTATTCTTTTCGATAATGCATCCATAAAATAACAAGTTTAAACGGGTTGAACTCCCATTTGTTTTAAAAATCTAAAATGCGAAAATAATGCATCTCTCGTAGTTTTATACTCGTTGTAAGGTAAATTAAACTCTTTTGCAGTTTTTTTAACAATTTTAGCTATTTCTGTATAATGTATATGACTTATGTGTGGAAAAATATGATGTTCAATTTGATGATTTAGACCACCAGTGAACCAATTTACAAATCTATTTTTAGTAGAAAAGTTAACCGTCGTAAGTAATTGATGAATTGCCCATGTGTTTTTCATAGTTCCTGTTTCTTTGTCAGGTAAAGGCATTTGAGCATCTTCTATTATATGAGCTAATTGAAAGACTAAACTTAAAATAACCCCAGCAATATAATGCATAGCAAAAAAGCCAATCAAAATTTTCCACCAAGCGAGCTCTAAAAACACCATTGGAATAACAATCCAAATAGTAATATAAAGAGTCTTGGTTAAAATCAAGACAAGCCACTGACGAAGTGGCTGTAATGCATTCTTGTAAGTTAATTTGCGTTTCAAGAATCTGGGGGTTTGTTGAAAATCGGTAGTAATAGCCCAATTTATTGTCAGTAATCCATAAATAAAAACGGAGTATAAATGTTGAAATCTATGAATAGGTAACCAATCACTGTGTTTGGAGAAACGGATAATTCGACCGGCTTCTAGGTCCTCGTCATGTCCATGAATATTGGTGTAGGTGTGATGAAGGATGTTGTGTTGAACTTTCCAGTTGTGTACATTACCTGCTAATAAGTATATAGTTGCTCCCATGACTTTATTAATCCATGGGATTTTTGAGAAAGATCCGTGATTACCATCGTGCATTACATTCATTCCAACACCCGCAATTCCAACACCCATTATTATAGCAAAAAGAAGCTTAACCCAAACATTAGTGTTTGTAAATAGAATAAGAAAATAAGGAGCGATAAATAGGGTAAGCATGAAAGCTGTTTTAAAATACAACTTCCAATTTCCTGCTTTGGAAACATTAATTTTTTTGAAATGGTCGTTTACTCTTTGGTTTAAGGTAATAAAGAATTTTTTTGGATCTTTTCTTGAAAACCTTAGAGGGGCATTTTCGTTAGTCATACTTAATGAATTAATTGTGAGTTATTTGTTTAACTAGTTATATTTTTACTAAAATTTATAATTTGAATATAGTAGAAAATTATTTTCCCGATTTATCTTCTCGTAAAAAAAGTCAATTTACGCAATTGGAGTCACTTTATGGAGAGTGGAACGAAAAAATAAATGTAATATCACGCAAAGATATAGCAGAACTTTATGAAAGACATGTTTTGCATTCTATGAGTATTGCTCGATTAATAGAATTTGTTCCTGGAAGTCAGATCCTCGATGTCGGAACTGGTGGAGGTTTTCCTGGTATTCCTTTGGCAATTTTATTTCCACAAGTAGACTTTTATCTAATCGATGGCATTGGTAAAAAAATTAAAGTAGTTCAAGAAATCATTCAAGCATTAGACCTCAGAAATGTAGAGGCTAGACACCAGCGAGCACAAGAATTTAAGCGACCTGTTGATTTTGTAGTGAGCAGAGCCGTAACTAAAATGGAAACTTTTGTTCCTTGGGTAAAAAAAAACATTGCTAAAAAAAGCAAACATAATTTACCAAATGGCATTTTATTTTTAAAAGGAGGTGATTTAAAAGAAGAGCTCCAAGATTTCCCTAAGGCTAAGGTTTTTAAATTGTCAGAATTTTTTGAAGAAGAGTTCTTTGACACAAAAAAAATTGTACACTTACCGCTATAAAAAAAATTAGTTTAAAGAAAAAGAGGTGTCCAGTTGAAAAACAGGTATTTCTACATTAAATTCTTTAGCAGTACTATGATTTATCATGGTATAAAATCCTTTCATTGCACCTCTTTGGGAGTTTATTATGCAGCCGGATTCATATTGTACCATTTGACCCGTTTTAATAATAGGTTTTTTGCCAACAACTCCAGGGCCTTCAACGATTTGTGTAGGCTTAGTGCTTTCCATGATTTTCCAATGTCTTTTTACGAGTTGGATTATCTCGTTGCTTTGATTTTCTATTGTAATTAAATAACGAAATGCATGATTAGGTAAACTGTTTTTTAGAAAACTGCCCTCGTATCTTGTTTCTACAGAAATTCGAATTCCCTTTGTAACTTGTTGAATCATTATTATATTGTGCGATTGTTTAATTGCAATATAATGATTTAAAATAAAAAAATTAGTTTTCTATTTCAAAAGAAGATAATGTCCTTGTTGCAATCAAAGCGTCATGTTGACTCCCGATGATTCTAGTATAAACCAGGACCAGGTATTGGTTTTCGGTTGCAGCATGAGATCCGCTTATGTTGTTTTTGTCAAAACCACGTTTGGTGCTCCAAACATATTTGTAATTATAAAACCCTTGTTTTAATAATAAAGTAGTTTCGTAAACCTCATAACTTGGGTTGTAGGTTAGTCTGTATTGATTAGATAATTCATAATTGCTAAGTTTACCATAAAGATATATTGCTTCATCCTGAAGGGTGTATTGTTTTGCTAAACTAAAATATACCTGTGTGTAATCTGCCTCAATGTCTGGTTTATCTCCTTGAACTGTGTTAATTAAAAAATCACCATTAATATCTGGGTTTAATGTGTATGGAAAATTCTTCCGCTCAGGATCTGTATAGAGATAGGTCTGATATATGTCGTCTAGAGCAACATGACTTATACTGCGGTTAACAACCCTATTGTCTTTTGTGTCAAAATATAAAAACTCATTTCCTCCGCTAAATTGCAAGGGTAAATCATAACGATAATGTAGTACACTCCCAATAACATATTGAGGTTTAGATATGGTTCTGATTTCATCCCATTGATCATTTTGCAGAATCACAACATTTAGATCGCTGTTCGGGTTTCTCAGGCTGAATCCTATAGGGTTAATCGAAAACTCAACGGTTTGATTTGTGGCGTAACTTTCCAATTCTCTACTTCTAAAAACACCACCATCTATCGCCGCAAGATTTTCATGAATTAAAAACTTCCTGCTAAACATCAGTTCATCGGCACTGTTGTATATGGAAATCATGTAATTTCCCGAAACCTTAAATTGAGTATTCTCGTTAGGTAAACTTAATTCGTAATGGGTATAGCGTTGTAAGGTCCCAAAAGAACTTTGATAATTAGAAATTCGCTGATCATCAAACCCTACTAAAAATTCATTCTTAAATAAATTTGAAGAAGTCCAGTCGTGATTGAAATATGAAATTCGATAATAATAATCATTTTCTGACGCCAAAAGATCATCAAATTCTAAAGTAAAAGAACCTCCTTTTTCAACTATCGGAAATTGATGTTTTTCATCTTCAGATTTGAACGAAATACTTTTAAGGTATAAAACGTTAGTAGTTTCGTTTAACGCTTGTGCGTTTCCAGAAAAGAGTATAATGAGTGCTAAAAAAAGGGTGAAAAATGACCTGAAGGCTTCCATGGCGCAAATATACGAATTCTCAACCAATTAATTTCTATTGCTTCTCAATAGCACCCTATGTTAAACAAGTTGTTTAGAATCATTATAAATAAAATAAATTACTTTTAAAACCACTTTTACTACTCTGTTTTAATTAGTAAATTTGCATGATTTTTAGAATTTAATAATTCATTCATGTCCAAAGACATTCAGATCCGTAATGGGTCAAATTTAAACTTAGAGGGAGATGCAAATAAGATTCTGGTAGACATACCCGTTTCTAAGACATTTGCACTAAACCCAGATGATTTTTTCAACATCACACCTAAGTTGATTGTAAAAGAAGGAGACTCCGTTAAGAAAGGATCTCCCTTGTTTTTCTCAAAACATAACCCTAGAATTCATTTTGTTTCTCCAGTTGCAGGAGAAGTAACTGCAATTGTAAGAGGTGCAAAACGAAAAATTCTTCAGGTTGTTATTACTTCCGACGGATCGAACGAAGTTGTGTCTCATGAGATTTCTGATTTTGAATCACTAGATGCTGATGCAATCAAGGAAATTATATTGAAAAGTGGAAGTTGGCCTTTTATAAAGCAACGACCTTACAACATCATAGCTCAGCCAGAAGATACACCTAAATCTATTTTTGTATCCACTTACGCTACTTCTCCGCTAGATGTAGATTATGATTTCTTGTTGAAAAATAATAAGGATGATTTTCAAAGAGGAATTAAAGTTTTGAATAAGCTTACAATGGGAGATGTAAATCTTACCGTTGATAATTTATTTAAAGGATTTTTTGAAACGGTTAAAGAAGCTACATTAATTGGTGTTTCTGGCGCACATCCATCTGGAAATGTTGGTGTACAGATTCACAAAATTGACCCTATTAATTACGGAGATAAAGTATGGGTAGTAAACCCAGAAGATGTTGTTAACCTTGGAATTCTTTTTTCTAAAGGTGAATTTTCTGCACAACGAACATTAGCTGTCGTTGGGTGTTCAGTTCAAAAACCACAGTATTACAAAGCTACAATAGGTGCCTCTTTAAAACCTTATTTAGAAACTTCAGTAATAGATCTACAGGAAGATATTCGAATAATTAATGGAGATGTTTTGAGTGGATCAAAAACTTCAGAAGATGGTTATGTTGGTTTTTATAACAATTTAATTTCTGTTATTCCCGAAGGAAACCACTTCCGTATGTTTGGTTGGTTACCTTTTGTAGACAATCATGTGCCAAGTATTTCTAGAACTTCATTTTCTTGGTTGCTTGGATCAAAGAAAGCTAAGGTTAATACAAATCTTAACGGTGAAGAACGTGCATTAGTTGTAACAGGTGAAATGGAAAAAGTTTTCCCAATGAATATATTTCCAATGCAGTTAATCAAAGCTTGTTTGGTAGAGGATATCGAACGTATGGAAGCTCTCGGAATTTATGAAGTTGTTCCAGAAGACTTTGGTTTGGTGGATTATGCTTCTACTTCTAAAATTGAGGCGCAAGACATCATCAAAAAAGGAATTGAGTTAATGATTAAAGAAGTAGGATAAAAACAAAACGTATGAGTTTTTTAAGAAACAAAATTGACCAAATAAAGAAACCTTTTGCAAAAGGTGAGAAGTGGGAAAAATTTGCTCCAGCGGTTAATGCATTTGATACATTTCTTTTTGTACCAAATCACACCACCCACAAAGGTGCTCACATTCGTGACGCAGTTGATTTAAAGCGAACCATGGTTACTGTAATAATTGCGCTTTTACCGGCCTTGATTTATGGGATATACAATACAGGATATCAATACTTTATTCAAACCGAAGAAGCTTTCTCTTTTATGGATGCATTCATACACGGTGCATGGAAAATTGTACCCATGATTATTGTGTCTTATGTAGTTGGTCTTACAATCGAATTTATTTTTGCAATATATAGAGGGCATGAAGTTAATGAAGGATACCTAGTAACGGGTCTTTTAATACCGATGATCATGCCCGTAGATATTCCACTTTGGATGGTAGGAGTTTCAACAGCTTTTGCTGTTTTGATTGCCAAAGAAGCTTTTGGTGGAACGGGAATGAACATTTTGAATCCAGCTTTAACAGCACGTGCTTTTGCCTTTTTTGCATATCCTACTTACATGTCGGGTAATAAAGTATGGGTTTCAGAAGCTTCTAATGTAGATGCTATTTCTGGAGAAACAATTCTAGGATCACTTGCTGCAGGAAACGAAGTAACTTATTCTATGTTAGAAATGTTTAACGGTTCTATTCCAGGATCAATTGCCGAAACTTCCGCTCTATGGGTTGGAGTAGGGGCGCTAATCCTAATTATAACAGGTGTAGGGAGTTGGCGTATTATTTTTGGAGGAATTGCAGGAGCAGCAATAATGGGCTTCTTGTTTAACCTCTGGGGAGCTAACGCTTTAATGAGTTTCTCATGGACAAACCATTTGATGGTAGGTGGATTTGCCTTTGGAATTGTTTTTATGGCTACAGATCCAGTATCTGCAGCTCAAACCAATAAAGGAAAATGGATTTACGGAATCTTAGTTGGATTCTTTTGTATTCTGATTCGAGTATTTAACCCAGCATACCCAGAAGGAGTTATGCTTGCAATTTTGTTAATGAATGTATTTGCACCTACAATCGATCATTATGTAGTTGAAGCTAATATTTCTAAACGTAAAAAACGTTGGGCAGCAGCTCAATTAAAAACAGCTTAATCATGAATAGAGACAGCAATTCTTATACCTTTCTTTTTGCAGCCGTAATGGTTTTTGTAGTAGCCTCGTCTTTGGCGTTTACTGCAACCTCTTTGAAAGAGAAGCAAGATGAAAATGTTCGTAAAGAACAAATGCAAAACATACTTTCTACCATTGGAATTCAAAGTGGCCGAGATGGTGCAGAAGTATTATACAACCAATACGTTAAGCAACAGTTAGCACTTACACTTGAAGGTGTTGCAGATGATAAAGTAAATGCATTTAAGATTAAATTGGGAACAGAAGTTAAAAAACCAATCGAACAACAACGTTTTCCTTTATATGTTGCAGAAGTAAAAGCGCAAACTTATTATATTGTCCCACTACGTGGCTCAGGTCTATGGGACGCAATTTGGGGATACATTGCTCTTGAAAGTGATATGAAAACAATTAAAGGTGCTGTTTTTGACCATAAAGGAGAAACAGCAGGTTTAGGTGCAGAAATTACCCAACAATGGTTTCAAGATCGATTTGTTGGTGAGACTATAACAGATGATGAAGGTAATCTTGTAGGTATAGCAGTTTCTAAAACCAACAACGATCCAAACGGTGCAGATAAAACAGATCATGAAGTTGACGCTATCTCTGGAGCTACGATTACTGGAGATGGAGTAACGGATATGATCTCTGAACGATTAGCACATTACACACCATACTTTAATTTAACAACTGTTAAACCAGTTGAAGAAGTAAATGAAGAAATTTCTAAAGAAGAGATTCCTTCTAAAGAAGTACAAACAATTGCTTACCAAAATTAAGATTATGAAGCAAAAAAACACACAGCAACAAAAGCCAAGTTTGTTCTTTGTCAACAAAGACAAAGAAGCTTTGTTTTCAAAGAAAAACAGAGTATTGCTATCTGACCCAATGGACGATAACAATCCCATTACTGTTCAGGTATTAGGAATTTGTTCTGCTTTAGCTATCACAGTTCAATTAAAGCCTGCTATAGTAATGAGTATTTCTGTTGTAGTCGTTATGGCCGCATCAAATGTTATCATTTCTTTACTCCGTAATTTAATTCCTAATCGAATTCGAATTATTGTTCAGCTTGTAGTTGTAGCTGCTATGGTAGTATTGGTAGATCAGGTACTAAAAGCTTTTGCATACGATGTATATAAAGAACTTTCGATATTTATAGGTTTGATTATTACCAATTGTATTGTCATGGGTCGACTCGAAGCATTTGCTTTAGCAAACACCCCATGGAAATCATTCCTAGATGGTATTGGGAATGCTGCAGGATATGGATTCATTCTTATCGTAGTTGCATTTTTTAGAGAATTATTAGGGTCAGGAAAATTATTTGGATATCAAGTTATCCCAGATTCATTGTACGCAATGGGATATGAGAACAATGGTTTAATGCTCCTATCTCCTATGGCATTAATCACCGTTGGAATTTTTATTTGGATTCAGCGTTCTAGAAACCGTAAACTCATTGAAAAAAACTAAGATATGGAAGCATACATTAATTTATTTGTAAAAAGTATTTTCATTGAAAATATGATTTTCGCCTACTTCTTAGGAATGTGTTCCTATTTAGCAGTATCAAAAACAGTAAAAACAGCAGTTGGTCTCGGCTTTGCCGTTATTTTCGTTCTTGCGATTACGGTTCCAATCAACTTTTTGTTAGACACCTATTTACTCAAACCAGGAGCATTAGCTTGGTTAGGTAGTGATTATGCATCAATCGATTTAAGTTTTTTAAGTTTCATTATGTTCATCGCTGTTATTGCTTCGATGGTTCAGTTAGTTGAGATGATTGTCGAAAAATTTGCACCAGCTCTTTACGGTGCTTTGGGGATATTTTTACCCTTAATTGCTGTTAACTGTGCAATTTTAGGGGGTTCACTTTTTATGCAGCAAAAAGATTTCGGTGGTGTGCTTGAATCAGGTGTATACGGATTAGGTTCTGGAATTGGTTGGTTTTTAGCCATTATAGCCATTGCCGCTATTAGAGAAAAAATTACCTATTCAAATGTTCCAGCCCCTCTTAGAGGTTTGGGTATTACGTTCATCATTACTGGATTGATGGCAATTGGGTTTATGAGTTTTATGGGTATTAAATTATAAGATCATTGTATGGATTATACTATTATTTTAGCGAGTGTTGTTGTTTTCTTACTAATCATCTTTTTGTTGGTAGGAATGTTGTTAGGTGCTAAAGCCAAATTGATGCCATCGGGGCCTGTTGCTCTGATGATTAATGGGGAAAACAATATTGAAGTTTCATCGGGAAGCACGTTGCTTACAACCCTAGGTAACAACAAAATATTTCTTCCTTCTGCTTGCGGAGGTGGAGGAACTTGTATTCAATGTAAATGCCAGATTATGGAAGGTGGTGGAGAAATTCTCCCTACTGAAAAACCCCACTTTTCTAGAAAAGAAATTGCAGATGGATGGCGTTTGGGATGTCAAGTAAAAGTTAAGGAAAACATGGTTATTCAAGTTCCAGAAGAAGTTTTTGGAATAAAAAAATGGGAAGCTACTGTTGTACGTAACTGGAATGTTGCATCCTTTATTAAAGAATTTGTAGTTGAACTTCCTGAGGAAATGAACTACAAAGCTGGAGGATATATACAAATTGAAATACCTGAATGTGAAATCAAATATTCTGATATTGATATTTCAGCTCACCCAGAAGAACACCCAGGGGAGCCAGATAAATTTAAAATGGAATGGGATAATTTTAATTTATGGCCCTTGTCTATGAAAAATCCAGAATCTGTAGAACGTGCCTATTCAATGGCATCTTTTCCAGCAGAAGGAAGAGAAGTTATGCTAAACGTTCGTATTGCAACGCCACCTTGGGATCGTGATAAGAATGGATGGATGGATGTTAATCCTGGAATCGCTTCCTCTTATATATTTGCTAAAAAACCAGGAGATAAGGTTACAATTTCTGGACCCTTTGGAGAATTTTTCATCAACCCTTCTGAATCAGAAATGCTATATGTTGGTGGTGGTGCTGGAATGGCTCCAATGCGTTCACATTTATATGAACTATTTAGAACCCTTAAAACTGGACGAAAAGTTACATTTTGGTACGGAGGACGTTCTAAAAGAGAACTTTTTTACCTAGATCATTTCCGTGCTCTAGAAAGAGACTTTTCTAATTTCAAGTTTTATGTTGCATTGTCAGAACCGTTAGAGGTAGATAACTGGAAAGTAAAAGATGGATTAGACGGTGAAGGTGATGGATTCAAAGGCTTTGTTCATCAAGTCGTGATTGACAATTACCTTTTAAATCATGATTCGCCAGAAGATATTGAAGTATATTTCTGTGGACCACCATTAATGAATCAAGCAGTAGAACGTATGTCAGACGACTTTGGCATACCACCAGAAAATGTTCGATTCGATGATTTCGGAGGATAAAATAAAAAAAGGTGGTTCATATAGAGCCACCTTTTTTGCTTTCAACAGGGTTTTATATAACTTAGTATTTCCATGGAATTAATAGCAGAACAAGGATTACATAACCTCGCAATGGAAATTGTGGGAAAAAGAATGGAGGAAGAAGGGTTTGAATTTATGACGGTAAATTCAGAGCTTCAAAAAGATCCTCAATTTGTTTGTCTTAAAGATAAAAAACTTTACTTTGTTATTGTTCGTGCAATCTCTTATCCAAACAACCCCTTAGATTTTGATAAGGTCTTTATGGATACTGTTCGTGCTCATGCAGATAAGTTTGAAGCTAAAACGTATTATGCAGGAGTCGGTTTAGCTCATGCCGATGATTATGATTTGCCATTAAAAACAAATGATCCTTACGCGATTAATTTTCAAGGACTTCAAAAAATAGAATCTGATGCCTAAAGCTTTTTTATCATTAATTTTATTGTTTGTTTTTGGATGTACAGATACAAAACCACCACAAGCCCATGCCGGTTACGCATTAGGGACTTCATATGCTATTCAGTATACCGGTATAGGGATGTCTTTTGATGAAGTTCAAAACGGTATTGATTCCTTATTTACAGTTATCAACAAATCCATGTCAACCTATATTCCTAATTCGGATATTTCTAAAATAAATAGTGGAGATTCTTTGTTACAGGTTGATGCTCATTTTATAAAAGTATATGAGAAAGCAACAGAAGTTTGGAAAGCTACAGATGGTTATTTTGATCCAACTGTTGGCGCTTGGGTCAATGCCTATGGTTTTGGCCCAGAAAAACCTATAAAGACTTTAACCCAAGAAAAGAAAGCGTATTTATCTAAAATAACAGGCTGGCATTCAATTGAACTAACCGTTGATAGTACTATTAAAAAATCACATTTGAAAACGTATCTAGACTTTAATGCTTTGGCAAAAGGTTATGCAGTTGACGTTTTAGCAGAATACCTTTCGAAATTGGGTTCCTCGAATTACCTAGTTGAAATAGGAGGAGAGATTGTAGCTTTTGGAAATAGCCCAAAAACAAATCTACCATGGAGTATAGCAATAGACGACCCTAAACAACAAAACGAAAGAAAGATGATTCAAAGATTATCTATAAATAACGAAGCTATTGCAACATCAGGTAATTACAGAAAGTTTAGAGTTGATGTTGAAACTGGTGAACGATATGTACATTCAATTAACCCTTTAACCGGGATTCCTATCAAATCTAATGTTTTGAGTGCTTCTGTTCGTGCTGCAGATTGTATGACTGCAGATGCTTATGCAACAGCACTTATGGTTCTCCCATTAGAAACGAGTATGGAGTTAATAAAAAAGCTCACTGATGTCGAGGCTTATTGGATTACCTCATCCAACGATTCCATTCAAGAATATTTTTCTGACGGCTGGAAAAAGTAAATTATCTTTTTACTGCAATTGGAATTCGCTCTTTTGGTAAAGCAAACTGTATAAATTCCTTTTCAGATATTTTACTTCCCAAATCTATGGGAGTAGTTTCAAAGCCAACCTCCTTCAATCTGTTATAGTAATCCTGACCATAGACTCGAACATGATCATATTGTTCAAAAATCTGAGTTCGTTCTTCGGGATCAGTTATGGAATCATCCTCAAAGGTTTCTAGTCGGTTTTCATCTAATGGTACTTGAAGTATAGCAGTTCCGCCTAGTTTAAGAACCCTGTGAATTTCTCCCATTGCTTTTTTATCGTTAGGGACATGTTCTAGCACATGATTACAAAGTACAAGGTCATAAGTGTTATCTTTAAACGGTAATGCACACAAATCGGCTTTAACATCTGCTAGTGGTGAATAAAGGTCTGTAGTTGTGTAGTTCCAATGGCTAAAGTGTTTGAATTTTCTATAGAAAACTTGTTCAGGAGCAACATGCAAAACTTTAATTTCATTTTTTAGAAATGAAGTTTCCCGGTCTAAATACAACCACAAAAGGCGATGTCTTTCAAGTGAAAGTGTTCCGGGACAAAGTGCATTTTTACGAAGGTTTTTATATCCATAGGATAAGAATTTTCGGTATGAGCTGCCATCAATAGGATCAATAAATCGATTTCCTTTAAAGTAAAGTTTGATTAGCGGTCTAAACCAAATGCTCAGTTGTATCAACCAAGGTCTAGGAACAAGGTTGAGTAAGGTTTTCATAATTTCAAAGCATCTTTACGAAAAGGAGTTTCTTCATAGCTTGTAATTCCGAGTGCTTCATAGATGTATTGAAAAGTAGAAAGTAATTCTGGTTTTCCATCAATCAAAGCTACGTCATGTTCAAAATGAGCACTTGGTAACCCGTCTGCAGTTAAAATTGTCCATCCATCTTTTAGTTGTTTGATGCGATGTGTTCCTCTGTTAATCATAGGCTCTATTGCTAATACCATTCCATCTTGAAATTTCTTGCCACGACCCCTTCTGCCATAGTTTGGAACTTCAGGGCCTTCGTGCATTAAAGTTCCAAGCCCATGACCCACTAGCTCACGAACTACTCCATAGCCTTCGTTTTCTGCATGGTTTTGTATTGCAAATGCCAGGTCACCAATTCGGTTTCCTGCTTTAAATTCTGCAATTCCTTTGTATAAAGACTCTTTGGTTACTTGTAATAATTTTTCAGTTTTGGGATCAATCTCACCAACTGCAAAAGTATAGGCATGATCACCATAAAAACCGTTTTTAAGAGATCCACAATCTATGGATATAATATCCCCTTCAACTAAAGGGTTTTTATTAGGAATTCCATGAACCACTTGTGCGTTTGGGCTCATGCAAAGGGTGTTAGGGAACTCGTACAATCCCAGAAATCCAGGGACTGCTCCATGATCACGAATGAAAGTTTCTGCAAGTGCATCTAAGGCTAAGGTGCTAATTCCTGGCTTTATTTCACCAGCAAGCATTCCCAATGTTTTGGAAACAATCAAAGCGCTTTCGCGCATCATCTTTATTTCTTCCGCGTTCTTTAATACGATACTACTCATTCTGCATACGCGTTTTTGTAGGGATTACCTTTAAGTATTTCAAGCATATCTTGTTCTAGGGTTTGAATAGGAAATTCTACAATTCGATTCATTTCTTTGCCATCTTTCTTAAAGATTAATGTAGGCACATTATATAAATCGAATGGTTTTTCTAGTCTATTTGGAGTGTCTTTGTCTTCAGAAACAGCAATAATTTCAATTGAATTTATTGGATAACCAGCCGCTTCTAATATTTTTAACATTCCACCAACTTCTCGTTGACTGTCTTCGCACCAAGTTCCCATTAACAAAACAAACGAGATGTCTTTTAAAAGAGGTTTTATTTCTTCTGTCTTGGAAGTGTTTATTTTATAAAATTCATATTCCTTAGCATACCATGGCGAAAATAGATCCAGTTGTGCTAAAGTAATTTTACCCATCAGAATTCCCTCTCCTTCTATTGTAGTGCTTTTAAGACTATCGGGTATTGTGACTACAGTCTCTTTTTTTTGGGAAGGGGAATCCCCACAGCTAATAAATAAAACCGAAACAAATAGAATCAAGAGATTTTTCATAATATTAAAGATTTTTGAGTCATAGCATCAGGTTTTTCAATACCCATGAGATCAAGAATGGTTGGTGCTAAATCACCTAGAACTCCAGAGGCAATATTTTTTTTGTGATTATCAACTAATATAATGGGCACAGGGTTTGTTGTGTGTGCAGTATTAGGACTTCCATCAGGGTTAATCATTGTTTCACAATTTCCATGATCTGCAATCACTATTGTAGCGTAATCTTGAGTTAATGCAGCTTCAATTACTGCTTGTGCACAAGTGTCAACAGTTTCACAAGCCTTAATAGCTGCTGCTAAATCACCTGTATGTCCAACCATATCAGGATTAGCAAAGTTTAGACAAATGAAGTCAGCTGTTTCTTTTTGTATTTCTGGGATAATGGCATCTCGGATTTCAAACGCACTCATTTCGGGTTGTAAATCGTAAGTTGCTACTTTAGGTGATGGACATAAAATTCGTTCTTCTCCTTTAAAAGGTTCTTCTCTTCCACCATTAAAAAAGAAAGTAACATGAGGGTATTTTTCGGTTTCTGCAATTCTAATTTGAATTTTACCGGCATTTGAGAGTGTCTCTCCAAGGGTGTCAGCAAGGTTTTCTTTGTCAAAAACCACCTTGACATTATTGTATGAGCTGTCGTAGTTAGTTAAAGTTACGTAGTGTAAATCTAGAGGAGTCATTCCTTGATTTTCAAATGCTTTTTGAGATAAAGCTTGCGTTAACTCACGACCTCTATCCGTTCTGAAGTTAAAAAATATAACAACATCATTATCTTCGAGTGTTGCCAAAGAATTCCCTTCTTGGTCTTTAGCTACCAGAGGCTCAATAAATTCGTCGGTAATTCCGTTATTATACGATTTTTGTAGGGCGGCTCCAAAATTATCAACTGCAGTTCCAGTTCCTCGAACAATAACATCATAAGCTTTTTGAACTCGCTCCCAACGTTGATCTCTATCCATAGCAAAATATCGTCCTATAATGGAAGCTATTTTCCCAGTAGTTTTAGCCATGTTAGCTTCAATATCTTCAATAAATTTTTTTCCGGATTTAGGATCTACATCACGACCGTCAGTAAAGGCATGAAGGTATACTTCACTCATTTCTTCATCCGATAAAACCTGAAGTAAAGCTTTAATATGATTTATGTGGGAATGAACTCCACCATCAGAAACTAATCCCATTAAGTGTATCTTTTTACCCTTACTCTTAGCGTATGCAATGGCTTCTTTTAAAACAATTTCATCTTTCAAAGTATTATTTTCAACTGCTAAGTTTATTTTAGCTAAATCTTGATATACAATCCTTCCAGCGCCTAAATTAATATGCCCTACTTCACTATTCCCCATTTGTCCTTCAGGAAGACCAACATGTAAACCATCGGTTCTAAGATTATTGTGAGCGTAGTTCTCATATAAACTATTAATAAAAGGTGTTTTAGCTTGATCAACTGCAGAGACAGATGGATCAGGAGATTTTCCCCAACCGTCTAAAATCATCAAAATTGCTTTTTGAGACATGAAATATTTTTAATCAAAGATAGCAAATATGTCAATGAAATTGTCCCATTAAGAATTCTAACCTATCTTTAAACTTTCTAAAACGTTTTATTTGAATAAAGGAATTGTTTATCGGTCTACAGGGAGTTGGTATCTTGTAAAAGACAGTCAGGGTATTTTTTATTCTTGTCGTATCAAAGGGAAATTTAGGATCCAAGGAATCAAGAGTACTAACCCAATAGCAGTAGGTGATCAGGTAGAGTTTGATCTTGTCAAAGAAGGCTCTGAGATGCTTGGAACTATTACAGAAATTGGACCTAGAGAAAATTACCTCGTAAGGAAGTCTGTGAATTTATCCAAACAAACTCATATTATAGCTTCTAATATTGATCAGGCTTTTTTATTAATTACACTCAATAATCCGCCGACATCTTTTGCTTTTATTGATCGTTTTTTAATTACCACCGAAGCTTATCAAATTCCAGCAGTTTTATTATTCAATAAAATGGACACTTATTCTGATGAAGAAAAAGTAGAAGTAAGTTGGATTCAAAGTATTTATGAATCTATAGGGTATGCCTGTTATCAGATTTCAAGTTTCAATAAAAAGGATGTAAGGCTGATTGCCGACTTGATGCAAAATAAGTCCTCGATGTTCACTGGACATAGTGGTGTTGGAAAATCCACCTTACTTAATGCAATTTCTCCAGGCTTAAATCTAAAAACCAAAGTTATCTCAGAACAGCATCAGCAAGGTCAGCACACAACTACCTATGCCGAAATGTTTGATTTGGAAGGAAACGCTCGAATTATTGACACGCCCGGGATTAAAGGTTTTGGAGTGGTTGATATAGCATCAGAAGAGCTAGGGAATTATTTCCCTGAATTCTTAAAAGTTAAGCAGGAATGTAAATTTAATAATTGCCTCCACCTCGATGAACCTAGATGTGCAGTTAAAGATGGGGTTGATGACGAATCAATTCCACCTTCACGTTACAAAAGCTATGTCCAGCTTTTAGAAGATGATACCCCTTACAGAAATTAATAAAGTAATATGCGAGTAGTTATTCAACGGGTCAAAAACGCTAAAGTAGAGGTTAACCAAGAAACAGTTGGAGCCATAAATAACGGTTTAGTTGTTCTGTTGGGTATTGAAATGGCAGATACTCTAGAGGATGTTTTATGGACTGTGAAAAAAGTCACTCAACTTAGAATATTTTCTGACTTAAAAGACATTATGAACGATTCCCTTATTGATGTAAAAGGAGAACTTTTGCTAATTAGCCAATTCACCTTAATGGCAGCAACAAAAAAGGGAAACAGACCTTCATACATTCGGGCTGCTAAACACGATCATGCTATTCCTCTTTATGAAAGCTTTATTGTTGAGGTTGAAAAAGTTTTAGGCAATAAAATAGAAACAGGTGTTTTTGGAGCAGATATGCAGGTTTCACTTTGCAATGATGGCCCTGTTACTCTTCAGTTAGATTCTAAAAATAAAGAGTAGTTAATAGATATTAACTTCAGTTTCCAGATGAATATTAAAGCGCTCAAATACTTTTTCCTGTATTTCTTTTGCCAAGCTTAGTATTTCACTTCCAGAAGCATTTCCATGATTTACCAAAACCAATGCTTGATTTTTATGCACACCTGCATCACCTTTTTTGTATCCCTTATATCCAAGCTTGTCTATAATCCATCCTGCTGGAATTTTGACTTCCGAAATACTAATCCGATGATGAGGCATTTCAGAATGAATTTTAATTAACTTTTGAAAATCTAATTCTGTTACGATAGGGTTTTTAAAGAAACTACCGCTGTTTCCAATTTCTGCTGTATCGGGAAGTTTGCGTTTGCGAATAGCAATCACTGCTTCCGCGATGCTTTTTGGGTTCTGTTCTTTTAATTCATCTTGAAGAGAGCCATAATCTATTTTTAGCAGATGCTCTTTTTTAGTCAGTTTAAATTGAACAGATGTAATAACATGCTTCCCTTTTAATGTCGTTTTGAATATGGATGTTCGATATCCAAATCCAACTTGGTCAAGAGAAAATGTATGCTCAGATCCAGTTTTATGGTCTAAAGTTTTACAACTCACAAAACTATCTTTGAGTTCCATGCCATAGGCTCCAATGTTTTGAATTGGTGCAGTTCCGATATTCCCCGGGATTAAAGCCAAGTTCTCTAAGCCCCCAAAACCTTGATCTAGAGTCCAGAGCACAAATTCATGCCAATTTTCTCCAGCCTGTGCTTCTACAACAACCTCTTTTTCATTTTCATGGACAATGGAAATCCCTTTGAGGTTTATTTGAATGCATAAACCACTTAGATTTTTGGTAAAAAGCAAATTACTTCCACCACCTAAGATAAATTTTTCTTTAAAATCAGAATTTAATAAAGCATCACGAAGCTCAATTTCATTAGTTACACTAATGAAATTTTCACAAAAGCACTCCACGCCAAAGGTGTTATAGGCTTTTAAAGATTTATGTTGTTCAATGTTTTTCAACTTCTATTTTAGGCAGGTACAAGATAGAAAACTCAAATCAATTGGAATAAGTCTTTAATGCTTTTTCTAAAATTTCGGTTGCTCTTAAAAGTTTTTGTTCATTGAGAACAAACCCAATTCGAATTTGCTTTTTACCATAACCTGGAGAAGAGTAAAAGCCTGCAGCTGGAGCATACATAACCGTTTCATTGTTATCAGTAAAATCGGTTAGCATCCATTTAGAAAATATCTCAGCATCATCGACGGGCAACTCTACAATACAATAAAATGCTCCTTTGGGATTTGAAACCCGAACCCCATCAATTTTTTCAAGGGAAGAAATTAATGTCTTTTTACGCGCAGTGTATTCTTTTTTTACTGCTAATAAATAGGATGAATCTGAATTTATTGCTGCTTCGCTTGCTAAAAGCGCATAGGTGGCAGGGGATAGTCTTAAATGTGCAAATTTCAATGCATTTGCAATCAGTGCTTTATTTTTTGACACTAAATACCCAACACGTGCACCACACAGGCTGTATCGCTTTGAGACAGAGTCAATCATTATGGCATGATCCACTAATTTTCTTGATTCTAAAACAGAATAATGTTTCGTTTCATCGTCATGAATAAATTCTCGATACACTTCATCAATAATTAAAAAGATATTATGCTTGATTGCTAGATCACCAAGTTTTTCTATTTCTTCTTTCGAGTATAAATACCCTGTTGGATTGCTGGGATTACAAATTAAAATGGCTTTAGTTCTAGAAGTAATTTTAGCCTCTATTGATTCAATAGGAGGAAGACAAAATTGATCTTCAAATAGTGAGATTACGGGTATCACATTAATGTTTGAAGCAGCTGCAAATCCACTGTAGTTAGCATAAAAAGGTTCTGGTATAATAATTTCATCACCAACGTCAGCAATACAATTAAAAGTAAACGCAACAGCTTCACTTGCACCCGAAGTAACAATTATATCTTGTGGGTCAACGGCAATTTTATTTTTAGCAAAATAAGTACACAAAGATCTTCTAAAACTCAAAGAACCTTCAGAAGCTCCGTAGGGCAATAGTTTTAAATTACTGTTTTGAATTACTTCTAGAGATTCCTTTGGAGCATCGATATCGGGTTGCCCAATGTTAAGATGGTAAACATAAGTTCCTCTAGCTTTAGCTTGGTCGGCAAACTGAACTAATTTTCTAATTGGAGAGGCAGGTAAATTTTCCCCTTTTTCTGATAAAACAGGCATGATTAATTTAATATCACCAAATATGATGAAAAATATATGGTTCAAATTATGTGTAATGCTTTTTGTAGACTTAAATGTGAATTTTGTTTTTTTTGAATCTATTTATTGCGAAAAATTAAAAATATATAAATTACAACCAATTAAATTAGGAGTTCTTAGAAACGGAATAAAACAAAAATATAAGTTTACTTTAAAAACTTTACTATAAAGAAGGCTGTACCGTCCCTTTTATTTTTAATGAAACAACAGGAGTATCCCTCGCATTAGAATTAACTGTAATTGTTTTGCGAATAGGTCCAATACGATTGGTATCGTATTTTACTTGAATTTCACCTTTTGCTCCAGGAGCAATCGGAGCTTCCGGCTTTTTTGGAATAGTACAACCACAGGAAGAATATACTTTGTTTATTTCCAGAGGCATATCTCCCGAATTAATGAAATTGAATATTCGAATTCCATCGCTACCTTTGGCAATTTGACCATAATCAACCACAGTGTTTTCAAACGTTATTTTTGGACCTGTAGTCTGGGAAAATAGACTAAAATTCAAGGCTAAAAATAAACTGAATGCAAATATAATATTTTTCATCTTTGACATTATAGGTTATTACTAATATACATAATTTATCTACACTAAATAAAAGGAGACAAAAGTGTACAGTTTCCTTTTGTAATCCCTTTAAGAAAATTACTTTTGTTACATATAACAAAAACTAGACCATTTATGTCAATTTCCTCAAAATTTGAAGCTTCAACTGTTGAAAAGAAGTGGTATGACTATTGGCTTGAGAATAAATATTTTGCTTCTACTCCAGACGAACGTCCTGCCTATTCTATCGTAATACCTCCACCTAATGTAACGGGAATTTTACATATGGGTCACATGCTTAATGTGTCTTTGCAGGATATTCTAATTCGTAGAGCTAGAATGCAAGGTTATAATGCATGTTGGATTCCAGGAACAGATCACGCTTCAATTGCAACCGAAGCTAAAGTAGTAGCCCGACTTAAAGAACAAGGCATTGATAAGAACGATCTGAGTCGTGAAGATTTTTTGAAGCATGCTTGGGATTGGACTGAAGAATATGGAGGGCTTATTTTAGCGCAACTTCAAAAGTTAGGAGCCTCTTGCGATTGGGATAGAACCAAGTTTACTCTTGATGAAGATATGTCAGAATCTGTAATTCAGGTATTTGTTGACTTATTTAATAAAGGTTTGATTTATAGGGGCTATAGAATGGTCAACTGGGATCCTGAAGCCCAAACCACCTTGTCAGACGAGGAAGTTATTTTCGAAGAAAAACCAGGGTTTTTATATCATATAGCATATGAGTTAGATGGAGTTAAAGAACCTTTAGTAATTGCTACTACAAGACCTGAAACTATTTTTGGAGATACTGCAATTTGTATTCATCCAGAAGATCCTCGTTTTGAGCATTTGAAAGGGGAAAAAGTAAAAGTGCCAATTGCAAACCGTTGGATTCCAATAATTGAGGACACTTATGCAGAGATTGAATTTGGGACAGGTTGCTTGAAAGTAACACCTGCTCATGATATAAATGATAAAGCTTTAGGCGAAAAGCATAACTTAGAGGTTATCGACATCTTCAATGCAGATGCTACACTAAATGCTCACGGTTTGCATTATGAATCACAAGACCGTTTTGTAGTTCGAAAAGCTGTAGCTAAAGAGCTTGATGAATTGGGTGTTTTGATTAAGAAAGAAGAATATACACATAAGGTAGGGACATCTGAACGTACCAAAGCTGTAATTGAACCTCGTTTGTCAGATCAATGGTTCTTAAAGATGGAAAAATTAGCAGAGCCCGCAATTAAAGCGGTCCTTGATTCAGAAGAAGTGACTTTAGTTCCTGCAAAGTTTAAGAATACTTACCGACATTGGATGGAAAATATCCGAGATTGGAACATATCTCGTCAGTTATGGTGGGGGCAACAAATCCCTGCATACTATTTCAGTAACAAGCCTGAAGATTTTGTGGTTGCTCCTTCTGCTGAAAAGGCATTGGAATTAGCGCGAATGAAATCAGGAAATCCAGATTTAAAAGAAGCAGATCTTCGTCAAGATAATGATGTGCTAGATACCTGGTTTTCTTCTTGGTTGTGGCCAATATCGGTATTCGATGGTATTCGTAACCCAGACAATGCAGAAATTAATTACTACTACCCAACTCAGGATCTTGTAACTGGTCCGGATATTTTATTTTTCTGGGTAGCACGTATGATTATTTCTGGCTACGAATTTCGCAATGAAAAGCCCTTTTCAAAAGTATATCTAACCGGATTAGTTCGTGATAAACAGGGGCGTAAAATGTCGAAGCAATTAGGGAACTCACCCGACGCATTAAAATTAATACATGATTTTGGTGCAGATGCAGTTCGGGTTGGTCTTATGCTAAGTTCTGCAGCTGGAAACGATTTGTTGTTCGATGAGAGTTTATGTCAACAAGGAAAGAATTTTTCAAATAAAATTTGGAATGCTTACCGCCTTATCGAAGGTTGGGAAGTAGATGATACAAGAGAACATTCTCTTGTAAACAAAGAAGCACTTCTTTGGTATGCTCAGAAATTCCAACAATCTTTGACGTTAATCAATGATCATTTCGAGAAATATCGAATATCAGATGCAATGATGACTTCTTATAAGCTAATCTGGGATGACTTTTGTTCTTGGTTGCTAGAGGGTATTAAACCAGCGTATGGAGATCCAATAGATGGACAAACTTACCGAGAAGTTCGTGATTTGTTTCAAGAAAACTTAAAGTTACTTCATCCTTTCATGCCTTTCTTAACTGAAGAGTTATGGCAGGATATGGAAACACGTACTCCAGAAGAAGCTTTAATTGTTAGTTCTTGGCCACAGGTTGAGGAGTTTGATAAAAAACTAATTGAACGCTTCGAAGAAGCAACTTCAATAATAGGAGGGATTCGAAATTTTAGAAAAGAAAAAGAACTTGGTTATAAAGAATCACTAGCATTACAAGTAATTGGTTCAAGCGAGAAAATTCCATTTGAGTCTTTGATTCAAAAGATGGGGCAATTGAGCGGTGTTAATTATGTAGATTCTGCACCAGAGCAATCAGGAGGATCTTTTAGAGCAAATAACTTAGAATTCTTCATTCCTTTGGAAGGAAAAATTGATTTTGAAAAAGAACGATTAAAATTAGAAGAAGAGCTTAAGTATGCTAAAGGTTTTTTGGTTTCTGTTCAAAAGAAACTTTCTAACGAACGTTTTGTTTCAAACGCTCCAGATCAAGTTTTGACAAATGAAAGGAAGAAAGAAGCAGATGCTCTTGAGAAAATAGAAGTGATTGAAAAAAGCTTAGCTGCGCTTTAAGAATCTTTATTTTATTCCAACTACATCGACACCACCTTTAACCATCTGGTCAAGTTCAACATTTATCTTGGTGCCTATAGGTAAGTACAAATCTACTCTTGAGCCAAATTTAATAAATCCAGCATCAGTTCCTTGAACAACTTCTTGACCCTCTTGGGCATAATTGACAATTCGACGTGCAAGTGCTCCTGCAATTTGACGGTATAATATGCCGCCAAAAGTTTTGTTTTCAAGAACTATAGTGGAATGTTCGTTTTCTTCAGATGCTTTTGGATGCCAAGCAACAAGATATTTTCCTGCATGGTATTTACTAAACAAAACTTTTCCACTCATTGCATACCGCGTAACATGAACGTTAATTGGAGACATGAATATTGAAACCATTAAACGTTTGTCTTTAAAATACTCTTTTTCGAATACCTCTTCAATAACAACAACTTTTCCATCAACAGGAGCTATAATGTGTTCGGTGTTAATTGGAGTAGTTCTTTTAGGATTCCGAAAAAACTGAAGCACTGTAATAAGCAAGCATAAACTTACAATTTGTAGTGTAAATTTTAACCAAACTATTGAAACAAAATATTCTGCACCAAGAGCTATTCCTGCTGTAAACAGAAATGTAAAAATTATAATAAAGAAACCTTCTTTGTGAAACATCTTAAACGAATTTTAAAAGTAAATAATAAAAGGGGGCAACAAAAATAACACTATCCATTCGATCATAAAAACCTCCATGACCTGGAATCAAACTGCCGCTGTCTTTAACCTTAGCGATCCTTTTAAAGTAGGATTGAACAAAGTCACCAAAAGTAGCTAGAACAGGAATTGTAAAGGCAAATATAATCCATTGTGAATCATTATTAAAAACAGAGACATTATCTTTGATGAAATAGTTGAGTAGTAGGGTAGCTAACATTCCACCAAAAAAACCTTCCCATGACTTTTTAGGGGATATGGATGGGAGTAATTTATGTTTTCCAAGGGTAGTTCCAAAGAGATAAGCAAAGCTGTTGTTGGTCCAAATAGAGAAATAGAGGAGCGCTAGCGGCCATGGGTTATATTCAGTCCCTTCAAACGCAGATCGAGAAATGAAATAGGAAGAAAAGGCAACATACCCAATGCTTAAAAAAAGCTTAACAGGATAATTGTATTTTAATTTTTTAGACACAAATAGTAAAACAAGCAAATAAAGATTGATTGCAATTGAAATATGAACTATAATCCCATCATTGAATTTGGTAGTATAACCAAAGTAACCATAACCTGTAAGAAGAAGTAGAATCGTTATCGGAAGAACACTTTTAAATTGCACGAGACGTTGAAACTCCCAAAGAGCTAGAACAGAAAAAACAAGAATTACAATACATATTGCTAGTGGAGACAGAAAAATAGCTCCAACAATAACACTCGCGTAAAGTGAGCCAGATAGGGCACGAATATGAATTTCTTTCATTTAAGAATCTTCTTGAACAATTAAATATAAGTTTTTTGTGCTACTCCCATAAGAAAGAAAGTCTTCTTCTTTGTTTGGATCAAATGCATTTAGTGTTGTAATGTTTGATGGGAGATCTTCTTTATACCGAGTATTTATTAAGGACATTGCCTCACTTACATCATTTACAAATTGAGATGCACTCGCCAATATGATTAGGTTTTCGGGAAGTTCATCGAGTTTGTAATTTTTGATTTGGTGACTGCAAATTAGTAAAGAACCTTTGTTTGCGATTAAATATTCACAGCCGAGAACCTGTGTTGTTAATTTTTTATTATCCTGAATAGGTTTCTTAGTGATATTAAAAAAGTTATTCAAACTAGTCGATTCGCTTTTTAAATCATTTATGCCCCAACCATTTTCGGCAAGAATTTGATTGAAATAATTTAAAGTTTGATTTGCATTTTCACTAAAAATGAACTTACCGCCTTTGTCTGTAAAGTTTCGGGCAAATTCAATTTCTTTTGGATCCTTCTCTGACTTTAAATAAGGACTTTTCTCATTTTCGAGCTCCTTTTTATTTGATCCAAAAAGATTACTGAATATTCCCACAAGAAATCGAATTTATTTGGTTACCGTTTTTTTGTCCTCTTTTTCACCTTCCTTATCAAAGGGCCTTTTTCCTAAAATTTTCAAAAGATCATCTTTAAAAAGCACTTCTTTTTCTAGAAGACGTTCTGCTAAGGTCGTCAGTTTTTCTTTATTATCGGCAACTAACTTTATGGCTCGGTCGTATTGTCCTTCAATTAACTTAGAAATTTCTTTGTCAATTTTTTGAGCAGTGTTTTCGGAGTATGGTTTAGAAAAACTATAATCAGATTGACCACTAGAATCGTAATAGGTGATGTTTCCTAATTCTTCATTTAGTCCATATACTGTAACCATTGCCTTTGCTTGGCGAGTTACTTTTTCTAAGTCACTTAATGCTCCTGTTGAGATTTTGTTAAAAATAACTTTTTCTGCTGCACGACCACCAAGGGTAGCACACATTTCATCAAGCATTTGTTCTGTTCTTACAATCATACGTTCCTCTGGAAGATACCAAGCGGCTCCTAAGGACTGTCCTCTGGGCACAATAGTAACCTTTACTAAGGGTGCAGCATGTTCAAGTAACCAACTGGTCATTGCATGTCCTGCTTCATGGAAGGCAATCGTTCTTTTTTCTCCAGGAGTGATGATTTTATTTTTCTTTTCTAAACCTCCAACAATACGATCAACCGCATCTAAAAAGTCTTGCTTTCCAACAGCCTTCTTGTTTTTACGTGCAGCTATTAATGCGGCTTCATTACAAACATTAGCAATATCTGCTCCAGAAAAACCAGGCGTTTGTTTTGATAAGAAATCTATATCTAGGGTTTTAGTTGTCTTAAGAGGTGCAATATGAACTGTAAAAATTTGTTTACGCTCACGAACATCAGGAAGGTCAACATAAATTTGACGGTCAAAACGACCTGCTCGCATCAAAGCTTTATCCAATACATCTGCTCGGTTTGTAGCCGCTAATACAATTACATTTGTATTGGTTCCAAAACCATCCATTTCTGTTAAGAGCTGATTCAGTGTATTTTCACGCTCATCATTTGAACCTGTCATGTTACTTTTTCCACGAGCTCTTCCGATGGCATCAATTTCATCAATAAAAATAATTGCAGGGGATTTTTCTTTGGCTTGCTTAAAAAGATCTCGAACCCTAGAGGCTCCAACACCTACAAACATCTCTACAAAATCAGATCCAGATAAAGAGAAGAAAGGAACTTTAGCTTCACCTGCTACAGCTTTTGCAAGAAGGGTTTTACCTGTTCCTGGTTGTCCAACGAGCAAGGCTCCTTTTGGAATTTTTCCTCCTAATACAGTATATTTTTGAGGATTTTTAAGGAAGTCAACAATTTCTTGAATCTCTTCTTTAGCTCCTTCAAGTCCTGCTACATCTTTAAATGTAGTTGTAATATCTGTTTTTTCGTCAAAAAGCTTTGCTTTAGATTTCCCAATATTAAAAATCTGACTTCCGCCGCCACCTCCACCTCCGCCTGACATACGGCGCATCAAGAATATCCATACACCAACAATAAGCAGAATAGGAAGAAAGCTAAGAAACACGTCCATCCATCTATTTTCAACAGTTGTAAAGTCGTATTTAAAAGCGATGTTATTGTCTTCAGCTTCTTCTAACTTGCGTTGAAATAGCTCTAAATTCCCAACTTCAAATTGGTAATGAGGGCCATTAATGTTTACTTGACCAAATAGATTTTTAGTCTTAGTGGATTCGTGTATAGGTTTTTCTAGGGCTTGTTTTGTAAGCGAAACCTTTGCAAGGTTTTTGTTGTAAACAACAACCTCCATAACGTCACCATCGTTTAGGAAACGTTCAAATTCAGAAATATTTGTTTTTTTAAGTGTTTGAGAGCTACCATCCCCAAACATACTAAAAGTTAATAATCCTACAACTACTATTCCGTATATCCAATAGGAATTAAATTTAGGTTTTTTAACAGGGTTTTCTTTAGCCATTTTTTTATTTTTTTTAGGCGATTAGGGTGATTTCTGCATCTCCCCAAAGCTCTTCAATATTATAATGTTCTCTAACTTCTCTTTGAAACACGTGGACTACAACATCTATATAATCCATTAATACCCATTCTGCATTATCCTGTCCTTCTGTATGGAACGGTTTTTCGTGGATTGCTTTACTTACAATTTTTTGAATTGAGCCTGATATTGCAGAAACGTGGGTGTTTGATGTTCCGGTACAAACAATAAAGTAATCACAAACTGTGTTTTCGATATTTCTTAAATCAAGAAGTTTTACTTCTAGGCCTTTAACTTCATCTACACCTAAAATGATTTGTGCGATAAGGTTATCTGCACTATTGGAAGCTTTTGTCATTAATTTTTTTTCTTTGGTACAAATTTATTATATTCTAGGGAAACACTAGCTAATTAAAATGCCATATTTTAAAGTAATCAAAATTGATGCCACCGACTCGACAAATTCCTTAATGAGGGAGCGATATTTGTCAAACAACTGTTCCGACGGAGATGTTTTGTTTGCAAATGCGCAACTAAAGGGTAGAGGGCAGCACAATTCTGTGTGGAATTCAGCCCCCGGGAAAAACCTAACCCTAAGTTTATACAGGGAGTTTGGGGATGTATCACTTAAAAATCCATTTTTAATAAGCTGTCTTGTGTCGCTGGCTATTCAAGCTGCATTGCAATCATTTAAAATTCCCAAAATCTATGTAAAATGGCCTAACGACATTATGTCAGAGAATAAAAAAATATGTGGTTTGTTGCTAGAAAATATATTTAAAGGTTCGTCACTTAACGCTAGCATCATCGGAATTGGACTCAATGTTAATCAAGAAGCTTTTGAAAAGCTACCAAATGCAGCTTCTATGTTTCAAATTTCAAACAAAAATTTTGATCTTGATGAAGTCTTGAACGTATGCTTAACTTTTTTAAATCAAAAACTAAAACTCTTAAATCAACCTGAAGAATACATTTTAAAACTTTACGAGGAATCGTTATACCGCTTAAATATAGCCAGTACTTTTGAGGCTAATGGTGAACTGTTTTCGGGAATTATTAGAGGCGTTACTCCCAATGGTTTATTAAAAGTTCAATTAGAAGATTTTAAACTTGTAGAGTTTGACCTAAAATCAATTCAGCTTAAAAACTAAGGCTTCCAAGTTGAGGGGCTTTTTCTCCAATTAACCAATGTTTCTTGTTGTTCTTTTTTAATAGTTTCCGTTGCGGTAGCATGCTTAATTAAATGATTATAATCACTTAATGTATAGAGCTGTACTGCTGCATCTTTAAAATTACTTTCAGCAATTTCAAATCCATAAGAAAACAAAGCAATCATTCCAAGTACTTCAATTCCTGCAGCTTTAATTGCAGTTACTGCATTTAGACTACTCATACCCGTACTGATTAGATCTTCGATGACAACTACTGCTTGTCCATCTTGAACCACACCTTCAATTTGATTTTGTCTTCCATGTTTTTTTGGTTCTGGGCGAACATAAACAAAAGATAAATTTAATTTCTGAGCAACTAAGGCACCAATGCCAATAGCTCCAGTAGCAACTCCAGCAATGGTAACATCAGTACCATAAAGTACTTTAACTTGCTGAGCAATAGCGTTAGTTAAGTAGGTGCGAACCTCTGGAAAAGAGAGCGCCAGTCTGTTGTCGCAATATATTGGAGACTTCCAACCACTAGCCCAAGTAAATGGATTTTTTGGTTCCAATTTTATTGCATTAATTTGTAGTAGATGAGCTGCTGTTTCAAAAGCAATTTTTTCATTGTAAATCATACACAAATGTATAAAGTATTTTTTAATAAAAAACCAATTTTCTTAACAACTGAATTCCGTAATCAAACGGAACAGGCTCCTGTTTTTTATATTAAATTTTCATCTGTAGAAAATATTTTAAAGGCGCTAAAGTCGAAAAAAACAGATTACCTGTATTTATATCACAAATCTGAAGATAAACTTTGGAAACATTTTCTCAAATATTTCCCTGTCGTAAAAGCTGCAGGTGGTTTAGTTCGCCATCAAGATCAACGCCTACTTTTTATATACCGCAACAATAAATGGGATTTACCTAAAGGAAGGATAGAAAGAAACGAACAGGTTCGTGTAGCTGCAATTCGAGAAGTAGAAGAGGAGACAGGGGTAGACGGGTTAGAGATTCTAAGACCACTTATCGAAACCTATCATATATTCTCTAGAAACGGAAAGTATAGACTCAAAAAAACCTACTGGTTTGAAATGAAAACATCTTCTCAAGTAAAGTTAATTCCCCAAACTGAAGAGGGAATTGAAGAAGCGGTATGGGTTTTTGAGGATGAAATACCGTCAAAATTTCAAAATGCTTACGAAAACATCAAGCAAGTTTATCAGTCACTCTAAGAACTTATAACAGCTTCGGGTACTAAGTTTGAATAATTCCCATGATTTTGAATTACTTCACGAACAATACTGCTGCTAATAAACGAGGTTTCTGTTGAGGTTAAAAGGAAAACAGTTTCAATATCAGATAAACTTCTATTGGTGTGTGCAATGGCTTTTTCAAATTCAAAGTCGGCAGGGTTTCTGAGCCCCCTCAATATAAAGGATGCATTAATTCTTTCACAAAAATTTACGGTAAGACCTTCATACGTTTTGATACTTATTTTCTTTTCATTCTCAAAAGTTTTTTCAATAAACTTTGTGCGCTCATCTATTGAAAACATATATTTTTTGTTTGAATTCACTCCGATAGCAATCACAATTTCATCAAATAGCGGTAATGCACGCTTAATGATGTCAATATGTCCGTTTGTAATTGGGTCGAATGAGCCAGGAAAAATTGCTTTTTTCATCGGTTAACTCCTTTTGTTTTGTTAGACTAAAGATATTCTTTTTTTCTTAGAGCTTCTGTGATGAGCTCTTCAAGGAGATCAAGCATTGAAATACCATCACGTTCGAGCTGCTGCGGTACTATACTTTCTAAGGTCATTCCGGGAATGGAATTGATTTCTAGTAAGTGGGGAATATTATTTTCGAAAATAAACTCGCTGCGAATAACCCCTTCAAGACCTATTTTTTGATAGATTTCTTTTGATAAAACAGTAACTGCTTCGGTCCAAGCCTCAGGGATTTGAGCTGGGGTTATTTCTTGAGATTTCCCTTCGTATTTTGCTTCGTAATCAAAGAAGTCATTTTCACTGATTATTTCTGTTATGGGTAAAACTTTAATTTCGTTTTTCCATTTCAAAACTCCAACACTTACTTCTCTTCCTTCAAGCGCTGCTTCAATTAAAATTTGTGTGTCTTCTTCGAATGCTTTTTCTATTGCTGATTTTAAATCTTCTTTTTTGTATACCTTATAAATTCCAAAACTACTTCCTGCTCTATTTGCTTTTACAAAACAGGGAAAGCCTAATGCTTTTTCAATTGCTTCAAGACTGTAAACATCGCCTTGATCTAAGGTAAAAAACCGAGCTGTAGGAATGTTAAGAGAACGCGCAACTGCCAAACAATCTCTTTTGTTATAAGTTAATGCTGCGATATAACTAGAACAACTGCTTTGAGGGATTTTTAAAAGCTCGAGTAGGGCAGCAAGCTGTCCATTTTCTCCGGGTGCCCCATGAATCATATTGATGATGACTTCAAAGGTTAGCTTTTGGTTTTCTTTTATAAAAGAAAAATCCGCTTTATTTAACGCGTATTTATTTTCTAGATCATCGGTTACATACCAATCATTTTTTGAAACATGAATTTTATAAACCTGATGAGGACTACTTTTTAATGCATTAAAAACCGTACTACCACTTTTTTTTGAGATATCGTGTTCTGAGGTAAACCCTCCCCATGCGACGCCAACAACTGTATTCATTTGTTTATTTTTTATAAAATTCAAAAATAAGAACTTAATAACATACTTACGTAAAGGTAATTGTTTTCCAGCGTTCAAAACAAGTGGGATTTATTATCTTTACGCCAGAACTAAAACAAAATGATTTTTTTACGCTTCTTATTAAGCAAAGTTTTTTTAAAAACCCTTTTTAAGGCAAGTCTCTTTGTTGTGCTTTTCTTAGGCCTTTGTTTTGGGGCTTTAAATCTTTACACCCAGCACGGTAATCACATTCAAGTTCCTGATATAGAGACACTTGAATTAGTTTCTGTAGCCTCTATTTTAGAACAAAAAGAATTGCGTTTCCAAGTTTTAGATTCTGCTAAATTTAATTCTGAATACCCACCTTTTTCTGTAATTGAACAAAATCCAACAGCTGGTTCAGATGTAAAAAAAGGAAGAAAAATATATTTAATTGTAAATCCATCGGGCTATCGAAAGTTGAGCGTTCCCAATTTAATTCAAATTACCAAGCGTAATGCAGAAACCCGTCTTACGGCAGTAGGATTTCAATTGGGAGAAATCAGCTATCGTGACAATATAGGAAAGGATATGGTTCTCGAAATCCGTTATCAAGGAAATAAAATTGAGCCTGGAATTGTCCTCCCTAAAACTTCAAAAATAGACTTAGTCTTAGGAAATGGAAAACGATAATTTAGAGCCTGAATTTCAAGGAGAGCAGGTGTTACATGAACACTTTTCTTTTACTGCAGATCCAGGACAAGAGCCACTTCGAGTGGATAAATACTTGATGAATCGAGTAGAAAATGCAACCCGTAATAAAATTCAAAATGCAGCAAAACAGGGCAGTATTTTTGTCAATGATGAGGTTGTGAAATCTAGCTATAAAGTCAAGGGCGGCGACACCGTTCGTGTACTTTTTGGCCATCCACCACACGAAAATTTATTGGTAGCAGAAGATTTGCCTGTTGATTTGGTTTATGAAGATGATAGTTTAATCATCGTAAACAAAGCAGCCGGAATGGTTGTTCATCCTGGACACGGTAATTATTCAGGTACATTAATAAATGCCTTGATGTTTCATTTTGATAATTTACCTCAAAATGATCAACAAAGACCCGGTTTGGTTCATCGTATAGATAAAGACACTTCGGGCTTGTTAGTAGTTGCCAAAACCGAAACTGCAATGACGCATTTGTCTAAGCAGTTTTTTGATAAAACATCAGAACGCAAATACTATGCTTTGGTATGGGGAGACGTAAAAGCCGATAGTGGCACTGTAGAAGCTAACATTGGGCGTCACCCTAGAAACCGTTTACAGATGACCGTATTTGAAGAGGGAGAAGCTGGAAAAAACGCGGTTACTCATTACAAAGTATTGGAGCGTTTGGGTTATGTGACCTTTCTGGAATGTCAATTAGAAACGGGACGGACACACCAAATTCGTGCGCATATGAAACACATTGGTCATACCTTATTTAACGACGAACGGTATGGTGGTGATTCGATTCTTAAAGGGACGAGTTTTACAAAATACAAGCAGTTTGTTGACAATTGTTTTAAGTTAATACCCCGTCAAGCATTGCATGCAAAGACTCTTGGTTTTGAACACCCTGTTACTGGAAAGTGGATGCAGTTTGATTCTGAAATTCCAAACGACATGGAATTAGCACTTGAAAAATGGCGTCAATACGCCGTTCATAAAAATTTATAATGAAGGTATAAAGAGTTGAAATCCATTTCATTTGTGTTTTTCAAATAAGCCCCTTACTTTAGATTAAAATTACAGGACTATGAAAATGATTATTTCACCCGCCAAATCCTTGAATTTTGAAAAGGAACTTCCGACTTCAAAAGCATCTCAGTCAGTTTTTTTGTCTGAATCTGAACGCATCAATAAATTGCTAAAGAAAAAATCGGTTGCTGGTTTAGGCAACTTGATGGGAATTTCCAAAAAATTATCACAACTAAACTGGGAGCGCAACCAAGCATTTGAACTTCCTTTTACTCCAAAAAATGCACGCCCTGCAGTTTATGCTTTTGATGGGGATGTCTATACAGGCCTTGATGTTTATTCTCTTGATTCAAAAAAAATTGAGGAATTACAAAGCCAACTTCGCATTCTTTCGGGTTTGTATGGTTTATTAAAACCTTTGGATTTAATTCAACCCTACCGTTTAGAAATGGGAACAAAATTTCCCGTAGGAACTAAGAAAAATTTACCTGACTTTTGGAAAACTAAGGTTACTAGTTTGTTGAACGAAGAATTCAAGAAAGACGAACTTTTTGTAAACCTTGCCAGCAACGAATATTTTGCTGCAATCGATACCAAAGCATTAGAAGCTCCGATAGTAACTCCGCAGTTCAAAGATTTTAAAAACGGAAAGCTCAAAATAATTTCCTTCTTTGCCAAAAAAGCCCGCGGAACTATGGTGCGCTATATTTTGAATAACGACTGCCAAAGCCTATCCGATTTACAAGGTTTTGATGTAGCTGGTTATCAGTACAGCGAAGAATATACAACAAACAAGATGCAGCCTGTCTTTATTCGCTAAGATTTAGCGCGCTTTTTCTTGCTGTCTTTTCGGTTACGTGTTACACCAGAAGTACCGAGATTAATTTTTCCTCGTCGTGTTTTTTTATCTCCTTTTCCCATAAATAGTTGATTTTATTTTAACTAATATATCTATTTTTAGTGCAAATTCCTATTATGTGGTTTCATAAGCATCCTTCTGTTCCTTATATTCTCGAAAACTCAACTCGCTTAATTGTTGGAACGTTACCACCGCCTAAATTTTCGAAAGGTGTTTTGAACAATCAAGATGTAGATTTTTGTTACGGAAGTAGTAACGGTATGCTTTGGAAAATTTGGAATCGCTTCTATGATTTAAATTCAGTTTTCGAAAACACAACCCAAGCGATAGAGCAGCGTAAGTCTTTTTTGAAACGAGAACAATTTGTGATTTGTGATGTTGTAGACGGAGCCTATCGAGACAAAATAGACGCTTCGGATTTAGGAATGCAAGAAGTTCAGTTGCGCAAAGAATGCAACAGATACATAAACAGCAGAAGCCAAACGTGTTCTAAACCCAATAAGAATTAAATGGGAGCAACAATTTCTGTGATGTACACGCCATAAGCTGAAAATGCCGGTAGGCCTGTTGCAATTAACATTCCTTTAATATTGGATACCCCATTTAATTTTGCAATACAAATTTACAACATTAATCCACCAACTGCAATGCGAAGGATTAACAATTCTAAATCTGTGTTTTTATTCATTTTTTTATGGTTTTAAATTCGTTCGGTAAATCTTTTTTATTCTTTACACCTAAGTTTTTTAGTTTTGTCGCCTGTAATACTAAATTGTCGTTTCCTGTTCTCAGTTGTTTATAAGCATCCTCATATTTTCCTTGTGCTTTAACTAAATGAGTTCCTACATCTTCAAGATTCATCACGAATCCTACAAATTTATCATAAAGTTTAGCACCTCTATTAGCAATTTCTATGGCATTTTCATTTTGATATTCTCTTTTCCACAAGTCAACTATGAGTTTTAAAGAAGTTATTAGATTAGTTGGGTTCATTAATAAAATTCTCTTGTCATATGCGTAATTCCATAGGCTTGAATCACCTTGCATAGCGGAAATGTAAGCTGGTTCACTAGGGATGAACATCATAACAAAATCTAAGGCTTTGTCGTAATCGTCATAACCTTTTGTGCTTAATGAAACTATATGATTTTTTATAGCAATAACGTGTAGCTGTAATTCACGCTCTTGCTCATCTTTATCAGATGATGATAAATATCGAGTAAAGGCATTTAATGATACTTTTGAATCAATTATTACGCTTCTATTATCAGGATATTTAATTACTACATCTGGGCGCATTTTTTTATTTTCAGAATCAGTTCGTAAAGGATTACCATCATCATCTAATAATTGATGTTCTGTAAAATAGGTTTCATTTTTTCGCAAACCTGATTTTTCAAGAATACTTTCAAGAATCATTTCTCCCCAATTACCCTGTGTTTTTGCTTCTCCTTTTAAAGCGGTAGTAAGATTCCGTGCTTCATCACTAATGATTTTATTTAGCTTAGCCATCTCTTTGACTTGTTCCCCCAGCGAGAAGCGTTCTTTAGATTCATTATTATAACTGTCTTCTACCTGTTTTTTAAACTTATCTATATTGTCAGCTAGAGGTTTCAATATTACTTCAAGGCTTTTCTTATTTACATTCGTAAATTTTTCAGTTTTTTCCTCTAAGATTTTATTAGCGATATTCTGAAACTCAATATTGAATTTTTTTCCTAAATTTTCAATTTCTTGTTTTTGCGTTTCAAGTTTTTCTCTTAATGCTTTATTATTTGCTAACTCTGTCGCTAATTGTTTATTCAGAGAGTTATAATCTAATGTCTTGTCATTCAAAAGCTGAGTAGTTTTGACAATTCTCTCTTCTTTTAATTTATTCTCATTTTCTAAACCTTCCTTTTTTACTTTTAATTCAGATTGTTCATTTTTAATAGTATGAATTTTGTCTTTTAGCTTTTTATTATTTAAAGTCCATAAGAACGTTATTAGGCCTCCCAATATTAATCCGATTAGTATAAATATTATTTCCATTATAATTAATTTCAGTTTTTTTGTATTGGGATACAACGTGTTTGTGTATGAGTTGTTACGTTGATTAAGCAACTAATTTAGCAAATACAAACCAAATAGAAAATTCACGAGTATTTTTGTAAGTAGGCTAGCAATAGCATTTAATTTTTTAACAGAAGAACCATATTTTGATAAGGCTTGGGACGTTATGCTTTCACTAATATATATATAAATAAAGACAGAAATGTTGTTATTTCCTAGTTTGGGCTACAAAGTATTTGATGTTGTCAACGCCTTCTTTTTCAAGGAATTTAATAAAGGCAGAACCAATAATTGCTCCCCTAGAATGTGCGGTTGCAGTTTGGTAGGTGTCAGCATTGCTGATCCCAAACCCAACTATTGTTTCTGTTTTTAGGTTCATGTTGGCAACTCGTTTAAAGTATTCCGCTTGGGTTGCTCCAAAAGAGCTTTGCGCTCCTGTAACGGCGGCACTAGAAACCATGTAGATGAATCCGTTCGAAACATCGTCGATATAGCGGATGCGTTCGTCTGAAGTTTGTGGGGTAATCAAAAACATATTGTAGAGTCCGTGTTTTTCGAAGAGGCTTTTATATTCTTCGTGATACACATCTACGGGCAAGTCTGGAATAATAAGTCCATCAATGCCAATCGCTTCGCACTGCTCACAAAATTTTTGTATTCCGTATTGCATCATCGGATTGAAATAGCCCATAAGCACCAAAGGAATGTCGATATGCTCACGAATTCCTTGCAGCTGATCGAAGAGTTTTTGAGTGGTCATTCCGTTTTGAAGCGCCTTGGTAGAACTTTCTTGAATGGTAGGTCCATCAGCAAGCGGGTCGGAAAAAGGAAGTCCAATTTCGACCATATCTGCGCCCGAGGCTTGAAGGTTTTTTAAAATAGGTACGGTATCTTCTAGGTTCGGGAACCCAGCAGAAAAATAGATGGACAATAGTTTTTTGTCTTCTTTAAATTTGAGGTCTATTCTATTTTGTTTCATGTTTTAAAATCTTGCTTGTTGTTTTTACAACTTAAAATAATCGATGTAGGTTTCTAAATCTTTGTCTCCACGTCCCGAGCAGTTAAATACCACCACTTCGTCGGGTCCAAATTTACGAACATCTAGTGCTGCGAATGCATGGGCAGTTTCTATGGCAGGAATAATTCCTTCCATTTGAGAAAGAGCTAATCCCCAATCCATGGCTTCTTTGTCGGGAACAGAAATAAATTCGGCTCTCTTGGTTCTGAACAAATGGGCATGCATGGGTCCAACGCCCGGGTAATCTAGTCCTGCCGAAATAGAATAGGGTTCTGTAATTTGACCGTCGGGTGTTTGCATCAGCAAGGTTTTACTTCCGTGTATAATTCCTTCTTTTCCAAGAACAGAAGTAGCAGCACTCTCACCAGAATCAATTCCCTTTCCGGCAGCTTCTACTGCAATGATGTTTACACGTTCGTCGTTTAGGTAATGGTAGTATAGCCCAGCAGCGTTACTTCCACCACCAACACAAGCTATTACATGATCGGGATAGTCACGGCCTTCTAATTCTTGGAGTTGTATTTTTATTTCTTCACTAATAACCGATTGAAAACGAGCAACCATATCCGGGTAGGGGTGTGGTCCAACTACAGATCCAATGATGTAGTGTGTGTCTACGGGATTGTTAATCCAGTCCCGAATGGCCTCGTTTGTGGCGTCTTTTAGGGTTTTGCTTCCCGAGAGAGCAGGTCTAACTTCTGCCCCAAGCATTTTCATTCGAGCAACATTCGGAGCTTGACGCTTAATGTCTAATGATCCCATGTATACGATACACTCAATTCCCATTAAAGCACAAACCGTTGCAGTTGCAACACCGTGTTGTCCAGCTCCAGTTTCGGCAATTACTCGGTTTTTACCCAAGCGTTTTGCCAATAGAATTTGACCGATGGTGTTGTTTACTTTATGCGCTCCAGTATGACATAAATCTTCTCGTTTAAGATAAATTTTGGTGTTGTATTTTTTGGACAAGCGCTTTGCGAAATAAAGCGGCGTGGGTCTTCCTACATAATTTTTAAGTAAGGCATCGAATTCTTTTTTGAACTCAGGTTCTGCCGTTATTTTAAGGTAATTTTCTTTAAGCTCAGCGACATTAGGATACAACATCTCGGGGATGAATGCTCCTCCAAAATCACCGTAATATCCTTTTTCATCTACATTATAGTTCATACAATTCGTTTTTAAATTGTTCTAATTCATCTATTTTTTTCACTCCAGGTGCGCTTTCAAATTTACTATTTACATCAATTGCATAAAGGGGTAAATCTGTATTTCTTAATTCTAAAATTTGGGACACTTCTTCTTTGCCAATTCCACCGCTCAAAAAGAATGGTTTTGCCGAGGGGTAGTTTTTTAAAATACTCCAATCAAATCCATATCCATTTCCTCCAGGCAGTTCTCCTTTGGTGTCGAATAAATAAAAGTCACAAGCAGTTTCGTAAGGTTCTAAAGATTTAAAATCAAATGCCTCTTTCATGCTGAATACTTTGATTATTTCAACGTCTAAGGTTTTGATGTAAGCACAAAATTCGGGAGCTTCTTTTCCGTGTAATTGCACCGCCTGTAGGTCGTGCTCTTTGATTATAGTTTCGATATAATCGATTGTAGCGTCAACAAAAACCCCGGTTTTCTTTATTTTCTTTGACAACAAAGGTGTGGTTTTATTTACAAAACGGGAAGAGGGTGCCCAAAAAATAAAGCCCATATAATCGGGATTCAAAGCTGCAAGAGCTTCGATGTTTTCGGGTGTTCTCATGCCGCAAACCTTAAGCTTCATCTTCAATTTCTTTAATGAATTCAGCAGCACTAGCACCCGGGTTGTTTGTTTTCATGAAATTTTCACCAACTAAAAACCCTTCAAAACCATATGTTTTTAGATCTAAAATGGCAGCTGAATCGCTGATACCGCTTTCTGATATTTTGACGAAATCGGCAGGTATCTTTTCGACTAAGGTTCGGCTGGTATTGAGGTCTACTTCAAATGTTTTAAGGTTGCGGTTGTTCACTCCAAAAATATCCAAAGAAGGCATGATTGATTTTTCTAATTCTTCTAGGTTATGTACTTCTAGTAAAACTTCGAGTCCCAAACTTTGAGCAAAAGTAGACAGCTTTTTTATTTCTTCGCGAGTCAATACGGAGGCGATCAGAAGAATGACATCTGCACCGTTAGCTTTGGCTTCGATGAGTTGATATTCGTTTATTATAAAATCTTTTCTGAGCAATGGAAAATTGGTTACAGCTCGAGCAATATTTAAATCTTCTAGCGATCCACCAAAATACTTACCGTCGGTCAAAACGGACATGCCACATACGCCTGCGTCTTCATATCCTTTTGCCACATCGATTACCGAAAGGGAGCTGTTGATGTTTTGCTTGGATGGAGAGCGTCTTTTGTGTTCTGCAATAATCCCCGATTTACTAGCTCGGAGTTCTTTAGCTAAGGAGTTTGTGGTTCTTTCGAATACAGGAGAGGCTTCCCAGTATTCAAATGGAAACAGTTGTTTGCGTAAAGCAACTTCAATTTTTTTGTCTGCGATTATTTTATCTAAAATAGTCATTACTTACTCAGTTTTTGAAGTGTTGATAAAGCAGTAAAAGCCTTGCCGCTAAGAAGGGATTCTTTTGCTTTCTCGAAGCCTTCGATTGGACTTAAGTTTAAAGCAGTTGCAAGTGCCATTCCGGCATTTGCACAAACTACATTTTGTTGTGCTTCGGTTCCTTTGTTTTGAATTACATTCATAAAAATTTCTGCAGAAGAAGCCACACTTGATCCACCAGAAATCTGAGCAGCTTGGAGTTGTTTTACTCCAAAATCTGCAGGAGTAAGAACCCGTTCGCTGTTTCTACTCAATGCTTTGGTTGTTCCTGTTAAGGATATTTCATCGTACCCTTTTAGGTCGTATAAAACGGTAACGTTTTGTTCTGTTTTTTGAAAAAGATAGTGGTACAAACGAGCCAATTCTAAATTAAAAACACCCGTCAATTGGTTTTTCGGAAACGCCGGATTAACCAAAGGCCCGAGCATGTTAAAAAATGTTTTAACACCCAGATCTTTGCGCACAGGTGCAACGTTTTTCATTGCTGGGTGAAAAAGTGGGGCATGTAAAACGCAAATCCCAGCCTGATCAATGCAGCGTTTTAAAAAATCTTCTTCGTTAGAAAAACGAATACCTAAATGTTCCAATACATTACTAGAACCACAGCCCGAAGAAACACCGTAGTTTCCATGCTTGGCAACTTTCACGCCTGCTCCAGTGGTTATAAAAGAGGAAAGTGTAGAGATATTGAAGGTGTCTTTTTCGTCTCCTCCAGTTCCACACAAGTCAATGGTTTCGAATTCGCTGAGGTCAACCGCGAGGCAAAGTTCTAACAAGGCTGCTCTGAACCCTTCTAGCTCATCTAAGCTAATACTGCGCATCATGAATACCGTAAGGAACGATGCAATTTGACTGCTGTTGTACTTATCGTCAGCGATATTAATAAGCATTTGGCTCGCCTCTTCTTTAGAAAGTTGCTCGTGACGAATTAAACGGTTGAGTATCTTTTTCATAGCCTATGAATTAATCCAGTTTTCGATTATTTTCCCCCCATTAGGGGTAAGTACAGACTCCGGATGGTATTGAACCGCGCATACATTATAATCTTTGTGACGCAAAGACATTAACTGACCATCGTTGTCAAAGGAAGTGGCAACAAGCTGATCGGGTAGTGGGGTTTTAACTACCCAAGAATGGTAACGACCAACTTCGAATGTTTTTGGAAGACCTTTAAAAAGTGCATCCTCTTGAACAATGTTTATGGGAGTTGCAACTCCATGATATACTTTGTCTAAGTTGATTAGTGTAGCGCCAAATACCTCCGCAATTGCTTGCAGTCCCAGACAAACGCCTAGAATTTTTTTGGTAGGAGCGTAGCGTTCAATCGCTGCTTTTAATAACCCAGATTCGTCCGGAATACCTGGGCCTGGAGAAAGCACTATATAATCGTATGCCTCGAGTTCGTCTAAGTCAAACTGGTCGTTTCTTTTTACGATTACTTCACAGTTCAACTCTTCTAGATAATGCACCAAATTATAGGTGAAAGAATCATAATTATCAATGAGAAAAATTCGTTTCATATTATACGTCTTCGGCTAAGGTTAAGGCTTTGTCTAAAGCCCCTAATTTGTTATATACTTCTTGTAATTCGTTTTCGGGAACCGAGTCTGCAACTATTCCAGCCCCCGCCTGATAATGTAATTCTTGATTTTTTGACAAGAACGATCGAATGATTATTGCGTGATTAAAGTTTCCTTTAAAATCCATATACCCGATAGCACCCCCATAAAAATTACGTTTCGTTTTTTCGTATCGATCAATTAGCTTTAATGCATTGTGTTTTGGAGCTCCGCTCAAAGTTCCAGCAGGAAAGGTGTCGGCAACTACCTGAAATGTTTTTGCAGCTTTTTTCATGGTACAGGTTACTTTGGATACCAAATGAATTACGTGGGAGAAAAACTGAATTTCTCTATTTTTTTCTACCACTACATTAGAGCCGTTTCTACTTAAATCGTTTCGAGCTAAGTCGACCAGCATCACGTGTTCGCTATTTTCTTTTGGATCTTTTGCCAATTCCAATGCAGCTTGTTCGTCCTGTGCATCGTTGCCTGTTCTTTTGAATGTTCCGGCAATCGGATGTATTTCGGCTTTGCCCTCTTCTACAATAATCTGAGCTTCGGGAGAGCTTCCAAAAATCTTAAAGTCGCCATAGTCAAAAAAGAAGAGGTAAGGTGAGGGGTTGATGGATCGTAAGGTTCTGTAAACATTAAATTCATCCCCTTTGAACTTCTGTGAAAATCTTCGAGAAAGTACCAGTTGAAAAACATCACCACGGAAACAATGCTGCTTGCCTTTATTTACAAAATCAATGAAATCTGAGTCCGTAAGGTTGGATGTTTTTTCACCAATTTTTTCGAAAGCAAAACGGGTGCTGTTTTTAGCTTGAAGTAATTGTTCGATGTCTTCAATATTATGCTTCCCATCGAAGACATGAGAAAATAAATGTGCTTCGTGGTTGAATAAGCTTATTGCAATGATGTTTTGATATACAGCATAAAATATTTCTGGAATATCGAGTCCTTCTTTTTTCTGGTTCAGTTCTAAGTTTTCGAAATGCTCAACTGCATCATGAGCGATGTAACCAAAAAAACCGTTGCTTATGAATTTAAAAGGATAGTCTTCGCTTTTGAATTGTTGTGAAAATTGATGGATGCGCTCAGGAATATTAGCACCACTTGTAAGTTGTTCTGATGAGGACGTCCCATCTGGATATTTAATAGTGAGGTGTTTGTTTTTAAGTTCTATGGAAGCAATAGGGTTGCAGCAGATGTAGGAAAAGTTTTTGTTGTTTGCATGGTAGTCACTACTTTCTAGAAGTAAGCTGTGCGGAAAAACATCTCTAATCTTTAGATACGCACTAACTGGAGTCAGGGTATCTGCCAGTATTTTTTTGTGCTGTGAATGTAATTTGAATGTTTCCATAGGTCTTAAATTAAAAAAGGCTTGTCGTGATGACAAGCCTTTGATATATTGAAATAGCGTTGATCACGAATAAATTAATTTATTCGTTCCACCAAGCTGTAAAATTTGTTAATCGTTTCATTGGGTCAAATATAGTTGAAAAAATATTTTTATTCCAAAAAGAAACACAAATTATTTGTTTAGGTGTGATCCGTCACAAAAACCTTCAGGATTTTGTGTGTTTCCACAGCCACATTTTGGTCGTTCAGCTTTCATATGATTTATAGTTTTAAAGTTACATCAAGGTCAAAATTATCATAGATAACTTTATCTCCAAGATCATCAAAAAATGATTTTGATCCATAACGAATGTCGTATTTCGATCGGTCTATAACTACTTTTGCAGTAGCAGAACCTCCGCTCATTTGAAGATCAAAAGTTACAGGGTTAGTTTTTCCTTTGATTGTAAAATCACCAGTTACCGTATACAAGCCAGATCCTTTACTTTCAACAGAATTAAATACAAGTTTCGCTTGAGGGTAAGTTGCTACACCAAAAAAATCGTTTGACTTTAAATGCCCTTCTAGCTTTTGTTTAGAATTTCCTTGGAGGTCTGTGGTGTTCAAAGAAGTCATGTCAACAACAAAAGATCCACCAGTTAAGATTCCATCGTTCATCATTAAACTTCCAGAAACCAAATTGATGTTTCCTTCGTGCTGTCCAGTTACTTTTTTAGCCAACCAGTGAATCGAGCTTTCTGTTATATTAACGTCAAATTTCTGTTGAGCCAGTTCTGAGCTTTTTGCAACAACTTCTTTAACTTCTGTTTTTTTACCTTCTGTTGAGCCACAGCTTATTATAGCTGTTGTTAAGAATAATGCAAATAAAATTTTGTTGGTTTTCATGGTACTTGATTTTAAGATAATTGAATTGTTTTTTTTCATAAGAGTTATAATTGAGTTATTGACTTTTTTTTGTTTTAATTTTAGAGAGAACTCGCATCAATTCTTCTTTTTCTTTTATGTTTAGATTTTTGAGTAATTCCTTTTCTTTATCGTCTATAGTATGGTCTAATGATTTGAGTAACTTTAGTCCTTGATCGGTTATGAAAAGCTCAATCTTGCGTCTGTTTTTTTCACAAACAAATCGATTTACATAGCCTTTAACAATTAACTTATCAATCAAGCGCGTGGTGTTACTCATTTTATGAATCATACATTCTTGTATGGTTGATAAATTCGCAGCAGTTCCATTTTGACCCCTTAAAATTCTAAGCACATTGAACTGAGGTAATGAAATTCCATAGACCTTGAACAGCGCAGATAATTCGTCATTGACTTTGTAACCACTGATCAGAATGCTAATTACGGTATTGCGTGTTATTTGCTTGCTCATATATCGTGTAAACAACATTTGTATGTACAAATATAATACTATTTTTTATATTTCCAAATCAGGTAATGAAAGTAATATTTTGTAGCTACATGAAATCGATATACATTTGAATAAAATTAAGTACTATGAATGATTTAGATCAAAAGGAATGGGTTTCCTTAAAATCAGAAAAAACCAATGCTGTCATCTTAGATGTTAGAACAGAAGAGGAGTTTGAGTCGGGATATATTGCGGGTGCCCATTTAATTGATATAAGACAACCTCCTGAGTTTATGGAAGCGGTTCAGGCTTTAGATAAAAGTAAATCATACTTTGTTTATTGTCGTTCTGGAGCTCGTAGTGGTGAAGCTTGCCAGTTGTTAGATCAATTGGGGATAGCGTCAAAATATAATTTAAAAGGAGGAATATTAGCATGGACAGGGGATATAGTAGTGTAGTTTTTTTTAAAATATTTTCATTGCCCAAAGCTTATGAAAGAAGATTTTTTACACTTTTTGTGGAAGCATCAAAAGTTTATTCAAACAAACCTAAAGACAACCCAAGGAGTAGACTTGCAGGTTGTAAGTCAATGTATTCATAATAAACATGCAGAGCCTTAGAATCACAAAGTTTAATTGAGTTAAAAACGAATTACTGTGATTTAAAAAAATGCTTAAATTGCAGCATTGGATATTCTATTTTAAGCCCAAATAAATGAGCATGAATAAAATAAGACATTGGTTTGAAAAATACGGTTTTGAAGTGAGTAGTCGCTTTGCAGATGCTTTAGGGATTAAAGTTAAAAATGTCCGCCTATTTTTTATTTATGCATCTTTTGCAACTTTTGGCGGTTTTTTTGGTCTCTATTTGACCCTAGCTTTCTGGATGAAACTGAAAGATATGATATACACTAAACGTACTTCTGTATTTGATTTGTAGAAATGACTTGGTATTAAAATTTGATTTCTAGACTAATTTTTGGATATTGGTCATCTACTAATTTACACAAGTTTTATATGAAATTTATTGCAAATAAATCCAAGTTCCTGTTTTTTCTATTATCGGTCCTTTCGGTTCCATCTACCTTTGCCCAAGAGAAAGGCTTAGACCAACGAATAGATCAGGCATTTAAGCCTTTTTCAGATAAAGTCTCGGAAATCGTGTTTTTTGAAATTTTAGGGGTTCCATTTGTTTTGATCCTTTTAGTAGCTAGTGCTTTGTTTTTCACTATCTATTTTGGTTTTGTAAACATTAGAAGATTTCCAACAGCTATAAATGTTGTTCGCGGAAAATATGATGAATTAGATAAAAGTGATAGTGGAGAGAGTAAAGAAGGAGAGGTAACACATTTTCAAGCACTTGCAACTGCTGTTTCTGGTACGGTTGGTAACGGTAACATTGCTGGTGTTGCATTGGCTATTGCACTCGGAGGTCCAGGCGCTACTTTTTGGATGGTTATTTGTGGGTTGTTAGGAATGTCTTCAAAATTTGTTGAATGTACCCTTGGAGTCCAATATAGAGATGTAGGTGAAGATGGAACCATTTATGGTGGTCCAATGTACTATATAAGTAAAGGACTTAAAGAAAGAGGTTTTACAAATCTTGGTAAAGTTGCCGCAGTTTTTTTCGCAATATTCTGTATTGGAGGATCTTTCGGAGGTGGTAATGCTGCACAATCGAATCAAGCTACAATTGTTTTGAAAGATTTAATGAGCTTAGAAAGTACTGCCGCTGGTTTTTGGATTGGTATAATTTTAGCTTTTTTAGTTGGTATCATAATTATTGGAGGAATTAAAAGGATTGCTCAGGTAACTGAGAAAGTTGTTCCTTTTATGGCTGTAATGTATATAATAGCATGTCTTTACATAATACTAAGTAACTTTTCGTTAATTGATGACGCATTTTCCTTGATTGTATCAGAAGCTTTTAACCCTAAGGCAATTGGAGTTGGAGGCGTTATAGGTGTTTTATTGGTAGGTTTTAAAAGAGCTGCTTTCTCTAACGAAGCAGGGGCTGGTTCAGCCTCTATTGCTCATTCCGCAGTAAAAACAAAATATTCAGCCTCAGAAGGATTGGTTGCTTTGTTGGAGCCGTTTATTGATACCGTAGTGATTTGTACAATGACTGCTTTAGTAATTATTATCTTTAATTTTGGAGGTGCTTTTGAATACGGAGGAGAAGGGGCTGTCATGATTGATGGTATTTCTTATGAAGGAGCTGGAATTACTTCAATCGCATTCGGTGAGTACATCCCTTATTCAAATATATTTTTAACGATAGCCGTTGTTCTTTTTGCAGTATCTACGATGATTTCTTGGTCTTATTACGGACTTCAGTCTTGGAAATACTTGTTTGGAAGAGGAAAAGTTGCAGATTTAACATACAAATTATTATTCTTAGTTTTTGTAATCATAGGAGCTTCTGCAAGTATGAATTCAATTTGGGCATTCTCTGATGCAATGATTTTCGCAATGGTATTCCCTAATATGATTGGTTTATTCTTCTTGTTCCCAGTTGTGAAAAAAGAACTTAAGAAATATATAAATGCTATTAAGACTTTGGAAACTTAAAAAAAACAGATGCCACAAAAAAGGTCATTCGCTTATCGTTCTTACCGAACACAGCGTATGGCCTTTTTTTGTTTTCAATATTGACAGGTTTTCAGATCTATCTTGAATTTTTCTCTTCTCAGAATGAGCCAAGGGACATTATGGCTTTTGACTTTGTTTTACAAGAGCAAATTGATTCTTTGAAACAACGAGAAAGAAAAGATCAAATTTATCCTTTCAATCCAAACTACATATCTTTATCAAAAGGCTACCAATTAAATCTTTCTTTAGAAGAAATTGAGCGCTTGCATCGGTTTCGAAATTCAGGAAAATTCGCAAATTCCATTGCGGAATTCAAAGCGGTTACTCAAGTTTCGTCGGATTGGATTATAAAATACAGCCCTTATTTTAAATTCCCTGAATGGGTAACTTCGAAGAAGCTAAAAGCTAAGGATCTAAATGTTTCAGTAATAAAAGATATTAACACAGCAACAGCCGAGGAGCTTATAGAAATTCCCGGAATTGGAGCAGTTCTTTCTAAGTGAATCGTTAAATATCGAGCCAGTATTAAAGGATTTGACCTTATGGAACAGCTCAATCAGGTTTATGGGCTAGACAGTTTGGTGATCAGCAAGATAAAGAGTCAATATCAAATTTTGACTCCCGCTAAATGCAATAAAATAGTATTAGCTGAGGCTACTATGGAGGATCTTTTTAGGATTCCATTTTTAACAAAAAAAGAAGAGAAAAAAATTATAGGACTCCAAACAAAAAACAAAAAAATAACGTTGAAAAGTCTTCGAAATGAACCTGAATTTGATTCCTTGAAATTAGAAAGATTAGCGTTATATTTGTAGTAAATAAATCTCCTATGATTGAAAACTCCTTCTCACATCAGACCTCAGAGTCAATAGACATGATTACTGATTCTGCAAGAGATTTTGCAGTTAAGTATATTAAACCATATATAAAAGAATGGGATGAAAGTCAGCACTTTCCAATTGATGTAATGCGTCAAGCTGGAGCACTAGGTTTTTTGGGAGTTTTAATTCCAGAAGAGTACGGAGGTTCAGGCTTAGGCTATCATGAGTATATCTCTGTAATAGAACAAATATCTATTGTAGATCCCTCCATTGGACTTTCTGTAGCAGCTCACAATTCGCTTTGCACTAACCACATTTACCTTTTTGGAAACGATACGCAACGCTCAAAATGGCTACCTAAATTAACTTCTGGAGAACATATTGGTGCTTGGGGGCTTACAGAACACAATACAGGATCCGATGCAAAAGGTATGAACACCACCGCCAAAAAAGTACGAGACACCTGGGTGTTGAACGGAACTAAGAATTTCATAACCCATGGAAAAAGTGGACATATTGCTGTAGTTATTGCTCGTGATGGAGCAAAAGGAGACAGTCGAGGTATGACCGCTTTTGTTGTAGAGCGAGGAACTCCTGGTTTTGGTTTTGGAAAAAAAGAAGATAAATTGGGTATGCGTGCTTCAGAAACTGCAGAAATGGTTTTTGATAACTGCGTAATATCAGACGAAAATAGATTGGGAGCGGTAGGCGAAGGATTCATTCAGTCAATGAAAATATTAGATGGTGGACGGATTTCAATTGGAGCGTTATCCTTAGGGGTAGCTAAAGGAGCTTACCAAGCAGCACTTCAGTATTCAAAAGAACGAAAACAGTTTGGAAAGCCGATCAGTTCTTTTCAGGGAATTTCGTTTAAACTAGCCGAAATGGCTACAGAAATTGAAGCTTCTGAATTGCTCTTACACAAAGCAGCTTTTGATAAAAACCAAGGCAAAAATATAACTAAAATAGGGGCAATGGCAAAGATGTATGCTTCTGAAGTTTGTGTTAAAGTTGCCAACGAAGCCCTACAGATTCACGGAGGCTATGGGTTTACAAAAGACTATCCTGTCGAAAAGTTTTATCGAGACGCAAAACTCTGTACTATAGGCGAGGGAACAACTGAAATTCAGAAACTGGTAATCTCAAGAGAACTCTTGAAAGATTAAGTAAATAAAAATTAGATTTATATAAAAGGTTGCTTATATTTGCCTACTATTTTAACGAAAGGAGGTGCATTATTATGTTAATTATACCAATTAAAGAAGGTGAAAATATCGATAGAGCTTTAAAGCGCTTTAAACGTAAATTTGATAAAACTGGAGGCATGCGTCAGCTACGTTCTCGTAAACAGTTTGCAAAACCTTCTGTCAAGAATAGAGTAAAAATTCAGAAAGCACAATACATCCAAAAATTGAGAGACTCAGAAGCTCTTTAATTTTAATTGTTGCTTAAAATATAAACGTTGTTGTTTAAAGTTTTATAACTTTGAGTAACAACGTTTTTTTATGTCCATACCCAAATATATAGAGTACATAACCTATGAACGTAAATATTCGTTACATACGCAAACCGCCTATTCTAATGATCTGCTTAACTTTGAGCAATTCTGTAAAGATAATTTTGATGACACTGATATTGATAAAGCCCCCTATACATATATTCGCTCTTGGGTAGTAGCATTGGTAGAAAAAGGAAAAAGCAACCGAACAGTTAATCGTAAAATTTCAGTATTACGGTCTTACTACAATTTTTTATTGCGACTAGAGGTTATTGAAATATCTCCTCTTCGAAAACACATTCCACTAAAGCAGTCCAAGAAAGTACAAATTCCCTTTTCAGAAAAAGAAATGAAAGAGTTGTTTGAAGGAGATCATTTTGAGGATTCTTACAAGGGTTGGTTGCAAAGAAGTGTAATAGAGCTTTTGTATGGAACAGGGATGCGTCGTGCTGAGTTAATGTCGCTTAAGCAAAGCGATGTCTCGTTTGATTCTAAAACCATCCGTGTTTTAGGTAAAAGAAATAAAGAAAGGATAATACCGATGTTAGATTCTTTGCATAATTCGATGAAGAATTTTTTTAGTTTAGCAGAGCAAAATTCAAACTATGTTTTAAAGGGTAACTTTCTTCAGTCTGAAAAGGGTAAAAATATTTCGGAGAATTTTGTTTACAAAACGGTAAATGATTATATTGGCATAGTGTCTACAAAAGTTAAACGAAGTCCGCACATTCTCCGACATAGTTTTGCAACACACCTACTAAACAAAGGAGCAAATTTAAATGCGGTGAAAGAACTTTTAGGGCACGCTTCCTTAGCAGCTACTCAAGTCTATACGCATACCAGTATTGATAAGATGAAGCAGGTTTATGCTGAGGCACATCCCAGAGGAACTGAAAAATAGTTTTAATTTAAACTCTAATAATTATGACAATCAACATCCAATCCATCAATTTCACAGCAGACGTTAAATTAATTGAATTCGCAAAAAAGAGAATTGAAAAGCTAGAACAGTTCTATGATAAAATTTTAAGTGCAGAAGTTACATTCAAAGTAGAGAATGCTTCTGATCGAATAAATAAGTTTGCAGAGATTAAACTAAGAATTGTAGGAGATGATGTTGTAGTGAAGAAAATATGTAAATCCTTTGAGGAGGCTATTGATTTGAATGTCAGGGCCGCAGAACGTGTTTTGAAAAAGCATAAAGAAATTATCAAATAATTCATATTTTTTTCTTCAATTCGTTTGAATCAAAAAAAATAAATATCTACATTTGCACACCGTTCGAAAGAACGTGGTTTTATACTAATAAAAGCCGATGTAGCTCAGCTGGCTAGAGCAGCTGATTTGTAATCAGCAGGTCGTGGGTTCGAGTCCCTCCATCGGCTCAAAGAAAAAAGAATCGAATACGTTGTCGATTCATTCAAGAACATCATTCTTGTTTATTGAAATACTCTGGGGAGATACTCAAGCGGCCAACGAGGGCAGACTGTAAATCTGCTGACTACGTCTTCGCAGGTTCGAATCCTGCTCTCCCCACAACCTAACCTTTATAAGGTTTTAAAATGCGAGAGTAGCTCAGTTGGTAGAGCGTCAGCCTTCCAAGCTGAATGTCGCCGGTTCGAACCCGGTCTCTCGCTCTCTTTTTTGCCGGTGTAGCTCAGGGGTAGAGCGTTTCCTTGGTAAGGAAGAGGTCGGCAGTTCAAATCTGCTCGCTGGCTCAATATAAATCCCCCTTAACACTAGCATTAACAACACTTTTAGCAGATTAAGGGGTTTTTACTAACATCCCTTGTTAATACATTTTTTCACTAATAAGGTTACAATTAGGTTACAATTTGTAGTTTAATCGTATGAAACGGTCTTTTCACAACCTTACTATATACACAAGACCATTAGCTAATGGCAATTTATCACTTTGGGCTAGACACAAGTTTGGTTCAGGTAAATACTCTTATTCCAAGACTGATATTGTTATTCCTGCTAATTGTTGGGATGTAAAAAAGAAAGAAGTTAAGAGTAGACAAGAATTTAAAGAATACAGAAATAAGTTTAAGTTACTTTCTTCAAAGCGACAGGAATTAATAGATAAACTTAATCTTCAAGAGATATTACCTGTAGATGCTTTAAAACAAATTCAGCATTATCACATTTCAGATAGTCCAGAGTTAATAGACTTCTTTGAAACGGAGTTTTTAAACTCTAAACCCAAAGATTACAATACCGAAAAGTATAACGCTATATTTAATAAACTTGAAACATCACTACAAGAAGCTAAATTAAGCCATTTACTGCCTATCAAGATGGTTTACTTCAAAACACACACCGATGAAATAGTAAGAGCCTTATACAGCAATACAAGAAAGAATACTGCTACAGAATACTTAAAGAAATTAAATACTGTTCTAAAAGATTACAATGAAGATGAATTTAGAGATAAATATTTTCAAAAGTATTATCAAACAGAAGACACAAAGTTAAAACGCCCTGTTAAAATTGAATCCGTTAACAACGCAATTAAAAAAATTAATTCACTTAAAAGGTTAGAAGCATTTTTGTTTTGGATGTACAGTTTTTGTCTAAGGGGTTTAGATGGGCAAGATGTTACTTTAGTAAGTGATAAATTATTAGTTGAGGATTATCCTCTTGCCGATTATATCTACGATTTTGATATTGAAGGATATGATACACCAGTACACATTGAATTAAAGCGTAAAAAGACTGCTGCAAGAACCTTTACGTTATTAATTAACGCTTATCCTACGTTAAGTATAAACGAGCTCTTAAAAAAAGTTATACGGATTAATAGACCAAATGAGGTAAATGAAGATGATGGCTTAAAACTATTTAAGTGGGATAGATTAACCAATAAAAGAAAGTGGGATTTATACGCTGATTTTTTACAAGGTAGATTAATAAAGATATTAGGTAACAGTTTTAAATCAACCAGACACACGTTTACATCAACAGCCGACACATTAGGAGTTGCATTATCCGACCAAAGTGCATTAATAGGTAATAAATCAAGAAAAGGTTCAATAGCTTCATACTCTACAATAGACGAAAAGAGACTTGATTACATACACTTGGATGTATTAGGGCAGTATGATATAATAAGAACCTATATAAGCCTTCTAAAACACATTAAAGAAACAGGGTTAATGCAAAATGCTGCAAGAACATTAGATAACCAAGTCTACGAATTGGATAAAACCCAGCATCTTGATGAATCTTGGAGAACTATATTAGATAGAGAAACCTATAAAAGAAGAAAACGTTCTTTTGATAGTGAGAAAGGTGTGATTATAGAAAAACTTTAAAGACAAAGCAAAAGAGTTACTTGAAGCTCTAAACTTAAAAGCTAAATCATCAAAAGGCGTCAGATAATGAAAGCAGGCAGATTCTTCGGAGTTCCTTTTTCGTTTTGTGTGTATTTAACTGAAACCATTTCTTGATTCCCACATCATTAAACCACATCCAATCATTATTATTATAATAATTACTATTGTTTTAATATTCTTCATTTTGTTATTCTTCATTTTGTGTGTATTTAATTATTTCTCTTTGAATAAGGATTAGATGCAGTATTTGGTGGTAAAGGTTTCTTTATTTTTACTTTATCAGTTGACGTAAATTTTAAGCTAGAACAAGACGTAAGAGATATACCTATAATAATTAGAGAAATAAAGAATATTCTTTTCATTTTATTGGTTTTTAAATTATACCTAAAGTTACTAAATCTGATTGACAAAGCTTCTCTATTAGCTATGGTGTAATATCGTTGCAGTTTGTTCACTTTTAACCTATACCCTAAACCAATATATTTAATTGGTATTAAACATTAAAGCAAGAGACTAAAAGTAGTACATATCAAAAATAGCACAAAATACCGATGTTCACTTTATAGTGTGCTAAATTATACATACATTAGCTGAAACAAACAATATTGATATGAATGCAGTTAAGTACATCCGAGTAAGTACCAAAGACCAGAATATAGCTAGGCAGACTATTAAAAACACCCCTGACGGAATTACCGTTTTAGAGGTTGTAGATAAGTGTAGTGGGATAATACCATTCAATAAGCGTGATAACGCTCCTAAGGTCCTTAAAATGGCTAAGGAAGGTGCTATTGATACACTTCTGGTGCATTCTATTGACAGGCTTGGTAGAAACACTTTAGATATACTCCAAACGATTCAGGAGTTCACTAATCTAGGTATAAATGTTAAATCAGAAAAGGAAGGTTTAGAAACCTTAATAGATGGTAAGGAAAACCCTATTGCTAAGCTGATGATTAATATAATGGCTACCCTATCAGAGTTTGAACGTGAACGAATCTTGGAGCGTCAATCGGAAGGAATTGAAAGAGCAAAAGAACGTGGAGTGTATAAGACTAATGGAGGTAACAAAGAACCTCTTTCATTAGATGCATTTTTTAATAAGGATAAGAATGCTAAGTGTCTTAAAGAACTGAAGCGTGGAGAAAGTTTAAGACGTGCAGCCTCATTGTCTGGTGTATCTCTTGGAACTGCTCAAAAGGTTTCTAAGTTGGCTATTGAAACAGGAAGGATGTAGTGTCTAAATTTCTTTAATTACTGCGCTATAATGTTTCGGAGTTTTTCCCCAATGATACAATCCTTTATCAACCCAAGATGATGAATTAGAAACGTTTTCAGGCACTATATCAACCGCTTCATCGTGTTTGTACATTTTGATAACATCATCTTCTATAAAAGCTATATGAATGTCTTTAGCAATGTATTTTTTATCAATTGTAAATCTTCCTTTTAGTTGAACTTTAATCATATCATCTCCTTTAACGGAAATAAAGTCTGCACCTTCCCAATCATTATTTAATCTCATACTATCATACCCATACTCTGCAAGTGCAGATGCTACTTTGTGATAGTTATAATTTTCCTTTTGTTTGCTGTTAAGGTCTTTGTAAGAAACTTTAGTTAAATCTATATCCATACTCAAAGGTAAAAATATATAGAACACATTTTAAATACTCTTTTTAATTTAAATTCTACTTGAATAGTATGTTTGAGAAAATTCTTTACAAGGTTTAAATTTCTCTGTTAAAGACTTGTTATTAAGTTCTTTTATTTCAAACGAAATACTATCCTTTCTATATTGAAGTAGCTTGTCTCTCATATGCTCTTCATCTTTAAAAGTAATAGAGAAGTTGTACTTCTTATCTTTCTTGATATAGCTAATGTGGTATTTCATATTAGTAGAGTAGTTTTTGCTTGGTACCCTAAAGATATAGCACTTTTGCTCCTTGTCAATAGGATAGTTATTTACAAACTGAAATAGTTTTTAACAACGATTCTATATCTAAAAGACTAAAAGCACCTGAACTTATAAAAAATAATACACCTCGCTTACTCGCTTCGGTAGGGCTGTTTAACAAAAGCACATAATTGTTATTGTATATATGGATAGTGTGCTACTCCGTATAATGCCACCAAACTTCTGTCAAAAATGTAAGGCAGTTGGTTCAGGTAAACCTAGCCGTAAGAATTGCATCAGTATCCTTTATACGTTTCGCACTCGCCAACTGATATTCAACTTACCGCACTATATGCTAATCAGCAACGTAGCAGTTGTATTCTAAACGTTTCAGGGGGCGAACTACATAATTACTTACTCGGATGTTGCCTCGCTTACTCGCTTCGGCTGGGTTGTTTATGAGGTTTGTTTAAATGTATACATAACAAAAACAGTCAAATGTTATTGTACATATATAACATCCTTAATAAACACTAATATGAAAGACACAAACAGAGAAAAGCATATCCAAGTAAGGTTTACAGAACCAGAGATAGTTAAGTTTAAAAAAGTAGCTAAAGAGAATGGTTTAACCTTATCAGGTTTTGCAAGATACAGTATGGCAAGAACAAGTATTATTCTTCGTGAAATAAAAAAAGAAATGTAATGGAGAAGATAACATTGAGTATAACACAAAGAAGTAAGAAAAAACTACTTCAAATCGCACATCAAAAAGGATTGGTTTTGAATGAATATCTAAACATACTATTACTAAATAAAATACTGTAATATATGCCAAGACCTAAAGGAAGTCCCAACAAGATTACATCAGAAGTAAGAATTAAACTACAAGACTTACTAGACGATTTAATAGACTCTTTAGATATAAACGAGTTAGACAATAACCAGCGCATTAAAATGCTTCAGATAGCCTTACAATACACATTACCTAAGTTGAAACACGAAGTAGAAGAGGTTAAAGACTTGCCTTTGTTTGTAGAATGAAAACAAGCTTTAAGAACAGTTTTGTATATTAGTTGCAAACAACAACATATTATGAATTACAAAATTTTGATGTACTCAACTGCTACTCTAATTGTAGCAAACCTCCTGATTGGATTATTCACTAATTTTTGGGGCGAATCTAATAATCCTGATACCATCAACGGTATTTTAGGGGTGCTTCTAATCCTTTTTGCCACACAAGTATTTTCCAAAAAGAAATAAAAAACCCCCACCGAAAGCAACAGCTAAAGTGAGGGCTACAAAGCATCATTACCACTTGATATTTATTTAATCAATAACGTCAATATCCAATTGCTTGAATATTGGGGTTTCTGCATCTGTTAATTCTACATTTTGTTTGACTCATCCATAAGCTGAATCCATTAAAGCTTTATAAGCGTTTACATCGCCTTTCTTTGCCTTATGAATAAGAGCTAGTGTTATATGTCTTCATTGCTTAGAAGCTCTTTAATGCCCGTCAAAGGATTGACTTCTTCTTGAAGGAAAGCCAGGTATTCCCTTGCTACTGTTTTTCTATTTAAAGAACCTTTAGGTCGTCCAGTTGGATTGAGCTACTCTAACCAACTGAACTATAGGACCGGTTGTAGTTATATCAAGGCTTAGAAGGGCATTTAAAAGTTAGTCAGAATTAATTAAATGTCTATTTGCATAAATATTTGCATAATTCTTAAAAGTACCACTTTGAGCATTTCAACAACTTAAGTGCAAATATAACCGTATTTAGAATTTAAAAAAGTCTTACCCGTAAAATTATGTAACAATATTTTAGGTGTCTGTCTGTCTACCCCAGACACTAGTAAAACCCCGTCTAAATCTTCAAAAGACGTCAGATTTGAAAACAAGTGCTAATCACCCTTTTAAACGAGGTTTTTTTATGTGATATAATTAAACGTTTGTAAATGAGCCACAAGTGTTAGAAGCTGTTACTTCTATTTGGTGCACAGAGCATCTGCTTTCAGTATGGTTAACACAGTTAATACAAGAGTTACTTAAAGATAAATTTTCCATAATGATATTATTTTACTTAAATGTAATAAATATTATTGCATAAATAGCTGAAAAGCAGTAGTTTGTATTTAGATTAATTAAAAATAAGTGGAACATTGTTTTGGATTGTTAGGTTCTAATTTTAAGCTAAATGGCTATACAGCAGAACCATACTAATTTCTAAATCAGGCTGTCTGGACACATCTTTTAAACCACAGTCATATCATCTTCAGGAAGTTCAGATGGTTCTAAATAAAAAACTCCCACTAAAAGCAACTGCCAAGTGTGGGCTAGAAAGAGTCAATACCACTTGACCTTTATTTAATCAATAACAGGCGTTTTCTTTTAAACCACAGTCATATCATCTTCAGGAAGTTCAGATGGTTCTAAATAAAAAACCTCCACTAAAAGCAACTGCTAAAGTGAGGGCTACAAAACATCATTACCACTTGACCTTTATTTAATCAATAACGTCAATATCCAATTGCTTGAATATTGGGGTTTCTGCTTCTGTTATTTCTACATTTTGTTTTACAGATACTTTTCCTATTCAGTAATAGTTGCTAATTAAAAGTATAGTATATTTGAGATATATACTTTGTTTATGAAATTTCTTCTTAAAAGCTCTCTACTTATATTTTCT
>Ga0209091_10000107_pt1 | contig 78879 bp, 64 predicted proteins | sample ArcticOcean_MG_C_6_FD_187438 | JGI IMG/M metagenome (GOLD analysis project Ga0209091, IMG submission 187438) | Marine microbial communities from western Arctic Ocean - ArcticOcean_MG_CB8_128 (SPAdes) (version 2) | ecosystem: Environmental > Aquatic > Marine > Oceanic | place: Arctic Ocean...
TGCTCCAAGAAGAGCCATCATAGGTCATGTACTCAAGATTGTAATTGGTGTAATCAAGATAGGTTACGTGCAGGTTATCATTGGAATCAATCGCTAATGAGGATTGATAGCCGACGGTATCTGTGCTGTCGAGCGAGACCGGTGTGCTCCAGTAGTCATTGGCGACGACAAAAGAAGTATCTTCATTGGATTCATTCAAATTCGCAGAAGTTGAAGCATCGTTCTCAACGGCCATTCCACCAAGGGCAGAGAGGGTCAACAGCAGGCAAACAAGTAAACTTCCAGCAGCTAAAGCAGTTCGGTTCATACCAGCAGGTGAGGCATACAGCACTTGAACGCTTTCTTTGAAAAAGAGGTAGGAATAAACTCTTTCAACGTTTGAACTCATCAAAATTGAAGCCGTCATCTTCATCGTCTTCATTCCAATCAACCGCGCCAGGTTGGGCAAGGTTCGGGTGTAACATCATTTGCAACATGGGCCAGAGGCGTAGGAAAGACGGAGACGCCTCCCACATCAGTTGGATCATTGGATGTTCACTCATCGGGATTCCACCTTCACCCGGTGGTGGTAAATCTGCGGGAAGTAGGCGCAGTTCGACAATCAAATCTTGTAATGCAGTGCGTTCATCTTCATCAGCCATCTCAAGTTCTTCACAGGTCTCCAGGGTTAACTCAAGCAGGTCGGCCAATTCATCAGGATTCATTGGACCAGTTTCCGTTTCTCGAACATCGATGGGGCCAAACGAAACTGGACCTAAATCGGTCGAAAACATCTCATCACCTTGGCGCTCAACTTTCATCAAGTGTTGTCCTGCAGTGTTGCCAAGTGGTGCAAGTGCAAATCCACCGTCAACGACTCGAGAAGCAAGCCACTCGGGTAACTCACGGATTTGTCCAGTGACTAAAACTCGATTGAGCTCTCCAGGGAATGCTACCGGTGCAACTTCAACAGCCTCCAAGACTCTTGATTCGACGGTTGGCCAATGTGTTAAACGAGCTTGAACATGTTCAACAGCAAGTTGAGACGGGTCGAGCAGACGAACTCGACCGTGTTCACCGACGATCATGGCGATAAGTGCTGCGATATAGCCACCTTTTGCGCCAAGTATGACCACTTCTTGCCCATCTGATAATTCCAGATGGTGGAGTAAGGTTGCAATCATGTGCGGCGCTGAGATCGTTTTGAGGCCACCTTGTTCAGTTTCGAGGAAAGGAATAGGGCGGTCGGCAAAAAACGGCTCAACATCGTAATCGGTAAAATCAGCAATGTCAACCTCAAGCATGGCTTTTTTGACATGTTCAGGAACTTCAATTCCGCCTTTTTCGAGGCGCCGTAGAAGGGCTTCCATGTCGGTCATCAAGACTGGAAAACCGCCGGCCAATGTAAAGTATGGCCCTTCGCTTTCTCAAACCCCAGCAAAATGAGACTCAATGCATTTCTAACCATGCAAAGAACGAAACGATTGGAAGAAGAATCAAGATGGCACGATTGATTTTTCTTTGCTGGTCAACGTATTTTACGGTAGGTTCAGGTGAGACTTCAATCGCTTTAGCACTTCTCGACCGGCGAGCAAGGCTCACCTTCTGTTCAATCTGCGAGAGGACTTCGTTTCGCAATTCTGGTTGGCGACTGTTGGTGATGCCTTGTCCAACGATGAATTTAACCGAATATTGTTCGGCTAAAACCAATCCTGCTTGAACCACTCCGGTCGTGTTTGTCAAATTGTGCATGTCGATTCGGATTGACATGCCGTCGCTTTTGACATGGCTCAAGACGCGCCATTTTCCTTGCCCTTCATTGAATCGATGCAACAGTTCTCGAGCGTGAACAAGAGGTTGTTGACCAAGAAACACTGGCCGTATTCGTCTTGCCAGAAACGGTCCAAGCAAAATAGCGCCAAACATTGGCGGTATACACATCAAAGTGACCAGTCTTTTGAGGGCATCAGGGTCGGTTAATATTGAGATAACTGCTAAACTGAATCCAAGGTATAATCCCAAAAACGCCCCTGCTTGGAGACCGGTCATAAGACCAACCGGTTCTCCTTCATTGAGGCTCATAACACCTCTAGGCGGTCTTCGCACATCAATACTCGCCTTTGTCCGAGCGAAACTTCATCAATTGGCTTATACAGCACCGGTTATGGAGAAGAACGGCTTGCTCGACCGGCGTCGTGAGCGTAAAGTTGGACTTTGGGTATTCGGAGTCAGTGCTTTTTTCTTTGTATCATTCTTCCTCGCACCATTGCTCTTGCCGACGGGGAGTGTGCCAGAACTCGGCGCTCGAGCCAACGCTTTTGATTATGCCACAGTAGACGGTGCCTTCTCCAGCGGCAACACTCCAGCCTCATTGACACACGTGCATGAAGATGGAACAATACATGTTCATGAGCCGTTTGCTTGGACGGAACTTGATCCATACACCGGTTTTATCTACATGTTTGGCGATTTGAATTGCCATAACAAACACGAGAGGTCATTGGAAATCAATGGTAACCAAATGCCGGTATGCACCCGTGACCTTGGAATCTTCTTCGGTCTTGCCATCGGAGGTTTAGTGTTCTCTCGCTACGGCTATAACCGTTGGACCATCAAGGATTCATGCCTTTCTTTGCTGCCTGACAGATGGCTTGAGAAAATCTATAGAGCAAATCGTAGAACGACGGCTTGGATTGGAATGGGTGCAGTTCTTTGCGTTCCTCTACTGATTGATGGATTCACTCAACTCCTCACAGGATATGAATCAAATAATCTTACTCGACCTCTCACCGGTGCGCCCTTTGGAATCGGCATTGCCATACTGACTGCTGCTGCTTACTCAGCACGACCACACTTCTTTGAAAATGCCAGCATGGTGAAGTTACCGGCAAATGCTCAATTTGAACTTCAAAAGAAAGAAGAAGAAGAGTGATCAGTCTTTGGGTGGTGGAGTTTCCCACCACGCAAGTAATTCTTCAACTGAAGATGGAACTGGACACATTTCATGACCACTGCTCAACATCTCAAGACGCTTACAAATGTAGTCAATCGATTTGCGAATCAAAGGTCGAGGTGGTCTTCCATCGACAGGAATCAAAATTGAACGCAAGGCATCATTCCATTCCGCTTCGGGATTTGCTCGACGCCATGAGGCGATTTGTGTTCGGAGTGGCCACATGGCGAGAGCTAAGCGCCCGTAACCCAGACGACTGTCTCTGAGTTTGAACACTTGAGCCTCTGCAAAAGGAACATGGGATTGCTGTTTGTGAATCCATCGAGTCTTTTCAAGCCACTTGACGAGTCGTTGAGTGTGCCGCTGCGTTACCATTCGATGCGGTCCAAACGCTTTGTGGAGACGTGGGACTTCACTTGAACCGACAATTAAGGATAAGGTTCCTAACACCGACCAACATGAATGGGAATGAGGCGTAGCAGGAACATCATTTGCACCTGCAGTTTCCGAATCCCATTTTGATTCAGCGTACGCCATCCATTCAGCAGGAGAACGGCCAGACAGCCAACCAATGTGGATAGCAGTTCGCTCTTGAGGTGCTCCAGGTAGGCGCCGTTGTTTTTTGACATCTGCAACTAAAGTTCGAAGTAAATACCGGTCGACTTCATCGGCGACCACGTTCAAAGGTGCAGGTTTACGATTGAAGAAAGCACGAAGTTCGGCACGAAGTTTCTTCTTGAGTTCATCGAGGCCACCCTCGTTCAAAATTGGTCCAACAACGCAGCACTTGTCAAAAGGTGCAGGTGCTTTGACCCCACCCGAGAGTAATTCTGTGAACCCTTTTCGAATTGTTCGCTGGATTTCTGCAGTTTCGAAATATTCTTGCTTTTCACTGTTCATTCGTAATGTACCCGATTGAATACGCTTCATTGCCTTATCAGGGTCGCAGTCAATCCATAATACCAAATCTGGAATCATGGCAGCAGCGTTCATTTTGGCAACATGCTCGACTCCAAGTTGGCCAACGATTCCTTGGTAAATCAACGATGAATGGATATTTCGATCTGAGATGACAACATGTCCCTGTTGTAACAAAGGTCGGATCCAAGTGTGAGAATGGTCGAGTCGGTCTGCGGCAAAAAGCCCTGCTTCTTCGAGCGGTGTTTTATTACCCAATTTGACAGAAGTAAGTGCTAACTTACCAAGTTCACTGTGGCGCCTTGGCTCGTGTGTAGCATGTACTTCCGGAAACGGATACTCTGCCGCTAATTCGAGCAAGATGCGTGCGGCTTCTCCCTTGCCAGAGCCGTCACCGCCCTCAACTGTGATGAGGTACATTCAATCACCGCCAATATCATCGAATTGGTTTTTTGAAATACTCAGGATAATCATTCCAACAAGAATCATGAAAGGTCCAAAAACGATTAAACCCCGGCTGAATAAAGCGATTCCCGCTAAAAATTGTGTTCTTCGATAGTGTTTTGCTCGACGGACTTCAACTGCCGCTTGGAAACCAACAAAGGCGGTTATAACTGTAAATATACCGACGACCGTCGAAAGAGCCACAGCCGATTCAAGGGTCCATCCATCATCTTCAGTTATTCCTTCCTCGATCCGCAATCCTTCTCCAGCAGTCATCGTTATCGGTTTAATTCCTGCTTCTTCAGGTATGAAGTCACGTTCGACTGTGGTGTAACCTTCCGCCTCAACATGGAGTGTCATAGCTGTGCTCAATATGTTTTCAAATCTGAATCGCCCTTCATCATTCGTAACCATCTCTGCGAGGACCTCATCCGTGTCGATGTTGAGGAGTTGAATCGTGACATTTGCGACACCGTTTCCATTCCCTCCACCTTCAAGTGCAATTCCTGAAACATCCACTCTATCGGCTCTTTCAAACAAAGATGAACCCAATAAATCATCAGGATTGCCGTTGAGAATTAAGGCGCCAGAGGCCATGCCGAGGATACTGCCAATCAGTATCAGAGAGGCGGCAAGAATGAGGAGTCTTGATTTGTCGGATTGGTCGAGTTCATCGACTTTGGCTTGAAAACGAAAGGTTGCTTCTTCAACCGCTCGATCAAGTTCGTGCGCTTCAACGACTAATTCCTCTTCTGCAACCTGTTGACGGGTTGTTTTTGCCGTTTCAGAAGCCTCAAGTTTGGCCTGAACTCTGGCGCGAAGGGCTACGAGCCGTTCATCCATGTCGTCATCATCCATTCTTCGCACCTCCGCTTATTCGAGGTCACCGCATGCGCGGATAATACCCTTCCCTTCAATTGGCGCGCAGATTTGGTCAGGAATTCTTACGGATATTCCACACCAGGAAGCCCACTAAAAGGAGTAACAGCCCGATGGAGGAAAGAGCAAGCGCTGTGAGGAGTGGATGAGTTACAATGGTTCGAGCCTCAATATCTTTTGAAGTTTCATTTGACGGGTTTTCTTGCTGGTCTGCGGGTTCTGTACTTTCTTCTTGTGTGGCATTGGTCATGAGCCATGCACCACTTCTCAAGCCCAGTTCGACCATACGGCCTACAGTTCCAAGTGATTCTGCACTTACTTTGTCGGGAGTGTCATCATGTGTGTGCCAATACCCTTTGAAGGGTTCAGCATTTGGTCCATAGCGGATATCGATGAGATCGATGGCGGGAATCCCGATGTTAAGGGCTGGGACATGGTCATCATAGACGCCAATTGAAGTGTTTTGGTCGAAAATCTTGACGCCCATTGCTCCATTACAATCGGTTTTGTTTTCAACCATCCCGAGTGCTTCAGCAAGTGGAGGAATGGTGCTCCATAACGTTCCATTGCCTGGCCAAATATGCGTTAATTGCAAGTCTGCATCTCCAATCATGTCTAAGACAATGAAGGCCGCTGTGCGATTGATTTCTTGCTGAGTTTGATCTTCTGCCCATTTCTCTGCACCAAAGAATCGGTGAGGTGTGTAATTCTGGTCTTCTGCATCGGTCCACAGCAATTCAACACCGTATTCGAGGTTCATTGGGGGTATGATTCGTGCAAGTTCAAGCAGAGCAGCCGCTCCACTTGCACCATCGTTGGCGCCGATGATTGGCTCATTGGTCCGATTCTCATTGCTGTCCCGTTCCGCAACATTTCGAGTATCATAGTGAGCAACTAAGACGATTCGTGGAGTGTTGTTATCGGCTCCTACAGGTTCCAAAACGGCTTCAATATTCGTGAAGGTCAGGTTATCAACCGTGTATTCATGCATACTCACATCCCATTGAGTTAAATTTTCATCAACGGAATTTCGGAATGCTTCAGAAGCATTCGTTCCTGGAACTCGCGGCCCTAAACTCGTTTGCCAGTGCACAGATTCATTGGCCAAGGTGCCATTGAACTCAAGTTGCTCGACATATTCACAGATTTGAACGGCTTCGTAGGGCGATTCTACTGCATCTGCTGGTTGTATAAACGAGGTACTGCAAGAGCAAAGAAGTATAACGAGAACAGCGGTTGCCATTGAATGAGATGTCCGATAATCGCATTCATCCGGCATGAGCATGTATGAAGCCTCATAGACCCACTCTTAAATACCTCATTTCAAGTCGTGTAGATGTTAGCAGTCTTGCGAATAAATGAGGTGCCCTAAATGTCGGAACTACGCTCTAATACCGCTTTGCTTCTTGTGACGCTTCTGTTCGTCTCAGGAATCTCTCCTCTTTTACTCACGGTTGGTGCTGAGTCCGAGGAAGTAAACGAGCCACTGCCTTACAATGCAGGTGGTGTTGTAATCGGTGACATCGCCGACTTTGAAATGGATATGGGCGACCAATACTTGATGTTCGAAGAAGACCAACCAATTGTTTCGGCTTTCTCATTCATGAAAGAAGCGTGGATTGAGGCTGGCCGACCTGGAGTTGACGATATGGCCTATGAGCCACAAACTTCAGCCCGTAGCGGTGGGCGTGCGTGCACTGCGCATGTTGTGAATGATGAATTGACCGTTCCAACTTCCGGTGGTTCAGTGGACACCTATGTGGCCAAGACCACCAACACAGTTGCCTTCTTAGTACAATCTGGTCGAACCTTGACTTCAACCGTTTTGAATAATCTTGCATCCTCTTGGGACCAAACAATCTATCCAACGATGACGACCTATTACGGTAAGGATTACCAAGATGGTCGTGGACTTGCTCCACCTGATGTCGATAATAACTGCCAAGTTCAAATCGTGATTTACGATATTGATGGCGCTTACAATATTGGCGGATACTTTGCACCATCCATGTCCAATTCACGTGAAGCATTGTTTGTGGATTACGCCGACGTTACTCTTTCATGGGGCAAATCAATCTTGGCCCACGAGTTAGAACATCTGTTGCATAACGCCCAAGATCCGTATGAAAAACTCTGGATTGATGAAGGTAATGCAGACGTAGCGATTTACCTCTGTTTCGGAGCAGATTCTACGCTCATTAGCCATTTGAATCAATGGACGGAAGCTTCTGAAATCTCAGTCCGATGGTGGAATCAACGCTTTGCCGATTACGGAGCCGGTTTCATATTCACTATGTATTTGGCAGACCATCTGGGTGGCGGCCCTGCAGTTCGCCAGTTAGTTCAAGATTCAGCAACTGGAGGCTTAGGAGTAGAAAATCTAGCAAGATCACCTGTCAGCGGTCAGAGTGGCATGCTTGGAAGGACGATGGGGGAAATTTTTGCTAATTTCTCTATTGCTGCAGTTCTCGATTCCTCGCAAGGAATCTACGGCTTTTCTAACCTTGATTTGACATCAACGTGCTCTTCAGGTTCTTTCTGTCGCGTTCAGCCAGCAGATACCAACAGCGATTGGTCAGGCCCATGGTCTTCGACCGGGCATGCTGTCGAAGGCTGGGGTATTCGAGCATTCCAGTTCACTCCTGGTGCTTCATCTCCCGCTCCGCTGACAATGCGTTTGACTGCAGATGTGAGTCAGTTTGATGGCGTGGTTGTATCAAAAGCCACCGCCGATGGATTATGGACTGCAACTGATTTGAATTTCCAAAACAACGTCGCTACAGCACTCATACCTGGCTTTGGCAACCTCACCAATGAAGTGTGGGCCATTACATGGTATGCCAGTACGGTCGCAGATTGCGATTACACCTCGTGTGGACCGTCGTACCCTCAAGGGACTGTTGATATCGAGGCTGCACGCATTACCTCCCCGGCTACACTGACGCTCAATACTACTGCCTTGAGTGACCGTGATGGCGACGGTTCTCCAGATACGGCCCAAGTCAATTACGAAGTCTTTTCAAACGCTTTCTTCGAAGACCTTGATGTCACCACGAAGGTTCTTGACAGCAATGGAATTGTTGTCGATACCCAAACCAAGCGGGTTTCAGCAGGCGGCGGAACGGCGACTGAAGAGAGTATTTGGTTTACAGCACCGTACAATTCACAATACACTTTCCAAATGGAAATGCAAGACATGATTGGCACGACCGTTGATACGCTCTCAACATCCCCTCAAGTACTCAATAACATGAAACCAACAGCAAACGGAACGCTTTCTCCGAATCAATCACAGACATGGGAAAACATCCAATTCTCCGGCGACGGATTTGATGCATGGGGCCTCTCCTTTGACAATAATTCACTGCCTTACCTCGATGCACCGGTCGCCTATGCCTGGAATTTTGGAGATTCGACAACCTCCGGATTGAAATCACCTTACCGTTCGTACCAAACGATCGGGCAGTACAACGCTACATTGCGTGTTCAAGACCAAGGTGGCTCTTGGTCCGATGTTGATGTTCTTGAATTGAATATTACCGATAACTCTCCACCGATTCCTTTAATCACGGTCAACGGTGTTGTGATTCAAGAAGAAGTCTCGATCCTAACGAATCAAATGATTCTGTTTTCCGCCTCATTGACCAACGACAATGTTCCAACTCAGAATTTGTCATTCCAATGGAATTGGGGCGACGGGACCAATGACGGTGGAATCGGCATGTATGAAGCACCTCACGAATGGGGCGATATCAACGGCCTCAATGTCACGTACAACCTCACACTGACCGTTTCAGATGGCATCAATATTGGTGTCAAGAATATTCTTGTCAATGTCAACAATCGAGTTCCGTTCCAAATCTTTTCTGAAAATCTCTCCACCTTTACCTATACTGCAATCGTAATGCCTGATGTGTTCAAAGATTCAGACGGTAGTCTTGTTTCGTATGCTTGGTTTTTCCCTGAAGGCGTCAATCTTGATGGTGGAGTGACCGACCGAGATGATGAGTTCACGCTTACAACCTCGAATGATCCGAATCCACTCCCTTCATGGGATACACCTGGGGTGAAAAATGCTGAGTTGACCGTGATGGATGATGATGGAAGTTCTGTTACAGCCACCTTATCAATCACCGTATTGAATCAAATGCCAGTCGCAGATTTTATTGTTAAAACAACCACATCTGGGACTTCGATTATTGATTTCCGTGTTGAAGACGGTCAAGTCGAGACGCCTTACACATTTGATGGGCGGAATTCATTTGATCCAGACGGTACAGTCGGGGATTCAAGCGATTTAACCTATAATTGGAGTTTCTCTGATGATGAATCCTTTGGTGCAAGTCCTCAAGTGACTCATTCTTTTTCTCAACCCGGAATTCACACGGTGACTCTTGTTGTGACCGATGAAGCAGGTACTCAAAGCACCGCTCGAGTATTGACTGTTGAAATTGCTAACCCTTTGCCAATCATTGCTGTTCAGATCCTCGATGCATGGTATAATGAAGAACAATTGACAGATTCAAGTGTTCTTCCTGAATTAACTGATATCGATTGGTCTCGAACCTTTGATGAACAAGACCAAACTTTTTCTGCACCGAATTATTTGCTGTATTTTGATTCTGATGGTACCCGTGACGGTGACCAATCATTTGAAGGAAAGTATGTTCCATTTGATGCGAATTCACCTGATTGGAATGGCCTTGTGCAATATACTTGGGATTTCGGCGATGGGTCTCCACTTGACCATGATGCAACTCCTTGGCATGCTTATTCGCTTCCAGGAGAATACTCGGTATCACTTACGGTCCGGGATGCATTTGGCACCGGTGATGTGAGCCGAGCCCACTTCGCCGTCGTTATTGACCATCCACCGGTGATTCACAATATCTTCATCCCAGATGATATTATCGTTTCGGATTCGAACTCCTTCGCAGCCAATATCTCTGATCTTGAATCAGACCTCGGTCTTGCAGTCTATCGGGACACGAACATCAACGACGGTTCGATTTCTGACCGAGATGAAACACTGAGTCCCGACTTACAAATCCGTTGGGATTTAGATATCGAAGTTGATGCAGACAACAATGGAAATCCTGCAGATGATTGGATTGAACCAATGCCGGGTTCAGTAACACGAGTCACCGGGACTTGGAGTGAAACAGGAACCTACACCATCCGTTTGGAAGTGTGTGACAGCGTAGGAATCTGCGATTCCATGGACCAAGAAATCGATGTTAGTCCTGAGCCGTCTGCTCCTCCTTCTTTGTCCGATTTCAGTGTTGACGAATGGAAAAGTTGGCTTACTTCAGCCGGTTCCGAACTTGCAACCTTTGTTGCCCTCATTGCAGTAGCGTTAATTCTCGGCTGGCTTGTCATGCGGGAACCAACTGAGATGGAAGATGAGGCAAAGCAAGCAGCTGAGACCTATACTGATGTTGAGCATGTCGAAAACCAAGGTGGTTTGCTCGGCATGGATCATCACGCTCCACCTCCTGCCCCCGGAATCTTATCGAAAGATGAACGTAGAAGTGAGGACAGTGGATTTATTCGGCCACTTCGTAGAAGAAGTTGACCGCTAGATTGTATAACCTCCTTTGGTATCGTTACATGGGGAGAGGCCATGTCATCACACATACGAGTGGGTTCGATTACATTGACCCTGCTCTTGCCGATTCTTTTAGTGGGGCTTTCAAGTCCACTTTCGATGCAGGCTCAAGCCGCCGAAACATGTGCAGGCGACACCTCTCCTATTCAATGGAATGAGACGGCTCAACGTATGGCCTTGGTACCATTTTACAACGGTAATTGGTGGAATGATTGGGATGACATGTATTATGATGATTACGAGGAAGGTGAGGGGAATGGTGACAAAGATGATGGTGAAATGGTCCAGGACACACCAACATCTCCAGAAAATCCTTTGAATCCTGAAGAAGAATGGATGTATCGGGATTGGATGAAGCCTCGACTTGATCCACTCGAAGAAAACCACTACACGACGATGCTCATCGGTAACGATAGCGTTGGTATTTTGAGAGTGAATCTTTCGGCAGATTATCGAACGACGGTCTGTATTCGTCTCCAAGATATGAACCTCAATGCGGTCGAAGGAGATGTCTATCTTCTCACCACTGAAGAATACGACAATTATGCCCAATCGTATCAGGCTGCTCATGAAGATAACTACTACGGATACGAGGATATCGAAAAATCGCTTTCGAATATCCCGCCGGAATGGAGGAGTTTCAATTTCTTAGGTTGGAAGTCGTATCGTGATTCACATGAATATGAGCAAACTTCTGAAGTGAATTTCGCTTTGAATCTCGACGGCCCAGAAATCTATTCATCGCTCTTTACGGGTACGGAATGGCAGGATTTTTACATCGTCATCGATACTTGGGATAATGTTCATGATGGCGATGCAGATGCTCCGAATTCAATTGTCGCTGCAGATGTGACGATCATCACGACTGAACGAAGTTTCATACTCCCTCCTTTCACCGTCTCTCTTGTTTTCTTGGTGGTACTTCTCGGAACGCTTTCGATCCCGTTCATTCTCAACGCCAAATACATGAAGGCAGGATTGGTCTCTGAAGTTCCGCAACATATTGTCCCCTCGCTTGATACGCCTGCTCAGTACAACGCACCTGCGCAATATCACGCACCATCTCTGCCGATAACGCCACCCTCGCACAATTCAGAATCTCCATTGACAATGCCTCCAAAAGACGTTGTCCAGCTCCCAACTCCACTACCTGCGGCGCACCAAGACCCTCAATCAATTGCAGAAGTACCAGATGGACAAGCCTAAACGAATTCAGAGTTGCCGTAAAAACCCTGTTTACAAGGGCTCTGTTCGAATTCAATACTCAAGGAGTCTCCAAGCATCTTGGAGGTCTCGAACGTTCACAAGGCCCTTGTCAGAGAGGCGGAATTCATCTCGCATGGTTGCATAGACCAAATCTTGGCCAAGTGTTGGTGCGTGAATACGTGTCCAGTCTCCACCATTTCCAAGCGCCATGATGCTGTAAGGAGGTGTTGAATCTTGTGCACTCAATGTATTTGCAGCATCGACGAGTTGGAGTGCATCTTGATGGTCTTTGAGTGTGCTACAGAATTTGACGATATCTCCACTGTCTCCATTTGAAGTAACAAAGGTGACGATTTCTTCAGCACTTGGTGTTCCGTCCATATTGTGTTGTGAAGCGATGATTTGGCATTTTGCTGCTTTAGCAGACTTAACAAGGGCCTTGCGCTCTTTGTCTGTGATTGCCAACTCGAGGTCAATCCATTTGACTTCTGAATCAATAGCGGCTTGAAGGATCACAAGTCGTTGCTTCTCGTCACCGGAGAAATGGCCACCATCACGTACAGCGCGAACTGAAAAGATGACGGGGAGAGCGATTGCTTCTTTGAGCGCAGCGATGGACTTTTCGACATCGACTTCTTCAAAGTCGAGGACGGGCCATTCATTGACAGGGAGCATGGTTGAAACACGGTTGCCTTCTGCGTCTTCACTAATGATTGCTTGAGGCTTTTTGAGGTACAATCGGTCGAAACGAACTTCGATCATATTAGCGCCTTGAATTCCTGCACGAGCAGCTTCGTCAACCATTGCTTTCACGGTTGTTTCTTCAAGAGATACGCATATCTTGGGGTTGGCCATGCTTTCGGCGACTTTGGCACGCTTCTTAACGCTCTCGCTTGTATTGTGTTGAATAATCGTTCGTAATGAGGGAGTTTCTGGGCTTTTTTCAGTCACCAATTTGGCAGTAAATCTCCTTCGAAAAAAGGGAATTTCAGTACGGAAATTGGGCTCATGAAATGGGGTGTTTGACATCCGTTTTACAGTACCTTTATACCCCCTCGACACAGGGTATAGTTGTAGAGGGGCAAGAGGGTAGGGGAAAAGAGGACTGCGGCCCAAAATTATCTCAGCAGATACACCATTTTCCAACACTTTTTGAAACAATAAAAAACCCATCTCGCACACCCCAATGGAGGAATAATTTTGTCAGACGATTACACCGCATCCAGCATCCAAGTTCTCGAAGGTCTTGAAGCAGTTCGGAAGCGCCCCGGAATGTACATCGGCGACCCGCACGACGGAACAGCCCTCCACCATTGCATCTGGGAAGTCGTAGACAATTCAGTCGACGAGCATCTCGCAGGACACACGGCCAGTATCGAAGTCATCATCAACCCTGACAATTCCCTCTCCGTCCAAGATTTCGGCAGAGGAATTCCGGTTGGAATCCATGAAGAATACGGCGTCTCAGCAGCTCAAATCATCATGACTAAACTCCACGCCGGCGGGAAATTCGACAACAGCTCCTACAAGGTATCAGGAGGGCTCCACGGAGTTGGAGTTTCGGCAGTCAATGCAGTTTCGGAATGGATGGACGTGACCATCCACCGCAACGACACCATCTATTTCCAGCGTTTCGAAGCAGGAGTCCCCGTTGCGCCGTTAGCAGAAATCGGCACATGCACCGGCACCGGCACCACCATTTCATTCAAACCCGATCTTTCTATATTTTCAGGCGTGACCGAATTTGAGTTTGAAACAATCGACAAACGTATGAAGCAAACTTGCTACCTGAACGCAGGGCTGAAAATCTCCATTAGTGATCGCCGTGGAGAAGAACCGCATTCTGTCGAACACTTGTATGAAGGTGGCCTGACAGATTTCGTCCATCAATTGAACGAGCGTAGAGAGGTGATGCATCCCGAAGTCATCACCATCGTTGGTGAAAAGGACCACCCCGATCCTGAATTGGGTCCGGTTTCAGTCGAATTGGCACTCCAATGGTCCGATGCCTTCAGCGAATCAATCCAATGTTTCACCAACATCATTGAAAACAAAGACGGTGGTACCCACCTTTCTGGGTTGCGAACTGCATTAACCAGTTGCGTGAACGGCTATGCAAAGAAGCGAAACCTGCTCAAGGGCGACGGGCTCTCTGGCGAGGATGTCCGCGAAGGCCTTGCTGCTGTCGTGAGCGTCAAACACCCAGATCCTTCATTCTCCTCTCAAACCAAAGATAAACTCGTGAGCAGTGAAGTCACAGGCATCGTCCAAAAAATCGTTTACGAGAAACTAAGTGAATTCTTCGAAGAAAACCCAAGCGTCGCTCGGCAAATCGTCGACAAAGCTCTGCTTGCCTCAAAAGCCCGTGAAGCTGCACGAAAAGCCCGTGACCTCACTCGGCGCAAAGGTGTGTTGGAAGGCGGCGGGCTACCTGGGAAGTTGGCAGATTGCCAATCTCGCGACCCGAGAGAATGCGAAGTCTACCTCGTCGAAGGAGATTCTGCGGGAGGTTCAGCGAAGACTGGCCGCGACCGACGCATACAAGCCATTCTGCCTTTGCGTGGAAAAATCTTGAACGTCGAGCGGCAAAAGCACAACATCGCAAAGGTGTTCCAAAACCAAGAAATTCAAACGATGATACGTGCTTTTGGCGCAGGTGTCGGCAATAATCCTGAAGATGAAGGCGGATTCAACCCTGAAAAGTTGCGCTACCACAAACTCATCATCATGACTGACGCCGACATTGACGGTGCACACATTCGAACCTTGATGTTGACCTTTTTGTGGCGCTTTATGCGACCTGCCATTACTGGGGGCCACGTCTACATCGCACAACCCCCTCTCTATCAATTATCAAAAGGAAGAGTCAGCAAGTATGCCTTTTCGGATGAGGAGCGAGACACAATTATTGCTGAATTACGAGGCGATAACCCCAATGTCAAGATTGGCATACAACGTTACAAGGGTCTTGGTGAAATGAATCCAGAACAATTGTGGGAGACGACAATGGACCCAGCAACCCGGACAATGCTCAAAGTGACTGTCAAAGATGCTGAAGAAACCGATCGAATGTTTGAGATCCTCATGGGCGAGGATGTTCCAGACAGAAGGGCGTTTATCGAACGCCACGCTAAGGAGGTGACCAACCTTGACATCTGATGATATTGAAGAAAACCAAGAAGAAGAAGTCGACGAACCGATTTCCACGGAAAACGTACTAAACCATCCACTGAACGATGAAATGAAAACATCGTATATCAATTATGCAATGTCGGTCATTATTGGTCGTGCATTGCCTGATGCTCGAGATGGATTGAAACCCGTTCACCGCCGTGTTCTCTACGGTATGTACGAGGGTGGGCACACATCTGAAAAGAAATTCAGTAAGTCCGCACGTTCCGTTGGTGAAGTCATGGGTAAGTATCACCCGCACGGCGACCAATCGATTTACGACACTATGGTTCGTATGGCACAAGAATTTTCACTGCGTTATCCTTTGGTTGATGGCCAAGGAAACTTCGGCTCTATTGACGGCGACCCGCCTGCAGCAATGCGTTATACTGAAAGTCGCCTCGACAAAATAGCCAAGCACATGCTCGAAGATATCGATAAGAAAACAGTTGACTTCCAACCAAACTTCGATGACTCTGAGCAAGAACCAACCGTTCTCCCAGCTCGTTTGCCAAATCTGCTTCTGAACGGGAGCGATGGTATTGCTGTTGGAATGGCAACCCGTATTCCTCCACATAATTTAACTGAAGTTGCTGGTGCAATCCACTTGCATGTAAGCCGTACTCTCGAGGAAGGCGAAGCGAACCGAGGCATGCCTCAAATCTCTATAGACGAGTATATGGAGCACGTCAAAGGTCCTGATTTCCCAACCGGTGCATCCATTCACGGAATCGATGGGATCTATGATATGTACACCACTGGAAAAGGTAAATTCCATGTCCGTTCCAAGTGCGATGTTCACGATGATTCGAAAGGTAAGCGGATTATCATTCATGAAATCCCATACCAAGTCAAGAAAGCAGATATGTTGGTGCACATCGCTGAATTGGTGACCAAGGGCTCAATTATTGGAATCCGAGATATTCGTGATGAATCTTCGAAAGAAGGTATCCGTGTCGTTATTGAAGTCAAGAACAACGCTGACCCTCACGCTGTTTTGAATCAATTGTTCAAATCCAGTCGCCTCCAAGAATCATACTCTGCGAACATGATGGGTATTTTGGATGGCCGACCGGTCCTCTTGACCCTCCCCGTTATGCTGCATACCTATGTGGCACACCGTGAATTAATCATTGAACGTCGAGCCCAATTTGATTTGGATAAAGCACAGGCAAGAGCTCACATCCTCGAAGGTCTCCTTATTGCACAAGACCGAATCGATGAGATTGTTGCTGTTGGTAAAGCGAGTTCGAGCCGTGAACAATTCGAAGCAGTTCTACAAGGCAATGAAACAATGCCAGGTATTGCAGCCTTCAGTTTCACAGAACCACAAGCCAAGGCAATTGCAGAACGTCGTCTCTACCAATTGAGCCGCCTCGATGTTGACAAGGTACAGAATGAATTCCAAGAATTACAACTTCGAATCGCCGATTTACAAGACATTATCGCTTCCCGTACACGCCGATTGAGCATCTTACTGGCTGAACTCGATGAAATGGTTGAGCGGCATGGAGACGAACGCCGTTCGATTATCGACCCAATGCCACTGTCGATGGACCGTGAAGACCTCATCGAAGAACGTGCAATCGCTATTACGCTGAGCGAAGACAATTACATTCGCCACATGCCTGTGGAAATGTTCCGTGTTCAGAACCGTGGCGGTAAAGGCCTCAAAGGTGTTGCAACGAAGAACGAAGATACACCTCAGTTAATTGTTACGTGTTTCAGCAAAGACCGTTTGTTGATCTTCACTGACAAAGGACGTGTCTATGGACTCAAGGCTTGGGAAACGCCTCTTGCCAGCCGTCATGCCCGTGGTAGCCACATTCGTAACGTCATTGAAAAGATTCAAGATGATGAGAACATTGTCACCATCTTGCCAATTTCTCGTGATTTACTCGAATCTCCAGATGGTCACTTCTTACTGTTTGCAACTCGACTCGGTCTTATCAAGAAAACGAAGCTCGAAGAATACGTTCGCATCAACCGAAATGGAAAGTATGCACTTCGATTCAAACTCGACAATGACAGTTTAGTCAATGTTCGAACGGGTACCAACGAATCTGCAGTCGTCATGATTTCAAGCACTGGTTTTGCCAGTCGCTTTGCTTGTTCCGATATCCGTTCCTCTGGCCGAGTTTCTGCCGGTGTGTATGGTATCAAGACCGGTAATCGAAAGAATGCCGATGGTGGACATGTCGTCGCTATGATGTCGACCGAGAACACCGACACGCAAATCTTGACCATAACTCGAAATGGAATGGCTAAGCGAAGTCGCTTAGGTACTTCAGAGAAGATACCGGACATGAATGCTGAAGGCGTTCAAAAAATCGATCCTGAAACTGGTGAAGGTAAGATGCGAAACGATGGTTACCGAAAGACCAAACCCGGTGCTAAAGGTGCGTACACCATGAATCTCGACCATGAAAGCGGTGATTACATCATCAGTGCTCGACAGATCCCGAATCTCGATGACAACGTGTTCTTACTGACCAAGAAAGGTATGATGATACGCATCAATGCTGGTCAAACGAAGGAAACCAAGAATAAGAAGTCAAAGGGTACTCGTGTAATGGAATTGAGGAATGCAAAGAAAACAGGCTTTGTTGACCACATCATTTTCGCTGCTCGTCTCCCTGCAGAATTGGTTGAAAACGATTCATTGGATGATGATTCTGAAGGTAATTCGGAAGAAGAGTGACCTTCTCTTCGGAGCGACGCCTTCAAAGATGATTCCATACTGTGACTGTTTGTACCGGCCCCCTTCGGCCGATGCGGTGATGTTGTATGGATGAGCGCTCATTGATTTATGATTGGAATACTGTCGAGTATGAACTCAACCGAAATCCCGCAAACCACCCGCATGGAGTTTGGTTTGATGATGAAACACTTCGGGATGGATTGCAAAGCCCAAGCGCTCGTAATCCAACCATTGATGAAAAAATAGAATTACTCACCTTCATGGAAAACCTTGGAATTCAGAAAGTCGATCTTGGACTTCCTGGTGCCGGCCCCTACCATTTGGAACACATTGATGCAATGATGTCTCACATCACTGAAAATGATTTCAAAATACGGCCTGGTGCTGCAGTTCGAACCCTCATGAATGATATTGAACCCTTGGTTGATTTACAAGCCAAACACGGTACTCCAATCCAAGCAAGCGCTTTCTTGGGGACCAGCCCAATTCGCCAATACACGGAAGGATGGACCATCGAAAAACTTCTTTCAACCATGGAAAAAGCAGTTTCTTTTGCTGTTGATAACGATGTTCAAGTCATGTTCGTTACCGAAGACACAACCCGTTCCAAACCTGAAGATATCAAAGCCATCTATCAACGGGCAATGGAAATGGGTGTTCGTCGCCTCTGTATTTGTGATACCTGCGGTCACGTCACTCCAAACGGCGTCAAAAAATTGTTGCAATTCATCGATGAAGAAGTCATCAAAGATGCAGGCTACAAGCGTTCAGAAATCGAAGTCAACTGGCACGGTCACCAAGACCGTGGTTTGGGTGTTGCCAACAATATCGCCGCCGTTGAAGCCGGAGCCGATGTGATTCACGGAACTGCGTTAGGTGTTGGAGAACGGGCAGGTAATGCTCCACTCGACCAAACCTTGGTCAATCTCAAACTCCTCGGTGTGATTGATAACGACCTTACTCAATTGGATGCCTACATGAAAAAGGCCAACGAATACATCGAAGTACCTCTTCCTCGTAACTATCCAGTCTTTGGAATGGATGCTTTTGAAACTGGAACAGGTGTTCATGCTTCTGCCGTGATCAAAGCCATGCGAAAAGGTGACAATTGGTTAGCAGACCGCGTCTACTCCGGCGTTCCTGCTGGAGATTTTGGTCTGAAGCAAGTCATTCGAATTGGGCATATGGCGGGACGTTCAAACATCATCTGGTGGCTTGAACAAAACGGCTATGAACATTCAGATGACCTTGTAGCTCATGTTTTTGAAGTGGCAAAAAGCCAACGACGAAATATGGAAGACCAAGAAGTGAAGAACGTAGTCGATACTTTTCTTAACGCTTGATTAGGCCTCAGCCTCTTCTTCGTTATCGGTGAACGTATCGCCCTTTTCCATATTGACTTCCTTTGTAACTGTCCATTCTTGGTCAACAACTCCGCCACTCCATTCGCCATCAACAGCGACTTCATCAACATCATTCTCTTCTCGCCAAACAGGTTCGTTTTGTGAGCCACATACGATGAACCGACCGTTATCATCGATTTGGTCATTCAACAAATGGAGATGCTTTGAGATTGGTAAGAAATGACCAACAGGCATTCCGGCTGCAGTGAAAGGATTGGTTGCTGCTCCAATCAATAATCCATCTTCAGGTGCGACAATATCCACAGTAATTCCTGGAGTTCCAGGGTCTGAGATGGTGGCGATGACTTCCCCTTCTCGCATTACGGAGCCAGCCGAGACAAACATATCCAACAATCCACTTTCTCCTGCACGTAGCCAGTGTGAGCCACTTGCAAGCATTCGGAACCTTGGGCGATGAGGATTGCCATCGATCATACGCAGTGAACGAAGTACATTCAACACGCCATGCATAGCCACTTTGACCGCCCCATGGTCGAGCAAGTTTGCCCCTCCACCTTCGTAGGTAATGACTGGAATATCCTGTTCAATGGCTGCTCTACGCAACGAGCCAGAAGGCGGTTTCGAGTCGAGTATGATTTCAATTCCAAAGGCTTTTGCGAGAATGTTTGAACCAGCATGTGCTAAATTAGCACGAAGTTGTGGCATATTTGAGCGACCGATTCCGGCACTGTGTAAATCGACAATAGCGTCAACATCTGAAAACAAATACTTCCAGGTTTGGGCTGCAACTCGCCGTGTAGTGGAACCTTTCATGTCACCAGGGAAATTGCGGTTCAAGTCACGACCATCAGGGAAATATCTTGATTTTGAACGGTATCCCGGTAAATTCACAATTGGTACAATCCGAATTGTTCCCGCCAACTGCATTGGGTCGAGAGGTTTTCCTGCATCAGTAAATGTGTTTGAAAGAAGATGCGTGCATGTTGAAGGTCCAGTCAATTCATCACCATGTACACCGCCAAGAATCGTAATGGTTGGGCCTGGTCGAATGCCATGAAGAATTGTAACCGGGATGGGCCAAGAGTCCCCGAGGTCGGTTTCTAAAAGTGGGAGATGAACCGTACGCATTGTTCCTGGTTTGATGATTTTACGATAGAAGCGAGTGTTCGTCCATTCTGCACTTCGGTCCCATTCGGGTCGGTCTTCTAATTTATGGGCAGCCATTGCTTCTTGAATGGCATTTCTTCTACGTTTTGGCAATTCATGAGCAACACGAGTTTTGGACTTCGTCCGCGGTTTCTTTGCTGCCATGGTGACGGCAGTGAACACCACTCAATAAGAATGCGTATATTCTCATACAAACAAGCAAAGAAAACAAGTGCTTAGAGGTGAGCCCAAGGGCATGGAAGAAGTCGGTGTACAACGTCAATACGCTCCAAGTTCGATCTGTTTTGGTTGCGGTCCAGCGAATCAACAAGGTTTGCAAATCAACAGCATACGCATTGAAAACGGACTTTCAATGGAATACCTTCCTGAACCACATCATCAAGCCTTTCCCGGTATGATTAACGGTGGAATAATTGGAACTCTTCTTGATTGCCATGGGAATTGGACTGCTGCAGTCGCACTCATGGATGCACAAGGACTCGAAGAACCACCTTGTACTGTCACTGCCTCTTATACGGTTAAATTACGCCGTCCTACACCAACAGACGTCTCTCTCAAAGTGACCAGCCAAGTCAAAGAATTGAGTGATGACCGAGTTGAAGTCGAATTACTCTTGGAAGCCAACGGCAAAGTCTGTGCAACAGGCAGTGGCCTGTTTGTTGCGGTGAAAGAGGGTCATCCTGCTTATCACCGATGGAGTTGAATCTGCCAATGGCGAAACCAAGTAAAGAACAGATTCTTCTCTTAGATGAGTTGCGAGACTTCGTCATAGAAGTCATGCGGGATATGCCGGAATGGGTTGATGCAAAGGTTGAGCGTTTGCGCTCAATCCCTCTTGGTGTTCTCCGAAGAAATGCGACACAGCGTCATGGCGTCACTCGTTGGAAACGAGGTGTAAACCTTCATTCACTCCAACCCGAAGATGTCGAAGTGATTGATATTCATCCAAAAATGTTGAATCAACGGTGGAAGGCATATTCTGCTTTTGTCTTACACCATGAGTATATTCATGCACTCGGATTACGAGCTCACAATGCACTTTTCCGACAACTTGAGGCGGCTTGGCCGGGTCGGACAGCCGGAGAGCAAGGTATTCAATTTACAGAACATCTACGTTTGGAAAAAGCGATTTGGCTGTGGTGCTGTCCTGATTGCCAACAAGAATTCCCACGTCAAAAACCTTCACGCAAACGATACCGATGTCGGAAATGCAATACGATTCTCGTCGATAAGAAAAATCCCGCATTGGTTTAGCATTAAACCATTGAATTGAAGGAAGATGGTGAATACGACAACTCATGGGCTGTCATCATGTTGGTGAACAACGACCGTTACGTCCATTGATTCTTCTTCTGAGTGTACTGCTGTTGTCTCTTCTCATGCCTGCAGTACAAGCCAACTTGAACCAGTCTGTTGATGGCGGAGAACTTTTTTTATCCTGTATACAAGATGATGAATGCTTCTTGACCTCAGTTGCCAGTGGTGAAGGAATCATTTCCGATACCATCTTTGCATCACCTGCACAACCTGATACAATTACGCTTGAATTTGAAATGGAACCGCGGCAAAAAGAAGTGGCCTTACTCCCGAGTATTCTAGCTTCAATGGAACTCGATTTACGTTTTACCGGTGAACTTTCAGGTGCCAATAAGCCTGAACTTGAAATTTCCTTGATTCTTGGTTCAACCGTTACCACATGGGACTTTGAGGCAGAAATCATACCGGTGGGGGGCACCTCAAACCCCTACACCTTGGAAAATGCAGAACTCAATCTGAATGGAGATCGATTACTATGGCCGGAAGACCCCGTGCGATTACGAGTGACATTTATTCTCGATCGGCCAGGGACATGGGAATTACACCTACGTGGAGCATCTTTCTTGAATTTAGAAATCCCATGGTCCGAAGATGTGGATTCACGTAACACAGATGAGCCATCCAGTGACCTTGAACCAAGATTGACCGATTTTGAAACAATTCACTATGGTGCCTTACTCGAAAACGATCGAGATTGCTGGACCTTTGAAATTGGAGAACATGAATTGTTAAACATCTACTTAGAATGGGAAAGTGTTCCAATCGAGATACAACAAAGCCACGGTCTTCCTGATTTGATTCAACCTTCCGGACGTCTCTCGAAGGCGCCAGAAGTGATTATCAAAGAAGATGATGACTCAACTCGAATGACCTATCGTTGGCGCGCTCTACCCGTTGGAGAATATATCTTCTGTATTGGTGGAACTGCAGGCAAATTTCAACCCTACATTTGGACAGGACAACTCGCATTTGAAGGAATCGGCCCTTTGAGTCCATACGAATTTGATAGCGATGCATTCTACCCCGCTGGTACCGCCATTTTAGGTGATGAAGATAAAGCAATATCACTCACACAATCTGGCTTTGGTCTTCTTTTTATTTCCTTTATCGTCTTGATTGGATTTGTGGTTGATAGCCTCCGTAATTCGACCTCAAATGTACTTCGTTTTGGTCTCTTTTCACCCGGTGTGATTTTGTTACTCGTGGGTGGTATCTTCCATCCAATGTGGGTTTTGGCTGAAGAAGTTCAAACTGATTCTGAAATACAGGTTGATGATTTAATTGAAATGCGACTTCAACAGTTGTGGGACGTCTCTTATCCAGGGGTTCCAGAACAGGTCCTTGCTACTCATCTTGGTGCGACTTGGGGTATGTTAGACGGTGATAATTTGCAACTCCGTCTTGTCGTCGAAGAGGCGCAGCCACTCCCCGATGGTCGTTGGCAATTGATTCTTCCAGAACTACAAGAACTGCGTATGGACCAAGCCATCTTTTCCCAAGTAGCGCGTGGTGGAGTTCAAACGACCGATGAAGGCATGCTTGAACAACAGACGGTTCGCTTCATTCTGTTTGCAGGGCGCACTCTTCTGCTGGATTTGTTGATGCTCGAAGCAATGATGGTCGTTGATGAGCCTCCAAAGTCTTCAATTTTCCATGTTGATTTCGACATGGTTACAGCTCCAGCATCAGGTTCAATTAGTGTTCCAGCATGGGCGACTCGGCCAACATCAGTCAGTGCTAACGATTGGGTTCTGCTTCAAGCAAACCTCTTCCCCAAGCAAATATCCGTGAGTCTTTGTGATTGTGATTTTGACCTCTTAGACATCCGTTTCACAGACTCTCCTGGATTCGACATCAAAGATATCCCTTCACAGATCAACATCGAGAATGCATCTGGTCTCATCGGTTATTCTACACCTGTGACTCTTCTTGGAATGATTCTCTGTGCATTTGCAAGCAGAACTGAATACCAACGACGGAAAAAAGCAAGAACACTCGCTGCTCGGTACTTCAATGAAAGTTCAAAGTGGGATTAAAGTTCACTTCTTTCCTTTCTTTGCTTTTGATTTAGCATCTTTAATGACTTCATCAGAATCGACGCCTGCCATTTCAGCAGCTTCTTTGATATCCTTTTCTTCTCGTTCTGAGATTTCTCCATCTTTTGAAGCAGACTTGACCACTGCATCGATGTTCATCTTTGCAGCCTCTTCATCAGTGATGCCCAAAGCCTCTTGGAAGGATTTTAATTCTGCCAATTCTTCTTCTGTAATGATTCCATCTTCCCATGCAGATTCATAGGATTCCAAAAGGAAGGAACGGTATGCATCTGGGTTGAGAAGCACATCTCGAATGAGGCCATGATTTGGACCATCATCACTTTGTGACATTTCAAGGATGGCAATCGAACGACGCATTTCCTTCACGGCCATGTCTTTGAGGCCGTGTCCAGCCCAAACTGCACCGGCTGCGATGACAGCAGCAGCAAACCAACGCATAACGTCCGGATTGACGAATTCCCAAGGTTGAACAAGGTGAAAAATACCGAGGACAGCCATTGCTGCTCCGCACATAACTTCCACCCAGTCATTCATATCTGGTTCGTCTTGGAATACCGAAAGTCGTTCATCAACCATTGTTTCAACATCATCGCCCATGTGTGAGGACATGGGAAGAGGGGTCTTATGGGTGTCGGATTGAAACTTTCCAAGCGTTGTCCTTTTGGACTGTTGGCGCGGTTGTCAACCCATGGAGGAGACCGAGGGGGCTGTGATGGCCTTAGATTTGCCTCCAAAGGCACTTGATTTCTTAACCAATACATGGGGGATCAAACAACTCCACCCTCCTCAACAGGAGGCAATGCCGAGTGTGATGTCTGGTGCCAATACATTACTTGCAATTCCAACTGCAAGCGGTAAGTCGTTAGTTGCTTACATTGGAATAATTCGCCGTCTACTGGTCGATGACCCCGGTTCAAAAGCAGTGTATATTGTTCCTCTCAAAGCCTTGGCAAGTGAAAAACATGAAGATTTGGTTGCTTTAGGTGGCTCGGTCGGATTAACCGTTGGTCTTGGCATTGGCGATGCATCAGGAGAAGCCAAAAAAATTGACGATTGTGATATTCTGGTCTGCACTTCCGAGAAACTCGATTCCTTGATGCGAAACCGATCTGAATTGATGGCCAATGTCTCGATTGTTGTCGCTGATGAATTTCATCTTATGAATGATTCAACTCGTGGCCCGACCCTCGAAATAAATCTCACTCGATTACGGTATCTTCGCCCGAAAGCACAAATCATCGCTCTTTCTGCTACGGTTGGCAATTGTGAAGAACTCGCCGCTTGGTTAGATGCAAATCTTGTACTTTCTTCATGGCGACCCGTTGCTTTAGAATACAGTACATTCCATGACCTTCATCTTGAACCACGACTTGTTCAATCGGCAGGTATGTCGACCGAAGCAGATGTTCTTCAACCACCGCGTGACCTTGAAGGACCAAAATCCCATCCGAGTTGGGTTGTAGTCAATGATACAATTGACCAAGATGGACAAGTGTTGATTTTTGTCGGAACTCGACGAAGTGCACAATCTGAGGCTTTGAAACTTGCAAAACGAGTTGAAAAGCGACTTAAAAAGGAAGACCCAGATCGATTAAAGCGCTTAGAGCACTTCGCTTCAACGCTTGAAGGTCGTAGTCAAACAGCAATGGCAGAACGATTGGCAGAATCAATTCGAGGCGGTATTGCATTCCATCATGCAGGCTTGACCCATGGGCAACGAAAAGCCATTGAAGGCGCTTTTAAAGAAGGTTTACTCATTGGATTAACAGCGACTCCAACACTTGCAGCAGGTGTGAATTTACCTGCTCGAAGAGTTTTGGTTCGTGACCTCAAGCGTTGGGATGATGGAATGAGTCGTCCACTTCCTGTAATGGAGGTACGACAGATGCTTGGCAGAGCTGGCCGTCCAAAGTACGATAGTTTTGGAGAAGCATGGGTCTTGTGTAAAGGAACAGATGGCTGGGGCATCGCTGATGATGTCAGCGAACGGTATTTCTTTGGACCCGTGGAATCAATTTCGTCTAAATTAGCAAGTGAACCAGCATTACGTGTCCATCTTTTGGCCTCCATTGCAACAGGAGGGTTTCGTCATCGTGGTGAGATTGGTGATTTCTTTGCAGCCACTTTCCTTGGAGCTACAATTTCTAAAACACTGCTCAATGAACGTCTTGATGAGATGCTCAATTGGTTAGTTGATGAACGCTTTATTCGCAAAAAAGGAATTGATGAAGCCTATGCCCAACGCCGTGCTGATGCCCAAGTTGGTGACGGCAAAGAAGAGAACTGGGACGATGAAATGCCAATTTGGGCATCCATTGCCCAATCGACCGGTGGCGTTGAATTGCGTTCAAGCCGAGCACAACAGAATCCACCACAAAAATCATCCTCTGCCTTTACACAGGCATCTTTGGGCTTCACTTCTGCTTCTGATTTATCTCAGGTAGGAGGTTGGTCGGCTCCTTCCGGCAATGACCATTCATCAATGGAGTATGAAGCAACCCTGATGGGGGAACGAATCACTCAACTCTACCTCGACCCGCTTTCCGCATCGATCTTACGAACTGGCCTACGAAGAGCAGTTCGACGCAAGGTTCGTCAAAGCGGTTCAGTGACTGAATTTGGCCTGATGCATTTAGCAACTTCAACACCGGATTTCTTACCACTCTGGGCAAAGAATTCGGAAATGGAGCGGAGTTCTTCTCTTTGGCTCAAAACCAATGCAGTCGAAGATGAATTACTTGCAGATGATACACTCGAAGAGCGATTACTTGGTAAAGTCAAATCAGCATGGATGCTCGAAAAGTGGATGGAAGAAGAAACCTTACGCACCATCGAAAGCGATCTTGATGTAAGTCCTGGGGATGTCAATTATCGAGTTGACCTCATGGGTTGGCTTCTGGCTGCTGGTCAACAGGTTCTTTTGACGGATGATGTCTTTGCGGAAGAACATCTCTCAACTATTGGTGAAATTGCTACGATGCTGGACATGTTACGGCAACGTATCCGTCACGGTTGTAAACCAGACTTGTTGCAATTGGTCAATATCAAAAATATTGGGCGTGCTCGTGCACGTGAATTGGCAGGTATGGGCATTCGAACACCGAAAGATGTCATGGCCATGGACCGGCCAACTCGAAATCAACTCTTAGCAAAACGTGGCTGGGGGCCATTACTGCTCGAAAAGATCCACAAAGAAGTTGAAAAAGTTCTTCGGCGCCCTGAATCGCCTGACTCATCAAACAAACGGGTCACCCACCGTGATGATGATGTTCCTCTTTCGGATGAATCTTCATCGGATAATTGAAAGAGAATCCCCCTCTGGATTCACCATGGCACAACCTCCGTTCCCATGCTTTGCTTGGCGTTCAGGGGATCCTGTCGATGCCAAAAGCCTCCTCGGCACATTTCTTGAACTTCGTCCAAACTCTCAATGGGTGATGGTCGGGGATGGATGTATACAATCCGATCTTCAATTATGGACTGCATGGATGTGTGCATCTCGCAGATGGATTCGAAAGAGTTCCTTGGCCCGTTCACTCGACGCCGAGTTTTTGCGTTATCTTTCAGGAACACACCACGTGTCTGAAGCATTCAAACGGGCGGGGGTTCGAAACGCTGACCTTGCTGGGTTTGTTCTTTTCTTGCCTGAAGCAACAGCAACAGATGACACTCAAACCGATTGCCAAGCAGTCAAGTATGACTTTGAGGAGGTCCAATCTCAAGCCACCTCCATGTTTTCTCAACTTGAACTCGAAGCCGATGACAAAGGGTATGTTCTTTCCAAAACAGGTGCAATTCGTTTGGGAATGAAATTCGAATTTGAACACGAAGTCCTCACCGAATCTGCCCTTTTAGGCCATATCCTCTCGTCTGAATTCACCTCGTGAGCGAAACGAAATAGAGCAGAGTTCAAACACCATTGCACCTAGGGTCCCTGTATGGTGATGAGCGCAAGTCCAACCGATGAGCATAGGCCGAGTACCGGTCGATACCTCGACCAATCGAAAATACAAGCTGCGCTTGACCAAGCACAGGACCTTGGTGCATCGTATGCAGAAGTTCGATTGATGGCGATTACTGATTCGAGCGTTGCTCTTCGAGATGCAAAACTTGAGCGAGCAATTCCTGGCCAAGAAGTCGGCGTCACCTTGAGAATATTGGCAGACGGGGCATGGGGCGTTCATTCGACGACAGATTTAGTCTCCCTACCATCCCAAATTGAATCAACCGTTCGACTGGCAAAAGCAGTTGCTGCTCGTCGTTCTTCCAAAGATCGACCGGTTCAGTTGGCAGAAGTTCCAATCCTAGAGGACGAGATTCATTGGAAACCAAAGCAAGATGTCCGAAATACTGATTTACAAACTAAAATCGACCATTTGAACACACTTCATAACAGTGCTGCAGATGATGACCGAATTATTTCAGTGACCTGTGGTTGGAGCGATGAGCACCTCCATACTGAACTGATGACCAGTGAAGGAATGAATCGAGTTTGGTCCTTCCAGCGTTCACTCATCAATGCAAGTGTTACCGGCCGAGACGGCGGGGAAGTCGTCTCCTATAGAACAAGGCATGGCGGAGAAGGTGGTCTTGAAGTCATCGAAGCATGTGACCTTGGAGAACTTGGCGAATCGGCCCGAATCGCCACCCTACGCCTCCTCAAAGCAGAACGAGCTCCTTCTGGTAAGTTACCATTGATTGCCGACCGTGACTTGACGGGCGTTTACATTCACGAAGCACTCGGTCACCCTTGTGAGGCTGACCTTGTGGCAGCAGGAGACTCATGTCTGGCCGGAAAACTCGGTCAAACCATTGGTAATGACATTGTATCCGTAGTCGATGACCCAACGATTCGTGGTGGCTACGGCGCCCATCCAATCGATGATGAAGGACTCGATACCCGTGAGAAAAACCTCATCCAGAACGGCGTTCTTACCGAATATCTCAATCATCGTGAATCAGCCCATCACTTTGGCATTGAACCAAATGCTGGTGCCCGAGCCCAAGATGGCCTCCATCACCCACTTGTTCGTATGTCGAACACGTTGATCAAAGGCGGAACACATAATGACGTTGATGAATTGATGGAAGACATCCAGTACGGCGTTTTTGCTTGTGGTTCACGAGGCGGTCAAGTCGATACAGGCCGAGGTTCATTCCAATTTGCAGCTCAAGAAGCCTGGTTAATTGAAAACGGAGAAATCACCCGTCCATTGAAAGATGTAAGCGTGAGTGGTTTGACGCTTCAGATTCTCAAGGACGTCGATGGATTGACTCGGGATGCCCGTCTTGCCGCTCCTGGTTTCTGTGGTAAAGGACAAACCGTTCCAGTTGGTGACGGCGGCCCAATTATGCGCATTTCTCAAGCATTGGTGGGATGAACATGTTACCAGATGATGCACTAGACCGTATTACAGAAGGTTGCCGAACCATCGGAAAAATCTGTCAAGCACAAGGAATTCAGCAATGGGAAATTGTAGCTACACAATCGTACGGTCACAGTATCGACATTGAAGCAGGTAAAATTGCTCTTGCTGCCGGAGGCGGTGAAGGTGGATATGGTATTCGGGTTGTCGAAGATGGCCGATTTGGTTATGCCTACCTTGTCGATTTAGGTTCTGCCGATTACGCTCTTAAACAAGCCCGTGATATCGCTAAAGTCTCACCTTCAGTGAAAGGTTTTGTTCTTCCAAGCGAGCAAACGGCCAAAAAAGTCGGTGGATTGTTTGACAAAAACATTCTCAGCATCGGTCCTGAAGATTTACTTGAACAAGCTGATGCAATCTTGAGTGAAGTTGCTTCACTCGATGATCGAGCCGTAGTTACCGGTGGTGGATTAGGTGTTGGCGCAAGTGCTACCGCCATTTATTCGAGCGAAGGAATCGAATCAAGTGGTGTGACAACTTCTCATGGGATGGGGATTCAAGTCTCCATCGATGCTGATGATGAATTGACCAGTTCTTATGAAGGCGATTCGAGTTGTCAACGTCTGCCAAATGTTCCTGATTGTATTGCAGTTGCTGTTGATTGGGCACAGAAAACACGTGGTCCAATCGAAGTGAATTCAGAGGCACATGATACGCCTGTTTTGATGACCAGTGAAGGTTTTTCTCCATTATTTTCAATGGTTGTACCTACTGCAATTCGAGGTGACCGATTGGCTCGAGATGAATCCTTCTGGTCTGGTAAGCAGGGAGAACTTGTGCTTGCTGGTGATCTTTCACTCATTGACGATGGGAGAATGGAAGGCGGTAGGTCGTCTTCTTCTCGCGATGGAGAAGGTGTTCCAACTCGTCGCCAAACCTTAATCGAAAACGGGCGTTTGGTTGGTTCTATGTGGTCGACCAGAGATGCTGCGCAACAAGTTGCAGAAGGTCGTATTGACCATGCAGAAACCAACGGCTGTGCAGTTCGTGGTAGCCATCAAAGCCCACCAGGTACAGGTTGTGCTGATTTACAAATGGTTTCTTCGTTGAAAAGTTCATCGCAAGATGCTCTTCTCGAACGAATGGAAGACGGTTACATCGTCCACAGTGTCATGGGTGCGCATACTGCAAACCCAACCAGTGGCGATTTTTCAGTCACCTCGAGTACACTGTTACGCGTTGAAGGTGGGCAGATACTCGGACCGGTCAAGCAGGCTGGTTTATCTGGCAATCTTGCCAAGGCTCTTTCTCAGGATGTGTACCTTGGAGATGATGTTCGCATCCAAGGTTCGTATTCCTCCGGCAACATGCACCTTCCCGATGTGTTATTGATGCAAGGGCTGCGAATCAACCCCGCCTAAGTCTCTCAGTCACTTGATTCGATAATCATCAGAAAGGAACAAACTTCACGGCATTCTTTATGGCCTGTCGTCTCTCCTGTAGTTATCCATGGAGGTCAAGGGAGTGTACAGTCTCAACCAACCCGCACGAAAGCCCGCAGCCTGTTCTCCGTACAGGCCCCGAACGAACACGCCTGGCGGAGGTCATTGCAATGTCTGAAAAATACGAAACCCACGTCAAGTCGATACTTGCCGAATGCCCTGACGCTGATCCTGAAGCCGTATCTGCAGCTTTTGCAAAATACGAAACTGAGTTCTTCATTCCGCCCCAAGATGCTATGCGTTCGATTCTGCGACGTTTCAAAGGTGAAACGACACCCACGCCGTCATCCGGTAGTTCAGGTAGTTCAGGAGCCTCTGGAGGTTCATCTGCGCCTAAGCCTACACGTAAGGTAAGCCGATTAAGCGAATTGAAAGGCGATGACCGCGAAATTGAAATCGAAGTAGAAATTATTTCTCATAACATTCGTAACCAAACCATTCGAGGCGAAGAAAAGCAAATCGCCTTCGGACTTCTCGAAGATAATCCTTGGGAAGAAAACGGAGAGAAAACCCGTTGGGAATTCAAAGACTGGGGTCCTAATTCGAATATCACTCCTGGATCTGTTGTCCGAATTGAAGGTGCATCTGTCAATGAATATCAAGGTAAGATGTCACTGAACATCAACCAATCCACTCGTATTGCCGTGATTCGTGAAGGTACACGGCCTATTGTAGCACCAGGTGAACCCCAAGACATCTCGACTTTGCCATCTGATGGTTATGTCTGCATTGTTGGGCGAATTCTTGCCACACGCCCGGACCAGATTCATCGTAAGGATGGTTCCGGTTCGATTGAGGTCATTCGAGGTCGTTTGGCTGACGAAACAGGTACGATTGGCTTCCTTTCTTGGGAACCACTCGCTCACGAAGTCGGAACGCTTCTCAAGATTGAAGGTGCTCAAGTCCGAACATTCAGGGATACACCTGAACTCAATTTCGGACGAACGACCAAAGTTGAAGTCTATCACGACAAGAATTTTGCCGATGTCGAGGCACTCTCTGAACAAACAATGGTTACGCTATCAGAACTTCGAGATGGAGCAAAAGATGTTGATGCAATCGTTCAGATCACTGAATGGGCAAAACGCACGTTCACCAAGGATGGCGAAGAACGCTTCCTCTGGTCAGGTCAAATCGCTGACCCAACCGGTCGTTGCCGTATGAGTGCATGGAATGAACTTCCTATTACTGAAGACCAATTGCCGTTAACAGTTCGTCTCAAGGGAGTGCGTGTTCGTGCTTGGCAAGGAATACCAGATATTACCGTTGATGATGCAGACCAAGTCGAAATACTCGATGCCCCACCTTGGGACAGCGAATTGGATTTGAAAAATCATACCGTTGAGGTTGCTCTACATGAACTCTCGACTGGTGCAAGTCGAGTAGGAATCTCGACCAGTGCTCTTGTCGTCAGTGTTCGTGAAGATTCAGGTTTCATCCTACGATGCACAGAATGCCGTCGAGTGCTCCGTGAAGGCGTATGCGCCGACCATGGTCCAAATGATGGAAACAGTGACGTAAGATTGCGTTTAGCAATTGATAATGGTCTTTCCAGCGTATCCGTGTTGACCAATAAAGAGGCAACATTGAGTCTTCTTGGAATGACTGAATCGGAACTTCAAGGTGCTATTGACGATGTTGGGCAGGTTGCTTTTGTCCAGTCCTTGCGTGGAAAGATGCTCGGACGTAAAATGAACGCTTCAGGCCGTAGTATCGTCGATGAACAGGGTGCTATGCTGCTTGCAGATGGTGCTTCAATGATTGAGGAAGATGCTGGTTTACGGGCGACTGAAATACGTGCTCAATGGAGGGTTTCTTGATGCAAGCTGGAACTACACGGGCAAAGCGTCAACCGGCTTGGCACATACTGGCCTCTGAATTTAGTGAGGCTACACTCAATGAGAAAGGCTCGGGCGAATACGACCCTTCCTTTGTAATTACGAAACTTGGGGCAAAAGTCAACCGAGTCGTGGTAGCAGGACTTTTGGAACGACTTGAAGTTCGAGAAACTTCCAATGGTTCATCGCTCTATCAAGGACAGATGCGTGACCCTTCAGGTGTTCATTACTTTTCTGTTGGAGATTATGCAAGTGAATCGATGCGTGAACTTACCTTGGAATTGGTGAAGAAAATCGAAGCAGGTGAACCTGTTCTCCTTCTCATGGTTGCAAAATCAAAATGGTATCAAACCGATGAAGGGGCGATTTACACCTCACTTCGTCCTGAAGAAGCCTGTGAAATTGATGCGCAACAGTATGCTCTTTGGCTCACTCGAACATGCGAGGACACGCTACAGAGAATGAAGCATTTCACGGATTCCTTATCCGCTGAGCCAACTCGAGAAGGCATGGTTGCTGCTGAAATACCAGAACATATGATCGATGGACTTCTTGTTGCTCGTAACCATTACGGGGATATTGAGATTGAAAATTACACACTCAACATCATGCAGGCTTTGGATATTGCCGAAGGGCGAATGGAGGCTGCCAGTCAACCAGTTGCTGCACCCGCCCCAAGTACTGATGCAGATGGCGAGAGTGGAGATGCTGCTGCAGGCGGCGAAAATGAAGTAAAGGACACGATTGTATCGATTATCGAACAACTTGACCAAGGCGATGGTGTTGATTTCGAGACCGTTTTGACCAATACAGTTGCACGTGGATTTGACCGAACTCTTGCAGAAGAAAAACTCGATGAACTTTCAAACGAAGGGACACTTCATGAGCCAAGATTTGGTTGGTTTAGAATCGTGGCGTGATGATTTCTGCCCCCAACATTGAAGTCCTTACCACTGCGTGGGTAGATTAGAGGTTCACATATGGCTGGTATCGATTTTTTTATTCGCCCCGCATCAGGAACAACGAGTGCGGATTGGGTCCGTATTCCTAATTGTGACATGAAAGTCCGTCTCACTCGCCGCCTTACACGTACAATTATTCGTGGTGAAGAAGGCGATGATTTGCATGATGAAGGCTCTGAGTCGGCCGCTTACACCGTATCGGGGGAGATCACGCTTGATGATTACAAGCGAGTTCTAACCATGTTCCGGTCAGGGCAGCCTTACATCCACGACCCATTTGAAGAACGAGATGTCAAAGTTATCTTTGCTTCAATGGAATATGATGGTTCAAATCAAATGTTCAAATTTGAATTACTTGAAGATATTGTTTGAGGTGAAATTATGCGGAAATTGGATGAACAGAGAGAAGTTCTCTATGTCATTCGAACACTTGATGTTTTGATGTCCTCTGGTGTTGGACTTGAAGCTGCTATCCACACCATTGGTAGTGGTGGTTACGGAATCATTTCAGAAGATTTCTCAGGTATGATGAAACGCTTGCAAAAAGGAAGCAGCCGTGGTCTTGGACCTGAACTCAAGAGCATGATGGGTAAGGCAGATTCTGAAGGATACCGCCGTCTTCTCAACACAATGTATACCAACGTCACACAAAACACGGACATCATTGAAACGATTCGTAAGCAAGGCGTACGTATGGAGAATGAACGAACAGAATCAGTCAAAAAATACATCGAAGAACTCGGTTCAGTCCCTGAAACACTTCTTTCCATTGGTATGATCGGTCCGATCATCTTGGCAATCGCTGGGCTTGTCCCACAATTAATGAGTGGTGACTTGGGTGCTTTCATGCAACTGCCACCTGCTTCTACCATCAATCTCGTGGTTAACGCAGGACTCGCTTTGACCTTATTTGGAATGTTTATGATTGGCTTAAAAGCCCACACAAAGGACCCGGGGTTGTGATTTCATGATTTTCGGACTCATTGAAACATTTAACGAGAATATTTTCTTGTTGGTCTTGGTTGTCTTTGGAATTGCCAGTGCTGCTGGTGGGATTCCACCAATGCTAGAACGCAACAGGCGCCGTTCTATAGAAAATACATTACCGTCATTACTCGAATCACTCTCGGACTCTGTGGGTGCAGGTCGTGGTATTCAAGAAGCAATGATGGAACAATCCAGAACGCTTCCAGGTCTGCTTGGAAAACTGCTCAAAGAAACACTCGAAGAAAGTCACTCCTCAACATTCAATGCAGCTCTTGCGTCCTTTTCTGCAAAGACTCGTTCATCGCAAGTTCAACGGGTCATGGTCTTAATCGAAACTGCAATTGAGCAAGACTCTCCTCTTCAAGGAATACTTTCTGATTTAGCAATGGATTATGAACGCTTGAATGATTTGATGAATAAGCGTGAAGAGGAATTGTTGGGTAAAGGTATACTGATCGTTCTTTTCATCAGCATTGGTTTACCTATTCTTATTGCCTTCATTGTTGGATTATTTGCTCCAGCAAGTAAGGGTTTCCAAATCGAATCCTTCAATACAACGTTTTCACTTTTCTTTGGAGCAGCATCCGCAATTGCGATTGGTGTTTCAGGCCGAATGCTCGGCCGATTCAAGGATGCACTTTGGTGGATGCCAGGGTGGATTGCACTTTCTATGAGTCTCTATTTAGGGGCAGTTATAATGATTGGAGGATAAACATATGAGTGAATTAGTCTTAGCACAATACGGTCGAGTTACAATTTATACTGAAGCAAATCACCCTTCACCAATCTATCACATCGATGGTGAAGTTGAACCAAATCCATATGGCGACCTTGCAATTCTTTTGGAAGATGATGCTCTTGAAGAAGTGATGTACAATGGTGGAACACAATGTGTGAAAGTCGCACACCGTGACCATGGTATGTGCCGAACGAACATTTGGATTGATGATGATTCAGGAATCCAAATTGCCAAGAATATCGCTGCGTTTACCAATGTTCCACTTGGGGATGGCCCAGGTCTTGTTCCCATCTTTGATGGACGCCTGCCTGATGGTTCCCGTGTCAACGGTACGATTCCTCCAGTTACACCAGATGGCCCTACACTCACCATCCGTAAATTCCGTGAAGATCCATTGACAATGATTGATCTCGTGAAGTTCGGCACTGTTAATTCCCGTTTAGCTGCAATGATGTGGGTTTGGATAGAAGGCCTCGATAGCCGTCCTGCTAACTTTGTTATTGCAGGCGGAACAGGATCTGGTAAAACCACTACACTCAATTGCCTTGGAATGTTTATTCCATGGGATCGACGTTTGTTAACAGTCGAAGATACCGCTGAATTGCAAGTCTACCACGACCACTGGCTTCGTATGGAAACTCGCCGACAACGCCCAGATGGAACTGCTGAGGTTGATATGAATGACTGCCTCCAGTCAAGTCTCCGTATGCGACCTGACCGAATCATTGTTGGAGAAGTTCGTGGACCCGAAGCAGCAACTTTGCTTACAGCCATGAACACTGGCCACGACGGTTCATTCGGTTCGCTGCACGCAAACACGGCACAAGAAACAGTCACTCGTATGATCAATCCTCCAATGAATGTTCCACCTATTATGCTGGGTGGACTTGACCTCATTATTATTCAAGCACGACTCCATGTCAATGGTAAAACTGCTCGTAAAATCACTGAGGTTGCTGAAGTTGCAGGTATGGAAGGCGATAAACCACGTCTGAACATTATTTGGAAATACAATGCTGCTACCGACCAAATTGAAGAAACTGGTATTCCTTCCAAACTTCGAGAAATCATTTGCACAGCAGCTGGGATTTCTCCAGATGTGTTTGAAAAACACGTGTCACAACGCCAAAATATTATCCGAGATTTAGCACAGCGTGATATTCACGATATTCAAACTGTAACACAAGTCATCCAAAACTTCTACGCATCCCGTTGAAGTGAGTTAACCACGTAGTCGAGCGAGTAAATCATCAATAGCATCGATTTTACCTCGAGCAGAAGTAACTCGGTCCGAGGCATCACTGACTGATTCAGCAACGACCATTTCGATATCTGGCTGTTCATCAGTCTTCGGTTTGAATGCTTCTGCAAGTGCCTTTAGTTCTGTCACTATAGCATCGACTTGAGTATCAGATACCATAATTCCTGGTGCGATCCGAGGAATTTCGGAAGGAGATATAAATCCTAATTCAGCACCGATTATTCCAGCACACGCAAGAACACGTGGCCTTAGGTCTACTGTGTTCACCTCATAGCCTCTGGATTCGAGGAATCGAATCACTAAGGCTTGTTGTGCATCAGAGAAACTTCCTTCACTTGATTCAAGAACCGTTTCAACTAATTCCTCAAATGCAGAAATATTTCGCTCAAGGCGGTCGACAGTCATGCGTTCAACATCAGAAAGGTGAACTGCGCCATGTTGTAGTACACGCAGGATACGATTTCGTCGTGCAATCGATGGGTCTTGAAGTGCTTCAGCCTGATTAATTTCCACATGTAAGTCGAAAAGAGCATGAAGTCTTCCAGAGATACTTGGAATTCGCAAGTCGAGGCCCATGTCATGACCAATTTGTTCGAAAGACATTCGTGCTCGAACTAAATCTCCATCCGAATTTGCCAGGGTGTTGTTCAATTGGTCTCGCAGAACATCACGAGCGTTTTCGAAATTCCGTAGTGCTTCTCGTTCGCTCCAAGAGTTTGGCATTGCTAAGACAGCATCCTTTTCTGTTTGTGATCTGAATTCAAGTTCCATCAATGTATTACGGATGCCGTCACTTACAGCAGGAATTTCTACTGCAAAACCATGGCCAGAGAGGCTACGAATGAATGCTTCCAGGTCTTCGCCATCACTCGTACTGCTGACGGCTAAGTAATCTCTACCCGCTGCTTCAATTTCTGCACCTCGGGCTGTTAATTCAAGTAAAACTGCTTCTATCTCGAGACTGTGTTCCACAACCTCAACTACATGTGCACTTTGGACCATTGCCGGTGTATCACTCTCTTCCATTTGCATTTGTCCTGCTCGTAGCGCCTCATCAATAGAGGCGGCAAGAGGTGCTCGAGAGATTGGGATTCCTTCTTGAGCGAGTTCAGTACGCATTTCAGTCTCTTCTTCAAACGTCCATCCTTTAGGATGTTGAGATACAAATGTTTCAACCGTTTCGAGAATGACATCTTGCTCTTCGATTTGAGATTCTGCAGGAGATTCATTTTTCGAATCCTGGGATGGGGTAGGGATCTCGACGACAGAATCGCCACTTCGTGGACGGCGTAGGCTCTTCTTGACCTTCCCCCAACCTCCTTGCTGATAGGCGAGAACACCTGCAATACGAACAAGCAAAGCCTGCTTATTTCCAGAGAGGGGTAATTCGAGTGTCTTACACAACTCATGTAATTCATCACGAGTCATTGCATCAAGTGATTCAGGAACGAATTGTTTTGGGTCATGATTGAGATGGAGGTAGAGGCGTTGGCGACGTGCACGAACTGAGCCTGATTTCTTAATACCAAAGATTCCTAGGATTTCGCCGATTTCAGCGTTCATGAGATTCTTTATTCCAGTTGGAGAAAGGTCCCATTCATCCAAGATGAGTTGTTGAATCAGTCGTCCTCTGACGACTTCCACTGAACCGTTTTTTGGTAAGTTGTAGGTGACCGCGAGTTCTTTGAGTCCATCAAAACGCGCTTGATAGAGTTCGTTCAAGAGTTCGCCTTTTGCAGTCACAGTCTCACCTACCGTTGACTTTCGGTTCAAAGGGGTATATGTGTCTTCGCTGTGTAGAGATGACAAAAAGGGCAGTTCTTCGACCGTTCATACCTCTCCATCTCCATTGGATATGTCGATTTACTGGCAATGGTTTGAAGTCTATGAGTCACTGGTGAGGGATGATGGCAAGAACAGTGAAAGTTACGAAAGCCGCCCTCAAGGAAGCCGATACGCTTGTCGAATCCCTTCGTGAACTCGTATGGATTGATTTGAAAAACCAGTATGCTGGATTTGAAGAAATGCTTCAGTCACGAATTAGTGATGCTGAAGAAGCAATTCTAGAGGCTACCAAAGGAAAGTTAGCCATCATTGCAGGAATTGGAGTGATGCGAAAGGACCTCGAGCGTGCTCAACGTCGATTCTCACGTTCGAATGAAGCGAAAGAATTACGCGAATTCTTGGTCGATTTGTCTGGCCGAATCTTTCGTCTTCGAGAAGCCAACGACACTATTGTCGAATCACTCAAGTCGGTACTCAGCCCGAATTTAAATGCCATTGAAATTGTAGAAAAATTTGCATCAGACCTTCAACGCTCTGCAGGTACATGGGAACGCAATGGTCGTGAAATTGATGAATCGATACTTGAGTTATGTGACGATCATGAACCTGCTGAACTCGGTGACCTTGAACACTTCATCTCCAAACAAGGATACGATGCATTGGTGGAAATACCAACTCACTCTTCTTCCGATGAAGACGCTTGAACAGAATGGAGATCCATAAGTGGGGGTCGGGCAAGGCTGTATTCCTCTGGGAGCCCTGGGAATTTACGAACCATTTCTTCATGGTCAAGTTGCATAGTTTCGAGTAAATTCATGAATTCCTTGAGGACATTCACCATGCTCATATGGCTTTCCTCAAGTGTGGAAACACGTTCTGCACTCGCAGTAACAGTTCCAGCGTAGTTCAATGTTTCAACCTTAATCTCCAATCGAGGACTTGTTGACATGCCTTTCTTTGGAACTGAGCGTTCCCATTTTGCACTTCCAGTCAAATTTTTCCCACTCACTTTCCCTTGAGCATGATTCGAGTCAAGGAATGAATCATTGGTAAAGTCATCATTTGAACGCTGAGCTTCTTTGAGAATCGTCTTGAATTTTCGTTGTTCAACAAATATCCCAACAAGTGAATGTATTTCTTTCGGTAGTGAATCGAGCAAGGCTGCTTCAATTCTGTGAGCAAGGTATGCACTTGGATCAAACATAGGGAGAACCGTTGCACTTGGGAATCCAGTACGGCTGACAAGGAGTGTGAATCCATGCAAAGGTGGAGGGACGAAATGTGTTCGCTCAGGTTTTTCACGTTGCAGACCAAGGGTATGACGGCGTGATTTGAATCTCAATGCTGAATGTTCACCACGGGAGACAACGAAACCTTCCAATAACTTATCTTGACGGCATTCTTCAATCCAATGAATGCGATCTTCTTCATCCAAATTGAGATACGCATCGAGTTTTCCAATACGCTCGGCGAATTGTTCACTGGTCAGTATGATGAGGTCGCTACGGAGGCGGCGCATTTGACGTCGCAGCAGTTCGTTATCACACACAACGACAGCCTTCGAACACAAATATTCTGGTTTATCGTTTGAAACGAGAACCCATGTTGGTTCTCGTCGTGGTAAGATTCCGACAATTGATAATCCCTCAACATCGAGGTTTCGCCAGTCCAATGCACTCATTGCAACAAGATCGCCAGTGCCATTTTGGAGTGCGGTTATTGCTGATTCAATATGGGGTAGTTCCTGCAATTTGAAATCAAAAATCTTACGATTTTGTTCGATAGTCCGCTCTATTTGAAGACGCACACCATCACGGCGTGATGCAGTGGTTAGGACTTCTAGTCGAACCTTTTCTGACAACGCATCACCTCGGCGAGGATGAATCCTCACATTACAAGGCCGGAGACTACGGGTTAAGAAGGACACCCCTGTAGGAGGTTCGTGGCGAGTGTCGAGTTGGAAGCAAGTGACCGCCTTGAATCGATGAGGCTTTTGGTTGATGCTGAGCTTGAATCATTAATTGAAAATGAAATCAAAAACGGTTCAGGACAAGTTGCTGAACTCTGTGGCTCAGTACTCCTTGCAGGCGGTAAACGCCTTCGGCCTCTGTTGATTCTACTGGCACACGAAATTGCTGGAGGCACGGATATAGAGGAAATTATGCCGCTCGCTCTTGCCTCGGAAATGATTCATACTGCAACCCTTGTTCATGATGACATCAATGATGAAGCATCACACCGACGAGGAATAGAAACCATCCATTCTCGTGTCGGACTTCCGAAGGCTGTTATTGCCGGGGATTGGTTGTTTTCACAAGGTTTCGCCCTTGGAGGACGGTATGATGAGGTTATTGTTCGTATTCTGGCCCAGTATTGTGCAGAACTCGCAGTGGCCGAATTCGAACAACTCGACCATGTTCTCGACCTTACCACTTCTCCCGAGGACTATCTCAATATTGTCCGAGGTAAAACCGCAGGGCCATTTGCTGCTGGATGTCATGCTGCGGGCTTAGTTGCAGGACTCTCTGAACAACAAGCATCTTCGCTCAAGCGTTTCGGAATGGAACTTGGAATCGCTTTCCAACTGGTCGATGATTTACTTGACTTGCGAGGTGATGAGCGTATGGGGAAACCAAGAGGTGCAGACGTGATCGAAGGGAAAATGACGCTCCCTTTAATCCACGCATTGACACTTTCACACGGTAAAGAACGTCAGCGTTTAGCCCACATCATCGAGAACTTTACCGATGATTCTTTCGATGAATTAATGACACTGCTCAACCATTCAGACAGCTTACATTATGCCGAAATCTTAGTTCGTACACATTTAGAACGAGCAATCGCTGAACTTGACATATTTCCAGAAAGTGATGCGAAAGCATTGATGCTCCATGTCACTGATTATGTCATGCGTCGACATCTGTGAGGGATTCCATGGCCCGTAAAGAAGTCGAACATCGTCAAGTGATTGTCATTGGTGCTGGACCTGCAGGTTCTGCATGTGCTCAACGACTTGCCGAAGACGGCATCGATGTTTTGATTATTGAACGACGAGAAATTATCGGGAATCCCGCTCAGTGTGGCGAATGTATCCCGAATTGGGGTGAAGTAGTTGGTACTTTTTCAGACCTTGATGACCATCGATGGCTGAAAGATTATTTTGAATTCCCAGAACGCTTGAAACTTCATGATCTTGATAATATGCGAGTTTTCCTTCCATCTGGAAAAGCCTATCATTTTGATTTAGATGCCTTCGCAGGTCATCGTTTACACTTTGATGGATTCCTTTGTGATAAGGCGATTCATGCTGGTGCTGAAGTTCGCACTGGTGAAGCAATGACTCGAATTCAACATCAAACGAAACTGGACCGTGACCTTTTGGTTACCAGCCATGGTCGTTATTCATTCGACTTCTTGATTGATGCAAGTGGCTCTCTTGCCCATGTAGCACGATTGCGTCACGGTACAGATGAGCGCTATAGACCTCAAGACCAAGTTCCAACTGTTTATGCTCAGGTTCAAGGGAAAGTACCTGAAACGTTTGATGTATTTTTGGGTTCAGTAGCTCCTTCTGGCTATGCTTGGATTATTCCAAAAGGCCCTGATACAGCCAATGTTGGTCTTGGGGTACGTGCAGGCTATTTGGAAGGTAATTTGAAAGACCATTTAACTGAATTCTGTGCTTCTTTAGGCTTTGAAATCCTTTCCTGGGGTGGCGGTTGGATTCCAATGGGTGGCCCTGTTAAAACGATGGTTGATGGCACGACTTTGGCAGTTGGTGATGCGGCTGGCCTAGTTATGCCAAGTAACGGTGGCGGCATTTCACAAGCCATCATTTCTGGATGCTTTGCAGCAGAAACTATTCTTGATCACCTTCGTGATGGAACACCTTTGACCATGTATGAAACTCGAGTTCGCTCGTCGATGGGGAGAGCATTGAAGAATTCTCTTCGTTCCAAGAACATGGGTTATGCGTTCTTTAAAGGAGACTTTGTTACTGAATCATTATTGAGAGTTCTTGGCCCAATTGGTGGAATCAAAAGGGCCATGGAGTGCGATAAGCCGATGTGGCTTTTCTGAACCTATACGGAAGAGGTCTTCTCACCTTCATTTGAAACGGTTGTTTCAAGTCCTATCGATAGTTCAGTGGTTTCATGCGCAACGTGCGGAGGTCGTCTGACAATGAGGCAGTCAGCCCCGTTATCGCCACCGTATTGCTGCTTGCGATTACCGTTATGCTTTCCAGCATGGTCTTTGTGTTGATGCAAGGAGCACTTACAACTGCAGACAAACCACCAGCACAGGCGACCGTTAGCGTTCGTGGATTATCAAACGGTTTTCACGTGATTCGGATGACGACTCTCGACCAAACAATTGACCCGGCTAAGATTCAATATGACCTCTCTCCAGAAAATTTTGAAGATGGCAACCCAATACGTGGTAAAGTCAGTGACCCAGGAGTCTACGGGCTTATTGGTGCCAATGTTTCGTTCCATGATCGTGATGCTGGATATTCAGTGAGTCAAGGTGATTATTTTGTCATTGATTCCACAACCGTCGGTTCAGATTCTGGCACTTGGCGATTCAAACTTGTTGATTTATCGACCAACTCAGTCATGGTCGATGTGATTTTACCACCGATAGAAGCGTAGTTATCCACCGATGAAAGACATTTCTACGGGCTGCCTTTTTTCTTTGAGTTGGGTTCTTAATTCAGAATAACGGTCTTCACGATGCGTCCAAATATCACGAATGATTGTGGCAGTCTCTTCTTTATCTGCACCAAAACGAAGGATGCCACGTAAGTCAAATCCCTTTTCGGAAAATAAGCATGTATAGATAGATCCATGGGCAGAAAGCCGAGCACGTGAGCAATTTCCGCAGAATGGTTTGGTAACAGATTCAATAAAACCAACCGTTGAACCATTGGCAAAACGCCATAATCGAGCTACATCAGATGGATGTGCTGAGGTTTTTGGTTCGAGTGGTCCGAAGTGGTCGCGTAGAATTGTTCTCATTTCATCTCCACTCATTACAGAATCTAAGTTCCAATTATTAGTGGTTCCAACATCCATGAATTCAATGAATCGGACAGTTATATTGCGTTCGATACAGGCTTGAGTCAATGGTACAATTTGGGAATCATTCACGCCTTTCTTAATGACGCAATTGACTTTGACGGGGAGTCCAATTTGTTGTGCAGTTTCAATCCCTCGGAAAATTTCTTCGGGCGTATTTGTGCTGTCAGTGATGGATTGAAATAAATCTGTATTTACTGCATCAAGACTCACCGTGACCCGGTTAAGTCCACTCTTGAACAGTGCTTCAGCATGGCGTTCGAGAAGTACAGCATTGGTCGTGAGTGCAATGTCAAGTTCAGAATCCAGGTCTCGTAGCATGGCGATGAATACTGGTAAATCTCTTCGAATAAGCGGCTCTCCACCAGTGATTCTTACTTTTGTAAGTCCTAAAGGGAGTAACGAAGCAACTACACTTGCCATCTCTTCATAACTCAAGATTTCCTCTTTTGCCAAAAAGACATGCTCTGGGCCAAAACTTTCCCTCGGCATACAATATGTGCAACGGAAATTACATCGGTCTGTAATAGAGATTCGAAGGTCCCTCAATGGGCGACCGAGTGAATCCTGTAACAGCATCGTGCAGGCTATGCGGCTTGGGCTTTTTATTCTGTGTTGCAAGGGTTGATGGGTGCTCGGAGTCTGGAAGGACCATGGCGAGAGGCTGGGTGAAGCGCTGGACCTCATCTGGCAAAGATCACCGCCGTAATGACCTCCGTATTCTCCGAATCACGCCGAGGTCTGAAACAAGCCGAGTTCAATGGCAATTACCTCCTTCAAAGAGTCACTTAATTCGGGCACTTGCTTTGTTTTCTCAAACACAACAACAAGTCACCTTAGAGAACGTTGCCTCTGCTGGGGATGATGTGCGCGCAATGCGTTGCAGTTTGGCACAAATGGGTGTTCATTTTGCAGATTATGACCGGTCAGGCCAACTCCTTCACCAAACAAACCCAATGGACCTTGGGCCACATCCAGATTCAGTTCAGTGGGTGCTTAGCGGCGTAGGTCCACTCGGTTTCAAACGTCCAGCCAGTGTTCTCAATGCTGCCAATTCAGGGACTGCTCTCCGGTTCTTGGCAGGCATTGCAGCACGCATGGAAGGGCCAATCATGTTGGATGGGGACCTTTCATTACGGCAAAGAGACTCTGAAGCGCTATGGGATTCACTCAAACAGGCCGGAGTAGAAGTTTCGATTGGTCAAGGAAAAGAACGGTTACCCGTAATCCTGAGCGGCCCTTGGAAAGAAGAGCAACTTAAACTCGGCATCGATCTTGACATCAGTCGTTCAAGTCAACCACTTTCGTCATGGATGTTGGCATCAGCATCACTTCCAATGAAGGTCGAACTCAAACTTCACGGCAAAGGCGTTTCAAATCGACATTCGAAATTAACTGCGGAAATGATTCAACTGACCGGTGGAAAAGTTGAATTAAATGGCTCTCAGTGTATGCTTTCACCTTGGATGCCATCACTTCAAGAAACCTATGCTGTGCCGGGTGATGCTTCAATGACTTCGTTTGCTTTCTTAGCCACACATTGCCTTGATGCCGAAATTGAATTGCATGGGTGGCCTGGAGCTGAACAAGCAATTGGCCATGAAATCCTCTCCGAATCTGCTATAGAATGTGGCATAAAGTGGGACGGCGATATTCTTTCATGTGTGGGGTCAAAGGTCCCAGTTACGCTTGATGTTACGGATTCAAACGACATCTTACCCCCTCTTGCTGCATTGCTTTCACTTGGATGTGGAGGGAGAATTACTGGTGCAGCCCATGCTGTTCACAAAGAGAGTAACCGCTTATCTCGAACTGTTGAGGTTCTCAGTTACTTTGGAATTCAAGCGACTTTACTCGCTGATGGGATTGAGGTTAAAGGTAACCAAAGACCAATCATGCCGCAACAACCTGTACCGACCTTCGACGATCATCGCTTATTCATGACAGCAGTACTCCTTGCCTCAAAAACGGGCGGGGAAGTGATTGGTCAAACTCTTCATCATGTTGCCGATGAAGCCTTTGTACAGCGCTTACAAGATGCTGGTGTTGGAATTGAAGCGACCACAACACCATCGCTTGAAGATTAACCATGACGGCCGAAATGGTGGTCCAGAGAATTCAACGGAAGCCGTAACGCGGTTGGGCGTCCATGAACGCAAGCCCATGGATTTGTGATTCGTCGCATATCATCGACTAATCTTCGCATTTCTGGTAATGTCAACTTTTCATTTGCTTTGACTGCACCTCGGCATGCATTGAGGAATGCAAGGTGATCTTTACGTCGGTCAACTGTTTCAAGTGGTGCGCCATCTTCTGCAGTATCTTGCAGTAAGTCGAGTAGGAATGGAACCAGTTCTTCACCTTCGAGTAGATGAGGTGCAGCGTCAATCACCCATCCATTGTCATTTTCACGTAATGAAAATCCAACTTCACTCAATGTCTCGACTGCTGCTGACATTCGTACAGATTGTCGGGCATCAAGGTTTAATTGAATCGGTTCGAGTTTCGCTTGACTCTCCCACAGAGAGTCATCGTTTCGCAAACGTTCGTACCGTATACGTTCGTGGAGTGCATGTTGGTCGATTAACAACAATTCACCTTCAGCTTGTACTAAGATGTACGAGTCTGCAAATTGGGCGAGAGGTTCCATTTCCGGTAACTCATTGATGATGCCTTCAAGGGGTTGTTCTTCATTCGGAGAAGTTCTATGTCCGCAACCTGCATGACGGTGAAGTGTCCGTTCTGCAGGTGATAATGCTGGAGCCATTGGCTTCTCATCTAATCCAGGTAATGTTTCTTGGGCTTCAGGAGCCGTTGATTGAGGTCGCATCTTTTCGGTGGAATCCGGTTCAGATGCTTCTACTCCATGAAGGTTCAATTGTGCACCTGCAGCAATGGCCCATGCAGGAGGGGCTTCGGTTTTTGTTTCTCGAGGGAGTACGAGAGTTGGAGCTCCCGCAGCAGCATCCAATGGGTCGACCGTAGGCGCTTTCACAGTCGAAAGATGTTCTTGAATTGGAGTTACTTTCTGTATGCCGAGACCTTGTAGCCCAGGAATACCTCCCGCAGCATCAGGTTGGGTCGGGACAGATTCGAGGGTGTGGGCAATGGCGCGTTCAAGACGTTCCAAAACACGCCAGGAATGGCGAAGACGAACTTCACGTTTGGTTGGATGAACGTTAACATCGACTTCTTCTGGTGGCAATGTAAGCGAAAGAACAGCAATAGGGTGCCTTCCTTGCATCAAACGGGTGCGGTAACCTCGACGTATGGCTTGAAGAAATGGCCCTGCAGCAACAGGTCTCTCGTTGATGAGAATATGTATGTCGTCGCCTTTTCCACGAGTAATATCAGGGGTACTGATCCATCCACTCCACTGTTCTTGGCCAGGCGCTTCAGCGTCATTTTCAGGAGGTGTGATCTCAAGCATTGATTCGACTTGACCACCGAGTAGGTCGAATAGCCGGTCCATCATGGATTCTGCTGGAGGGATATCAAGCATAACTCGCTCATCGATGACCAATCGGAATCCAGTCAACTGGTGGGCCATGGCATGTGCAACAACCACATCAACAACCCGAGCGTTTTCAGTAGCAGGTCGCCGTTGGAAGGCGAGACGAGCGGGAGTATTCCGGAATAAGTGTTCAACATCAACACGGGTGCCAGTTTGCATGCCGAATGGCTCTACGAGTCCCTTTTCTCCATTCTTCATTGCAATTGATTTTCCTTCTTTTCCGGCAGGACGACTTGAAATTGAAAGGTGCGAAACCATGCCGATACTTGCTAAAGCCTCACCTCGGAACCCGAGGGTATGGATAGAATTCAAATCCTCTGCTTTTTGCAACTTTGAAGTTGCGTGTCTGTCCAATGCTAAACGGAGGTCTTGTTCATCGATTCCACTCCCGTCATCTTCAACTCGAATCAAGTCAAAACCGCCACGCTCAACAGTAATCACAAGGCGTGTTGCTCCAGCATCAAGGCTGTTTTCAAGTAATTCCTTGACCACTTGCGCAGGTCGTTCAACGACTTCACCAGCCGCGATATGGCCAATGGTTGTTTCATCGAGTTGTAGAATCCGGTTCGGTTCAGACATTAGGAGCACCTCCGAGAATTTTCTTTAGTCTATAGAGGGCATCATGTGCTTGACGAGGGGAAAGTTCATCGGCATCGATATTCGAAAGGTAATCAAGTGTTTCTTTCTCTTCTGAACTGATGCTTGGAACAGGTTGTGCCGTGCCATTATTTTGTGTCATTGCAGCAGCGGCAAAATATCCCATTAAACTGGATTGACCTTCTGCGCGAGCAGAAGGAGTTCCCGATTCACCAGCCTTAGCACCATGAGCTTGTTGTTCAAGGAAAGCAAGCAGATCACTTGCTCGTTCGACAACAGGGCGTGGTAAGCCTGCTAAAGCAGCGACTTGCACACCGTATGAGTCATCACATGGGCCATCAGCAACCGTGTGAAGGAATCGAAGTTCACCGTCAGCCTGAGCAACTTGAACATGGACATTGACCAATCCGTCAACTTCGCCTTCAAGGCCAATCAATTGATGGTAATGCGTTGCAAATAAAGTCCGTGCTCCAATTCTTTTACAGATGTCTTCCGTTACAGACCAAGCGATTGACAAACCGTCAAATGTTGAAGTTCCACGTCCAATTTCATCGAGTAAAACGAGGGATTGCGGGGTTGCTCTGCGGAGGATGTGGGCAACTTCAATCATTTCCATCATAAATGTAGAACGCCCACGACGGAGGTCATCACTTGCTCCAACACGTGTGAATATTCGGTCGACAAGTCCGATTCTTGCTTTTTTAGCAGGAACAAAACTACCGGTTTGAGCAAGAATGGTGAGCAGTGCAGTCGTCCGAAGGTAGGTCGATTTACCACCCATGTTGGGTCCGGTGATCAACAAGAAGTTTCGTTTCTTTTGCAATTGTATATCATTTGGTACAAACCCAGATTGCATTTCCAAGGTCGGATGTCGTGCACCTTCAGCCTTCAGGTGATGGCCGTCGGTTAATTCAGGTCGGGTCCATGAACGGGAACGTGCGATAGAAGCGAAACATTGCAAGACGTCGATTGCCGCCACTCGCCCAGCGATATTTGCCAGTTCTTGTGCATGTATTCGACACCGTTCACGCAGTGATGTGAATTCTCGATATTCCAGTTCCTTTACTTTGGTATCTGCAGTGAGTAGCAGGTCATCTCTTTGCGCAAGTTCCTCGGTGACGTAACGTGAACCATTCGTCATTTGTTGCTTTCTTCGCCATTCTTCAGGAACTCTTGCTTCATTTAGTTTGGTGACTTCAATAAACCATCCAATCTGTCGGTTCATTCGCACTTTGAGAGAAGGTATTTCTAATTCAATTCGTAATTTAGATTCTAAATCGCTGAACCATGAATGTCCCGATGCTGATGTTTCATGGAGTTCGTCAATCGCTGAATGGAGTCCAGGTCGGATGAGTTTCCCATCACGAATACTGAGGGGTGGTTCATCGACTAAAGTACGCCGAATATCTTCTGCAAGTTCATTTAAGGCATCCAATTGATGTGAAAGGTGACCTAAGAGGGGATTTTCTGTTTCATTACAAAGATTGATGATGGCTGGCATTCGTTCGAGAGCATCACATACGGCAATTAAGTCACGACCATTTGAACGGTTATAGGCCAGTTGTGTGGCTAAACGTTCCATGTCTCGTAGTCCACGGAGTGCTTCTCGTAATCCTTCAAGACGGCGAGCTGAACGAGAGAGTGACCCTACTGCTTCGTGACGAGCACCGATTGCTTCAAGATTGCAAAGTGGTCTTAAAATCCAAGTTTTGAGCAATCTTCTTCCCATTGAACTGCGACATGCATTCATTGTAGAAAGCAGACTTCCCTCAAACTCTCCTGCAAGTGTCGAAGTTAATTCCAAGTTTCTCAAAGTGGTTTGGTCAAGCACAAGATGTCCAGATTCATCGATGACTTCGATATCGCGAAGTGGAACTTCGTCTGCAATATGCATGGTTGCAAGATAGTCGGCAGCTAAACCAGCAGCTGCTAAAGCAAGAGGGGAGTCATCTAAATCTAAATGTCCGAGGTCTGCGACTTTGAGTACTTTTTCAAGTCTCTTTCTTCGTTTGTTTTCACTTGCTCTATGCTGACTGATTAGGACGTTATCGAGGTGGGAGAAAAGGGCACACAACGCAGTATCTTCTGCATCTTGAGGTGAAACTACGATTTCAGTTGGTCGCCAACGCATGATTTCATCCAATGCTCGAGCAAATCGATCTTCACCATTCAAGTTTGATGCCCATGCTTGTCCAGTTGAAGCGTCAACGATTCCAATTCCGAGGGCAGATTTTCCAAGGGCAACTGACACCAGAAGGGAACGTTCATCGGTTCCAAGTAAGGATTCTTCATACAGACTTCCTGGTGTGTAGACTCGAGTAACGATACGTTCGAGTAATTTTGCTCCTTCTCTCAGTTCTTGTTCTTGCTCAGCAACTGTAACTTTGTGTCCTGCTTTTAGCATAACGCGAATATTATCTTCAAGCCCATGCCATGGGAAACCGGCCATTTGAATGGGTTTATCCGCTTTTTTATCACGTGAAGTTAATGCCAAACCGAGGACTTCAGAACCAAGAACGGCATCTTCATGAAACAACTCGTAGAAATCGCCCATTCGGAAAAAAAGAATCGTATCGGGGTGTTCCTTTTTGATGTCCATGAATTGGTCCATCATCCCCCTTTTTGTCATACTCAATACGCTCCTTGCTCTCGCTGGAGTTTACTGTCGTTGCCGAGAGCACATGAAGGTTATCGCGCCGGTTGGAAAGAACCGTTGTTTTCAAGCGTTTATTGAGATTTATTTATTCTGCCACATTCTCTTGAATGCAGTCCAGATCATTACGCCCATGACGATACTCGCGACTGTGAAAAACATAAAATTCAAGAAACCTCTCCCGCTCTCTATAGAGCCGATTGCAAGGGAGTCGACAGTATAGGTTGCCGGTTCCCCATTTGCATTGAGGCCATGTGCATATACGACTCCATCGGAGACATCAGAAGTTTCAACAGTCAAAGGCAGGGGTTGTGCTAGAGGCATTTTCTCAGCAACGCCGTCAACCATACGGACGATTGAGGTGCTTCCTTGACTTCCAAACATCCAAACAACTCCGTTGTCATCAAGTGTTGCTGAAACACTGGAAAAGTCCACAGTGGTCGTTGTTCTATCTTTAGAGATGTGAACCGCTGAATCTGTCCCTGCAGCAAGTAAAGATCCGTTGTCGAGACGTATCAATGAATGGATTTCTCCTTTATCCAGTTCCTCAATTGAGGTAAGCATTGGCGAGGTTGGTCCTTCTGACCAAGAAATGAATCCAATAACGGGATGCTTTGTTGGTAAAGCTGGACTTTCATCATCGATACTAAAGGAATTGGTCATTGAACCAATGGCAATCCAGGTTCCATCATCGAGAGATTCAACCATGTTCCAGCCGATATTGCCAGAATTCACCATTGCTGCAGTCAATGTTGCGCTTCCAAAAGCCTCTTGAGTTGATGAAAGGGGTGCGTTAATCGATCCAAAACCACGAAGGCCGGTTGTGTTGCCCTCATCGGTGACCATTAACCAGCGATATGAATCGCCACTTCGTTGTTCAGCAACATCGAGCACATCAAACGTCTCTTGGTTGCTTGTAAGCGGGATGATGGTGCGCTGTGAACTTTCATCATTGACATGAAGTACTTCAAGCGTATTCTTTGAAGGGGAGACGACAACACTACCATCGTGGAGTTCGGTCATGAATGCCATCCCGAGCACATCGTCATAGTCTGCCCCGATGTCGTTGATTATTCCAGCATCGTCGTAATGGAATATCATTCCACCATCTTCGCCTAAGATCAAGGCGGTGTAGGTATCCGAATCTCCATACACTATATCCAGTACTCGACCATCAATTGCATCCAGGCCGTTGTTCGAATAGTTGACTCCTGGGAGTGTGGAGGTGCCTTGTATGAGGAGTGCACCTAGGATAATAAACACGAAAAAGCCGGTAATAGCAACCCACTGGTGTTCCGATTCTTCTTCAAGAAGACTACGCCAACCCTTCGCCATACTTGCAGGATGTTAAACGAGCACATGAAACCTTTTATTGAACAAAGAGCCGAGTTTCATTTATCGAATGCCTGTTTCTCCCGACAAGGCTTGAAGCGGAGAGATGATAAAGGGAATATTAGTCGCAGGAGTGCTTGGAGAGAGTATCATGGCACGTAAACCAGCATCTATGTATCGCCGCCTTAAGGGTCCTGCCTTCACTCGACGTAAGTACATCGGAGGTGTCCCGAACAACAGAATCACGTCTTTCCACGCAGGAAACCGTGTTGCTGCTGAGACAGGACAGTTCAAAGTCATTATAGAACTTCGTGCTGATAACAACTGTCAAATCCGTCATACGGCACTTGAAGCAGCCCGTGTTATTTCAAACTCTACAATCCGTAAGATTGCAGGAACTCAAGGCTACGCTCTTCGCGTCCACACCTTCCCTCATCACATTCTTCGTGAAAACAAGCAAGCAACTGGTGCAGGTGCTGACCGTGTTTCTCAAGGAATGCGTTGCGCTTTCGGAAAGAACGTTGGTACAGCTGCCCGTGTTAAGCGAGGACAACGTGTCATCTCTTTGCAAGTTAACCCTGAACACTACCTCGTTGCTCGAGATGCACTGCGTAAGGCAACTATGAAGTTCCCAACGCCATGCACAGTCCGCTTGATTCAAGGGCACGAGCACCTCAAGGGTCTCATTTGAAATCCATTGGGTTCAGCCCAATGTCGGACAAACCTCTGTTTGTTGAGGCTTTTTGGGCGTGAGTTCCTTAAGTCCGAACAAAAAGCAATCGTTAAAGCAAACAGGAGGTGAATGAATGAGAGTCGCAGTTCTGAAAGAAGATCATTGTCAACCAAAGAAATGTAACGACGAATGTCAAGCATTCTGCCCACCTGTTCGGAATGGACAAGAATGCATCATTATGGATGATAAAACCGGTAAACCTCACATCTCAGAAAGCCTGTGTATTGGTTGCGGTATTTGCATTAACAAATGTCCACATGATGCTTTGATTATCGAACAACTACCAAGTGAACTCGAAACCGATATGATTCATCGCTATTCGATGAACGGTTTCCGGCTGTTCCGCTTGCCGACTCCTTCAAAGGAAAGTGTCGTTGGAATCCTTGGACCGAACGGTATGGGGAAATCGACTGCAATTAATGCGCTTTCAGGTCGAATGATCCCGAACCTTGGTGACTGGCTGAACAAAGATGCTGACTGGGAAGACATCATTGAATCTCTTCCACGCGGCGAATTAAGAGACTTCTTCATTTCAGTCGAGAAAGGCGATATCAAAGTGGCTTTGAAACCACAAAACGTAGATCGTTTGCCGCATAAAATCAAAGGTACCGTTCGTGATTTACTTTCACGCGTCGACGAAAGAGGTATGTTTGAAGAGATGACCAAAGAACTTGCAATCGACCATCTACTCGACCGAACTGTCCAGCAACTTTCTGGTGGTGAATTACAACGTATGGCTATTTGTGCTACACTTTTACGTGATGTTGATGTTTATTTCTTTGACGAACCCTCATCTTATCTGGATATTCACGAACGTATGCGGATTGTGAGAATTATACAAAAACTCGCAGAGACAAAGCGAGTAATTGTAATTGAACACGACCTTGCAGTTCTCGACGTACTTGCGGATTTGGTCCATATCGTCTACGGCAAGAAGGGTGCTTTTGGAATTTTCACTCCTGCCCGAACAACTCGTCAAGCCATTAACACCTATCTCGATGGATTCTTGCCAGAACAAAATGTCCGTATTCGTGACAAACCAATCAAGTTCCTTAACCACAGTGACCGAGTATCCGAACTTGGTGCTGAAGTCGTATCTTGGGGTGGACTTTCCAAGAAACTTGGTGAGTTCCAACTTACCACTGGTGAAGGCGCAGTGCATCGTTCCGAAGTCGTAGGTGTCGTAGGTCCAAACGGCACAGGAAAATCAACCATGATTAAAATCTTAGCAGGAGAACACGGCTATGATGATGGATGGGTCACTGAAAACGCAACGGTTTCATACAAACCTCAGCATATTGATGTTGACATGGATTGCAGTGTCCAATTATGGCTTGATAGCGAGATTGGTCCAAAGTGGCGAGTAGGTGAATACAATGTCAACGTGATTCGTGCTTTAGGCGTAGATGAACTCCTTCCAAAGCGAGTCAAGAAACTCTCTGGTGGAGAACGTCAGGCAGTTGCAATCGCCATTTGCCTTGGAAGAGATGCCGATCTTTACCTGCTGGATGAACCATCCGCACACCTCGATGCAAACGCTCGAATGGAAGCTGCAAAGGCAATTCGAAGAACGATGGAAGCCAATGAAAAATCTGCATTCGTCATCGACCACGATGTCTACTTCATTGATATCGTAAGCGATTCACTTCTCGTCTTTGAAGGCGAAGGTGGAATCCATGGTAAAGCAGAAGGCCCATTCAAACTTCGCGAGGGAATGAATCGTTTCCTTGAAGGGGTCAATATCACCTTCCGTCGAGACCATGATTCGAAGCGCCCAAGAATCAATAAACTGGAAAGTCGAAAAGACAGAGAACAGCGAAGTGTTGGGGATTTCTATTCGTTTAACCATTGAGGAGATTATGATACAATGCCTGTAGGAATTCCTCCACTTGGTGGCCCATTGGGACGTTCTCGCTCACGAATCTCTGCAAGTGGTTTGACGACTTTCCTTCGCTGCAAACGGCAGTGGTTTCTTGGTTCAAAAGTCGGAATCTCCGGCCCACTTCGACCATCTCAGGTGATTGGGATTGTCCTTGAAGATGCATTTTGTGGAGTCATGATGCAACGTCCTACAATGCAAATTGAAACACTATCGGAATTGAAAGATTGGATGCACACTTTGCTTCCAAAGGCTGCACAAGAAGCCCTCGATGCAGGTCGTATTCTTTGGGATGAAGGGATTTGGTATGAACCAGGAACTTCGTGGGAGGATGTGGAAATTGATTCTTTTATTGCCCGACTTGAAAACGGTCTGGTGCTCCTCTTTGAAGAAATTGAATCCTGCTACCAAGAAAACGGTGGGCCATATTTAGAACTCTACAGGGCAGGAGAATCACCATTCGAGGTCCCGTCACCTGCTTGGGGAGATGAACCCTCTTTCCCTGTTCCAGATAAGGTTCGAAATTATGAGTTGCGTTCCTGGGCCGTTGAAGGACAAGCCATGCAATGGCAATCTCCCGGTTCTGCAGTTACTTGGAATGAAGCACTCGAAATTGCTCGTCCATGGACCAAAGACCCTCGCGTCCACCAACCTCAACGTTTGTTTCATCCAGAACGTTGGGCAGCAGGTGAACTTGATCTTGTCCTTCGATGGGATGGGCGAATACGCCTGGTCGATATCAAATCTGGCGATCCAAGTTCTAAATTTGCAGAATCGCTTCAACACCAACTTCGTTTCTATGGCTGGCTTTGGCATGAAACCCACGATGGACAATGCATCGACGGTTTGGAAGGCTGGTACCTCAATGGACCTCATCGTATTGTCTATGAAGTCCCACAAGCTGCTGAGTACACTGAAATGACCTCTGAATTTTCACGCATCAACACTGAAATGCAAAACATGGGTTCAGGGCCGGCAAGCATGCCAGTTCTTCCAAGTGAGGCCTGTGATGGTAGCGCGGCGGGTTGTCATTGGTGCAGTCTTGCCCGAGATGAAGAGGGAACTTGGTCTGGCGATGAATTACTCTCAGAAATCACTCCATTGCGAGAAATCCCCCTTACAGTCCCGAGTGAACCTTTGTCGGAAATACCAGTTCGAGTTAGTGTTCAAGGAAAGTTTACAGGTGCATGGGGTCCATTGCCCAACCATTTCGGAGAACCCGTTTTGGGTGCAATGCTTGTTGCCGGAGGTGCACAAATTACAGTTGAAGAGAGCGAACCAGGCACATATCCTCTTCTTCACGACCAACCGACTGGAGAACTCGTGATTTTAGACGCATTACCCGGAGTCTGGCGTGGTGCGCCTCGGTTATATGTCGATTCGCGAACTAGAATAATGCCAGTTGCCCAAGCAGCCAAAGAATTTGAACAGACACCACTTTCCCTTTCAGAACGAACAACTCGCATCGGTTTACTTCGCACACGGGCGAACGTCGAAGGCGTTGTTCTCAGTGTTCGCAAGCGTTCTGGGATTCGATTGGATGCCAAACCATGGACTATGCTCAACGTCCACCTTTGGGATGGGCATTCAATTGTTGAAGTTGCTTCCTTCGGTTCGAGTATAACCGGTCAAATGGAAGCACTACGGCCAGGTCAAACACTCAAATTATTGGCTGCCGAAATGGGCTGGAGAGCAGGATTACCTCAACTTCGAATCGACTCGAGAAAAACGCGTCTGCAAGTAAAGGATTGAATTCCAGAGAGTAGGGTTCAAGAACATTCGACAAAACACTCACAGGTATGCCGGTAAGTCTTGTCACATCCTCTGAAGATTCTGTTGGCCCATATAACCGACTTTCAGCAAGCCAAGTGAACGCTTATCGCGCGTGTCCACGGCTATGGTTTTACGAGAAAGTTCGGCGTTTCAAGATGCCGCAAATACCGGTATTATTTGTTGGTAGAGCCGTTGAAGAAGCGATTTGCCGTATGTTGATGGAATCTCCAGCGCTTTTGGTTTCGAAGGCATCATCGGACACTCTTTCAGCCATCCCACTGGATGAGGATGGAGTTCCAAGCCGTTCAAGCCTCGACCCTTGGCCAGCAGAACGTCTGTTGGCTTTACCTGAGAACATGCAGCCACAGAGCCTCGACAGTCTTCGACAATGGGCAATTGGGCGGTTGAAGGTCCATCTCCACCTCGCACTCAATTCAATGAAAGAAGAATGGAAAAAAGATGAACGGAGAGCTGGCGATTGGAAATCAGTAAATCCTGATTATTGTCTCAAAATGTGCATCAATGGCCTTGAATTTCATTTGAATGAAGTTCAGCGTTGCCTTGACCAAAACGGTGGGCCAGGTCTGAAAGAATGGCGTAGAGGGCACCGACCTGAATGGCCAGCACCTGATGCTCGCCGATACACACTTTCCAATAATCATCCTCTTTCACAAGACGGTGAGGTCAGTTTGATTGAAGCTTGGGAAATAACCCGCCCTTGGTTTGTTGATCCAAATGCAGGAAAGTTTGCAATGAATGCAATACATCCCGAACATTGGTTTCAAGGTGAATATGATTTAATTTACCGATGGGATGGTCGAATCAATATTGTTGACTTGAAAGCCAGCGTAGGTCGCGGTGACCGTTCCGGTAATTACGTTGAACAATTACGCATGTATGCGATGTTGTGGTGGATTACTCACGAAAAGAAGGAACAGGTCGATGTGCTTGAAATATGGTACCTCGGTGCAAATTCAATTAAGACGATTGCATGTCCTACCGTTTCAGAAATGACTGAAATGGAATCCGAACTTGAATCAATGTGGCATCAAATTAGAGAAACAACACCGGTGCTTGAGGACTGTCCACCGAACCCATCTCCAGTGCGTGGTTTTAAGAATGGCGGAATCGCTATAGAAGCACCTGATGAAGTCCGTTGTGACCGTTGTGATTGGGCCTCTGTATGTCCGGGTGGACAAGGTGACGATGACCTTCCATCCGGCGGTTTAGTTCGATTGCCAGGCACCCCTACTGATATTGAGATCACACCACTTGGTGACCTTGATCCTCGCATGACCTTTGTTGGCGAAGTGTTCAGTGTTATGGGAGTCAAAGAAGGACATCGCCCTCGAATTACGATTTCTCAGGGTGATCATTTCGCCAAGGTGATTCTCTTGGTTGATCAACACCAAGATGGTGAACCATCGTGGCCTCAAAACATTGCAAAAGGTGACCGAGTGAAACTCGACCAAGTGATTCCAACTGCCAATTGGAAGGGCGAGATTGAACTCAAAGTCGATCCACATGCATGTGTAGTACATGCTTCAGAAGATGAAGTCGGCTCGGACTTGCTGGAATTCCGTGCACGTTGGAACGTTGCTGGACGCCTTATTTACCGCTTTGAAAAACGTGGTGTTGGACGTAATGGGAAGGAATGGCATCGAAAGGGGGCCATGATTTTGGATGCAACTGGTGCTATGAAAGTTGAAGGTTGGGCTAATGATTGGGGTACTCAGTATGATTTGGCGCAAATCGGCGATACAATTGTTGTCGCTAATCTCGGATTAGACGCTTGGGCTGTAGAAGTTCGTGGCAATATTTCACAGAATACCAAGTTCCAGATCATCGAACGTGTACAACGAGATTAACCGCCGGATGAAATGGTGATGACCAACAGTTGTACCGATTGGGACAATACAGTGGCGTGCGGCAAGATTGTCCCATCGTAACTGACAATGACTGTTGAGGGGTGGATTCCAGCCTCAAGTAGCGCCTGTCGGACAGTTTGTTCACCATCGAGTTCTACTTTGACATCATAGTCACGCCCCTTGAGGTGTATCTCCATACAACTACGAGTCAACGCCATGCTTATGACGGTGGCGCTAAACCCGACATCTGCGGCCGAGATCGCATAGCCCGGTATTGCGGTGGATTCGAAATCCACTGTCCCTTGGACGCGGGAGTTCAAATCTCTCTCTCGGCGCCTTTTCGTTATCCAAGGAACTTTTTAGGTAATACTTCTACGTAAGTCTGAGTGAGTCACATGGAACCAGCGCCAGGCTCATCTCCAAACATCAAAGACAGCGTTGTTTCAGGAGATCTTCACACGGGGACGGTTGTTCATAATCACTATCATGCAGCTCCACAAGCTCCAGTTCAGCAGGTGGTGGCACAGCAGCCGGTTTACCAACAACCGGTTCAAGTTGTTCAGCAACAACCTTATCCAAATTACTACCAGCAACATGGCGGTCAAACCATCTATTACGGTACACAAAAAGACACCTTAGTGGCTTACTTGTTGTGGTTTTTCCTTGGCTTTTTCGGAGCCCACCGGTTTTATTTGAACAATATAGTCATTGGAGTGGTCTATCTTTTTACCTTTGGTTTATTTGGATTTGGTTGGTTACTCGATTTATTCTTGATTCCCGATTTGGTTCGACGCCAAAACATGAGATGATCAAAACTGAGAGTTTCTCTCACATGTAGAATGCATCAGGAGATTCGGTTAATTCTCCGACGTAATCGGATGGTTTCCCGGGTGCAAGTACAGACAGTTTTTCCGTAAGTTTCGAATGAATGTCGCTTGGTAAAGCGATTCCAAGGTCGAACCACCCATCGAGTGATTCAAGGAGGCGCTGTGAAGCAAAGACATCTCCACTTGAGCCCACGGTTGTTGCAATCGCACAAGCAGAATTGATGTTGAACAATGGTCCATTGGAAGCGATGAGTGCGGCTAAGCCAATGGCGCCTGATTTCGGCTCATCTCGGCGAACATCAACTCCAAGTGCTTCCAAATCAATCCTATGTGAGGCGTTTGAGGCTACCATGAACGTTTCTTTTCGTGTTGGAGCATCCATGAGTCCAGCCAATACGTAGAGTGATTGGACACCTTGTTGTTCAAGCCACTGAAGAACCTCTCGAGCCATCATGCCTTGATGTTCAGGCTCAAGCGGTTGGGATGTTCCTGTGAGCGTAAGTACTCTTTTCCCTGTGACTGATTCTATAGAGGAAAGGGAAAGATGGGGGGGTGAAAGTAAACCCTGCTCGTCGAGTGTTGCTAATGGTGGAAGTGCAGTGTGATGGAGGCGAGCGACTTCATGGCAGATATGTGAGGTGTTGATTCCTTCAAGAGCGACTTTACCGACGTTTCCCACGCCAGGAAGTGCAAACAACATAATGGCGTGTTCACCAAGTTCAGAATGAGTGCCTCTCCATTCAATATGTAATCCCATATAGGGGATATCGTCTTCCGCCGCGCTATAATGTTTGACATTGAAATCAAGCAAAAAAGTTGAATTGCGAGGGGTTGAGTGAAACGCATCACTCTTCTTCTTCGATAGAGAGTTGTGTTGCTTTCATCTCTTCAAGTGAAGGTAAGGTGGCGAGTGCTTTTGCCCATGCAGGATCTTCAACATTGTACATCTTTCTTCGGATATCTGCTCGATGGTCTTCTGGAGACCATTTGAGTGGAGCGGCAGCCTGAGCCTTTGCTCCGCAAGAAGGGCAAGTCGTAGCTAAAGTCCATGCCTCACATTCGAGACATTGCTGTAAAAGTTGTCGTGCCATAATATCACCTGTAAGATTCACGTTTATGATTCAACGCCTCATTGGCGGTATGAAGTGGCTTCTCCGCCAGCTTCGAGAACATGGTCTAAAGTTGCCTTTGTGGCATTTTCCCAAATTGATTCTGCAGTTTTGAAGTCTGGTGCTTTCAATTCGATTCGGTATTGTGGTGCGCCATTGTAGTGGCAAGTCACTTCAATTTCTTCTTCAACCGAAGACAGGGCTTCAGCGGCAAGGAGTGCTTTTTGAATCACTTCAACTCCATTCGTGCCGTCAATGCTCAATGTGAATATGCCTCGAATTTCTACAAATGCAGGAATCACGTTTTCAACTGCAATTTCGATGAACGTCTTGAGCCACTCACCTTCGAATCCAGCATCAGCCAAAGAACCTTCATTCATTGCAGCTTCTTCAAATGCAGTATAGAGTCCTCCATATGCCTCAATTAACTCTTCACCGGAGGTTTTGATGTCATCCTTTGTCCAACCGACCTTTTCACCCAACACTTTGAGCAATTGGTGTGCACGTTGTTCGTTCTTCCATTCTTGAAGACGTTCTCGTCGTCGTTCTTCTGAAACTGATTTGAGTGAAAGCTCAAGCGATGTCCCGTCTTTACGGGTTCGCATGACTTTACAAATGAGGCGTTGTCCTTCACGGACAAAGACTCGAATGTTCTTTACCCATCCACTGGCGATTTCGCCAATGAAAATAAAGCCTTCAACGCCTTCAAACTCATCGAGTTTTACATAACAACCGTTTTGCTTAACGGTGGTAACGCTGACAACAACAAGTTCGCCTTCATTTGGCGTATTTATTTTCTCAGACATGGAGGCTCTGCCTCCTCATTCAAGTGCTTCAACAACAGTGCATCCGATCAAGTCGGCCTTTCCGCCGGATGGGCTGGTAAGGGTTGCTCCGCAAACACCGCAAGAAATTACGGAGGTTGCTCGAGAGAAAATTGTAGTTTCGTTGCTGCAATCTTTGCAGGATACATTTAGGAAATTTTTTGCCATAGTTGTCAACTCACTTGTCGATTAATTCGAATTTCTTAGCACGCTGGCAAGGTGCGTAATGCGCTTTGCCGGTTTCTGTGCAACGGTAGAGAATGTTCACTCGCTTGGTAGGCTTCTCACGGCCTTCAGGTTTTGGACGAGGGAAACCACGGTATCCAGCCATAACACGGCGGAAACGTCGTTGACCCCAGCGAAGTTCAGAAGCACGCTTCTTCTTCACTCGCTCAATTGTATGCATTGTATGCTTACCAGCCGATGGACTGTAACGCTTGACTTGACGTGGCATTTTGACCATGATAGCACCTTGAGCATTCGGCCCACAAGAGACGGGTATTTAGGAGTGCCGCATTCAATCGCCAGCAAATTTCGCTACACTGCGTGTGAAACAAGGGGAGATATAATGAACATTCGGGACTTTAGCAGGGTCATGGACGAGATGCTCCAAGCGTTCTTACTGTTTTGGATACCCGTGTCCATGGTGCCATTGGGGCTTTGGTATTCTCTTACATCATCTCCTTTGCGTGGTCGATTCTTAGCGTTTACAGGCATTGTGTTGATTTGTCTGAGCCCATGGACTGTTCCGTCATCACCTTCATCGGCAGCCGGTCATTTACTCGGCGCCGTAATTGGGCCGTGCATGTTAATTGTGCTCGGGATTTATCTCATCTCGTTTTCTGGAAATGTTCCAGTTGGTAAATTACCCAGGAGCGATCGTAAAATCGGATTTTTAATGACGACTGTAGGATTTGCTTGGTTAGCAGGTATGCATTGGTGGATTCTCACACCACAAATCGTGCAAAATGAAGTGAACGCCTACTGGTATGTCTTTTGGCCCACATTTCTTCTCCTGACCTCTTGTCTTGCTTCTTGTTCGGCAGTAACTTTGTTAATGATCGGTGAGCGACGCAAAGCCGAATCAAATATCATGTTCCTTGTTTCTGCATTTTCTTTTACGCTTCTTCTTTTGGGATTAAATGTCGATGGCCCTTTAGTGACTTCCGGCGACTTCCGTCAACACCTTTGGCTTGCTGTCGCCGATATGTCAGGGATTGCAGTTGGAAGCGCCCTGTCAATTCTCGTATTTGCTTTAGTCATCTATACCTATGAGAGAAACTTACCTGGACCAGAATCAATCACTCCTCCCACCGATTCAGAACTCAAGCAAGTTTCTACGCTCATAGCAACACACCTTGGAGGTGAAGAGGAATGAAAGAATCCAATCTTGTCCTTACTTGGAGAATGATGCTTCTTGCCTTTTTCCTTCCACCTTTGCTCATCCTCGCCTTCGAGGTGACTTTCTTTGGAGAGTTCAAGGGTCTTGACTCTGGAGTTTCATTCACTCGGTTTGCCAATGCCACCTTGACTGCTTTTACATTGTGCTCGTTGTTTTTGCTTGGTAATCTTTTCTTTTATGGTGAATCGAGAAATCGTCCATTAGCACCATTGGTTGGAATGATCATGGCCACTGGGCTCGGAGTGTTAGCAACAGTCTTCTTCATTGGGCAAGGTCCTATGCTGTTGGAATACAATGGTTCAGTCCGAGCTCAGGCAATCTACAACATTGTTCACATGTTTGTGTCGTCGGGGGCTATTCTTCTGTCATTATGTGTTGCTCTAGGAGTGACGTTTTCGGCTATTACATCGCAAAAACAGCGAAGTAGTTTTGAATTAGAAGATGAATAATCTTCGGCTCTGTAGCGAATACCTCCGCCGTCGGTTTGATAAGGGGGATGTTGGTGGGGCGGTTATACAGGTGTTTCTATGTCGAAAGGTACGCCATCCATGGGTAAACGTCAGAAGACAACCCACATTCGTTGCCGCCGCTGTGGTCGTAGTGCATATCACAAGCAAAAGTCAGTTTGTGCATCATGCGGTTACGGCGAAACAGCCCGTATTCGTAAATTCAACTGGGCAAAGAAGTCCCACCGTCCTAAGGCTTGAGGCTCAGGATATGTTTCTAAGCCGCAATGGCTACAAAGCGTCGAGTATTCGATGGAGTTGAGGCAAAGCAATGTGTGGAATCATTGGAATCGTCGGGCGTAACAATGTCCATGTCAATCAATTGATCTATGACGGACTCACTGTTCTTCAGCATCGTGGTCAAGATGCTGCCGGTATCATGACTGATTTTGACGGTCAATTCCGATTGCGGAAGTCCAAAGGCCTCGTTTCAGATATTTTTTACACCCGGCACATGCGTAGACTACAGGGCCATATTGGAATCGGCCATGTCCGATATCCCACCGCAGGCTCTTCTTCTCGTTCAGAAGCACAGCCGTTCTACGTGAATTCCCCCTACGGTCTTGGACTTGCGCACAATGGAAACTTGACCAATGCCTCAGAACTTCAAATTCAACTTACCGATAATCACCATCGCCACATGAACACCTCAAGCGATTCAGAACTCTTACTCAATATGCTTGCAGTTGAACTGACTTCCCACTCATCCAACCTTTCAATCGAAGGTGCACCTCATCTGGATATCGAATCCGTCTTTGGTGCCGTTTCGAATCTCCATAAGCGAGTGAAGGGAAGTTATGCCTGCGTCTCCATCATTTCTGGCTACGGTCTGTTGGCATTCCGTGACCCTCATGGAATCCGCCCTCTCATTTTCGGAAAGCGGGAAATTGGCGATGAAACAGAATGGATGGTTGCCAGTGAATCGGTAGCTATCACTGCACTTGGCTTTGAAATTATTCGTGATGTTCAACCTGGTGAAGCAATTTTCATTTCGACTTCAGGCCATTTATTCCATCGCCAATGCGCTGAGGAAGTTGAAGCCTCACCCTGTATCTTTGAACATGTTTACTTCGCTCGACCCGATTCAGTGATTGATGGAATTTCCGTTTACCATGCCCGTTTGAATCAAGGCGACATATTGGCTAAACGTATTCTTGAACAATGGCCAGACCATGACATAGATGCAGTCATTCCAGTACCTGATTCAGGACGAATTGCTGCTCTTCAAATGGCTGATGCACTCGATGTGCCTTACCGTGAAGGTTTTGTCAAGAACCGATACGTCGGTCGAACGTTTATCATGCCAGGTCAAGCGTTGAGAGAAAAATCCGTTCGACGTAAACTCAATGCTATTGAACACGAGTTTTCGGGTAAAAATATTCTTCTGGTTGACGATTCCATCGTTCGTGGTACAACCAGTGCGCAGATCATTGAGATGGCGCGTGATGTCGGTGCTAAGAAAGTCTACTTTGCATCTGCAGCCCCTCCTGTTCGCCATCCGAATGTCTATGGGATCGATATGCCAGCAATCACTGAATTTATTGCAAATGGAAAAACCATTGATGAGATCAATACCATCATTGGCAGTGACCGACTCTTTTACCAAACGCTTGAAGATTTGATTGAAGCAACATCAATTGGTGAAAACCCTCCTACTCGATTTGATACAAGTTGTTTCAATGGCGAATACATCACTGGTGATATTGACGATGCCTATCTCGAAAAACTGTTCAACTCTCGCAATGATTTGGCGAAAGAAGAATCCAGTGAAGATGATGAAATCGTAGATATGCACAACGATACAGCTGATTGAGGCTTTTCAATACCACAACAATCTTGGATTCTTCGTTTTGGGGAGTTAGGTCTCAAATCCAAAGTTGTTCGACGTTCGTTTCAACGTTCATTACGAAAAAACTTGATACAGCTTGCTGAAGATTCCTCAGTCCCTCTCATTCGAGACCGATTGAGAGAATTTGATGTCATCTATTCCAGTGCTCCAACAGAAATGGTTGAGGATTTAATGTGCCATGGATTGGGAATTGTGGCGATGGATCGTATCGTGGAATTATCTGAAAATCTTGACCCCGGCCTGATCTCCGAACTTTTACTTGAACGACATGACCGTGTAGGTGGAAAAAGAACCTTTGGGGTGCGAATCAAACGGCTTGGGGCCAAAGGTGAGTGGGATTCACAATCCTATGCAAGAGCACTCAGTGCAGCATTAATTGAACGAGACCCTTCACTTTCAGTCGACTTATCAAATCCAGAATGGTGGGTGAAGATTATTCTTGAATCTGCCAGTGTTTCTTCGATTGAAATACGAATACCGGTCCAGGTGGATTGCCTACAGGTGTTCAAGGCGATGTCTTAGTTCAGCTGAAAACCGAGGAAGATGCGATGAGTTCGTTTCTCATCATGCGCCGTGGTTCACGAATTATTCCAATACTTGACTCAAAACCTGAGTTCGTGAGTTTACTCTCGAAATGGGACCCCTTCCTCGGAGTTCGTAGTCGGACTAAATATGAATCTGGTCAAATGTTTCAACGACCAGCCTGGGGGGTGGTTGGTCTCACACTTGAACAAGCTAAACCACACATTCAACGACGAGAAACCGCAATTAAAACGACACCTTTGTCAACGCTTGAACCTCTCTGTGGGTGGACGGTGGCTGAAAAAGCATCTTTGTGGCAACATATCAATGCGCCAAGTAAGTTCCGCCCTCATCCCGATACAACTTCTTGGATTGAATGAACAGTCCCACGCAAGCAAGGGATGAGGTTAATTGAGGTAGTCACCTCTACGATGCATGCTCAGTACCCATTCGGTGCATATCGCATTCCAACCTGAAGCAAAGGTGAGTGCTTTGGCAATGTCAATAGGTGGTGATGTCGCTGTTTGGGCAGAAGGTGATGGTAAACTCTTCATCGCTCAAAGTTCAGAAGGAGTTCTCGCCCCTTCGACTTCATGGCAAGCACCAGCATTGATTCGAAAAGCCATATTGCGTGGTAATCAAATATTTGTTTTAGATGATGAATATGGCCTTACCTGTTTAGACCTCGAAGGTAAAGTCCTATGGCAAGTTGAAATTGGAGCGGGCGGTTTTGCATTACAGCAATTACCTTCACAACTCGCAGTCATTGATGGACTCGGACGTTTACATCTGTTTGGCTATGATGGTACTCCTTTCGATTTACCAACAACATATTCTGATATCCTACGCTTTACAGCCATTGGTGAATACTTAATTTTAGCACACGAAAGTGGTCAAGTTCAAGCCCTTCAAAACGGACAAACGGTCTGGTCAAGACCAATTCGTGGAGAAACAGGTGAATCAATCACGTGTCTTGGTTCAGATGTCAATCATCATCTGGTCATTGGGAGAGAAGGTTATGCACTTGTTTCAGGAGATGAAGAGGTTTTAGAAATCGAAATTTGGGATCTGAAACAACAAGTCTTGGTCCACCGAGATGATGTAAAGAGTCAGTTATTGCATGCGATTCCATCAAACGAAGGTCTCTACTGTGGATTTGCTGATGGCCACGTAACTGAATACCTTACTGGTCAATCCTCCTATACCTCCGAACCACGAATTTCATGCACTTATCCGATTCAAACACTTCTTTTCCGAAATGGATGTATTGCCGCAACATCGTGGTTTTACATTTATGGATTGAACGCAGATGGGCGTGAATGGAAAATTGAACATCAAGGAATGCCTCATTTTATTGAAGCTTCACATGATGGCTCAGTATGTTTGTTTGCGGGTGAAGATCAGAATGATTGGACCGAAATAGAGCCGATAGGATTGTTTTCATTCAATGAGGAACTTCTTGAAATCGATGCATCAGAACTTAATTTGTGGTTTGAAAAGACTGAGGAAACGGTACAATTATCAGCGGAAGAACTCTATAGAGTAGATGATTCAATGAATGAATTTTTCACAGAAGAAGAATTAAAATCAATGCAAACCTCACAACCAGCCGACGTCGGCTTGGAAGCATTACACAGTGCACTCGAAGGCGACTTTGGCGAACCTCCGAAAGTGACTGAAGATGGAGCACTTGATATTGACACAGAGGACCTACTTACTCAACTTGATGATGCAATTACTAAAATGGCACTTTTACCTTCAGAAGATCTCCTCGAGCAATTGAACACTGAAATCGGAGAAATACTTGTCCCACGTGCTGTTTCTGGTGAAGATCAGCATCTCAAAGCTGACGCCGATGGTTCCGCAATTGTTACCCTTGATGGTTCAACTTCCTTTGACCCCCAAGATCGTATTCAAACTTGGTCTTGGATTGAGAGTAGTGGTAAGGAAATTGCTTCTTCCGCTAAGGTTCGTGTTCGGATTCCACGTGGAAGCCATCGTTTTGAATTACGCATTTGTGACCGTGATGGACAATGGTCGAGTGATTCATTGCATATCTTGATTGAATAGGGCCTAGTCTCTTGAAGGGGAGATGTTTAGCATGGACATGGGCGTGAGTAAACCGTGGGTCGAATACTTCTTTGTAGGTGTTTTACAGATGCGCTGTTCTATCGTTACTGACCGGGCAACAGGTGATACAATCATCATTGATGGTGGTGGTGAACCTGAACGTCTTATCGATTGGGTTGATGGATTTGCCGGTAATGGCCCGGATTGGTCAAATGGCCCTCGATCAGACAATGAAAGAATACAACAAAAGATTCCATCTCGAAAGGTAGTTGCCTTAGTCAATACCCATGCCCATTTTGACCACAGTGGACACATCCCTGACCTCTTGGAACGCTATGATGTTCAATGGTATCTCCATCCCGATGATACGTATTTGCAAACATTAGCTCCTTCTTCGGCCCAAAAGTACGGTTTCGAAGTCCCGGAACCTGCAATAGCTGATGTGGATTTAGTTGCTGGTGAAATTCTCGAGATTGGAGCACTTACTTTTGAAATTCTTCATACTCCCGGTCATACGCTCGGTGGATGTTGTCTTCGACTCATCGTTGATGATGGCCCAGATCATTTGTTCGTCGGAGATACATTGTTTGCGGGTTCTGTAGGTCGAACTGATTTGCCAGACACCGGTGGAGACTTTACTGTTCTCGCACAATCGATTCATACTCAACTTTGGCCGTTAGCACCTGATACCATCGTGTACCCTGGCCATGGTCCATTGACGACAATTGGTCATGAAAAACAAACGAATCCCTTTGTTGGAGATGATGCTGGTGCTGGTGTTTACAGCCGTGGGCGATATGCCTAATCACGCCATCATGGTCGAAAGTGTCGATTGAAGAATAGGCAATGCCTCTTCCCAAGTCGCTACAATTCCATAATCTGCATGTTGGAATATAGGTGCGTCAGCATCTTTGTTAATGGCGACGATATACTTCGATGAACGCATTCCAGCCAAGTGTTGTATGGCGCCAGAGATTCCGACAGCGATGTAGAGATTCGGATTGACAGTCTTTCCAGTTTGACCAACTTGCATCGAGTGAGGGATGTCATCCCATGTGTCAACTGCTGCACGTGATGCACCAACTGCAGCACCCAAAGTATCAGCAATTGCTTCTAAGTGAGAGAAATTTGCTGGAGAGCCCATTCCTCTTCCACCGGAGATGATGATGTTTGCTTCGGCCACATCGAGACGTGTTGAAGCACGAGCCATGAACTCTTGAACCGCAGTAGCGACGTTTCCAGTCGTGTCGACAACCGATACATCGGTTGAACCATCACTGGCTGCTGCTGCAAAGACATTCGGGCGAACAGTGACGACTGCATTTCCACTGAGAGATACAGTTTGCATTGCCTTACCAGAATAAATTGGTGAAGTCAAGTTTCCACCTTCGATTTGTACGACATCTTGTACGACCGAAATCCCTCTTCGAGCAGCCAAACGGGCAGCGAGGTCTTTTGATTGTGGAGAGGCCGAGGTGATGATGATACCTGCTGGTGTCACTGCATCAAGGGCCGATGCCCATCCTGCAGCATCATAGTTTGAGAACACATCAGATTTTGCAGCAAGAATACGAGCTGCGCCTGAAAATTGGGAGGCGCCATCAGCAACACTTGCGTCTGTGCAAGGGACAACAACAACAGGTTGAGATCCAAGTGCGAGAGCCGCAGTGATGAGTTCAGCAGTTGTAGGGTGGACTGCACCCTTGACGATTTCAGCGATTACTATAGTATCTGTCATTTCTTTCACCTCAAATTACGTTTGCCTCATCCCGGAGGAGTTGAGCGACTTCAGCTGCTGCTGCGCCACCTTGGTAAGATTTGCCTGCAGGTTTTGCAGGGGGCATACTGTGTGCTACGACCGAAACGGTCGAAGCAGGAACATCAACGCTACGAACATCGACTTGGGCCTTCTTTGCTTGCATAATTCCTTTGACATTTGGCTTTCGAACCTTGATGTTACCCTTATCACAGGAGACGACTGCTGGTAGAGGCACATTGATTCGTGCATTTCCTCCAGCAGATGGAGTGACTACGGAGAGTTGTTCCCCAAACTCAACACTTGTTGTGTTTGAAACAGAAGCCCAGCCGAGTCGTTCAGCGAGTCCAGGTCCAGTTGAGCCTGCGCCTGTATCTGCAGCAGATTTTCCGCAATAGACGACTTCAGCGCTAAGGCTTGAGATGACGGATGCAAGAATTGATTGGAGTGAATTGGAATCGAGTGGAGTCTCACAATCAATACGGACAATATTGTCAACACCAATGGCTTTTGCATCTTTCAATACTTTGTCTGCCCCTGCGCCGCCAACGGTAATTGCCGTTACTTCACCACCGCTTGATTCGCGATGTTGAAGTGCCGTTTCTACAGCGAATTCATCGTAAGGACTCATCACTTTCTTGACAGCAGAAAGGTCGACTCGGTCGCCAGAAAGGACGATGCGAGCATTGGTATCAGGTACTTGTTTAACGAGGACGATAATGTTGGCCATAGCAGAGACGCTCCCAAGGGATATCTTGACCACCTCAAAGGGATTCTTGAACGTTTGCACACCAATTCATTGGTCTTCACTCGCAGTGACCCGTTCAATTGCAGATCACCGGCAGCATGGAATAAAGTAAGTAAATGACGACTAATCAAAACGTTTCTTAACCGTCTCAACTGCCCGATAGAATCCATGAAGCAAAAAACTCCAACCGAACCCGATGAAGATTCCCAAAGTACCCTTGAATCATGGAGACTTTTGTTTGAAAGTGAGGTCTACAAAAACGACCTCGATGCACTCCCTGGTATTGGCGAACCTGTTTTTGGTTTTGAAGTCGAATGGAATGATTTAGCGAAGTATGATGGTCTTCAAGTGAAATTTTCTGAAAACATGGGCCCCACCCTGTTTTGTGGGAATCAAGTGCTTAAAGAGCAATATACGGACCGAAACATGTCTACGCGCCCGGTAATACGTGTGATCAACCTCCCTAGTAATCGATCCTATGAAGTAAGTGAACTAAGAATGCGAGACCGTACTCGATTACTCACTTTCGACGGAGTTGTTGTTTCAACAAGTCCGATTATTGGTTGGCTCAAAACCAGTGTTCACAAATGTAATGATTGCGATTCGAAGTGGACGATTGAAGAGCGTTTAGCTCGTCCACGTGAAAAAGTGAAATATTGTCGAACCTGTCTCGACATCATTCTTTCAAATATGGATACAAAGAAACCGAAGTCGTACCATAAAGATCCAACAGATATCTCGATGGTGACGGAAGAAAACTACTATGAAGACGTTCAATACCTCGAAATTGTATCTCCTACTATGTTGGAAAACGGCATGGCAGAGAATGGGGAAAGTTTCCAAGTTGTTGTGTTCGATGAAAATGTTGGACAATTCGCCAAGAGTGATTGCTTAACCATCAATGCTGTTGTTGCTGTTGACCCGTTGATTAACCGCGATTTCATTCGAGATACTCGACGAATGATTTACTTACGAGCCCACAGTGTCGAAGAAGGCTTTTCAAATTATATCGAAGTCGATTCATCTGAAGAAGAATCACTTTCGTAGTGATGAAACAGCATCAAGCGTTTCTGGGTGCTTTTCGAAATGTTCAGATACACCCTGTAAGCCACGGATAATACCATCAGCTACGCCGAGTTTGGCGTCAAGAGGGTGAAGTGTGCCATCAACTACGGCTGCTTTGAATGCTTCAAGATCATTCCAAGTCGAGGGTTCGCCGAATTTTGGATTCGGAGTGACAATGATTTCCCCCCATTCTGGTAGAACGACATGCTCAGCCAATTCATAGACAGGTGAATTCGGGTCTTCGGGATTCAAGTAAGCATGCTTTTGCATTTTCTTTCGAAGGGCTTTCGCTTCATCATGCAATAATATGGCGCCTGAAGGGTCAGATTTACTCATCTTGTGGTCAAAACTCTCCATTCGGACTCCAGCCGCTTTGAGTGATGAAAGAATCGGTGTGTGTAAACAGGTTGGCTTTTCCCAATTCCATCGAGTCGCAACATCTCGCATGAACATGTGAGCTTTACGTTGATCCATGCCACCAAGAGCAACATCAATTTTCATTTCAAAGATATCACTGGCTTGCATTGCTGGATAATAGAATTTGGAGAGGTCGTGATCAGAGGATGCCTCATCCCGGCCCATGATGGTGAATGTTTTGCGAACTTTTGCGAGTGTTGCGCCCTTGGAGCAGCGAAGAACTCGTGCCCAATAATCGCCAGAACTCATTATTTCAGATGCCCAAATGAAACGAAGTTGTCCAGGTCCATCGCCTTCTTCAGGATGACCGAGTAAAGCACGGAATGTTTCTTCCATATAGGTTGCAGTCGTTTGAATATCTTCCATGACGCCGTTAAATTTGTCATTGACCCAAGCGTGCCAATCAGCCAAAAAGATGAGTACATTGGCATCGGCTTCTAACATTCTTCGAAGTTGTAAGGAGAGAACTTTCCAACCAATGTGGGCTTTTCCGGACGGTTCGAATCCGACATAACAGCGTATCACACCATCACCAGCCATGCTGGTGTTATCCGCCAAGCAATTCACCAGATGGCCAATACCAACGGTTTCGTCAACTTGGCCAACCATCAAGGCCAGTCGGTGTTGTTGTTGCTCATTTAATTCAAGGATACGTGGATTCTCTTCGACAAAGGATTCGAGAACTGAATCGATGCCCATGTTACCACTTCTTTCAAATTAAGTCGTTGAGTTTCTTTACCTTTCCTTCCGACGGAGGAATTCCAGAATCGATCATTGCTTGTAATTCAGCAATCATAGTATTTGCTGTATCAATGGTGGCTTGGTCGACAGTCTTACTCATCTCCATCATTTTGTAGGCCATCTTGATAGCCGATTTTGCTTTGGAAAATTTCTTTGCATCTTCTTTTGCCTTATCGCCACGTTGTTTTGGGGAGTATCCTGTTACTTCATCAAGGAATGATGACCATTTATGTCGGGAGAGCATTGCATTTTCACGTCCACCATCAGCAGATAAGAAACTTGTGAGGTCTCCACCTTTCATTTGTTCAACATCCATCACGAGTTTTCCATCTGAGCCGAAGTGGCCATTGATTCGTGTGAGAATGGCAAATGTGCCAGTAAACATGCCTTCAGCATCAACTTGGATGTTGTCGAAATAGGTCGTTGCAATACGTGCAAGCCCTGCATTCCCACCAATTTCTTTTTCTAAACCACGCTTGACTGCGAATCGCTCCATACATCTGCGAAGAGCCTCTTTGCCATAAGGCTCACCGTCGAGGTGAATGAGAAAAACTCGTTCGAATGCGTAGGAGGGGTTTTTTTGTAGTTGGCATTGGGCAAATCATGCGAGGGCACTTTTTCTTGGGCGTATGCCTGCTTATCTTACTCTTGCCAGCAGTACCTGCGCAACCTGAGTCGCTGATTGAATTGAAATTGGTTGGCTCTCTCGAAGATTCTGATCTTGGCATCCATGCTGGGAAGATGTCACCGGATGGCTTGTCAGTCTTGTTGGTTGGAGAAAACGGCTATGCACATCGCGTCTCTGCACTTCATGCTGAAGACCGAAGTCAAGATGTGGAGCTGAGTACGGCACGAAATGCTGCGTTGCATGATGTCTCTTGGCATCCACGGGGCGAAACAGCCTTGATTACCGGTGATATGGGGGTTGCTCTGCGTTATTCGACTGAGAACCATGCGATTACGACCGTCAATGGTTCAGGTTCGATCATTGGGCTCAATATGACTGCAGTTGAATGGCGACCTGCAGGTGATTATGCTTACTTTGGTGCCTCGGATGGAAGCCTTTGGAAGTTTAATGAAGGCTCAGGTATGACTGCTATAGCCGACACACGTAGTTCTTCGATAAGCGATATCGCCTGCCACCGTAGCCAAAACATTTGCGTGGTTGCAACACTGAATGACGGTCTTGCCGTTCTTTCAACGAATGATCAACTTACGTTTCTTTCAGGCACCGGTGGCGACACTTGGGTCGGTGTAGATTGTGCAGACCCGACGTTGAATGAGTGTGTCGGATTTGCCAGCGGATTGAGGACTCAAGCGATTCGACTGGATATGGTGGATGCCAGTGAATCAACTACTCGAGCAATCATGCAACTCTCCTCGCTGGAAGGTGATTTCACCGGAGTCTCTCGTGGGCACGATGGAACCACTTTGATTCACATGGCACCATTTGCAACAATTCGCCAACAACCGTTGGTCTCTGAAGCATTTGCCCAAATTGTATCCGAGGATGCAATGGCATGGGATGCTGTTGTCGCTGGCCGTTCACTTGAGGTCGTTTGGGAGAATGCACATCAAGAAGGCTTCATTATTACTTCATTTGGTAACATTGTGTCGTTTGAGAAAATAGGCGTATCTGGTGAAGATTTAGACCTCCTGTCCATTATGGTCATGGCTGCAGTCACCATTTCTGTCCCGGGTGTAGTCTTAGGATTGATCTACATGAACAGCCCCTATCTTCAACGAAAATATTTGCAATTCCGTGGATTGAAGAAGAAATAATCACCTCTTCTTTTTCACAAGACTCGTGAATACTTTCATGCCAAATGTTCTTTTCATCTAGCGGAGAGAGGGTTAGGTTCTTGAAGCCCCGTGAAGACCGCACCTTGAGAGGATAGTATGGAGCCTTACGAAGGATTAGATTTCTACGATATTGAAAGCTTGCTTACAGAAGAAGAAATCATGATTCGCGATATGGTTCGTGCATGGGTCGATGAGGAAGTACTTCCAAAAATCGAACAGGCATGCGCTGACGGTGTTTTCTTGGATGAATGGCGTGTCGCACTCGGTGAAATGGGTGTGCTTGGTGCGCCTTTGAAGGGCTATGGATGCCCTGGACTTTCCTATGTAGCCTACGGCTTAATTTGTCAAGAACTCGAACGCGGAGATTCAGGTCTACGCTCATTTGCATCCGTGCAAGGTTCGCTCGCCATGTATCCTATCTGGGAGTTTGGTTCTGAGGAACAAAAGAATTACTATTTACCAAAAATGACTTCCGGTGAATGGATTGGATGCTTTGGCTTGACCGAACCAGACTACGGTTCAAACCCAGGTGATATGATTACCAAAGCAGAAGACAAAGGTGACCATTACCTTTTGAACGGAGCGAAAATGTGGATCACCAATGGAACGATTGCTGATGTAGCGGTTGTTTGGGCGAAACTCGATGGCGTTATTCGTGGCTTCATTGTCGAGAAAGATGATGAAGGTTTTACGGCTCCAGAAATGAAAGGAAAGTATTCACTGAAAGCCTCTGTGACAAGTGAACTTGTGTTCCAAGATTGCAAGATTCCGAAGGACAGAATGCTTCCAAACGTCAAAGGCTTGAAAGGCCCATTCTCGTGTCTTAACAATGCAAGATTCGGGATTTCTTGGGGTGCATTGGGTGCGGCTATGTCCTGCTTCCACAGTTCCAAAACCTATGCTCTTTCACGTATTCAGTTCGACCACCCGATTGCTTCATATCAATTGGTTCAAGATAAATTGGCTTGGATGCTTCGAGAGATTACCAAGGGACAACTCCTCGCATACCACCTTGGTCGTAAGAAAGATGATGGGACCTGGTTCCCTGAACAAATATCTCTTGCCAAAATGAACAATGTCGACATCGCTCTTCAAATTGCTCGTGTTGCACGCGACATCCATGGAGCTAACGGGATCCTAGACGAATATCCAATAATGCGTCACATGGCGAATCTTGAATCTGTGAAGACCTATGAAGGTACACATGATATTCATAATTTGATTATCGGCCGATACATTACAGGAATCCAAGCCTTCACTCGTACCATCTGACATCCTCTAAATAAGCCTAAATTCTGATTAAACGATGAAAACAGGGCTTTATATGCTCGGGACTTGAACCAGATTGTCAAGAGTTGATTTATGTGAATCTAAGTGTTACCGACCGTCTTATTCGATTATCAGCAGGTTTTAGCATGGTTGCTGTAGACTATGCAGCGAACCTCAACTGGGATATTCTCCTACTGATCGTTGGTACTTGGGGTGTATTGACATCCGCATTTGGTTTCTGTCCATTCTACAAATTGAGAGGTCATTCGACCTGTCCAATCTGATTCATTGCTCGAGTGAACGTATTCTTGTAAACCTGGACCACTTTGGTCGAGGTATCTGCTCATCTGCTTATACGGCAGGAAGTAAACCAAATCTTGCCAGACCAGACCAAACTGGGTCAAGGAATGCAGGGAGTAATCTGTGGCGCATGTAGACTGCTGCAGCTAAACTGATTTTCTGAATTTTGTTCAGTTTGACACGCTTGGTGAATACGTCACCTTGTTGTCGCTCAATCTGGCGAAGGATTTTGTCATAAAACGCAATCATTGCTGCTGGAGAATAACGTGTTCGGCGAGGGAGTAAGGGGAGGAGTTGACGTGCTTCTTCGAGATAGGTGCGTGCTCTACGTGCGTATTCTCGGCAATAAGGTTCCCAATTTTTGTTAAGGACTACTTTCCCATCCAGTTCACTTTCAACAATTCCATTGGCTTCAAGTTCGTTGAGAGGGAGATATACTCTGTCGCGTTCAATGTCTTCACCAACATCTCGCAAGACGTTGGTAAGTTGCATGAAAATCCCCCAGGATTCTGCGAACTTCTTTGCCCGTGGGTCTTCATAACCGTAGATTTCGATACACATTAATCCAACAACGGAAGCAACTCTGTAACAATAGACGTACAATTCATCAAAACTGCGGTATCTGTTGTTGTAAAGGTCATCTTCCATGCCAGAAATCAAGTCATCAAAGACTTCTCTTGGAATGGAATAGGTCTCAACGGTTTCTTTCAATGCAAGGAATACCGGGTCGGTAGAATAGACATCTGAATAACAAGTTGAGAGTTTCTTGCGGAAGAAAAACAATTGTGTAATTTTGTTGAGGTAGGCCTCATGGTCGAGAATTGTACCTTGGTCTTGCAAACTTTCGAGTTGTTCACGATAGGCAACAGCTTCAGGGTCCATTTCTCCCTTGCTCCCTGGGAATCGATCTGCCCAGTCACCGTCAGCGATGTCATCTGCTCTACGGCAAAATGCATACACTGCGCACATGGCGTGGCGTTGTTGGTCAGGGAGGTACTTGAATGAATGATAGAAATTTCCTGCTTCACGAATCGTGAGTTCTTCGCAGTACCGGAAAGCCAATTTCGACAGTTCTTGTGGTGGTCGTTGTGACCAGATTGGTGCATCAAGATGTGAAAAAGGATCTACAAGTTCATTGGCTTCTCCGACCATTCCAATATATGTTGCACCTTCACGAAGGGCTTCCATAGCAGTGAGGCTGACCGCTTTCACGGCATCTCGAGCAAGCATTACACCTGCTCGAAGGCGGTCAAGAGTTGTCATGCCCTTTCTTTCACCCTCTTCTTCCCTTGAAGTTGCGTTCCCTTTGAGGGGGAAAAGCAATTCCAGTGGTTTTCGGCGTTCAAGCATTGTGACCAGTTAGGCCTCATACCTCACCCTTTTTGAGGTCTACCCTTAATTGCCTGCAATATTTTTTTTCAACTGCCTTTATTTTTTTGGAGAAGACGGTTTACTCCTCCCGGTATTATGAGGGCTCGAAGCAATTTGCGAGCATATGATTTGATTTCATCCCGAGTGACTTTGATTCGCTCTTCGGAATTCAAAACATTACCCGTTCGCAACAAGCTAACGGTCTTCTGTCCAATGAGGACTGGGAGCATGCAGGATGCTTTGAGGCGTAATTGCGTCTCTGGTAACATAGCGATGTATTCAATTGCAGCATCAAGATGTTCATTTGTCAAGTCAAGATATTCATTGTATAACGGTCTGAACGCATCAATATTTTTGTTATCTAGCAAATCCTCTGGCTTGAGGTTATGTCGACTCAGTGCTTCTTCTGGGATGTAGCATCGGCCAAAACGTAAGTCTTCAGGAATGTCTCTTAGAATATTGATCATTTGCAGTGATTTGCCAAATCGGATTCCCTTCTCAAAGAATTCTTGTTCTTTTTCCGGTGGTAGTGAAAAGAGATTTGCAAGTGACATTTTACTCCAAAAAACGCCGACAGAACCTGCAACCCTGAATGCATAATCATCCATCTCTTCGTCGGTCTGAAGTGCAGAAATCGTTCCTCCTTCATTGGCGGTTCCAAACCTTTCAAGGTCGAGTATTTGTCCACTTACAATAATATCGAGGCATTCAAGCATAAGTCCCTGGTCTTCTTTACTATAGACCTCGAGGCCTGCAATGACATCCTCAACATTGCGAAGTAGTTTCGCCTCGTTTTCATTGGTTTGAATTTCAGCGAGTTCAGTGAAATCAGGGAGCGATGAACTCGTACCTTGAGCGACATCATTGTACTCCCGGAGAATGTTCAGAAGAAATTCGGTCTCTCCATGTTTTGAATCTGCGATTGTGTCAGCAACCCGAGCGAGAAGGTAGAGTAATCCAATTTGTCCACGAACTTTCTTTGGAAGATACTTCAGGGTTGGATAAAAAGAACGAGAAGTGGCTTCGAGTAATGCATCGATTTTTGCATTGATGAGTACTGCCATCCAATCCCCTCAATTTGGCGGGACAGTTCTCTGTTCTTGACCCTGTGGGAGGAAGGTCTTGCCAATTTGTAACTCCAAGAGCGAATGACTGTCCATGTGAAAAACAGCATTCCCGGAGTATTTAATGCATATCAACATGTCAAATGAAGATGCAACTATGGGTGTTGAACCGGACAATCCAGATCTTCTTTGGCTCAGCAGAACTCAATAAAATTCCTACTTTGGTTGTGGCATTCCGTCGTAAGGCTTTAGGGAGGGTTATGCGAGCACCAAACCTTCGGGGTGATGTATTATGGATTGTGGCTCTTGTACAGAACTCATTCCCGATGATAGCATATTCTGTCCTGAATGTGGTGCGCGACAGGAAATGTCACGTGCTGGCGGTTTTACCAACCCGGGTTCAGTTGGCCTAAGTGGGCAAGAAGTCTCAGGCGGTCGTAACTTCGGAGTGGTCTCGGGTGAAGCCGTTCGTCAGCAACGAGATATGACCATGGGTGGGAACACAAATATTTCTCCAGAAATCCTTCAGCAAATTGCCATGGGCATTCAACAACAGCCAAATATCCCTCCTGGTCAATACCCTCCTCAAAATATCCCACCTCATCAGCAGGGTCAGTTCCCACCACCGAATTTCCCTCCTACTCAAATGGGCAATATCCCTCCTCAAGGCATGCCTCAACAACTCCCCCCTCAGCATCTTCCTCAACAACCACCTCAACAACCACCTCAACAAGGAAATGTTCTTCCAAATGTTCAATCTGATCGACCTCAACAAGCGCGTGGACCTTCACTCGCCAGCGGTGCAGTACCTCAAAACCCAGTCAGTAACATCTCGGCATACACACCTGGTGCCACAGTTGTTGCCTCTAATCCATCAACCTCTCCGACAGACGCAATGGTGAACCGATTGGCTGAAGCTGAACGGGCAATGAAAGATGAACGCCGAAGTCAATGGCTCAATATAAATCAAACACCTGCCAATAACGTTCTGGCATCTATTGGAACCGAGTTACCCTCACATCTTCGAGGCATGGAACCAACCCCTTCTCCTTCAGATGCTCCAAATGAACCCCTCCTCCGCAGAATGTGTGAAGTCGCTGTACGGCGAGTTGCTCGAAAGCGAGGTGTTGCCGTTGAGACTCCTCAGGCAAACGTCGAAGAAAATATTCTGAAAGTCAATGTGACTTATGTTGATGATGGTAGAGTTCTCGATACACCTGAAGCCCTTACCCAAGCATTCCAACATGCCATTCAAACTGAAGTGGCTCTCAAAGGATTTGATCTCATAACCGAGTTGAAATTATCTCGTTCAAAAGACGGAGAAGTGGAAAACCTCAATGGAGCAGATTCTGAAGATGACGATGTTGAAATGTTCGCTTGTGAAATATGTGACGGGTTGGTCAAAGAGACCGATAATGAATGCCCTCATTGTGGTGCAATGTTCGAAGAAGAGGAAGAAGAAGTTGTTGAAGTTCCAAAACGTAGTGCTCCTAAGCGAAGCGGTCCACCCGGTCCCTCGAAAGGCGGTCCACCAAAGAAGAGCGGTCCACCCGGTCCCTCAAAAGGCGGTCCACCAAAGAAGAGCGGTCCACCCGGTCCTTCGAA